>Ga0075420_100005042_pt1 | contig 11586 bp, 10 predicted proteins | sample SoiMetdeltSBSDD4_FD_75296 | JGI IMG/M metagenome (GOLD analysis project Ga0075420, IMG submission 75296) | Bulk soil microbial communities from a Populus tree surrounding site in Tennessee, USA - Soil MetaG P. deltoides SBSDD4 | ecosystem: Environmental > Terrestrial > Soil > Tree plantation... | reverse complement strand
GCACCTCGAGGGGCTCCTCGCGGATGTCGTGGCCCGCAACGCGGGCCGTCCCGGCCGTCGGGTCGAGCACCGTGGCGAGCATGCGCAGCGTCGTGCTCTTCCCCGCCCCGTTGGGTCCCAGCAGGCCGAAGACCTCGCCGTACCAGCACGTGAAGGTGATCCCCTCGGCCGCGACGATCTTCCCGACACGGGAGTCCGGGAACACCTTCCCGAGCTCGATCGCCTCGATCCCCTCGCGGCGCAGGGGCGGCGAGGCCGCCTGCACGCTCTCGGGGAACGCGTTCGTCACGGTTCCTTCCCTCCGCCCCCGAAGAGAGATGCCAGCGCCGCGCGAGGGCCGAAGCCGGAGCCGGTCCTGTAGGCTTCCTGCCGGAGCAGGCGCGAGGCGGCCGCGAGGGCGAGGAGCGCGTAGAAGGTCGATGTGGCGAACGTGAGCGTCACGCCGACAGGGTCCAGCCTCGTCTGGAGGGCTTCCCTGAAAAGGAGCGAGATGTTCACGACGGGTATCACGGAGAGGAGGGGCGTGAGCACGATATCCGGGGACGACGTGGCTATGACCGGAAAGACGGAGAAGAGATAAACAGGTGTCACGTAGGACTGGCCCTCCTTGAACGTGCGGGCGAGGAATCCGAGGGCCATCATGATGGCCCCGAGGAAGAAGGCCAGAACGATCGCCGCCGCCACGATGACGAGACTGGATCCGATCCCGATGCTGAAGCCCTCGAGCTTGAGCTGCGACTTCAAGTGGGAGAGGGTCAGCATCATGCTCAGGAAGTTCAGGAAGAAGGAGAGGAACGAGAAGGTCACGACGGCGAGGTACTTCCCGAGCACGATGGAGGACCGGCCGATCGGCGAGAGGAGCGTGGTCTCGAGCGTGCCCCTCTCCTTCTCCCCCACCGTGGAGTCGAGCGCGGGATAGAGCGCTCCCAGGGCCGTCATCACGATCATGAGGAGGGGCAGGATCAGGGACGCCATGTACTTCGCGAGTTCCTGGCGCGTGGAGACGTCCTCCTCCTCGACGTGGAGGGTATCGAGGAAAGCCTCCGCCTCGCCCAGGGACCTCGCGGCCCCGGCGAGCCTTTCGCGGCGGTGCTTCTCGAAGGCCTTCTCGACCCTCTCCCGCGCCCGCCGCGACGCCTCGGAGGCCCCGTCGTGGAAGACGCGGGCCCGGAGCGTCGCCGGCGGCTCGCTCGCCTCGACCAGGACAACCGCCTGGGCTTGCCCCTCGCGGATCCACTCGCGGGCGACCCGCTCCGGACCTACCGGATCCTCTCGCAGGAACGCCCCCGCGTACTTGGGCGCCGAGACCCGAAGGCCCTGGTCCGCCTCGAACGATGCGCGCAGGGTGGCGCCCGCCTGGTAACCCTTGTCTTCCGGGAGGGCGAGAATCACGCGAGACTCGATCGTCTGGTCGAGGGCGCGCAGGTACGTGAGGACCTGGATCACCCCCCAGACGAGGGCCGGATAGAGGAAGAGGGGGAGGCACAGCGAGTAGAGGATCGTGTGGCGGTCCCTCGCCAGGGCCCGCATCTCCTTCCCGTAAACCGCGAGAACCTCGTCGGCGGTCTTCACGTCTCGAGGTCTCTCGCGTGGAGCTTCCCATGCGCTTCGAGGACCCGGAATCTCTCCACGGTGCGGCGCACGCCCTCCTCGACGGGCGTGAGGAGGCTCTTTCCTATCGTCTCCTCGAGGCGCTCGGCCTGGAAGTCGCTCGCGATAGGGATGGGAGGCCCGCTCGCGCGGATGCGCCCGCGCGACCCCGGAACGACGCCCTCGATCGCCTCGATGAAGGCCTCCACGGAGAGGTTCTCTCCGCGCATGTTGAAGGCGCTCGCGCCGGCGAGCTTCGCCCTGGCGCACCCGATGAAGGCGGCGGCGACGTCCTCGACGTAGTGGAAGCCCGTCGAGCCCGTGAAGCCGATCGTGTACTCGCGCCCGAGGACTGCGGCCTTGATCGCCTTCGTGGGCCCGCTCGTGATCCCGATCTCCCGGCCCGGGCCGTACACGGCGAGCGGCCTCAGCCCCGCGCTCGGAATGCCGTGATCGAGCCAGTAGACGAGGGCGTTCCCCTCGTTCGCGCGCTTGAAGACCCCGTAGTGGGTCCGGGGCGCGTGCGGGGCGTCGTCGGGTATCGGTCCCGAGTACTCATCGGGCGGCCCGGCCACGGCCGCGCTCGATGCATAGACGACGCTCCGGACGCGCCCGCCGGAGCGCCGCGCCGCCTCGAAGACGTTGAGCGTGCCGATGACGTTCACGCGGGCGCCCCGGACGGGATCCGCGCGGCAGGTGGGCACCTGGAGCCCGGCGAGGTGGATCACGCGCGTGGCGCCGGACTCCTCGATCGCGCGCTCGACCGCGGCCCCATCCGTGATGTCCGCCGTGATCCGGGAAAGCGACTCGAGCCCATCGGGCTCGAGGACCTGCTCGAGGATCGCATCGTCCCGCGCGATGTCGAGCACGGCGCAGGAGCCTCCCGAGGCGATGATCTCGCGCGCGATCCAGGCGCCGATGAAGCCCTGGCCCCCCGTGAGGAGGAAACGCTCTTCCTCTCTCCGCTCTGAGACCGAAGATCCCTTCATTTCTCGCCCGGCGTCACCGGACGCCGAGGAGGAGGTCGATCACGAGTTGGTCCAGGCGCTCGTACGGGAGGCGCCGGGAAGCGAGGAGCTTCCGGTCGAAGGCCGCGTCCTTCAGGGCCTTCGCGTTCTCCTTCGAGTACCCGCGGCACAGGGCGGCGAGCTTCGAGTCCTCCTCCTCGATCTCCGAGAGGAGGGCCTGGATCTCGCGGTGCTCCGCGAACGCCTTCGCCTTCTCCTTCAGGATGAGGTAGGTCCTCATGCACCCCGCGGCGAAGTCCCACACGCCGTCCGCATCCTCCGTCCGGTAGGCATGGCAATCGAAGTGGCGCATGCCGTCCCAACGGTTCTCCTCGAGGAGCTTGACGAGGTAGAACGCGGACTTGAGGCTCTCCGAGCCGAAGCGGAGGTCCTGGTCGAAGCGCGACATCTTTTGGTCGTTGAGATCGATGTGGAAGAGCTTCCCGGCCTCGAGGGCCTGCGCCACCGCGTGGATGAAGTTGAGTCCGGTCATCTGCTCGTGTGCGAACTCGGGATTGAGGCCCACCATCTCCGCATGCGCGAAGCTCGGGATGAGGCCCAGGTAGGCGCCCGTCACCGGGAAGAAGAGGTCTCCGCGCGGCTCGTTGGGCTTCGCCTCGAGGGCGAAGCGGTAACCGTAGCCCTGGTCGATGGAATAACCGCAGAGGAAGTCGATGGCTTCGCGGAACCGCCGTATGGCCTCGACCGGATCCTTGGAGGCCTCGACCTCGGTCCCTTCGCGGCCGCCCCAGAAGACGTACACCTTCGCGCCCAGCTCGGCTCCGAGGTCCATGGCCCGCATGGTCTTCTGGAGGGCGAAGGCGCGGACCTTCCGGCTCGTCGATGTGAAGGCTCCGTCCTTGAAGACGGGGTCCGAGAAGAGATTCGTGGTGGCCATCGGGACCTTCATGCCGTGGTCGTCGAGGGCCTTCTTGAAGTCGCGGACGATGCGGTCGCGCTCGGCGGAGGAGGCATCGATGGGCACGAGGTCGTTGTCGTGGAAGTTGACCCCGTAGGCGCCGAGCTCGGAAAGACGGACGACGGCTTTCACGGGATCGAGAGGGGGCCTGACTTCCTGGCCCCAGGTGTCCCGTCCGGTGTTCCCCACCGTCCATAGCCCGAAGGTGAACCGGTGCTCCTTCTTCGGTTGATAGCTCATCGCGCTCTACTCCTCGAGTGCAGAGGAATCACGGCATCCTGGACCCTGCGGTCGCGCATTGTGCCCGAGCCCGAACAGCCTCGCAAGCAGCGCGGGCCTGGGCAATCGCCCTCGCGACGAGTACCTTCTCGGCCTGGAGAACGCCACCGTGTCGCTGAACGCCTACCTCTGGATCGCCGTGGGGAGCGCTCTCGGAGGCGTCACCCGGGTCTGGGCTTCGGTCTGGCTCGCCCGCCGGCTGGGAGAGACGTTCCCCTGGGGCACCCTCTTCGTCAACGTGACGGGCTCCTTCCTGATAGGACTCTTCTTCGCCTCCACCGCATCAGTGGACCGGGCGATCATCGGTCCGACGCTGCGACAGTTCTTCATGCTGGGTCTCTGCGGCGGGTACACGACGTTCTCTTCCTTCAGCCTCGAGACGCTAAGCCTCTTCCGGACCGGAGAGATCGCCAGGGCCGGCTGCAACATCGCGCTCTCGATCGCCCTCTGCCTCTTCGCCGTGTGGGCGGGCTTCGCGCTGGGAAGCGCGAGAGCCGGCGGGGGCGCCTGATCGCGGGCAGGCTCAGCCCTCCCACCGGAGCCTGCGGAAGACCGGGGGGCTCTTCCTCGGCGACGAGCCCAGGAAAACGAGACAATCCACCGCGTCCCAGCCCGGGAGCTTTCGTCCCTGCGCATCCACCAGGCCATCCGGCTCCATGCGCATCTCCACCCACCCTCCCCGCGCGGCGCCGTACACGGCGGGCCCGCGGAACTCCGTGTGCCCGGGCTGCCATTGCCGCTCGATCGCCTTCACCTCGAGCCTTTCGGGCCTGCGCCCCTCGAGCACATCGACGAGGAGGGCGCCGCGCCCCTTCCGCCGCCACTGGGGATCGCCGAGCTGGTGCGTCGCGATCTCGAAGGTCATGGGATCGCCGAAGAGCGCGGGGGCGAGGCTGAAGCCCCGCTCGCCGGAGGGCCCTTCCCACACCTCGAAGTAGCGGTCGTCCCTCCAGGGATCGGTGTATGCGGGCCCGTAGTACCAGCTTCCGATCTCCTCCATCGGGTCGATGAGGGGCTCGGCCCGGAGCGTGGGCTCCGTCCCGTGAAGGAAGCGCGCCTCTCGCGAGACGAGGCGCGAGCTCAGCTTCACCCCCGAGCGGTACTTCACGGCGGCGATGGCGTGGATCGTGTCGTCCTTCGAAGAATACGGGGTCTCGGCGCGATACCCGTCCTCGCACGGGACGGCCGGAGCGCGCCGCCAGTGGCGGCTCTGCGGCCAGGGATTCGAGAGCGCGTAGCGGACCGTCACGGACTCCACATCGCCGGGGTCCGCGGGCCGCACGCGGACCTCGGGCGCGCTCGCGCCGGCCTGAAGCTCGATGCGCGGATTCGCGGGCCAGCGAGGCCCGCCCTTCAGGTGCCAGTCCATCCAGAGCGCGAGGCCGCGCGCCTCCTCCCGGTCGATGTGATGGATGTACTGCGGAGTGAAGGATGCCCTTTTCTCCCCGGCGGGCGAGAGGTCGAGCGTGCGGAACGAGCGGTCCAGGAGCCCGTGGTGATCGTTCGTCGAGCTCAGGAAGAAGACGGGGCAGCGCACGAGGGGCGCGTACGTCTCGGCGGCCAGTGTCCGCCGCCAGAGCGCGAGCTCCTCGTTCACCGGCTCCGAGGGATCATCCCAGGGCTTCGGGTAGGAGTCCCAGCCGCAGCCGTAGATGGGAACCGCGGCCTTCACGCGGTCATCGGTGCCGGCGACGATCCACGTGAGCGTCCCCCCCACCGAGATCCCGAAGATGCCGAGGCGACCGCCGTCGACCCGGGGATGCTCCTCGAGGAGGGTGAGGGCCCTCCTCGCCGCGAGGGCCCAGTGGAACCACGGGCAGTGCCGCGGGTCCGGGGCGAGGATGCGGCCCCCGCCCACGGTCATCATGTCTCCCTTCACGCGTCCCCATTGCGTGTGCGGTCCCGTCCGCGTCGGATGCTTCCCGCAGAAGTCGAAGCTCACGCACGCGTACCCGCGCCGGCACCAGTACTTCACCCACTCGATCGACGCCGTCTGCCCGCCTCCGTGTATGTGGAGGACGCCCGGGACCCGCGCGGCCTCGCCGGCGGCCTTCTGCGGCTCGGAGCCGGACGGGACCCCGCGGTATGCGAAGACGCGCGCCTTCTCCCCTTCCCAGGTCTCCCCGGTGAAGTAGAGCTCCTCCAGCCGGAGGGAATCCTCGTCCCACGCGCGGGCGACCTCGATCTCGAGGGGCTCCCGGCGCGGATCGAATCCGTCCCAGAGGCTCCGCGCGTCATCGATCTCGCCGGCCTGCGCGAGCCCGGAGAGCGCGAGTGCAAGGATCCCCGGCCTACGAAGATTCGGCTTTCTGGAGAGCAGTTTGGTCCTGGAGTCGGGTTGCGTCGGAACGGGAGAGGGAGCGGGAGCGGGAAGAACGAGGGAAGGCCATCACACCCGCCTCGGACGCAGCCCCTGCTTCCCGCCGAGCGTGGACTGGCGCACGATGAGCGAGGGCTCGAGGGACACCCTCTGGCGCGGGAGCTGGCTCTTCGTCCGGAGCCTGCGGAAGAGGAGCCGGGCGGCCTCCTCGCCGATCTGCCGCATGGGCTGCCGGACCGTGGTCAGGGGCGGATGGTAGTAGGCGCTGGGGTCCTGGTCGTCGTACCCCACCACGGAGACATCCTTCGGAACGGAGATCCCGTGCTCGACGAGCGCCTCGATGGCGCCGTAGGCGAGCCCGTCGTGGACGGCGAAGAGCGCGTCGAACCCGCGCCCCTTCCCCTTCAGCCGCTCCTTCACCGCATCGAGGCCGAACTGCTCCTCGGGCTTCGAGTCCGGCACGTTGGGGCCCAGGATCGCGGCGAGCTCGAGGTCCGACTCCTGGAGCGCCCTCTGGCAGCCCGCGAGACGCGCCTGGACGGACGTGGACCGGCGGTCCCGGGAGTTCGTGGTCAGGAACGCGACCCGCTTCCGCCCGATCTCGATGAGGTGCCGGGTCGCCAGGTACCCGCCGAGGATGTTGTCGGTGGACACGGAGTCCACGTTGAGGCCTGGGACGCTCCGGTCGGCGAAGACGAGGGCGATCCCGTCCTCGATCATGCGGATGTAGTGGTCGCGGTTCTCCTCCGGGTCCGCGGGGGCGACGATGAGCCCGTCCACACCCTTGTCGAGGAGGAGGTCCACGAGCTCCCGCTCCTTGGCAGGGGACCCGTACGAGCAGGAGAGGAGGATCCCGTGCTTCTCCTCCTGGGCGACGCTCTCGATCCCCTCGATGACGTGCGCCTGGAACGAGCTCGTCAGCGTCTGGACGACGACGCCCAGGGTCGCGGAGCGCTGGGAGCGGAGGCTGCTCGCGATCAGGTTCGGGCGGTAGCCCAGCTCGGCCGCAACCTCGCGGACGCGCTTCCGCATGGCCTCGCTCACCCGGCCGGTGTCCCGGAGCGCGTAGTGGACGGTGGTCTTCGAGACCCCCAGCTTCTGCGCTATGGACTCCATGTCCGCGGCCTTGCGGCGCATCGCGATACCGGGCTTCCCCGGACTCCTGGCGAGAGAACAGCTTGATCGATTCGGCACCTTAAGGGCGCACGTGCGGCCCGTCAAGGATGGCAGCCTTCCCGGCGCTGCGCGCCACTCCACGGAAGCTTGACTCGTGGAGGCGGCACCCGTAGCATGTCCAGCCTAATCGATTAAGCTAGCCCGAACAGAGAAAAATCCCATCTCCATGAACATTACCGGCACAGGGGCGCTCTCCCTGCTCTGGCACGACCTGGACGCCCGCGAGGAAGCGCTTCGCCGCATCGTCGCCGGCGTCCTTGCCGAGCGCCCGCCTCCGCGGATCGACGATCACATCGTCGCGACCTACTTCTTCGCGCTCCGCACGACGACCCTCGATCACCTCGGGAAGGAGATCGTCTACCACTCGACGAGCGGCACGAAGGACATCCCGCCTGGTTCGCTGCTCGAGCGCTGCACGGGGAAGTGCGCCGGCACGGTGCCCTTCGACGACACGAACCGGCTCGGCCTGATCCACATGGCCTACCCGCTCGCCATGCTGCTCCAGCCGGACGGGCACCTGACCTCCACGGACATCCTCCACACGATCTGCGGCGCCATCGTCTTCGACGTGCACGAGAGCCAGGACGCGCGGCTCGTCCACCTCGAGATCCCTCCGGCGGCGCTCCGCACGTTTCCCGGCCCCGCGCACGGACCCGAGGGTGTGCGGAAGATCACCGGGTTCCCCTCCGGCGAGCCCGCGTTCGGGACCATCCTGAAGCCCACCGCCGGGATCACGCCCGATGACGTGGAAAGGCTCGTGGGCGAGGCGGCCCTGTGCCCCCTCTTCCTCTTCGTAAAGGAGGACGAGAACCTCTACCCTCACCTCGAGTACTCGCCCGTGTCCGAGCGCGTCGACCGGGCCCTCGCGGCCATCGCGCGGGCGCGGGAGGCGCGGGGCGGCCGGGGGCTTCTCTTCGCGCCTCACATCACGTGCGCTCCCCACGAGATGCGCGATACCATTCACGAGGTGACGGATCGCGGCGCGAGAGCGGTGATGTTCAGCGAGAGCTTCGCCACGGGTGCTGTCCGCCTCGTGCGGGAAGCCACGCGGGGAATGACGGTCCCGCCCGCGATCTACGGCCACAACGCCGGGATCGGCGTGAGGACGAGGGCGATCTGGCGCGAGGTGCTGGACCTCCTCGCACGGCTCGATGGGATCGATTTCCGCCAGACGGCGCCGGTGAAGCCCGGGAAGCCGTTCCTCCGGCCCTACGGGGACGAGTGGGAAGCCTCCGAGGAGGTGCTCTCGAGGAAGATCGACGGGATCCGGCCCACGATGATCGCCCGCGCGGGCGCGCTCGACCAGGGGAACATCGGCCTCAACCTCGCCGACGCGGAGCGGCGCGGGATCGCGGACGGCGTCCTCTTCCTCTCGGGCTCCGCCATCAACTCCATCAAGAACTCCCAGGGCAAGGCCGACCCGAAGGTCGGAGCGGCAGCCATGATGCAGGCCCTCTCCGTCCACCGATCCGGAAGACTCCGGGATGTCCCCATCGATGAGCACCTCGCCGCAATCGCGGACGTCGCCCGGAAGGAAAGCATGGCGGAGCTGACCGCCGCCCTGCAGCAGCGGTATCCCGGCCGGGTGACATGACCGAGCCGCGAAGACGCCTCGGGATCGGCATCCTCGGATGCGGCCCCATTTCCCAGTTCGCGCACTTCGACGCGTGCCGCAAGGCGAAGAATGCCGAGATCCGGGCCGTCTGCGATGTCGCGGAGGACCTCCTCGAGAGGGCCGTCGCCGTGCACGGTCCCTTCGCGACGTACCGGGACTTCTCCCGCATGCTCGAGGACCCCGCGGTGGAAGCCGTGATCATCGCGACCGCGGACCAGTTCCACATCCCGCTGTGCCTCCAGGCCGCGGCGGCCGGGAAGCACATCCTGGTCGAGAAGCCGCTGGGCGTCGACGTGGCCGAGTGCGAGGAGCTCCGGAAGCAGGTGAAGGCCGCGGGCATCGTGTTTCAGGTGGGGAACAACCGGCGCTTCGATCCCGGGATCGCCTTCGCCGGGCGGTTCGTGAGGGAGGAGATCGGCGAGCTTCTCTCCCTGAAGGCCTGGTACTGCGACTCGACCTACCGCTACACGATGACCGACAATCTGCAGCCCATCCCGTTCCGGAGCGAGGCGGCGAGGAAGCCCGGCGGGGACCCCAAGGCAGACAGGAAGCGTTACTTCATACTCACGCATGCGAGCCACCTGGTCGACACGGCCCGCTTCCTCGGGGGCGAGGTCGCCGCCGTACGGGCGAGGCACCGGGAGCGCTTCGGCGCCCACGCGTGGTTCATCGATGTCGAATTCGCGAACGGGGCGCTGGGCCACCTCGACATGACCATCCCGGTGCGCGGGGACTTCGAGGAGGGCTTCCAGATCCAGGGCGAGCACGGGAGCGTGAAGGGGCGCGTGTACCTCCCGTGGTTCCACAAGGCGAGCGACGTCGAGTGCTTCTCGACGAAGGACGCCCAGTTCCACCGCCCGCTGGGCGAGGACGCGCACACCTACAAGCGCCAGATCGAGGGGTTCGCCGCCTCGATCCTCGATGGAGCGCCGCTCCTCGGCGCGGGTATCGACGACGGTATCGCCGCCATGCGCGCGCTCGTGGCCATCGCCCGCTCGTCCGAGACGGGGGAGATCGTGCGCCTCGCGGACGCGCAGGGGAGCGTCTGATGGAAGTCGGGATCTTCGCCAAGACCTTCCGCCGGCCGACGCTGGAGGCGACGCTCGATGCCGTGGCCGCGCACGGGATCCGCAGCATCCAGTTCAACATGGCGTGCGCGGGGCTGCCGTCCCTGCCCGAGTCGATCGAGCCCGCGCTCTGCGAGAAGATCCGGAAGGCGGCCGAGGACCGGGACATCGAGATCAGCGCGGTCTCGGGCACCTTCAACGTGATCGATCCGTGCGTGGAGAACCGACTCGATGGACTCTCGCGCCTGAGGACCCTTGCCTTCGCGGCCCGGCGCATGGGCACGTCGATCGTGACCCTGTCCACGGGCACCCGCCATCCCACGGACATGTGGGCTCCTCACCCGGACAACGGGACGCGCGAGGCCTGGGCGGACCTCGTTCGCTCCATGGAGCAGGCGGTGAGGATCGCGGGCGAGGCCGACATCACGCTCGCCTTCGAGCCCGAGGTCTCGAACGTCGTCGATACCGCGGAGAAGGCCCGGAGGCTCCTCGACGAGATCGGATCCTTCCGCCTCAAGGTGCTCATGGATGCCGCGAACCTCTTCCGGAAGGGAGACCTCTCCCGGATGAACGCCGTGCTCGAGGGCGCCTTCGAGCTCGTGGGACGCGACGTGGCCCTCGCCCACGCGAAGGACCTGAGCCGCGACGGGGAGGCGGGACACGAGGCCGCGGGGACGGGGCTCCTCGATTACGACCTCTACATCGAGCTCCTCCGCGCGGCGGGCTACGAAGGCCCGCTGATCCTCCACGGGCTTTCCGAGGAAGAGGTGAAGGAGTCGGCGGCCTTCCTCCGGAGGAAGCTCGCGCCGGCGGAAACGCGAGGAAAACGCTGATGCCCCACCTCGAACGCGAGGGCCTCCGCTTCCACTACCTGGACAGGGGCGCAGGGCTGCCCTTCTTCCTCCAGCACGGGCTCGGAGGAGACAGCGATCAGCCGGCCGGGCTCTTCCGGCCGCCGCCCTCCGTGCGGCTCCTCTGCCTCGACTGCCGCGCGCACGGGGAGACCCGTCCCACCGGGGACGAGTCGCGGATCTCCCTCCGGACCTTCGCGTCCGACATGGACGCCCTCCGGGAGAGGCTCGGAATCACGAGGGCCATCGTCGGCGGGATCTCGATGGGAGCCGCCGTGGCGCTCGCCATCGCCCTGGGCCGCCCCTCCTGGATGATCGGGCTCGTCCTCGCGAGGCCGGCCTGGCTCGCGGGCCCCATGGAGGAGAACGCGAGGAACTACGCGCTCATCGCGAAGCTCATCCGGGAGAAGGGTACGGTCCGGGGACGCGAGGAGTTCCTGCGCTCGAGCGTCTACCTCGACATGCGGGAGCGCTCGCCGGACGCGGCGGACTCGCTCGCGAGGCAGTTCGAGAGCCCGCGGGCCGAGGACGGCGTGGCGAGGCTCGAGCGGATCCCCGGGGATGCGCCCTGCCGGGACCTGCGGGAGCTCGACGAGATCGAGGTGCCCACGCTCGTCCTCGCGAACCGGAGGGATCCGATCCACCCCTTCGAGTACGGGGAGGAGCTCGCGCGAAGGATACGGGGGGCGGAGCTCCGCGAGCTCACCCCGAAGTCGGACGACAAGGAGAAGCACGCCGAGGACTACCAGCGGGCTCTCGAGG
>Ga0075420_100005040_pt1 | contig 11588 bp, 9 predicted proteins | sample SoiMetdeltSBSDD4_FD_75296 | JGI IMG/M metagenome (GOLD analysis project Ga0075420, IMG submission 75296) | Bulk soil microbial communities from a Populus tree surrounding site in Tennessee, USA - Soil MetaG P. deltoides SBSDD4 | ecosystem: Environmental > Terrestrial > Soil > Tree plantation... | reverse complement strand
CACCGGCGGCGACGGCTTGAACACGGCGCTATTCAGCTTCACCGCGCTGCAGTTGGAAAAACAGTACGACACAACGATGAAGTTCGATCACGTGATCAACGATAAGAACGCGGTCTATGCGCGCATCTCTTTCGGCCGCCAGGATACTACTTGCGACCGCGTCAACGGCGGCTCCGAGGCATTCCCCGGCACCGGCTGTCTGGTAAACACTCAGCGCGACCCCAAGAACTACGCCTTCAACTGGCGCACCACGCCGAACTCGCGCATCACCAACGAATTCGTATTCGGTCTGAACCGCTTTGCGTTCGACTTCGTTACTCCCACCGCGGATACCTCGAAAATTGCTCCGTCGGGAGCGCCCGTTCAGATTCCCGTCGACTATCTGCAGGGCAATCTGCGCCGCCTCACCACTTGGCAAATCGTCGACAATGTCGGTTACTTTACGGGTGCGCACTCGTTCAAGTTCGGCATGAACCTGCGCCTGGCGCGGCATCAGGACACGCGAGGTTCCATCGGCGGCGCCAACGCCACGCAGCAGGCGAATTTTTCGCGCACCATTGCCACGGTGGATCCGGCGGCGTTCAATCTGCCGGCTGCCATTCAGCAGGCGAACGACCGGCCTAACCTCGAAACTACGATCAACTTCCTGCTGGGCCGCGTTGGCTCCACGAACAAATCATTCGTGGCCGATGGCGATGCCTTCGTAAGCAAGCTCTACGATGTGACGGCGAAATACAACGAGTACGACCTCTATGTCCAGGACACCTGGAGACTGCGCAAGAACCTGACGCTCGACCTCGGCCTACGCTGGGAGGCGAAAATGACGCCGACCTCCGATGGCGACCGCATCCGCCGTCCGAACCAGGCTGTGGCCTTCGGCGCGCCGGCGTCAAACACGCTGCGCTGGGAGCCTGGTGAGTTCTTCCCCAGCGACCTGAACAATTTCGGTCCCAGTATTGGGCTGGTTTGGGACCCAACCGGAAAGGGCAAGACGAGCGTCCGCGTGAACTATCGTCTCGCCTACGACCGTTTGGCCACCTTCGCTATCTCGTCGACGATTCTGCAGAATCTTCCCGGGGTCGCCATTGCCGTTACACAGCAGCCAAATAATACGCGCTTCCGAAACGTACAAGCCATCGCGGCGCCGACGCAAGCTCCCAGCAGCTTTTCACAGCCGCCCGCGTTCTCGCTGAACAACATCACCGTGCTGGATCGCAACTTCGAGACGCCGCAAACGCATCAATGGGGACTAAGCATTCAGCATGAAGTGTTCAACCGCACGGTGCTGGAGGTGAATTACATCGGCCGCCGCGGCCACAACCTCTTCGGCGCGTACAACGTGAACCAGGTGGACGTGTTCCGCAACGGATTCGTCGATGCGTTCAACGTCGTTCGCGGTGGCGGCAACAGCCCGCTCATCAATCAATTGATGGGCGCCGACTCACGCCTCAACGCGGGCGAAACCGGATCGCAGGCCATGCGCCGCCTATACGCCACCGACGTCGCCAACAACGCCGCGGGTACCGTTGCCTTCGAGCTCGCCAGGCGCGTGCAGAACAATCGCTCACTTCCCGATTTGGCCGGCCTCGGCACGTCGTTCTTCCAGGCCTTCCCGCAATTCGCCAACGGCTTCAACGTGATCGACTCGAACGACTTCTCCACCTATCACGCGCTGGAGACACAAATCGAACGCCGCTATTCGAGCGGCCTTTCCTGGCAACTGAGCTACACGCTGTCAAAGTCGCTCGACGTGCGCAGTTTCGATCCTGCACTGACGGTGCTCTCAACAGGCAATGCGCAATCGGCCAGTTCGACCCCGTTCGATGCGGGCAACCGCAAGTTGAACTACGCGCCATCGGACTTCGACCGCACGCACGTTGTGCAAAGCTACTGGACGATCGAGCTGCCCTTCGGTCAGGGGAAGCACTTCTTTCGGGACGCCGGCCCCTGGAGCAACCGCCTCATCGGCGGCTGGGAGGTTACCGGATTCGCCACCATCAGCTCGGGCCGCCCGTACACCATCTACAGCGGCTTCAATACTGTCGGCCAGAGTGTGAACTCGACAGCCAACTGCAATGGCTGCACGCGGCAGGACGGCACCGTTCACGATGAAGGCGGACTCGTCTGGTACGTCGATCCTACGGAGCGCGCCAAGTTCAGCCAGCCCGCCGCGGGCGACTTCGGCAACACCGGACGCAATTTCTTCCGCGGGCCCGGCCGCTTCTCGATGGACGCTGCGTTGCTCAAGCGGACCGCCATTACCGAGCGCTTCAAGCTCGAGATCCGTGCAGACGTCACGAACCTGACCAATACTCCGGAATTCGGCCTGCCCACGGCGGTATTGAGCAGCACGCTCTTTGGCCGCATCCGCGATACTATCTCCAGCAGTTCACGCAAATTCCAGTTGGGCGCCAAGATTCGCTTCTAGCGCGATCCCCGCAAAATACGATAGCGTAGGCGGGACGCATGAACTTTGAGCTCATCTCCTTCCGCTTTCATTTTGAGGCGGTCGAGCCCATCTACTTCGGCGCCGGCAAGGCGGGCAATATCGTGCGCGGCGCCTTCGGCATTCACTTTCGTGAGATGGCGGAGCAACTTGGCCAGCCTGAGTTGTTCGAACGCATCTTCCAACCGGCGATCGAAGAACAGGCCGAACTTACCGAGAAATTGGAAGGACGCGCTCCCAGCGGCCTGGGCGATCTACCACGCCCCTTCGTCTTTCGCGCCGGGCATTTGGATGGCCGTACGATTGGGCGAGGCCAAGGCTTTCACTTTGACCTGCATTTGTTCGATACGCGTGACCCGGCGATCGATGCCTTTACTGGCGCTTTCGCCCGCGTAGCCGAAGCGGGGTTCGGAGCGAACCGTTCCAAAGCCGCTCTGCGTTCCACCGATCATCGCGCTGTTCAACTCAGCTTGATGCCCCGGCGTGGCCACGTCGGTGGCGTACGCGTGCGCTTCGTGACGCCCACCGAAATGAAGTCCGACGGCAGGCTCGTCGCCGAGCCCGAGTTCCCCATACTCATCAGCCGCATCCGCGACCGCGTCTCGACGCTCCGCGCCCTCTATGGACCGGGGCCGCTGGCGCTCGACTTCCGTGCGTTCTCCGAACGCGCTTCGTCAATCGCCATTACGCGTTGCGAAATTGAACGTAGCCCCGTCGCGCGGCGCTCTTCGCGCACCGGCCAGACACATCCCATCGGAGGCTTCCTCGGCGAAGTGGACTACGAGGGCGATCTCAGCGAGTTCGTTCCCTACCTCGAAGCCGCGCGTTGGACCGGCGTCGGCCGCCACACCGTATGGGGCAACGGCGCGATTGAGATCGAAGCACTGGCTTAGTGCGCCGCTCCTCGTTTGTTTATTCCTGCCGCAGCGCCTCCAGCGGATCGATCTTCGACGCGCGGCGTGCGGGAATGAGGCCAGCGAGGAGGGTTACGGCGGCGAGCAGCACCCCGACGGCTACATAGACAGTGGGGTCGTTTGGCTTCACTTGAAAGAGCATGGTCTCCAGCAGCCGGGTTGCCGCAAAGGCTCCGCCGAGACCGATCGCCAATCCAGCGGCCGCCAGCCAGAACCCTTGTGCGAGGATGAGGCGGAGAACGGAAGTGGCGGTCGCACCCAGGGCCATGCGCAGGCCGATTTCGCTTGAGCGCTGCGTGACGGAAAATGCCATGACGCCATAGACACCGGCCATTGCGAGAGACACGGCAAGCGCGGCAAATACGCCGAAGAGCAGGCTGCGAAATCGGGGCGTGGCGACGTTCTCCGCAATCGCCGCCTCCATCGTCGTGAACTTCATCGGCACATCGGGTGACCGCTCCCGCGCAAGTTTTCGCACGGTTTCCGCAAGTGCCGCCGGCTCGCCGCTCGTGCGCACGACGAAGCTCAGCGTGTTGCCGTTATAGGCGTGCTGCATGTAAGGCATGTAGCATTCCGGCTGTGGTTCGCGAGCAGGGCCGTATTGCCGCACGTCGCCCACGACGCCCACGATAGTCATCGGCTTGTTGGTGTCAAACGCACAAAAGACCGTCCTGCCGATGGGATCCTGACCGCGGAGCGAGTTGCGGACAATCGCTTCGTTGACGATGGCGACCATGGGAGCGTCGGGGGTATCGGCCTCGCGGAACTCGCGGCCGCGCGTGACGGGAATGCCGAGCGCCGCAAAGGTGCCGGGAGCGATGATCGAGAGAACCGCGCCTGTGCGCGCTGCGGGATCGCGGCGATCGGGTATGCGGTCGATGGAGTAGCTGCCGGTGGAATCCACATAACCCGGAGGGGCCATGGTGGCTCCCGCTGCGATCACGCCGGGCAGTGCCCTGGTTTGGGCAAGAACGTCGGTGAAGTACTGATTGGCGCGGCGCACCTCCTCCGGGGTGTTCAAGCGCGACACAGTGGCGCGCATAACGAGCACATTCTCCGGACGGAAGCCGAGCGCCACGGTGCTCAGCGCCGCGAAGCTCTTGAGCAGAAGTCCGGCGGCCGAAAGCAACACCACGGCGAGGGCAACCTCAGCGATGACGAGCGATCCGCGCATGCGCGCCAGGCCACCGCCAATGATGGATCGTGTGCCGCCTTGCTTCATGGCGCCGTGCGGGCCGGACCTAGAGACATAGAGCGCCGGGACAAGTCCGAACACGACACTGGTGGCGATGGATACAAAGAGCGTAAAGGCGAGGACTGAACCATCGATTCCCGATTCCGACACGCGAGGAAGGTTGGCCGGGGCCAAGGCCACGAGCGCAGCCGAGCCCCAATAGGCGAATAGCAGCCCAAGTGCACCAGCGAGTCCGGCCAGCAGCAGGCATTCGGTGATCATCTGGCGCACGATGCGTTGGCGGCTGGCTCCCATGGCGAAGCGGACCGCCACTTCGCGGCTGCGCGCGGCCGCCTTGCCGAGCAGGAGAGTGGCGGTGTTCGCGCATGCGATGAGCACGACTACGCTCACGCCGCCCCAGAGAAGATAGAGTGTCAGGCGAACGTTGCCCACCATGTCATCGCGCAGCCGGGTCACCTTAGCGGACTCGGTACGGTTTTCGTCGGGATATTGTTGTTCGATGTGGCGCGTGATGGCGTCCATCTGCGCCTGCGCCTGCTCAAGGGTGACGCCCTGCTTAAGCCGGCCCACGGCGAGGAAGTTGTGAGCACCGCGGTTTTGCCTGGTTTCGCGAGGGATGACAGACCAGAAGTCGGTGTCGCCCGGGAAGTGGAAGCCAGGCGGCATGACGCCGCTGACGACACCTGTTCGACCGTAGATACGGATCGACTTGCCGGGGATGTTGGGATCGCCGCCGAAATGACTCTTCCAGAAGTCGTAGCTGATCAGTAGGGACGCGCCAGTTAGCTGCTTGTCTTCTTCCGCTGTGTAAATGCGGCCAACGACGGGCTTGACGGCGAATACATCGTAGAAGCCACGGCTCACCCGAGCGGCTCGCGCATACTCCGCCGTTGTGCCCGTGGCGACCGAGGTTTCGCGGGACGCGTAAAAGGCCATGGCCTCGAAAGAAGTTGCCTGGTCGTGCCAGTCCCAGACGTTCACGATGGAGACTTGCTTGGAGAGTGGATCGGAGGCGTCCTCTTTGGAGGGGACGCCGTTGATGGCAACGATCCGAGCAGGATCATTGAGCGCGAGAGGCTTCAGCAAAACGGCGTTCACGACGCTGAACACAGCCGTATTGGCGCCGATTCCAAGCGCCATGATCAAAATGGCGAGCGCCGCGAAGCCGGGACTCCGGCGCAGCGACCGGCCCGCATACCTAAGGTCCCGAAGGAAGTCGTCCATGAAATTCACTTTGCGCATATCGCGGCACTCCTCCTGCAACTGGCTAACGCCTCCCAGCGCGCGCAACGCCGCCGCGCGCGCTTCGCCCGGACCCATTCCTGCTGCGATGTTCTCCTCGATCAGATGATCGAGATGAAAGCGAAGTTCGTGTTCGAGCTCGTGCTCCACGCGGTGACGGCGGAAGAGCGAGCGGAAGCGCAAACGCCGTTTGTCGAAGGCGCGCATGTCAAACCTCCTGAACGACTAGGTTGATGGCGGCGGAGAGGCGGTTCCAGGAGGCGAGCTCCTTTTCGAGCTGCTCCCGGCCGGCCTTGGTGAGCGAGTAGAACTTTGCCATGCGGCCCGTTTCGGTGGGCCGCCACCCGCCTCAATCCACGCTTGCTGCTCCAGGCGGTGGAGGGCCGGGTAGAGGGAGCCCTGCTGGATTTGGAGAGCATCCCTGGAGACCTGCTGGATGCGCTTCGCAATCGCCCAGCCGTGCTTGGGTTCGATGGATATCGTCTTCAGAATCAATCGATCAAGGGTGCCTTGGACTAGATCAGTGGGCTTTGCCATGTATGCCTAGTTCGTCGTCAATTGTAGACGAACATAATACGAATTCCGTTAGGGATAAGTTCAACTTTCTGCCGGGATTGTTCGTAGTGAGCCTTTATGAAAAGCGTTGGCTGGAGGATTGGCCTCCCAGAATGGCTGATTGTCATTGGAAGCTGCGTGTTTATCTTTGTGTTGTGGTTGTCGGCGTACTTTGAGGCGGATATCCGGCGGCTTCATTTCTTTCAGGCGTGGATGTACGTAGCCGCGATGTGGTTGGCGGTGCGGAGGAACCGATGGGGTTATTTTGTTGGACTCTCAGCGGCGGGTCTCTGGGATTACACAAGTCTTTTTGTGAACACGTTTTTTCGTAACGGGCTTCACTGGTTGTGGATGTGGATGAGCACGGGTGACCTGCGGCGTGTGGACCTGATTCTAGCCGTGCCGGCGTGGATTGGGAACTTACTGGTGATTGTCGGCTCGGCCTGGGGATATATGCGGCTGCGGGAGAGAGTGTGGGGCGATTTAGGGCGGTTCGCGGCAGCTTTCGCTTTGACGACGGGCTTCTTTGCCGCGGCGATCGCCCTTTGTCAGCCGCGGTATCTGCCGCTGTTTCGCGGAATGCTGCACCCGCGGTGCCCTTGGTAGGTGGCGGCTTAGCCCTTGGCTTTCTTCACGGCTTCGGTGAGGGCGGGGACGACTTCAAAAAGGTCGCCGACGATGCCGTAGTCGGCGACGTCGAAGATGGGCGCGTTGGCGTCCTTATTGATGGCCACGATCGTCTTCGCGCCCTTCATGCCGACCAGGTGCTGAATGGCGCCGGAGATGCCCACGGCGAAGTAGACCTTCGGGCTTACAGTCTGGCCGCTCGAACCCACCTGCCGCTCCATCGGCAGCCAGCCGTTATCGCAGATGGGCCGCGAGGCCGCCATCTCCGCGCCCAACGCCTGCGCAAGAGCTTCCACCACGGGAAGGTTTTCCTTCTCCTTGATGCCGCGCCCTACGCTGACAATCAACTCCGCGCTCGTTAGATCCACGGCGCGAGCCGATTCACGGAACGGCGCGTCGGCTTTGGTACGAATCGCGGAGTCTGCGAGCTCCGGCGTGAATGATTCAACATTCGCCGTACCCGCGACCAATGCATCGGCGCGATAACTGGCGGCCTGAATGGATACAAAGTGCGGACCCTCGCCGGCGCAACGATAGTCGGCGCTCAGCTTCCCTTGAAATAATTGGCGCACCAGCACGAGCGCGCCACCCTCGGCCCGTACTTTCACAACGTCGGAGACCAGCGTTCGGCCGCACCGCGTGGCTAGCTTCGGCGCGAAGTCGCGCACTTGATATGTATGCGGGAACAACACGAGCGTGGGCTTCTCACGTTCGATTAGTTGCGCCAGCGCTGCCGTGTAACCGTCAGCCGAATAGCTTCCGAGAAGCGCATGATCGGCGGCAATCGCCTTGTCAAGTTTCTTGTCCGCCAGCTCTGTGGCCAATGCACCAACGCCCGCGCCGACCACCACCGCGCTCGCACCGACACCTAACGCCGCCGCAATCTCCTGGCTCGCCGCCAGCGTCTCCCAGGACATGCGATGCCAACGTCCGCCGGATTGTTCCATCACGACGAGCACGCTCATAGCACCCGCACCTCGCGCTGCAGCTTCTCCACCAATTGCGCCGCCTGCTCTTGTGCCGAGCCGTTGAGCATCAGAGTCTGCTTCGAACGCGGCGGAGCGTACACTTTCTCGATCGACGCGTGAGCGCCCAGGTCCACTCCCAGCTCAGCCGCCGTCGTCGTCTTGATCTCCTTGGTGCGAGCCTTCTTGATGCCCATCAACGTCGCGTAGCGCAGCTTGCTGATACCACTCTGAATCGTAAGCACGGCCGGCAGCGGTAGCGTCATGTGCTGGAACCAGCCGTCCTCCAATTCGCGCTTCACGCGAATCGAACCTTCGCCCAACTCCACCTGCATGATGATCGTCGCGTGCGGCAGTCCGAGCAATTCGGCCGCGACCACGCCACTCTGCCCATGCCCAAGATCGTCCGATTGCAAACCGGTTAGTATCAGATCCGGACTCTCCGCGGCCATCGCCTTGGCCAACAGTTGGCCCAAATGAAACGTATCGACACCCGCGAGATTCTCTTCCGCAACATGCACGCCACGATCGGCGCCCTTCGCCAATGCCTCTCGAACCGACGAGACGGCGCGTCCAGCACCGGCACACAGCGCCACCACCTCGCCGCCATGCTTCTCGCGCAACTGCAGCGCTTCTTCGAGGGCATACGCGTCGGGTTCGTTGATCTCGAATGTCAGGTCCGACTCGTCAACCCAACGGCCCGAGGCATCCACCTTGAGATAAGAATCGCGCGAAGGAACCTGCTTGATGGCGACCAGAATTTTCATGGAACACCGCCCCTGGCGATCTATCCGTCGAACTTCTTGAAAATGAGGCAGCCGTTGGTGCCACCAAAACCGAACGAGTTGCTCAGCGCGTACTTCATCTTCATCTCCCGCGCCGAACCGGTAATGAAGTCCAGGCCCGAGCAATCGGGATCGATTGTTTCGAGGTTGATCGTCGGCGGGGCAACCTGCTCGCCCAAGCCCATCACCGTGATACCGGCCTCCAAACCGCCGGCGCCGCCCAGCAGATGGCCTGTCATGGACTTCGTCGAACTCACGGGCATCGTTTTTGCGTGCTCGCCAAAGTAGGTGCGCAACGCCAACGCTTCAATTTGGTCGCCTACCGGCGTCGATGTCGCATGCGCGTTCACATAGTCGATTTGATCCGGATTGATCTGCGCGTCTTTGATGGCGCGCTTCATCACCCGGATGATTCCTTCACCCGTCTCGGCGCCCGAGGTGATGTGATAGGCATCCGACGTCATGGCGTACCCGACGATCTCAGCGAGAATGTTGGCGCCGCGCTTCTTGGCGAACTCAAGCTCTTCGATCACCAGAATGCCCGCGCCCTCGCCGACAACGAAACCATCGCGGTCGTGATCCCACGGCCTGGATGCCCGCTGCGGCTCATCGTTGCGCGTGGATAGCGCCCGCATGGCGGCAAATCCGCCCACGCTCAGGGGCGTAATGGCCGCCTCGGCGCCGCCGCAGATCATGGCTACCGCTTCTCCTCGCTGCACCAGGCGGAACGAATCGCCAATGGAATGCGCGCTGCTGGCGCAAGCCGTCGCCGTGGCCGAATTCGGCCCCTTGGCGCCGTACTCGATCGAGACCTGCCCCGAGGCCAGGTTGATGATGGTCGCCGGTATGAAGAAGGGCGATATGCGCCCCGGCCCTTTTTCGAGCAGATTCTTGTGCTCGCGTTCAATCACCTCGAACCCGCCGATGCCGCTTCCGATGTAGACGCCAACGTCCTCGGCGATCTCCTCGGTTATCTCCAACCCGCTCTGTTCCATCGCAAACTTCGACGCTACGACGCCGAAATGGATGAAACGCCCCATCTTGCGCGATTCTTTCTTTTCGATGAACTGCAAAGGATCGAAATCGGGAACTTCGCCCGCAATTTGTGCGCTGAACGCGGAGGCGTCAAACTGCTGGATCAGGCGAATGCCACTCCGGCCGTTTTTCACGCCTTCCCAGGTTGTTTGGGTACCGATGCCCAGCGCGGACACAATTCCAACGCCGGTAACCACTACTCTCCGTGACAAATTCTGTCTCCGTGGAAGAACCGAAATGGCTCTACATTCCGGTGCGGGCACAGTACGCCTCGATCACACCAGCGCACGCCCATGGGTTCTCTACTTTTTCTTGCCTTTGATGTATTCGACCGCATCCTTGACGGTGCCAATCTTCTCGGCGTCTTCGTCTGGAATATCGAGGTCAAACGCTTCTTCAAACGCCATCACCAGCTCGACGATGTCGAGCGAATCGGCCCCGAGGTCTTCAACGAAAGAGGCCGTGTCGTCGACCTGAGCCTCATCTACACCCAACTGTTCGACGATGATCTGCTTTACTTTTTGTTCAACGGCCATGGATCCTCCAGATGGTCCACAAAGATTTGAGTCTAGCGGGTAGGGCTAACTCCCGCAACTGGGCGGCGGCGGCGCAGCTTCCCGCGCAACACGATCTCTGCCGCAACCAATAGCAACTGCAACGAGATAAGCGCCCCAAGCAACGCGTATCCGGCAGCCGCCCATTGTACAGGAACCAGCCGGATGGACCCTCCCTCGGCGGATTCGGCAAGCATACCTGGTCCGAACCGGTCCAGGCGGAAGATCAGCCAGAGGTCGAAAACGCATAGAAAAATCAAGGCGATCCGGACTGTCCAGAGCGCCGCGCGCATGAGCTACGACTCAATTAGAAATGGCTCGGCATGAGCCAATCGGCAGTAGTTTACATTCGGCGCGCGCAGGCTGAGCGAGGCGCGAAACTGGCCAGGATCCACCGCGTTATCGGCGAACATATCGTAATGACAGGGAATTGCCAGGCGCGGTTGAATCTTTCCGGCGATATCGGCGGCCTCCCAGTGCGACATATTGTTGAAGCCACCGTTGATGCACGTAATCATCACGTCAGGCTTGTGTTTCGCGGCCGAGACCAGCAGCTCCGTGTAATCCGTATCGCCGGTTACGTACACGCGTGGTCCGCCGCCGAAGGAGAACACGAATCCCATATGGTTCAGGTCGGTCGCATCGGTCGGCATCGCGAACGTGCCATGAATTTCCACGTCGCGAAAGCCGAAATCGGCATCCGGCCACGCCATATGAACGCGGTCCTCCGTTACGCCTTCGGTCCGGTAGATACCGCACGAGGGCGGCGGTCCCACAAAGGCCATCGTGTCCTTATGAGCCAGCCGCCGAATGGTTTCCGGATCGGTGTGATCCTGATGGTTGTGCGTGCAGGTGAAGATGTCGATCTCTAAATCTTCCGGCTCGATGTAGACAGGCACCTGCCGCTTGAAATCGAAACCGGGCACGAGTCCCTCACAACTGTGCGTGAGATAGAGGTCTGTCGAAACCGTCGTTCCTTCGGCGGTCTTGAAAATGAAACCGTTTTGTCCCAGCCACCACACAGCGACGGCGCGATTCGGCACGCGATAGTCGCGGATCTGCTGCATCAGGCTCATCGGCGTTCACATCATCGCCGCGGGCGGCGGCGGTTCATCGGGTGAACCGGCGTATTTCATCGGTACGTAGATGAGGAGCACGGCCATACCTGCGAGAACGGCGAGGCCTACGATGTAGGACGGGTCCCAAGTTACGCCGGGAACCCACTTTGTGAGATCGGGAAGTGATCTATCGAAGAAGCGTATAGTGGCAT
>Ga0075420_100005039_pt1 | contig 11588 bp, 7 predicted proteins | sample SoiMetdeltSBSDD4_FD_75296 | JGI IMG/M metagenome (GOLD analysis project Ga0075420, IMG submission 75296) | Bulk soil microbial communities from a Populus tree surrounding site in Tennessee, USA - Soil MetaG P. deltoides SBSDD4 | ecosystem: Environmental > Terrestrial > Soil > Tree plantation... | reverse complement strand
GAATCGCTCGAAGCGGACGCCGTCGAAGTGGAAGAGGCCTCGCTCCGAGCCGATCCAGAGCACGCCGTCCGCGTCCTGCGCGAAGCTCCTGACGGCTCCAGGTGCGCCGTCCTGCACCCGCCAGGCGGTGTGCGCGTACTGGCTGGCGTCGAGCGACTGCGCCAATGCTGGCGCGCACGGGCAGCACGCCAGGCAAAGGGCGAGTGCGGCGCGACCGGCGTTCATGCTCTCACCGACCGTTACCTCCGGGCATGACGAGGACCCCGGCGTGAACGATGATCAGGATCGGGTGCGGTCCGCAAATCGGCCCGCGACGTGGAGAACTGGCCGATCCGTCGTGGCCGCTTTCCGATTCGGGTTCCCTCATGTGGGACGACCGCACATCCCCCGGCGCAAAGATCCTCGTGAGGTGGAGCGCGGGGATCACACGATGGTGCCGCCGAAACAAGGCATCGCTGACACGACCGTTTTTCGAGCTCACGCCGGAGCCCGGCCGGCACTCGTTAGGTGCGGCAGGCCGCCCGATACCATCGTGCAATGGAAGCGCCTGATGATCCCGACGATCGTGCCGTGAGCGAGCAGAGGGCAGTCACCTGTGCAGAGGACACGACGATGGACATCGCGCTGCTGATTCTTCGTGTGGTAGTTGGCGCTTCCATGGCCGCTCACGGCGCCCAGAAGCTGTTCGGCTGGTTCGGCGGGCCCGGGATGGCCGGAGTTGGTGCGTGGTTCGAGAGCATCGGATTCCGGCCCGGTCTGGTGTTCGCGTTGTTGGCGGGGCTCGCGGAGGTCTCCGGCGGCGTGCTGTTCGCGGTCGGCTTTCTCGGTCCGTTCCCGGCGGCGCTCATGCTGTCCGTCATGGTCGTCGCCATCGTGACCGTCCATCTGGGCCATGGTTTCTTCGCCGCGAACAACGGCGTCGAGGTGCCGCTTCTGTACATCACGGGGGCTGTGGTCGTCGCCTTCGCGGGTCCCGGTATGTACTCGCTGGACCAACTCCTCGGCCTGGACTCACGGCTGCAGCAGGTTCCGGGATGGCTGGTACTGGCCATTGGCCTGGTCGGCGCGTTAGGCAACCTCGCCCTGCGTCGTCCGGCTGGAGCGCAGGTGCCGATGCGGCGCACCGGGCGCGAACGATGATCGACGAGTCGATCGACACCGATCGCCCGCCGCTGTTCGGTTATGCCTCACCTGTGGGCATGTCGGCTGCTGCGACGACTCGCCGAACAAGCACGCGACGAAGCACTTCCACGCGACGCGGCACCCGATCGTGAAGAGCATCGAGCCCGGCGAGGACTGGGGGTGGTGCTACGTGGATCAGCTCTTCATCGAGCCGGCGCCAACCGAGCCCGCGCAGCGAGCCAGCGTCCAGGTGAGCCGTCAGGCCGACTATGGTTGATCGCGCCTCACGAACTCGACGCCGCGAACGCGACCGAGGTCGAGCGCAAACCCGGCGGCGCGACCATCCGCGCTAGGCGCGAAGCGATACGTCATTCCTCCGCCGCGATACGTTCGCTCGCCCGCAACGCGAAGCGTGTCCACCTCACCACGCGGCCGGCGGGCGAGAATGGTCTGGCCACTCACGCTCAGCTCGTACGACGCGTCGAGCTCCTCGGAGTAATAGCGCCCGGCAAGCCCGGCGATCTCTCCGGACGATGGAGCTGCATGCGCCACGGTCGACGGTGACGGCTGAGCCGCGGGACGCGACGCGGGCGCGGCCGCCGTGAACCGCGAGCCGAGCAGGATCTCGGACACGCCGCGCGAGAGCGCGACCGTGTTCGCGTCGCTCACGTTGCAGAGCGCGGCGACACTCGTGTGCGCCGTCGGGAATCGCGTGATGATCGTGCGATACCCGCCCGAGCTCCCGGTGTGCTCGACCATCCGCAGCCCGCGGAAGTCACTCACCGTGAGCCCGAACGCGTACGACAGCTCAGTGCCGTTCGCGAGGCGCCCCTGCTGCAACTGACGCTTGAGGAATCCTGGTCCGCCGACCTTACCCGTGTAGAAGTTCTCGTCCCACTTCTGGAGATCCTCGATCGTCGTCATGAGCCCGCCCTGGCCGACGATGTCGTTGTTCCAGATGTTGATGCGGAACCCACCACCTGGCACGGGCGAGTACGCCGCGGCGCGGCCGGGCACGACCATCGTGTGGTCGTCGTGATAGTGCGTGTTCGTCATCCCCAACGGGCCGAACATCTGCTCGGCGGCGAATTCACGGAGTGTCTTCCCGGTCACGCGCTGGACGATGATCCCCATCGCGATGTAGCCGGTATTGCTGTAGTCGTACTCCGTGCCTGGCGGGAAGTTGAGTCGCTTCTGCCGCGACGCGAGGCGGAGCACATCGCCACTGGTGTACGTGTCGTCGTAACGCATTCCGGCGGCACCGACGAGCGCCCAGAAATCGCGCAACCCGCTCGTGTGATGCACGAGATGCCCCACGGTGATGCGCGAGCCGTAATCGTGCAACTCGGGGATGTACTTGCGCACGTCGTCGTCGAGTGACAGCCGACCCTGCTCGACGAGCAGCGCGATCGCCGCCGCCGTGAACTGTTTCGCGATCGAGCCGGAGATGAATGGCGTCTTCGGCGTGATGGGCACGCCGTACTCGATGTTCGCCGAGCCGTACCCCTTGGCGTAGGTGATCGCGCCGTTCTGGTATACCCCCACCGCGCACCCGGGTGCAGCGGGGTTCGCGAATCGGGCGAACACGCCGTCGACACGTCGCGCGAGCGAGTCCGCGAGCGGCTGCTGGGCGGCCGCGGTCGATGCAGCAATAGCCAAAGGTAGAAGTGCTGCGCGCATGGCTCTCATTCGGGCTCTCGATCAGGATTGTTGCTGAAAAGCATTGGCCGCCGAGGATACAGAGAAGAACGAGGAGGAACGGAGGGTTGTCGTCGCGCCGCCAGGGTTCCCGGCTGAGTGCTTCTGCGAAATCGGTGAAACCGGCTCGATCGGCGTTCGGTCTTCCTCCACTTCGCCATCGTACGCGCCCAGCCTCTATCCTGAACCCTGGCGACTGGCGACTGCTCGGCTGAGCACTGACAACTCACGACTGGAGCATCCTGGAAGACCTGCCCGATCCTGTCGTCACATGACAACCCGAGGCTTGGGCTTGGGCACGATCACCCCTTGGACCTTACCCTCCTCGAGCAGCTTGTTGAACGCCGGAACCTCCTGTTGCTCGAGCGCATCCACCTCGGCACGCAAGGCGCCCCAGAGCCGCTCGAGCTCCACGAACCTCTCCCTCACGGGCTGCGTGAGCACGTCGTTCTGTTCCACGTTGCCGAGGAGGAAGACGTACTGCGCGTTGATGCCGTTGCGGAAGTTGATGATGTCCTGCCCGTTCGCCGCCTTCGTGGACAGCTTCGGCCCGATCGTGTCGACACGCTCGCCGATGCTCTTCCCCTTGGCCGAGATCGCCGAGGCGTTAGGCGCGTCCTTCGCGCGCTCGCTGAAACGCGTCACCTGCTCCTTGACGTCACGAATGCGGATGAGCGCGTCGTGGATCTCGCCGATCCGCGCCACGATCGCGCGCGACATCGTGTCCCGCGCCGCCACTTCGGCAGGCGTGACCGTACGACGCGGGTCGAGTCGCACCTCCAGCGGTTGCGTCGCGACCGTCGATCCAACGGTGAGTCGGACCTGATACCGTCCCGGCGGTACGAGGTAGCCGTTCGTCGGTCCGCCGAACATCGCGATGTTCCCCGGCAGCGTCGTCGGCGGTTCGGCCCGCAGGTTCCACTGGAAGGCGTTGAGCCCGGCCCGCGGCTCGAGCCGCGCTCGAGGTGGTGGTCCGAATCCGCCGCCGCCACCGGCGGCAGGCGCGGGAGTGCCGGCTGCCGATCGCGTGTACGTCTCGAGGACCTTCCCGCCCGCGTCGAGAAAATCGAGCTTGACCGTTGCCGCCGAATCCGGGGCCGACGCGAGCGAGAAGTACACGTTCGCGCCTAACGGTGGATTGCGCCCCGCCGTGGTCGTCGCCGGAGACGGACCACCAGCCAGCAGGGCAGGGCGCGGCGCGAAGAGGTGCGCGGCCGCGGCGACCGTCTGCTCGCTCATCTGACGGAGTGCGCTCAGATCGTCGAGCGCCCAGAACGCACGCCCTTCGGTGGACGCATACAGGTCCCCGTGCCGCACCTCGAGGTCGGTGACCGGCACGGCCGGGAGGTTCCGCGACAAGGACTGCCAGCTCGTGCCCCCGTTGAACGACAGGTACACGCCCGTCTCCGTCCCGGCGTAGAGAAGACCACGCTTCTCCGTATCTTCGCGAACGACGCGCACCGGCTCGTTAGGACGCAACCCGTTCACGATGCGCGTCCACGTCCGGCCATAGTCCGTGGACTTGAACGCGTGTGGCGTGTAGTCGCCTCGCCGATCCATGCGGAACGCGAGGTACACGGTGCCCGCATCGTGCGGCGACACCTCGACCTCGTTCGCGAGGCCCACACCGACCCCCGCGGGTGTGACGTTCGTCCACGTACGACCGCCGTCGCGCGTGACCTGCACGAGCCCGTCATCGGTGCCTACATACAGAGTCCCGGCATCGTGCGGCGACTCGGCGATCGAGACGATCGTCCCGTATACCTCGCCGCCCGCACCCTCGTTCGTGATCGGCGCGCCACCCCAGCCCTGCGTCGCCTTGTCGTTCCGCGTGAGGTCGGCCGAAATCGGCGCCCAGGTCTTCCCGCGATCGGTCGTGCGGAAGAGAACGTTCGCGCCGTGATAGACGACATTCGGATTGTGCTGCGAGACGACCGCCGGCGCCGTCCAGTTGAAGCGATAGCGGATCTTGTCTGTGGGCTCCGTGAGCGAGAGCTCGGGCCAGGCCATGATCTGCCGCGTCAGGCCCGTCTCCGTGTCGAGCTCCTCGAAGATCCCCTGATAGCACCCGCCATATACGTACCGCGGGTTCCTGCGATCCACGCCGATGTTCGCGCTCTCGCATCCGGGGCCGTCTTCCCAGTCGCGCACGCCGATGTTCGGCCCATCGCTCCGGCTCCTGATGATGACGGCGCTGTTGTCCTGCTGTCCGCTGTATAGCTTGTAGGGGTACACGTCATCGACCATGACGTGATAGAACTGCGCGGTCGGCTGGTTGTCCTGGGTGCTCCAGCTGCGGCCGCCATCCACCGAGATCGACACGCCACCGTCGTTCGCGTTGGCCACATAACGCGTGTCCTTCGGGTTGATCCAGAACCCGTGGTTGTCCACGTGCGTCGCCGGCACGGTCGCGAACGTGCGTCCGCCATCGATCGACTTGAGCACCGGTGAGTTCATCACCCACACGACGTCCGCGTTCGCCGGGTCGGCGACGACCTTCATGTAGTACCACGACCGCGTCACGATATTTCGGTCTTCGCTCAGCAGGCGCCACGTCTTCCCGGCGTCGTCCGAGCGATACAATCCGCTCCGCTCGGCCTCGACGACCGCGAACACGCGATCGGGATTCGCCGGCGAGACGGCGATGCCGATCTTGCCCATGAGCCGAGGGAGCCCATCGGTCAGGCGGGTCCATGTGTCGCCGCCGTCGGTGGTCTTCCAGACGCCGCTGCCCGGGCCCCCGCTCCGCACCTGCCACGGGACGCGCTGATGATCCCAGAATGCCGCGTAGAGAATGCGCGGGTTCGTCGGGTCCATCGACAGGTCGCTCGGCCCACTCGTCGCGTTCACGCCCTTGAGCACGTGTGTCCACGTCTTCCCGCCGTCGGACGAGCGGTAGACGCCCCGATCCGGGGTTCCTTTCCATCGATCACCCTGCCCGGCGACGTAGACGAGATCCGGGTTCGAGGGATGGACGCGAACGGCCGAGATCTGCTTCGTTGCCTCGAGGCCGATGCGCGACCACGTCTTTCCGGCGTCGGTGCTCTTGTATACACCATCACCGTACGACGACGACTGCCCGCGAATCGCGTGCTCGCCGGTCCCCACGTACACCACGTTCGGGTCCGACTCGGCCACGGCGATCGCGCCGATCGAGCCTGTGCGAAAATGGGTGTCGGAGATGTTGCGCCACGACGCGCCGGCGTTCTCCGTCTTCCACACGCCACCGCCAGTGTAGCCGGCATAGTACACGAACGGCTGGCTCGTCACGCCGGCGACCGCGTTCGCTCGGCCTCCGCGAAAGGGGCCGATGAGCCGCCATTGAAGCGCGCGAAAGGCGGACGAGTCGTACAGGGCGTTCGTCGGCGCGCCGATTGGCGTCCGCGGCGGGGGTGACGGCTGGGCGACCAGTAGCGTCAGTGGCGTTCCGGCGAAACCCGCCAGGTGAACCAGAGAACGAATCGAGGGCACGAGAGTCATCGGGGTGGGATTCTGGCGGCGACCATCGTAGCCGTTCGCCACCCGCGTCGAAAGAGCGTCGTGTCATCCCGAGCCGCCAGCGGTTGTCATCCCGAGCCGTCAGATACTTGTCATCCTGAGCCGTCAGGCGAAGGATCCTCATCGTCCCGAGCGAGGGATCTCTCAACCGGGATACCGAGGATTCTTCGCTTCGCTCAGAATGACAACGCCCTCTGCCGCGACGACGAAGATCCTTCGCTGCGCTACGCTGCGCTCAGGATGACATCGCTCTCCCAGGATGACGCAGCTCCTTCCCTTCGTCGCTGGCGCTCGTCGAGGCGGGCGTTGACGCCTCAGGATGACAACGTGAGTCCGGACGCCCCGGATGCCGATCCTGCGCCTACTTCGCCAGCTCCAGAATCCGGGCGATGCCGGCGTCGCGCAGCCTGGTGAGCGTGCCCGGCGCGGCCGCGCGGATGACGCCCATGGTGATGATCAGGGCACCGATGCCGACGCAATAGACGCCCAGCAGTCGTCGGTCGAACGGGCGGGTCCGGGTCTCGACGAACGTCGCGTTGCCGGAGAGGAGCCGCGTTAGGCCGTACAGCACGAGGGCCGTTCCGCTCGCGGCAGCCGCGAGCCCTGAGATGAGTGGCGACCGGACCATCGCCTCCATGAGCGCCGCTGGCGGATCACCGCCGTGCACCCAGTACAAAACGCCGAACGCGCCGAGTGGCACGCTGAGCATCAGGAACAGCACACCGTAGAGCTGGGCCGACAGGCCGGTGTGGTACTCCTTGTACGGGTCGAGGCTGTCGTTCGTCGCGACGACCGCGGTTCTGGTGACGACCATTCGCAGCCCGCTCACGCCAGCGAACAGCGCCAGGCCGACGCTCACGGCCGTGACGATGATCGGGATACGATAGTGAATGCCGGCCGCCCCGCCGAGGATGAGAACCAACAGGCCGAGCGTGATCAGCTTGTTCTTCATGCCTGTGTCACCGCGGACGTCGAGCGCTGACCCCGTCATCGGCAGTCTCGCACCAGCTCTACTCGCCGGTTCCGCGCGCGACCGGCAAGCGTCCCGTTGTCTTCGATCGGCTGGTCCTCCCCGCGGCCGTCCGCGCGAATGCGCGCAGGGTCGACGCCGTGCTCGTTTACCAGCGCGAGTCGGGCGGCGTCGGCACGGCGGCGGGATAGCGTGAGATTCGCCGTCGAAGCCCCGATGCTATCGGTATGTCCGACGATCGTAATACGCCAGTCCCGATGACTCTTCAAGGCGCTCGCGATCGTCGCGAAGGTCGTCGACGACGCCGGGTCGATCTCGGCCGACGCCGTGGCAAAGTGAATGTCGTACGTGGTCGCCCGGCATCGGGATGCCAGGTCGGCCTCGACGTTCGCCTGGTAGCTCACGCGAGCGAGTGTCCTGTGGCCGCGGAATCCGTCAGGACGAACGAGGTCCGTCTCGGCGAGCCATGGCGCGACGGAGTCGTCGACGACAAGGAAGCTCACCCGGTACTCGCGCACCTGCGCGCTGGAATTCCTGACGATCCCCTTTACGCGGATCGCTCGGATGTCGACCCGACTGTCGTTGAACACCACGGAGAACGGTTCGACTCCCACGCGCGTGAGCGTCCCCGTGTACGGCAGCTGCGAGACCTCGGGGACGAGGAACTCGACGTCGGCTCGGCCACCGGTCTTGAGCTCTGTGAAGATCGGAACCGGCACCATGAGGAACGTCGACGCCAGATGTGAGCTGTGGTCCTCGGTGCCGAGGGAGCTGTAGAACGACCTCGTCACCTGCCTGATCTGATGAAAGAGGTCGCGCTCCGCGGTCCGCCACTGCTCCTTGCCTGGCTTCGAGCCGCGGCTCCACGAGTGGCGAAGTGTGACGCCGAAGGCGGTCGAGTCGATGAGCTCGACGCGCGATTCCCAGTCAGGCTCCTTGCCCATCGACGACGCCCACGTGAGCACCAGGCCTTTATCCAACGGGATCGCCGCCGGCCGTTGCGCATTCGCGGCGCCAGCCAGTAGGATCACGGAAATCGTTAGGCGCGACAACATTGGTGGACATCCTGTGATTGAGGTCAGGTCCGAGTGAGAACGCTGAATCGGCTACGGAGCTCCCTTGTACAGGCCGGCCGGCACGCACTGCGGCCGACATGCCTTGAGCGTCAGCGTCGTCTTCACGCGCGCCGTACGGTCGGCGTTGGCGGTGTCGCGCGAGAATTTTCCCTGCGCGATCACGAACCCGCTCGACGTGCTGAGCTTGAGCACCGGACGGCGACGCACCACGCGTTCAATGATCGGGTGTGCCTTCTGCAGCGCGAACGGCGAGTCGAGGATCTCGGGGATCATGCTGCCTAACGGGATAACGACCCAGATCGTCCGCCCCTGAATGCTCTCGCCGAAATCCGTCACCGCCGGCTGCATCGGCATCGCGAGCACGATCGAGTCACCGGCCAGCACACCGCGGAGCGGTACCCGGAAGTAGTTCGGCGCGAGCCCCTTGAGCCCCTGCCCGAAGTCGTTCCAGTAGCCGAGCCCCGGCGGCGACACGACCTTGTGAAACAGCGGCGCACCCGGGATCAGCCGGCCGATCACGTTCGGGTTGTCCGTGACGTGAAACCGGCCGTTCCCCTCGACGTACCCCTCGACCGCGATGGGCTTGTTCGCCGGCGCACCGCGCGGGTGCATCAGCACCATCTTGCCGTCGAGCGTGACGGTGTAGTGAATGAACGGCTCGCCGGACACCGTGTACGAATCACCGACGAACACGCCCTCGATCGGGCCTTCGAACTTGTCGCAGTACGCCGCGAACAGCTCCTGGTGCAGGTACTTCGCGGCGTCGAGGATGAACCCCGGAATCGCCGCGAACACCCCGGCCGGCCCATCGAGCGCCGCGGCGCCGAGCTTCATGGTCTGCACGTAGGCGAACTTCTGTCCCTTCGTGACTTCGCGCGGATCGGTCGTCCGTGTTCCGATCCCTTCGATCACCTTGCTCTTCCAGAAGCCAAGGCTCATGTCGAGCGGCGCCTTCGCGAGCTTGAGCGCGTCCGACGCCGCCGTCAGCATCTCGTAGTACTGGTCCATCTCGGCGCAGCCCTTCGCGCCCGCCCGTGTTGCCTCCGCCTGATGCTCGAGACGCTCACGCGCCGTTGTCGCGTCGTCTGTCCACGCATCGAGCCGCTGCGCGTACTGATCCCAATCGGGGAGCGGCTCCGTTACCTTCGCCCGCGCCTCGAACACCTTCGTCATGTGCTGCTGGAGCGTGGCGAGCTGGTGCGGCGCCTTTCCCAGCTCCGACTCGGCCTTCGTTAGGCGGGCTTCGGCCTGCTGCCTGGCTGGCGATAGCGGCTGCGCGGCAAGCCCATCCCGGGCGACGTCCAGCGCCTTGTCGACCGCGGCGACGAGCTGCCGTGCCTCGTCGGCGATCGCCGACGGAATCTCGGACGCCGCGACGACCTTGAAGGTCGTCGTCGCTCGGCCCTTACCGTCGGGCGCGACGGCCTCGACTCGATACTGCCCGGGAGCGGTGGTTCGGTTGAATGTCGTCGTAAAGGTGCCATCGGCGGCAGGTGCCACCGTTAGGCTGAACGGCGGCGTGCCGGGCGCGCGCGTGATGGTGACGACTACCTTCGCGCCATTTTCCGCCGCCACCGTGGACCCCTTGATCGTCACCGCGCCGCCGGGCTGCACCGTCGCGGGCTTTGCGGTGACGTCGATGGGATATCCGGTGTTCGATGCCGTCGATCCGGCCGGTAGCTGGGCGACGGCGTTCGCTCCCAGAGAGAGCTCCATCAGGGCGGCGACCACCGCCGCCACGTATGTCGATCGCATCGAGACTCCTTGCTGAATCCGTTCTCATCTGGGTGAACGGATTCGAGTCTCGACCGGGGCCAGTCTACAATCGGCCGAGGGCCTTCGTGGCGAGCGGGCGGAAGTGCGCTTCGGGCTTGTCGAGCAGCGCCAGCGTGAACTCCAGCAACACGTCGCCCTCGAGCACGAGCGAGGGGAACAGCGGGCTGAAGAACGCCTTGTCCCCGAGGCCACTGACCGGGCCCGCCTGGACGACCGAATCCAGGGCGACGCCCTCAGCGCTCTGGATGATGTCCTTCGCCATCATGCGCGACGCGGCCATGATCTCCCAGCCCTGCGGGCCGCCGGTCCAGTATCCGACGAGCCCCATGTGGATGATGTTGCCCGCGTCGAACCATTCGCAGTCGGAGCGGCCCTCCTCGCGATTCGTCTCGCGCGCGGTCACGGGCACGCCGGCAACGGCGCTGACCTCCGCCTCCGTCAGGAGGTCGCACGCGTTGCGGTCGATGCCGGTGCGGGCGCCGCCGGCCGACGCAGCCTTCGCACCTTTGTCAGCCGCGCCTCCCGACGCGGACTGCTCACCCTCGGTGCTCTGGCACGCGGCAACGATCAGGGTCAACCCGAGTAGTGCCGCCAGGGAACGATATCGTGATGTCATGGTGTCCTCCTGCGTGAGTCTCGCATCGCGCGAAGGTCCGCATCGCACGCTCGCGCTTGACGAGTCCCCCAACGGTCCGCCGCCATCGTCTTGCAGCTCGCGGTGAGCAGCGACTCTGCCTCGGCCCAACGTCCGAGTGCGCCGAGTGTCACTCCGAGCGCCGCTCGACTCTCCGCGGTGCGCAGATCCTGCGCGCCGAGTTTCTGCGCGCGAATGGTGATGGCTTCCCGCAACAGCGGCTCCGCGTCGGGCGCACGGCCGCGGTCCGTCAGCGTCTGGCCTAACGCGGTGAGCGCCTCGGCCACACGCGGGTGATCCGCCGGAAGCTCTCGTCGATAGATCCGGAGCGCTTCGCGCAGGACGCTCTCCGCTTCCGGAAGCCGGCGAGTTCGTCTCAGCAGAATGCCGAGATTTCGCAGCGGGAGCGCGGCGTCCGTCGTGGAATCGGCAACGGAGGTGTTCGCCCGGATGGCATCGCGGAGGAGCGTCTCGGCCTCGGCATACTTGCCCTGCTCGCTCAGCACTGCGCCGAGGCTGTTCATGGCGCGACGAGTGTAGGCGTGTGTCGGACCGAGTGACGTTCGCCAGAGACGCAGCGCCTCGCGAAACGACTCCTCCGCCGACTCGAGCCGGCCCATGCGATACCGCACGACGGCGAGGTTGTTCAGCGTCGCCATCGTCATCGGATGATCGGGGCCGAGCACGCGACGCCGAAGTGCCAGAGTCTCGACGTCGATCGACTCCGCCTCCGCCCACCGTCCGGTTGCCTCGAACATGTTCGCGAGCGAGTGCATCGAGTACGCGATGTCGGGATGATTGCCGTCCGGGTAGA
>Ga0075420_100005036_pt1 | contig 11590 bp, 7 predicted proteins | sample SoiMetdeltSBSDD4_FD_75296 | JGI IMG/M metagenome (GOLD analysis project Ga0075420, IMG submission 75296) | Bulk soil microbial communities from a Populus tree surrounding site in Tennessee, USA - Soil MetaG P. deltoides SBSDD4 | ecosystem: Environmental > Terrestrial > Soil > Tree plantation... | reverse complement strand
CGCGGTCTGGAGTTCGTGACGCGCAAGGTGACGGATGGCGTCGCGCGCATCAAGCTCGGCCTTGCCGACTCGCTCGGGCTCGGCAACCTCGATGCGCAGCGCGACTGGGGATTCGCGGGCGATTACGTCAAGGCCATGTGGCTGATGCTGCAGCAGGATCGCGCCGATGACTTCGTTATCGCAACCGGCGTCAGCCACTCGGTGCGCGAGCTGGTCGAGGTAGCATTCGGTCACGTGAATCTCGACTGGCGTCAGTACGTCAAGCAGGATCCGCGATTCCTTCGACCCGCCGAGGTCGATCATCTGATCGGGGATTCATCGAAAGCGCGCAGCGCGCTGGGCTGGCGCCCCGAGGTGGACTTCGATGGCCTTATCCGCATGATGGTCGACGCGGATTTGGAGAGGTTGTCGCGCAATACGCGAACGACCGCCGGCCTGGAAACTCGCTGAGCGCCCCGCAGCCGTGCGGTTCTCACGCCGCAACGGGCCTGCAATCGAAAGCCGATGCGAAACCGCTACGTCCTCCTGATCGACCTGCCGTTGATTTTCCTCGCGGCGTGTGGCGCATTCCTGCTTCGCTTCGACTGGTTCTTCGCCACGACCCGTCCCGAGTGGGTGCCCTTTCTTGTGATCGCCCTGGTCCTGAAGCCGATGATCTTCATGGCCTTCGGCCTATACGGGCGGTATTGGATGTACGCCACCGCCAACGACCTGGTCGTCGTCGTCATGGGAGTGACCGCCGCCTCGGGCGTGCTCGCCTTCCTCGTCGGGATCGGCATGACGACGCATGCGATCCGGGAGTTCTCGCGCTCGGTGATGCTCATCGACTGGCTGCTGACGATTGTGGCCATCGGGGGTCTGCGGTTCGGTATCCGACTGCTGAACGATCGTCACATGGTTCGTATCGGCTCGCAGTCGGGGCCGCGACGGAACCTTCTGGTGGTTGGAGCCGGCGCTGCCGGCGCCGCCGTGCTGCGCGAGATTCAACGGAATCCAGGGCTGAACTTGCGTCCTGTGGGACTTCTGGACGATGACCGCGTGAAGCGTGGCAAGCGCATTCACGGCGTTCGCGTCCTGGGCAACATCGAGACGCTGCCGGCCATGATCGTCACGCACACGGTGCAGGATGTGATCATAGCCATGCCGACGGCGCCAGGGCCGGTGATCAGAAGCGTCGCGCAAGCCTGCGCCGCGGCCGGCGTCGTCTCGCGCACGGTACCCGGCATGTTCGAGCTGCTCGACGGCAGGGTGACGATCAACCGTCTGCGCGACGTCGACGTATCAGACCTGCTGCGCCGCCCCGAGATTCTCGGGCCCGTCGACACCGCTTCGTACGTGACCGGTCAGACAGTGCTGGTGACCGGCGCCGGCGGCAGTATCGGCCTCGAGCTCTCGCGGCAGGTCGCGCATGCGCGGCCGAGGCAGCTGATTCTTCTCGGTCATGGCGAGAACAGCCTGTTCGAGGCGGAGCATCAGTTGCGGACGGCGTTCCGCGACGTCAGCTTCACGACGGTCGTCGGCGACGTGCGCGATCGCGATCGCGTGCAGCAGGTCTTCAAGCGGCACCGGCCGGACATCGTCTTCCACGCGGCGGCGCACAAGCACGTGCCAATGATGGAACAGAACCCGGAGGAGGCGATCACGAACAACGTGCTCGGCACGTCGCACGTCGTGACGGCCGCGCTCGACAACGGGACGTCGCGGTTCATCCTGATCTCGACCGACAAGGCGGTGGAGCCGCGCAACCTCATGGGCGCGTCCAAGCGCGTCGCCGAGCAGATCGTGATGCAGGCGGCGCGGCGATGGGGCCGGTCGTTCGCCGTGGTGCGCTTCGGAAACGTCCTGGGCAGCCGGGGCAGTGTGGTCCCGTTCTTCAAACGGCAGATCGCGGCCGGCGGGCCGGTGACGGTCACCCACAAGGACGTCACTCGTTTCTTCATGACGATTCCGGAGGCCGTGCACCTGGTGCTCCAGGCAGGCGGCATGTCCCGGGGCGGGGAGCTGTTCGTCCTGAACATGGGCCGTCCGGTAAAAATTGCTGACCTGGCCCAGGACCTGATCGCCCTGTCGGGGTTCTCGACCGAGGAGATCGAGATTGTGTTTACGGGTTTGCGTCCTGGAGAGAAACTGGATGAGCGGCTCTGGGACAGCGGCGCGACCGTCGATGCGACCGCCCACCCGGACATCATGTGCGTGATCGAGCCAGCAGAGGGTGTTGCCTCGGTTCCGCTCGAGCGATTCGCCGCCGCCGCTCGGGGCGGAAACCGGCTCGAGATCGACATGCTGCTGGCGCAGCAAGTGTCGAGCTACGTACCGTCACCGGAGGTCGCGCCAAAGATCGGCGTCGACTGAGGGTCTATTATCTACAGCCGATGTTCTTCAGCGCTCTCGCAGCGGCTTGCCTGTTCGCGTCGGTGATCGGCGTCGCGGTTTTCGTTCGGGTGGCGTCACATCCTCGCTGGCTGGACGTGCCAAACGAGCGCAGCTCGCACGATGTGCCAACACCGCGCGGTGCGGGTCTCGTCATTGTCGTCGTGGTTTCGGCGGCAATGGCCTGGGCGGCGGCTGTGGGTCTCGTCCGCCTCGACGCGACGGCCGGCGCGGCGTTGATGATTGCCGGGATCAGTGCCATAGACGACGTCCGCCCACTTCCGAGCTGGCTGCGGCTCCTCGTGCATCTGGCGTGCGCGGTGATCGTCGTCATGAGCGTGAGAGGTCCCGGCGGAACCGTTTTGACTCTTCCGGTAATGATCATCGCGGTCGTGTGGGTTGTCGGGCTGACCAATGCCTACAATTTCATGGACGGCATCGACGGGATTAGCGGCGCGCAGGCGGTTGTCGCTGGTGTAGCGTTCACGCTGGCGGCGTTGAAAGGCGGCCTGACAGGGACGGCCGTGTGCGCCATAGCGATCGCCTCGGCCAGTGGGGGCTTCCTGATACACAACTGGTCGCCCGCGCGGGTGTTCATGGGCGACGTCGGCAGTGCATTCCTCGGCTTCTCGTTCGCGGTCATGGGTCTGCAGATCGCGGCGTGGTCTCCGTCGGCGGCGCTCGCGGCCGCGCTGTCGCTATGGCCGTTCATTCTCGATACAACGCTGACCTTCCTGCGACGGGCGTTCCGTGGCGAAAACGTTCTTCAATCGCATCGCTCGCATGTGTATCAGCGTCTGGTGATCGCGGGATGGTCGCACTCTCGCGTGACGGTGCTCTACGCACTGACGGCGGCGCTGGGGGCGTTGGCCGGCCTGGCGTGGGTGCTTCGCATCGGCCGGTAGCCTGACCGGGCTGCCCGCCAGGCGCCGCCGCCGGCGTCGGGTCGGTGGATGATATGCTGCAAATCTTCGACGTGCCCCGCACAAGTCCGCATGAAACAGGTTCTCCAGTCGCTGCAGACCTCTGAGCTCCTCGTCGCCGAGGTTCCGGTTCCGCAGGTCCCCGACAACGGCGTCCTCGTCAGGTCAATCGCGTCGCTCGTCTCTGCGGGCACCGAGCGGATGGTGCTGGAGTTCGCGAAGAAGAACCTGCTGCAGAAGGCGCGCTCCCGTCCTGAGCTGGTCCGGCAGGTGCTTCAACGCGCGCGTCGCGAAGGGATCGTCTCCACATTCGAGGCGGTCTCGCGGCGCCTCGGCGAGCCGATGCCGCTCGGCTATTCGCTGGTTGGCGAAGTGGTCGACGTCGGTGCGAACACCCGTGGCGCCGCGGTCGGGGATCTGGTGGCCTGCGCCGGGGCCGGTGTTGCGAACCATGCGGAGTTCGTAGCTGTACCTCAGCATCTCTTCGCTACGCTGCCGCCAGGCTTCGCGGACGCTGCCCCCGTCGAGCATGCGGCGTTCGCGACGTTGGGCGCGATCGCGCTGCACGGGTTCCGACTGGCCGAGCCCCAGATCGGCTCGCGCGTCGCGGTGCTTGGCCTGGGCTTGCTCGGGCAACTCGCCGTGCAGATAGCCAACGCCGCTGGTTGTCAGGTGTTTGGTGTCGACCTCGATCCCGCCCGGGTGTCGCTCGCGCTGGAGCATGGGGCAGGGGCGAGCGTCCGCAGCGAGGCGGAAGATCGGGGTGACGCGTTCTCCCGGGGTGCAGGCTTCGACGCCGTTCTCATCGCCGCCGATACGTCGAGCAACGACCCGATCCTGCTCGCCGCACAGCTCGCGCGGGATCGCGCTCATGTGATCGCGCTCGGCTCATGCGACCTGTCGTTACCGCGGAAGGCCTTCTTTTCGAAGGAGCTGCAATTCCAGGTCTCGCGATCCTATGGCCCCGGCCGGTACGATCCCGACTACGAGATACACGGCAGGGACTATCCGATCGGCTACGTTCGCTGGACGGAACAGCGAAACCTTGCCGCATTCGTCGAGCTGCTCGCGACGCGCAAGGTCTCGGTGGGCCGTTTGATCACGCATCGATTCGACGTCTCCGCTGCCCCGCACGCCTACGAAGTCATTGCGGGACCGTCCAAGGAACCCTCGCTCGGCGTGCTGCTGACCTATCCGCAGGATGCGCCGCTGACGAGACGCGTCGACCACACCCGCGTGACGACACGGCCCGCTCGTGGGCAGACGCTGGGGATCAGCGTCATCGGCTCCGGTTTGTTCGCGAGCACGACATTGATCCCCGCGCTGAAACAGCTTCCTGACGTGCGTTTGCGCGGGCTGGTCAGTGCGCAAGGCCTGAGCGCGCAGACGCTGGGTCGCTCGTCTGGCTTCGCGTTCAGTGCCACGAGCGTCGCGGAAGCCCTGAACGACACCGAGACCGATCTCGTGTTCATCCTGACGCGACATCACCTGCATGCCATGCAGGTCGTGGAGGCACTCGAAGCGGGAAAACATGTGTTCGTCGAGAAGCCTCTGTGCCTGACGGCTGAGCAACTCGAGCGGATTCAGGCGGTTCACGAACAGAGGCCCGATCGACTGGTCATGGTTGGTTTCAATCGCCGCTTCGCCCCGCTCGCTGAGCGGATGCGTACGTTCATGGACACGGGCGAGCCACGGCTGATGACGTATCGTGTGAACGCCGGATACCTTCCGCCCGATCACTGGACGCACGATCCGGATCAGGGTGGCGGACGGTTGATCGGCGAGGGCTGCCACTTCATGGATTTTGCGAACTGGCTTCAGGGTGAGGGTCCGGTGCAGGTGTTTGCCCGGGCGGCCTCGGACGCAGGCAAGTACCGCCAGGACAATTTCGTGGTGACGCTCACGTATCCTTCAGGCGGCATTGCGTCGGTCATTTACGCAGCGAGTGGGGACCGGAACGCGGGTAAGGAACGCATCGAAACCTTCTCGGCTGGTCGAACGGCTATTCTGGACGACTTCAGGACGTTGGAGCTCCATCGTCAGGGGAAGGTTCAGCGCACGCGCGAGCGCCTGAAATCCGACAAGGGACACGTCGAGGAATGCCGGCGGTTCCTGCAAGCCGTTCGGACGGGCGGCGCCGCGCCGATCGCCTTCGAGGACCTGGCAATCAGCACGCGGACGGCCCTGGCGGCGGCTGAAAGCCTGGCGACAGGGGAACCCGTTCGCCTGTAGGCCGCCGCGAAGGAAACGTATCGAATCATGTGTGGCATCTGTGGTCTGGTTGGCCGCGTAGAGACGGAAGCGGTCGAGCGGATGAACGCGTTGGTGGCGCATCGCGGTCCGGACGACCATGATCTGTACGTCGACCGGTCGTCGAACGTGGTGCTCGGCCACCGTCGTCTCGCGATTATCGACCTCTCGCCGGCGGGGAAGCAGCCGATGCGAAACGATGACGGTTCTCTGGTCATCGTGTTCAATGGCGAAATCTACAACTATCGCGAGTTGAGGGCGCGGCTCGCCTCACGCGGCGTTCGCTTCCGATCGAACAGCGATACCGAAGTCATCCTGAAACTCTACGAGGTGGAAGGCGCTGACAGCGTCAAGGCGCTCAACGGCATATTCGCCCTGGCCATCTGGGACGCGAAGCGAGACACCTTGTTTCTTGCTCGCGATCACTTCGGCATCAAACCGCTCTACTACGTCGAGAGAAACGGTTGGCTGGCATTTGCGTCCGAAGCGAAAGCGTTGTTTGCCGTGCCGGGAATACATCCGGAGATAGAGACCGGCGCTCTTGATCTCTATTTCACATTCCTCTGGACGCCTGACCCGTTGACGCTGTTCAAGGGCGTGCACAAGCTGCCGGCCGGACACTACGCGGAATGGCGAGGCGGGCAGCTGCGTCTTGTGCGTTTCTGGGACCTCACCTTTCCCACGGGTCGTTCTGCAACGCCGGTTTCACCAGATGCGCTGGCGGCCGAGTTCCGCTCCCGGTTCGGGGATGCCGTCGAGCGCCAGCTGGTCAGCGACGTGCCTGTTGGCGCGTTCCTGAGTGCGGGACTCGATTCGAGCGCGATCGTCGCAGAAATGGCACAGCGTTCGCGACGACCCGTCCGGACCTACACGATCGCGTTTCACCCGAGACATCGTCGCGGAGAGGTGACGCTCGACGATCCTGAGGTCGCGCGTCGCACAGCGGAGAAGCTCGGCTGCGAGCATTCGGAAATCGTGGTGGACCCCGACGTGGCTCAGTTGCTGCCGCGGCTGGTCTGGCACATGGACGACCCGACCGCCGATCCTGCGATCGTCATGGCATATCTGGTCAGCCGCGAAGCGCGGCGGCAGGTCACCGTGCTGTTGTCGGGCATCGGCGGGGACGAAATGCTCGGCGGGTACCGCAAGTATCTCGCGTCGCTCGACGCCGTGCGCTATCAGCGCCTGCCGTCGTTCGTGCGGACGGGCGTGCTCGATCCGATGTTTCAACATGCGCCGGCGCGGCCGGGGACGCGTTGGGGAGGATACGGGCGATTGCTCCGCAAGTGGGGGCGGAGCGCCTCGCTTCCGCCGCGCGAACAGTTCATCTCGAACGCGACCTACATGCCGGCGGGGGATCGTACGGCGCTCTTTGCCTCGACTGTGCTGGCTGACGCCCACTCGCAATCAGTCAATCGGTTTCATGAAGAGGCGTTCGAGCGTGTCTCAGGAGCGGACTGGCTGCATCAGATGCTGTATGTCGACTCCAAGTTGTTCATGCCATCGCTCAACCTCGCCTACAACGACAAGATGAGCATGGCGTCGAGCGTTGAGGTGCGGGTGCCTTTCCTCGATTGGGAGCTCGCGGAATGGCTGGCGCACGACGTGCCCGCAGAGATGAAGATCCACGGCCGCGTCACGAAGCACCTGCTCCGCAAGGCGTACGGCGACATTCTCCTGCCAGAGGTCGTCAACGGCCGAAAGGCGGGCTTCGGCGCGCCGATCGGTTACTGGTTGCTGAACGATTTGCGGGGGATGGTCGACGATCTGCTCCACCGCGACAGAGTCCGGCGGCGTGGCCTCTTCAAGCCTGATGTCGTCGAATCGTGGGTCCGAGAGCAGCGTGCCGGCAGTGTCGAACGCAGCTGGAACGTCTGGCAGCTGCTCACGTTCGAGTTGTGGATGGAGGCGTTCTTCGACGGGGCTCCCGGGGCTGCGTTCGAGCCGCAGAGCCCAGCGGGCTACGCCCTCACTTGACGGCCTTGATGTACCAGAACGACCCGGCCGTCCTGCCGAGCCACGCCGCCACGCCGCGTGGCAGCCGCGGTCCGATGATCGGGAACTTGTGTCTCGGGAAGTAATGCTTCTCGAGCGCGACTGACCCGAACCGGCCGAACAGCGTGCGGAGTTCGCTCGCGGTGTAGAACTTCGAGAGAGGGTTGCCGAGTCCGTCGGTACTGTTGTTCACCGCGATCTGCGTTGGAAGCCAGCCGCGATGATCGGCAGGCAGCCCCACAAACTGGTTGAAAGCGACCCGGCCCATTTTCCATCGCAGGTGCTCGAGGCGTGCGCGGCCAAGGAAATGCGCCGCCACATACCCCAGCGATTCACGCGCGTAGAGCATGATGATGGCTTTGCCGCCTCGCTTGAGCACGCGGAAGACCTCGCCGATCGCCCGTTCGGTGTCCGGCGTGTGATGCAGCACGCCATGGCTATACACGAGGTCGAACGTCTCTGACGCAAAGGGAAGGCTCTCCGCGTCTGTCTGGGTGAAACCGCCGGTGAGTCGTTCGAGCAGGAATCCCTGACGTGCCAGGCTGAGTGAGTTTCCCGAGAGATCGGCATCGACGTATCGCGCGCCATTCCGTGCGAACTGACGGCCATCGGTTCCGAGCCCGCCGCCGATTTCTAGGACACGCTCGTTCCGGTGCTGTGTGAACTCCGCGACCGCCGGAATGTGAAACTCCGCTTCGTACCGATGCGCCTCAACGGCCTCGTAGAAGCCTTTCGTTCCCGGCGGGGCTTCACCGTGCCGCACGCCGCACGGCTGGTTGTCCCAGAACCGGCGGACACGTCCCTTGAGTTCAACCGCTGTTTCAACTGCCATACAGGTTCGACGTCTTCAGGATTCGCAGCTCCACATTGTACCTTAGGCTTTGCGTGTAACCCCGGTCCGCACCTCGTCGCGGACGCCTTCGGCAAACGACCGCGGAGAGAACCCGAAATCGTTACGCGCAGCGGAGTGATCGAACGCCTTGTCTTCCTGCAGGCGAAGCACCTGCTCGACCTTGATCCTTGGCTTCGAGACCATGGCATTGTAGAGCCTGACGATGCCCACGACCGGCGCGAACGGCACGCGCACGAAGAGCGGCTTTCGACCGGCTGCGCTCGCCGCCTCGCGCACGAGGGCTTCGAAGCTCAACGGCTCGCGGCCGGACAGGTTGTAGATCTGGCCGATCGTCCGCGGATTGTCGACGACGACGGCGGCGGCGGATGCCACGTCCTCGACGTGGACAGGCTGTTGACGGGCCTCGGGCGCAATGATTGGGACGATCGGCGAACGCTCGAGGAACGCGATCAGCCGCGCGATATTCCGATCTCCCTGGGTGCCGTAGATCATCGTCGGCCGGAGTATCGTCCAGGCCAGGCCGCTCTCCTTGACGAGTTGTTCCCCGTGTTCGCGATGTGCGCGTGACCGCACGGGTAGCTTCGTCAGGATGGCCGTCGTGCTGACGAACACTCCGCGCCGCAGCTGTGATCGCCGGATGGCCGAGAAGAGCGGGTCGACCCACGAGAATCCGAGCGATGCGACATTGACGAGGGTATCCGCACCCTCGAATGCAGCGGCGAGACTCGCTTCATCGTGCAGATCGCCTTCGGCGAACTCGACCGGCGTTCCTTCGAGAGCTCGCCGATCGCTCGAGCGGCGAACGAAGCAACGCAGTCGCGTGCCGGGGAAGCGCCGCGCGAGCTCCCTCACGACAAAGGGTCCGGTGAACCCGGTCGCACCGGTCACGACGATCACGGCAGGAGCGTTCACGTGGTCAGTTCGCGGCGCGCGACGATCGTTGACAGGAGGTCCAAATACAGCCGGGCGAGAGCACGGCGATCGTAGTGATCCCGCACGAACCGATTTCCGGCCTCACCGAGCCGATGCGCGAGCCCTGGCGCCTGCCGCAACGATTGGATCGCGCGCGCAATGGCCGCCGAATCTTCCGGGTCGACGATAAGTGCTCCCTGAGACCGCTCCAGAATGTCTCTCGCCTCGCCTTTGACGCTCCCGACGATCGGCCGGCCGCAGGCCATGATCTCGAACATCTTCGAGGGTATGAATGTCTCGAACAGAGGGATGTTGCGGAGTGGCACGAGCACCACGTCGGCGGCTGCATACCACGAGGACATGGCCTGCTTCGGCTGTCCTGGAAGAAACCTGACGTTCGGCAGTTCCATCCGCGCCGCCTTCTCCATCAGCATCTTCTTCTCGGCGCCTTCGCCCACGAAGACGAACGTGACGTCGGTATCGGCTTTCAGTGCATGGGCCGTGTCCAGAATGGCTGACAAAGCCTGCGAGATGCCGTGTGCGCCGATGTACAAGACCACGAATTTGCCCGTCAGGTCCCACGTGAGCCGGATGTCGTTTTCGCGCGGCCCCGGCCTGAAGGCGTCGACGTCGACGCCGTTGGTGATCGTCGCCACGTGCTCTTCCGAAAGACCGCGGCGTATCAGGATCTCGCGAAACGATTGTGTGACGACGACGACTTTCGCGGCCTGCCGATAGAGGAACATCTCGATGCTCTCGAGGACGCGGATGATCGTCCGATTCTTGAGGACACCAAGCTCGATGAAGATTCCAGGCCAGAGATCGCGAACCTCGAACACGTAGGGAATGCGCCGCACACGGCTCATGAACCACGCAGCAATGACCGCGAAAAACGCCGGCGACGACACCACAATCACGTCGTACCCTTTCAGCCTGGGGGTGGTCAGAATCATGGACGAAACCATGAATGACAGGTGTGACAGCGTGCGCTTGACGAACCCTTCGTTCGGTGTGGCGTAGAGCCAGTTGCGGAAAACCGTCATCCCGTCGAGCGTCTCGCGTCGGAAAATCGTGCCCCGGTACTCGGGTGCGACGATTCCCGTGGGGTGATTGGGGAGGCCGGTGATGACGGTTACCTCGTGACCCTGGCGCACCCATTCGCGACAGAGCTCGCTGACGCGTGCTGATGGGGCGCCGATTTCGGGAACGAAGAACTGACAGACGAACGCAATCCTCACCGCAGAGCGCCGGCCTTCGGGATTCCGTCCGGTGGTGCACCCGCAGGACGTCGGGCGACGGTGCGAAGCACATCGACGATACGCTCTGCGGCTTTTCCATCCCAGAGCGGCGGCACCCTTGTCGCCACGCGATGCGCCTTCACCTTCTGCCAGCCTTCGATGATGCGCTCCGGCTGCGTGCCTACCAGCTGGTTCGTCCCTTGCGCGATGGTCGCAGGCCGTTCGGTCGTTGTCCGCAACGTGAGACAGGGCACGCCGAGAACAGTCGTTTCCTCCTGGACGCCACCCGAATCGGTCAGCACGACCGCGCTGTCGGCCATCAGGCTCATGAACTCGAGGTAGCCCAATGGCTCCAGCGGGCGCAGGCGCGCCTGGTCGCAGAGCGAGCGTGTCACCGCCGATTCGGCCAGGGCACGGCGCGTTCTCGGGTGGACCGGAAACACGATGGGAATGTCGCGGGCGACTTCACCGATGGCGGCAAACAGTTGTTCGAACGCTTCGGGGGAGTCGACGTTGCTCGGTCGATGCAACGTCAGCAGACCGTAGCCATGCCGCTCGAGCCCCATGCGACCCGCGATGTCCAGTGACGCCGCTGCGGAACGGTGGGCGAGCAGCGTGTCGATCATCACGTTTCCGACGAGAAAAATCTTGTCGGCTGAAATACCTTCACGCAGCAGGTTGTCGACGCCGGACTGCTCGGTGACAAAGAGGAGGTCAGAGATCTGATCCGTCAGCAGGCGGTTGATCTCTTCGGGCATTTCGCGATCGAAGCTTCGCAGGCCCGCTTCGACGTGCGCAACCCGCACGCCGAGCTTGCTCGCCACCAGCGCACAGGCGATGGTGGAATTGACGTCCCCGACGACGACCACCATATCCGGACGGCGGTCGAGTACAACCGGCTCGAACGCCGCCATGATCGCGGCTGTCTGACGCGCATGCGTGTCCGAACCAACTTCCAGATCGACATCGGGGCGGGGGATGCCGAGCTGTCCGAAGAAAATCTCGGACATCGCCGCGTCGTAGTGCTGGCCAGTGTGGATCAGCGTGAA
>Ga0075420_100005035_pt1 | contig 11592 bp, 5 predicted proteins | sample SoiMetdeltSBSDD4_FD_75296 | JGI IMG/M metagenome (GOLD analysis project Ga0075420, IMG submission 75296) | Bulk soil microbial communities from a Populus tree surrounding site in Tennessee, USA - Soil MetaG P. deltoides SBSDD4 | ecosystem: Environmental > Terrestrial > Soil > Tree plantation... | reverse complement strand
CATGCTACCGACTCCCCCCCCACCTGTCAAACACGCAGCCGCCAACGCCTCGATGGAGAAGGGAGTGCGCGCCGGAAGAGAGGAGCACTACGGCAGCGTCCGCGCTTCCCACCGTCGGCACTTGGATGCCAGGCCCGAAAGGCGCAGGCCACCGAGGGGTCGTCGAGCCGCCGAGCGAGCGACCGTACCGGCATGAGCAGACGCGAGGCGGGTTGCGAGTTGGGGGTCTGACCGGGCGCAGGCTTTCGGGCCGTGAGCTCGATGCCGCCAGGTGGGAAGCGTGGACGCGGCCGTCATGTTCCTGACATCCCTTCTGTCGCGCGCTCCATTCCGCCAAAAGCCTTGCTGGGTACGGTGTTTGACCGTATATGGGGTCGGCCGGAACGCGTGTCGTGTGGCGCGACCGGCGGGGGAGCGGGATCCGATGTGGTGCTCGGGGTGCGGGGGCAGTCTCCAGGGCAGCCGCTTTCTCACGATCCCGATCGATGCCTGCGGGGAGTGCGGCGGCACCTGGCTCGAGGAAGGGCGTCTCAAGTGGATCCTCGAGGTCGGTCCGAAATCGCTGCCCGCGGAGGCCACTCGTGAAGCGACCCGGTTCAAGCCGCAGGAAAGACGGGGCTCCTATGCCCTCGCCCCCGACGAGGTTCGCCGCATCGTCAAGTGCCCCTACTGCGTCGGCGTCATGCGCCCGGTGAACTATTCCGCCACGAGCGGCGTCGCCATCTATCGCTGCCTTTCCGATCACGGCGTCTGGGTGCCGAAGGGGGGGCTCGACCGGCTCGTGGTGTTCGTCGACACCTGGGATCGGTACCTGAAGGCCGCCGCCCCCTACTACAGCCGGCTGGCGCAGCTGGAGCGCCAGCGGTTCCTCAAAAGGGTCGAGTTCTAGTCGGAATCGCGTCCTAGGACGCGGTCCGTGTCGGGGCGGACGGCCCGAGCCTCAGGCCCTCGTCCGACCACGGCGTGACGACGGCGGATCGGCGCTCGGCGCGGACGGCGGCGCCGGGCAGAGCCGGGACGCGCACCACGAACTCGCTCCCGCGCCCCTCCCCGTCGCTCCTGGCCGCGACCGCGCCGCCGTGCAGCTCGACGAGGTGGCGCACCAGCGACAGCCCGACGCCTAGGCCTCCCTGGGACCGCTCGAGGGAGCGGTCGACCTGGGTGAACATCTCGAAGATGTGCGGCATCATTTCGGCCGGGATGCCCCGGCCGGTGTCCCGCACCGCCATCAGCGCGTCGGTCCCCTCGCTCCAGACGGTCAGCCCGACCCGGCCTCCGGGGGGGGTGTACTTGCAGGCGTTGTTGAGCAGGTTGTTCAGGACCTGGGTCAGCCGCACCGGGTCGGCGATGAGATGGATCGGCTCCGCCGGGACGCTCACGGACAGGAGGTGGCCCGCCGCCTCGAAGAACGGCCGGCACGTCTCGACCGACTGCTCGACGATCGACGCCAGCTCGACCTGCTCGGTCCGCAGTGCCAGCTTATTGCCGGCGATCCGCCCGACGTCGAGCAGGTCGTCCACCAGCCGCACGAGATGCCGCAGCTGCCGCTCCATCGTCTCTCTCGCCTTCTGGCGCAAGGCGGGATCGTCGTCGGCCCGCTTCAGCACCTCGAGCATGTTGCTCAGGGGCGCGAGCGGCCCGCGCAGCTCGTGCGCGAGCGTCGCGAGGAACTCGTCCTTGCGCTGGTCGGAGACCTGCAGCGCCGCCGCGGTGGCCTCGAGCTCGGAGGTCCGCTCGCCGACCCGCGCCTCGAGCTCCCTATTCAGGGCTTCGAGCTGCCGGGTCTTGCGGTACAGCTCGACGAACGCCCGGACCTTGGCGCGCAGGATCTCCGGCACGATCGGCACCGGCAGGTAGTCCACCCCTCCGACCTCGTACCCCCGCAGCCGGTCGAAGTCGGTCATCAGGGTGGCCGACACGAAGAGGATCGAGGTCTCCTTGAAGCGCGGGTGCTGGCGGATGAGCGACGCCAGCTCGTAGCCGTCGAGCTCGGGCATGCAGACGTCGATGAGGACGACCGCGATGTCCATCTTCAGCAGGCATTCGAGCGCTTCGCGCCCCGACGACGCCGTGACCAGGTTCTCCCCGAGCTCCGAGAGGATCGTCTCGTAGGTCAGGAGCTTCGCCGGCTGGTCGTCGACCAGCAGGATGTTGACCGGCTCAGCCAAGGCGTTCTCCTCCCATGGATGCGGAGCCGTTCCCCTCAGCGATGGAGCCACATGCGCAGCGCGGCGAACAGCTGGTCGGTGTTGACCGGTTTGGCGAGGTAGTCCGAGGCTCCCGCCTGCAGGCACTTCTCCCGGTCCCCCTTCATCGCCTTGGCGGTGAGGGCGACGATCGGCAGCCGGCGGAAGAGCGGGTTGCGGCGGATCGCCTGCATCGTCTGGTAGCCGTCCATGGCGGGCATCATGATATCCATCAGGACGATCGAGATCTCCGGGTCCATCTTGAGCAGGGCGATCGCCTCCCCTCCCGTGCTCGCGGTGAAGACCCGCATGCCGCGGCGCTCGAGCGCGCTCGACAGCGCGAAGATGTTGCGGACGTCGTCGTCCACCACCAGCACCTTCTTGTTCACCAGGTGCTCGTCGGAGTTGTACAGCCGCTCCAGCATGCGCTGCTTCTCGGGCGGCAGGTCGGTCCAGACGCGGTGCAGGAAGAGGGAGGTCTCGTCGAGCAGGCGCTCGGGGGACTCCACCCCCTTGACCACGACGGATCGCGCCATCTCGCGCAGCTGCGCCTCCTCCTCCGGGGTCATCTCCCGGCCGGTGAAGACGACGACCGGGATCTCGGACAGCGCCGGGTCGAGCCGGAACCGGTCGAGGATCTCGAAGCCGGACATGTCGGGGAGGCGCAGGTCGAGGACGATGCAGTCGCAGGGTTGCGCTTTCAGGACGTCGAAGGCCTCGGCGCCGGTGCCGGCGGTGACGATGTCGATGTCGTCGTGGCCGAGCAGCTCGCGGATGCTGGCCTGCTCCGCCGTGTTGTCCTCGACGACGAGCAGGCGCCTGCGCCGCGAGACCGTGTAGGCCTGGATGCGATCGAGCGCCGATTCGAGGCGATCGGTCGTGGCAGGCTTGGTCAGGAACGAGAAGGCGCCGCGCGCCAGCCCGTGCTGCCGATCCTCGTCGAGCGTGACGACCTGCACCGGGATGTGGCGCGTCAGCGGGTCCTGCTTCAGCTGGCTGAGGACCGTCCAGCCGAGGACGTCCGGGAGGAAGACGTCGAGGGTGATGGCGGAGGGGCGGTACTGCCGCGCCAGCGCCAGCGCGTCGGCCCCCCGCAGGGCGATCAGGACCTTGAACCCGCGCGCGCGCGCCAGGTCGGCGAGGACGCGCGCGTAGTGCGTGTCGTCCTCGATGACGAGCATCGTCGCGTCGTTCGGCTGGATCGAGTCCCGATCGTCGGGAACCTCCTCGACCGGCTCGGCCGCCTTCACCACGGCCAGGCGCGGCGGCGGCAGGGCCGGCAGGCTCCGCTCGATCTCCACGGAGGGCGGGGCGTACTTCAGCGGCAGGTACAGGGTGAACGTGCTGCCGACGCCGGGAGTGCTGCGCAGCTGGAGCTCGCCGCCGAGGAGGGTGGACAGCTCGCGGCTGATCGCCAGCCCCAGCCCGGTGCCGCCGAACTTGCGGCTGGTGCTCGCGTCGGCCTGCTGGAACGCCTCGAAGATGATCCGCTGCTTCTCCGCCGGGATGCCGATGCCGGTGTCCGTGACCTCGAAGGCGACGGCTCGTTCCATCGACGACAGCACCGGATGGCTCGGCGTCCAGCCGCCCGCCGCGGAGAAGACCCGCAGCCGCACGCCCCCCTTCGGCGTGAACTTGAAGGCGTTCGAGAGCAGGTTCTTGAGGACCTGCTGCACGCGCTTCGAGTCGGACACCAGGCTGCGCGGCAGGCGGGGGTCGAGGTCGATGTCGAAGGTCAGGCCGCGCCCCTCCGCCTCGTGCCGGAACGTCCGCTGCACCATGTCCACCAGGTTGAGGAACGGCACGTCCTCCGACTCCACCGTCACGGTCCCGGACTCGATCTTGGAGAGGTCGAGGATATCGCTGATGAGGTTCAGGAGGTCGGTGCCGGCTCCGTGGATGGTGCGCGCGAACTCCACCTGCTTTTCGGTCAGGTTCCCCTGGGGGTTGTCGGAGAGCTGCTGCCCGAGGATCAGGATGCTGTTGAGCGGGGTGCGCAGCTCGTGTGACATGTTGGCCAGGAACTCCGACTTGTACTTCGAGGTGAGCGCCAGCTCGGAGGCCTTCTCCTCGAGCGCCCGGCGCGCCTGCTCGATCTCCTGGTTCTTGCGCTCCACCTCGGCGTTCTGTTCGGCGAGCTGCTGCGCCTTCTGGGCCAGCTGCTCGTTGGTCTGCTGCAGCTCCTTCTGCTGCGTCTGCAGCTCACCGGCGAGCTGCTGCGACTGTTTGAGGAGCCCCTCGGTCTGCATCGTCGCCTCGATGCTGTTGAGCACGATGCCGATGCTCGCCGTCAGCTGCTCGAGGAAGGCGACGTGAGTGGGGGAGAACTCCTTGAGGGAGGCGAGCCCGAGCACCGCCTTGATCTGTCCCTCGAAGACGACGGGGAACACGGCGATGTTGCGCGGCAACGCCTTGAAGAAGACCGTCCCCACCGGCACCGCGTCGTCCGGGACCTGCGTGATGAGGATGCGCCGTTTGTCGCGGGCGCACTGGCCGATGAACCCCTCGCCGACCGCGAGTCGGGACGGGTAGGAGCGATCCCGATCCAGCGCGTAGCTCGCGAGCATGCCGAGGCTCGGCTCCGGCTCCTCGACCATCTGGTAGATGACCCCCTGGTGCCCGTTGACCAGCGGCACCAGCTCGGTGAGGAGCATCTGGCCGACGGTCGCCAGGTCCCGCTGCCCCTGCAGCATGCCGGTGAAGCGCGCCAGGTTCGTCTTCAGCCAGTCCTGCTCGGTGTTGCGGTCGGTCGTGAGCCGGAGGTTGTCGATCATCGTGTTGATGTTGTCCTTCAGCTCGGCGACCTCGCCGCGGGCGTTGACCTGGATCGACCGGGTCAGGTCCCCCTTGGTGACGGCGGTCGCCACCTCGGCGATGGCGCGGACCTGCGTCGTCAGGTTGGCGGCGAGCAGGTTGACGTTGCCGGTGAGGTCCTTCCAGGTTCCGGCCGCGCCAGGGACGTTCGCCTGGCCGCCGAGGCGCCCCTCGACGCCGACCTCGCGCGCCACGGAGGTGACCTGGTCGGCGAAGGTGGCGAGCGTCCCGGTCACGTTGTTGATCGTCTCGGCCAGTGCCGCGACTTCTCCCTTGGCCTTCACCGTCAGCTTCTGCTGCAGATCGCCGTCGGCGACGGCGGTGACGACCTTGACGATGCCGCGCACCTGCTCGGTCAGGTTCGAGGCCATGACGTTGACGTTGTCGGTGAGGTCCTTCCAGGTGCCGGCGACGCCGGAGACCTTCGCCTGGCCGCCGAGCTTCCCCTCGGTGCCGACCTCGCGGGCGACGCGGGTGACCTCCGCCGCGAAGGCGTTGAGCTGATCCACCATCGTGTTGATGGTGTTCTTCAGCTCGAGGATCTCCCCCTTCACGTCGACGGTGATCTTGCGCGACAGGTCGCCGCGGGCGACGGCGGTCGTCACCTCGGCGATGTTGCGTACCTGCGTCGTCAGGTTGGCGGCGAGCAGGTTGACGTTGTCGGTGAGGTCCTTCCAGGTGCCGGCGACCCCGGGCACGACCGCCTGGCCACCGAGGCGCCCGTCGGTGCCGACCTCGCGCGCCACGCGCGTGACCTCGGCGGCGAAGGAGCGCAGCTGCTCGACCATCGTGTTGAGGGTCTCCTTGAGGAGCAGGATCTCGCCACGGACGTCGACGGTGATCTTCTTGGAGAGGTCCCCCTTGGCGATGGCGGTGGCGACGCCGGCGATGTTGCGCACCTGGGAGGTCAGGTTCGAGGCCATGAAGTTGACGTTGTCGGTGAGGTCCTTCCAGGTGCCGGCGACGCCGGGCACCTCCGCCTGGCCGCCGAGCTTCCCCTCGGTGCCGACCTCGCGGGCGACGCGGGTGACCTCGGCGGCGAAGGCGTTGAGCTGATCGACCATCGTGTTGATGGTGTTCTTCAGCTCGAGGATCTCCCCCTTCACGTCGACGGTGATCTTGCGCGACAGGTCCCCCCTGGCGATGGCGGTGGCCACGTCGGCGATGTTGCGCACCTGCGCGGTCAGGTTGTTGGCCATCGAGTTGACCGAGTCGGTCAGGTCCTTCCACGTCCCGGCGACGCCGACGACGTTCGCCTGTCCGCCGAGGCGCCCCTCGGTGCCGACCTCGCGCGCGACGCGGGTGACCTCCCCGGCAAAGGCGTTGAGCTGGTCCACCATCGTGTTGAAGGTGTCCTTGATCTGGAGGATCTCGCCGCTGACGTTGACGGTGATCTTCTGGGAGAGGTCGCCGTGGGCGATGGAGGTCGCGACCTTGGAGACGTCGCGCAGCTGCACGGTGAGGTTGCCGGCCATGGCGTTGACCGAGTCGGTCAGGTCCTTCCAGGTGCCGCCGACGTCCGGCACCTGCGCCTGGCCGCCGAGCATCCCCTCGGTGCCGACCTCGCGCGCCACGCGGGTGACCTCGGCGGCGAAGGCGTTGAGCTGATCGACCATCGTGTTGATGGTCTCCTTGAGGAGCAGGATCTCGCCGCTGACGTTGACGGTGATCTTCTTGGAAAGGTCGCCGTTGGCGATGGCGGTGGCGACGTCGGCAATGTTGCGCACCTGCGCCGTCAGGTTCGAGGCCATGAAGTTGACGTTGTCGGTGAGGTCCTTCCAGGTGCCGGCGACGCCGGGCACCTGCGCCTGGCCGCCGAGCTTCCCGTCGGTGCCGACCTCGCGCGCGACGCGCGTGACCTCCGACGCGAAGGCGTTGAGCTGGTCCACCATCGTGTTGATGGTGTTCTTCAGCTCGAGGATCTCGCCGCGGACGTCGACGGTGATCTTGCGCGACAGGTCGCCGCGCGCGACGGCCGTCGTCACCTCGGCGATGTTGCGCACCTGATCGGTCAGGTTGCGGGCCATGGCGTTGACCGAGTCGGTGAGGTCCTTCCACATGCCGGCGACCCCGGGCACGACCGCCTGGCCGCCGAGACGCCCGTCGGTGCCGACCTCGCCCGCGACGCGCGTCACCTCCGACGCGAACGAGCGCAGCTGGTCGACCATGGTGTTGATCGCTTCCTTCAGCTGCAGGATCTCGCCGCGGACGTCGACGGTGATCTTCCGCGACAGGTCGCCGTTGGCGACGGCGATGGTCACCTCGGAGATGTTGCGCACCTGCGCCGTCAGGTTGCTGGCCATCGAGTTGACGCTGTCGGTCAGCTCCTTCCAGACGCCTGAGACGTCGCGGATCTGCGCCTGGCCGCCGAGCTTCCCGTCCGTGCCGACCTCGCGCACGACGCGCGTCACCTCGGAGGTGAAGACGCTCAGCTGCTGGATCATCGTGTTGACGATCGTCGCCGAGCGCATGAACTCCCCCTCGAGGGGGCGGCCGTCGACGTCGAGCCTGACGGTCTGGAGCAGGTCCCCCTTGGCGACGCCGGCCAGCGCCCGCGTCACCTCGGTCGTCGGCCACAGGAGGTCGTCGATGAGCGTGTTGACGCTCGACTCCATCTGCCCCCACGAGCCGGCCGCCTCCTTGAACTGCACCCGCTGACGCGTCTGCCCGTGCTTGCCGACGAGGCTGCCGACCCGCTCGAGCTCGGTGGCGATCTGCGCGTTCGACGCGACGATCTCGTTGAAGGTGTCGGCGATCTTCCCCTCCAGGCCGGTCCAGTGTCCCGGGAGCCGGAAGGAGAAATCCCCGTCGCGCGCCGCCTGCAGGCCGGCCAGGAGATCGTGCAGCTTCGACGGCGGGACCGCCGTGACGACCTCATCTCCCCGCGCGAGCGGAGTGGTGGTTTCGGTGTTGGGCATGGTGGCTCCGGAGACGGTCGGGCCTCCCGCGGGATTGGCGGGCCGGTCGAGAGGGTCGATCACGAGGGGGCGTCGGACGAGAGGCGTCGCGCCTGAAGCGGGGAGGGAGATTGAATCGTCATGATCGTGCGCGGATGCCGGCGGATAACACTCCGTACCCCCCCTGGTTCGAACTCGGAAAAGTTTGCCACAGGGTCATCGTAGAGAGGTCTCCGGAAAACTACGCAGGCGCGGAGTGCGGGCCACGCAGAAGCCGCTCACCGTGCGGGTTCCGGCGATCCCGAGCGCCGCGGCGCAGGCCTCGATCGTGGTCCCGGTGGTGACCACGTCGTCGACCAGCAGTACGCGCGCGCCGCGCGCCGCGGGCGCGGCCGCGAACACCCCCGCGAAGCCGCCGCGGCGCGCCCGGTGACCGAGCCCGCGCTGGCGCCGGCCGCGACGGACGCGCGTGAGCAGTCGAGGCTCGCAGGGAAGCCCGGTCGCGCGGGCGACGCCGCGGGCCAGGTGCTCCGCCTGGTTGAAACCGCGCTGGAACCGGCGCGTCCAGTGGAGCGGCACCGGAACGATCACATCGGCCGGCGGCAGGAGGCCGAGCAGCGCTGCGGAGCGCTCCGCCGCGCGGCGCCCGAGCGCCGGCCCGAGAGGGTCGAACCGCTCGAACTTCAGCGCGTGCACGAGGCGGCGCGCCGCGTCCCGATAGACGATCGCCGCCGCGATCCCCCAGAGGCCGCCCGCTTCCGGCCGGCACGCGGCGCGCCGGAGCAGCCGGGGCGCCCACGGCAGGCGATCCCAGCAGGCGGGGCAGACGCCCCCCTCCTGGCTCCATGGCAGGAGCCGTTCGCACACCAGGCAGTCGGCGGGGAGCACCGTCCCCAGGACGGCGCCGAACAGCGTTCGGACTTTGACGAACAACCGGCCCCCGCTAGAGGAGCAGGGATCGGCCCTCCATCTCGCGCGGGACCGGCAGGCCCAGGATCTCGAGCATCGTCGGCGCGACGTCGGCGAGCAGCCCCGACGGCCGCAGCCGGCGGCCCTTCACGCCCGGCCCGACGACGTGCACCGGCACCGTGTTCATCGAGTGCGCCGTCACCGGGCCAAAGGTCACCGGATCGATCATCTGCTCGGCGTTGCCGTGATCGGAGGTGACGATCGCCACGCCGCCGAGAGCCAGGATCGCCGTCACCACCGCCTCGACCCCCTGGTCGACGACGCGGCAGGCTTCGACGGTGGCCTGCAGTTTCCCGGTGTGGCCCACCATGTCGGCGTTGGCGTAGTTGAGCAGCACGAACTGGCGCGGCTTCGCCTGAAGGCGGCGCACCGTCTCGGCGGTCAGCTCGCGGGCGCTCATCTCCGGCTTCAGATCGTAGGTGGCGACCTTGGGGGAGGGGATGAGGCAGCGCTCCTCGAGGGGGAAGGGGGGCTCGACCCCGCCGTTGAAGAAGTAGGTCACGTGCGCGTACTTCTCGGTCTCGGCGATGCGGAGCTGCGGGATCCCCGCGGCCGCCGCCACCTCGCCGAACGTGTTGCGGATCGAATGGGGCGGGAAGGCGACCGGCAGCGACCACGTCCGATCGTAGGTCGTCCAGCAGACGAAGCGGGACAGCATCGGCGGCGACGTGCGGTGGAACCGATCGAAGCCGCGCTCGGTGAACGAGCGGGTGATCTGGCGCGCGCGGTCGGCCCGGAAGTTGAAGAAGAGGACGACGTCGCCGTCGCGTACGGCCGCCGTGCGGGCGGCGCCCGGAACCGGCGCGACGATCGCCGGCTCGACGAACTCGTCGCCGACCCCGCGCGCGTACGCGGCGCGCACCGACTCGACCGCGGACGCCGCCTTCTCCCCCTCGCGCAGCGCCAGGGCCCGCCAGGCCCGCTCGGTCCGCTCCCAGCGCTGGTCGCGGTCCATGGCGTAGTAGCGCCCGGAGACCGTGGCGATCGGCGCGTAGCCGTTCTTCTTCAGGCGCTCCTCGCCGCGATCGAGGTACGGCACGGCGCTCTGGGGCGGGGTGTCGCGCCCGTCCAGGAAGGCGTGCGCGAACAGGGTGGAGACCCCGCGAGCGCGCGCCAGGTCGACGATGGAGTCGAAGTGGTCGAGATGGCTGTGCACGCCGCCGTCGCTCCACAACCCCATGACGTGCAGCGCGGCGCCGGGGCGCGACGCCTCGGCCATCGCCTGCAGCAGCACGGCGTTCCTCTGGATCGAGCCATCGGCGATCGCCCGCTGGATCCGCTGCAGGTCCTGGAAGACGACGCGTCCGGCGCCGAGACAGAGGTGCCCGACCTCGGAATTGCCGATGAAGCCGGGGGGAAGGCCGACCGCCTCGCCGGACGCCTCGAGCTGCGTCGTCGGCCACTCCGCCGCGAGGCGCGTCATGAACGGGGCGCCGCTGCGCGCGATGGCGTCGCCGTCCCCGCCCTGCTTCGTGCCCCAGCCGTCCAGGACCAGCAGCGCCAGGGGCAGGCGCGCCGCGGGGTCGAGGCTCACGACTCGGCGCGCTCCTGACCGTCCACGGTGTAGACCGGCGCGCTCGACAGCCCCAGCTCCTCGACGCCGCGCTCTTCGCGGAAATCAACCACGACGCTGTTCCACTCGCCGCAGCGCTCGCAGCGCTCGCTCCATGCGGCGAAGCGCTTCGAGCAGACGGAGCAGGCGTACTCGGCCCGAAGCCCCTCGGCCTGCGACAGGAGCGTCTCCAGCTCGCGGATCGCCTCGCGGTAGTTCCCGTGGCGCTCCAGGATCCTGGCGAGGTGGTAGTGCAGGGCGGGGAAGTAGGTGACGCGGCTCTTCATGCGGCCGAACTCGTCGAGCGCCTCGTCCAGCATCTCCAGCCGGAAGTACAGCTTGCCGAGGAAGAAGCGGGGGACGATGTCCTGCTTGCCCCGCCACACCGCCGCCTTGAGCGCCTCGATGGCGCGGCGCGGCTGCTCCTCCTTGAGGTAGTGGTCTTCGATCGTGGTCAGGAAGACCGGGTGACCGGTCGCCTGCCAGCCCTCCTCCCACGCCTCGACCGCGGCCTCCGGCTGCCCCATCGCGAGCAGGGCCTTTCCCAGCCTCAGATGGGCCGGGACGAACGCCGGGTCCATGCGCACCAGGCGCCTCAGGATCCCGATCGCCTCGCGCGGCCGGCCTTCGTCCATGTGCCCCTTCGCGAGCATCAGCCGGATCGCCAGGTGGTACTTCTTCTCGGACTTGGCGGAGCGGCCCATCTCCGACAACTGCTCCTCGATGCGTTGCTGGATCTCCCAGGCGCGGTCCCACGACCCCTCGCGCATGCACAGGGCGCGGAACTGGCGCGAGGCGTTGAGGGAACGCTTCGGGTTCAGCTCGATGATGCGGTTGAGCACCGCCTTGGCGTTCTCGTCCGCCCCCGACTCCTCGTAGTCGGCCGCCAGCGAATAAAGAGGACGCAGGTCCCCCTCGCGCAGGCGGGCGGCGCGGCGGTGGTACTCGATCGCCTCGGCGTGGCGGCGCAGGGTCCTCAAGACTTCCCCCCCCTTCAAGAGGGAGTCGAAGTGCTGCGGCTCGCGCTGGAGGACGGCGTTGAAGTGCTCGAGGGCGCGCTCCTCGCGGCCGTTGAGCATCGCCTCGACGCCGCGCGCGTACAGCCCCTCGAGAGCCTGCACGTCCTGCGCCCGGCCGCTGGCGGTCAGGGTCGAGAGGAACTCGCGCGCGTCCT
>Ga0075420_100005033_pt1 | contig 11595 bp, 16 predicted proteins | sample SoiMetdeltSBSDD4_FD_75296 | JGI IMG/M metagenome (GOLD analysis project Ga0075420, IMG submission 75296) | Bulk soil microbial communities from a Populus tree surrounding site in Tennessee, USA - Soil MetaG P. deltoides SBSDD4 | ecosystem: Environmental > Terrestrial > Soil > Tree plantation... | reverse complement strand
ACGAGCGACAACGCTGCGAACCTTCTCATAGATATTCCCGTGCGGGGCTTCGTGATTGCTTGCGCGGCTACTGTTTCGGGAGGCGGTCACACTTGGCCTTCTCCGGAGATAGAAGACCGCGACGCGGGAAGCGACGGCGTGCAACTCAGCAGCGCTCACACGCCTATCCAGTTCACTGCGACGACCAATTATTCAGCGGGGCCGTCAGCAGGTGGCGGTTCTGGTTCTAGCCGCTACGCCGCCGTGTCTTGGGCTTAGTCGCGTTTCCAGTCAGGGTCTTTGTGGTCGTCGAAGACTTCGATTGTCCAGCGCATAAGCCACGAAATAAAGCGTTGCATGGTCGTTCCTTTCTCTAGCGTGTTTGTGTTTGATAAACTTTTTCGAAGCGCGCTGCAACTAAATCGACTGCGACTTATTATCTAGGTGCACTTCGTAATGTAAGCAACGGACGAACAAGGTAAATTCTGCTATGGAAGACAGAACGTCGCGGGTGAAATCTGGCATGTCTCCGGAGCAGGAATTGAAACTGAGAACGGCGACCACATGGATACCGCTGTCGCTCGTCGGCGCGGTCGTGGGACTTTTCGTCTATGGTGCATGGACGCTTTCAAATGAGCGCTCGCAGATCTACGGGCAGATCGGACAAGTTAGCAACGACGTCAAGGCGTTGACGGCTACGGTAAACAAGCTTGCCGACGCCTACTCCAAGCCGAACAACCTCGCTTTCACGCGGCAAGACTGGATCATGGATTGCCTGCGCGCGCAGATCGCTAATCCGCAATGGAAATGCATCTACGCCGAGCCGGGCGCAACCTATGCTAAGGGAATGTCGCAATGAACTATGAGAGCGTAAAGCGCGGCTACGCCAATCTATGGGCAAAGGCGGAGATCCGGCCGGAGCGGAAGGCCGCAACCTTGGCCGCAGCCCGTCGTCTCATCGCCAGCAAGGCCCGCTACGAGAACATCGCGCGGCAGATCGGTTGCCCGTGGTATTTCATCGCGGTTGTGCACAATCTTGAAGCGCATGGCGACTTCGGAGCCTATCTCGGCAATGGCCAGTCGCTAAACCGCGTTACGACAATCAAGCCGAAAGGCAGAGGACCGTTCCGCAGTTTCGAAGAAGGAGCCCTAGACGCTCTGCGGCTTGAGGGTATCGACAAGATCAAGGATTGGTCTATTCCGCATTGCCTCTATCTCTGGGAAGGCTATAACGGCTACGGCTACTTCTCGAAAGGTATCTGTTCGCCTTACGTCTGGAGCTTCACGAAGCTGTACACGAAGGGCAAGTATGTGAAAGATGGCAAATACGACGCCGAAGCCATCTCTCAACAGGTCGGCGCAGCCGCGTTGCTGAAGGCGCTTATCGAACTCAAAGCCGTTCAAACGGAGGATGACGTGTCAGAACTTCTCGCCAGTGTGCAGCCCTTTACCGGGCTCGTTCCCAATCTCGTGCGCGCCATCGCTGGCCCGCTGCCGAGCCTCGCCGTGCGCGCCCTGGCAGAGGTGCTGAAGGTTCCGGCAAGCGCGCCCGACGTCAAGCAGGCGCTCGAAAATGCGCCGATCTCGGAGCTTGTGGCGGTCCTCCAGAAGGCGGAGGAGCTGATCCTCACCGTCCAGCCCGTCGAGACCGCTCCGCCCGTCCGCGCCGAAGATCCGGTTCCTGCCGCGCCTGTAGTCGTCCAGCCAGTTCCTGTCGCTGTGCAGCCTGTCGATCCGCCCGCGCTCGGCATTGATCGCTATATCCCGAAGGGCTTCAAGACGATCCTCGGCATTCTCGTCTACGCTGCTGGCGTGATCCTGCCGCTTCTCGGCTATGTGACGCCGGAGACGGCCGCTGTGATCCAGACCGCTGCGGGAGCCTGGATCACGATCACCGTCAAGCTGATGCTGGACCGCTGGCTTCCTGTCTTCGCTGGCGTGCTGAAGGCGCGGAAGGCGCTGCTATAAGCCGCCGCAGCTCGCTCCGCCAATTCAACGCTGTGCGGAAGTCGCTCGGTGAAACGGACGTGAAGCTGAGGATCGCTCTGCCTCGGTAGCGTCCTTTTAGACGGTAATGCTTTGCCGCTTTCTCGAAGCTCTCAACCTCAATTCCGAGAGCTTCGACTATCTCCAGAAGCTCTCGTTTATATTTGCGCGTGCTCATCTGCCGCCTAGCTGTGACAAATGAAGGTGTAGCGCTCCGGACTTTCGTCTTCGTCCAGCCAGATCCGCATTACCTTGCTGAACCGGAAGCGCAAGGCGTCGTACCACTCATCGGAGCCCATGAGCGACAAGTGCAGCGGCTCGCCTACGAGCTTGTCGCCGTGGCTCTCCGGGAAGTTGGCGACGCGGATAAAGCTCACGCCGTCAATCATGCTGGCGATCCGGTTGAGTGCCTTATCCAGCTCGCCGCGCGGCAGATGCTCCAGGACGTCCACGCAGACGCCGAAATCGGCATGCAGGAGCCCGCGCGGCAACTTCTCGATAGCTGAGACGACAAAAGGGAACCTGCCCTGCAAGGCCGTATCCAGGGCGTTGTAGGCGATATCCACGCCGACCACCTGGAAACGCCCCGTCTCCTGAAACATCTGCGTCGCGCGGCCGGTTCCGCAGCCGAAGTCAATCAGCACGCCGGAGCCGGGCAGTTGCCTGTTCATCTCGGCGAAGACGACTTCTGCCGGGCTGATCTGGCGGTATTCGTCATGCTGCCAGATCGCTTCGTATTTCTGACGTTCGTCCATTATTTTCTCTTTCTCGCTTCGATTTGTTTTTGAAGTTTTTCTTCGTACTCTGCGAAGGTTTTTATAGCTCCGTCTTTATCAGATACGGCGTCTTCATAGCATCGAAATAGATACTGAAAGTCTTCATAGATTTGTATTTGTATGCTCAAGTCCAAGGAACGAATAACACGTTTTCTGCTGTCGTTTAGATTTTCAACTAGTTTTTGAGCAGCGTACTTAAAGTTTGCAGTAAGCGCTTCCGAGCTAGCTACGTACTCTTTGCCTTGATCATCTACGTATTTTGTCACTTGTCTGATCATCAGTAGATCCTTATTTGCGATATCTCTTGTTAACAGTCACGTCAACCTTGATAAGCATGCGCTCCATCCAAGGCCGTCTGTTGTCTCGCATGCTCATGATACGCTCAAACTCTCCGGCGCGTTCCGGAACGTCCTCGCATACTAACTCATCATGCGCATGCAGCACAATGTCAAAATCAGCCTTCGTCAAATCGAATGCGGCGCAGCGCTGAAGCCTATTTGCCGTCGCCTGTACGACGTGGCCCGTTGCAGCGCCGCCCCACAGCTTGATGCGTACCCATTGATGCGTCTTGCTGTCTTCGCCCCAATAGAAAACGTCGCGGCCTTCGATATGCGGCTGCTGATATCGAAGCTTGCTCCCGTCAGGCAGCACAATGACAAGCTGGTCTTCGCTGGCGATCACCGTCAAGCTGCTAGAGCCAAGCTTGTAGGGCGTCCCCATGTTCTGAACTGCGGAGTAGATTGCGTTGCCTAGCAGACGCCAGAAGCGCGGCACGTTCGGCACAAGATCATTGCGATAGGCGTCAACGGACTTGCCGGACATGCCATCGCCGATGTTGACGCCGTATTTCTCCGTGAGCTGCGTCTCGAAACCGTTCTCGCCGAGCCCGTAGCCGAGCCCGAGCACGCCTGTCTTGCCAAGCTGCCGCTCTTCCTTCGTGATCAGATGCTCCGGCTTTTCGTAGATCAGGGAAGCCAAGCGTTTGTACAGGTCAACGCCGTTCTCTAGCTCTCTAAGCACCTTCCATTCGCAGGCGTACCATAGCAGCACGCACAATTCGATACGGGCGAAGTCTCCAATCAGCAGCACATGCTCTTTCTTGCGGGCGATGATCATCGGTCTGACAGCCATGCCGGACAGACGCAGCGGTTCATCGTACAGAAGGCGCGTGACTTCGAGCGGATCGTGCAGCAGGCTTTCGACTTCTTCCTCTGAACAGATCTCGCGCTTCATGTTTTGCGCTTGGTAGCCTTTCGCCGTATGTCGTCCCGTATTCGCGCCGTCAACGACAGCCCAATCGCGGATGATCAGGAAATCGCCTTCGACCATGCCACGGTCGCGGAACGCGGCGTATTTGCTGGACGACTTGAGCGCGGCAAGCTGGCGCATCTCTAGGAGCGCCTTGACGGCCTCTGGAGCCGCTTCGTCGGCCAGGGCCATGCGGATATGGTGCGCGTCCATCTTGGCCATGCGGTAGCCGTAGCGGGCGCAGAAAGCGTGCAGATGATCTGTGGAGTTCAGGTTGATCGGCTCGCCGTCTGTCAGATCGAAAGCGCGACAGCGAAGCTCGGCTTGTGCCTCCTCCAGCCGAGTGATCATCAGCTCAACGCGATGGCGATCCACAGCAAAGCCGCGTTGGTTGATCAAGTAATCCAGCTGCCAATAAAGCTGTTGCTCTTTGCTTACCGGCTTCGTCCGGTCGATGATCTTCCACATGCGGTCGATATCGGTCCGGTTATAGTTCCAAATCTTGAGCTGTTCCGTTGCCGGTATGTCTTTGCGCGGCGTGAAGGTGGTCGTCTTGCCCCGTTTGAACGGCTTACACCAACGCATGAGCACGGCGCGGCCTTCCTTGTCCTTCCCCGGCAGGCCCATGGCTGCGCAGCATTCGTCCAGCCCGCGCGGGAAGCCGTTGACGCTGGCCCGCTGCGCCGTGCAGAGCCAATGGTTCGGAGGCGGCACAGAGATCTTGCCTTGCCAGTGCATCCACTTCCAATAGGTCAGATCGAACTGCGCGTTGTGAGCGACGAATGTCCACTCTTCCGAGCGTACTGCGTCTTCCAACTCTTCGGGAAACTCGGCGAAGTCGGGCGTCCAGATATCGGCGACGCCGAGCGCATGCTGTTTTTGAAAGCCTAAGCAGAGGATGTCTGTCGAAGGGTGAGCGGCGTATTGCGTCGCGCCGACTTCGGTCACGTCAAGCAGAGACTGCCCTTCAAAGTCCACTCCGATGAGCTGCTTTGCGCGTAGCTCGCGTTTCCGGGGTGTGTTAAAATCGAACATGTTGCATAATCCCGTGAGGACGTGTAAAAAAGGCGACGTGCTTTATCCGCCTCATGAACGGTAGCGCACGTCGCCAGTTATCTGCTATGCCATTGCTCGGCGTTGGGGGTCAACCGAGCGGACGGAGGGACGTCAGGCCAGCAGATCCTCGCCTTCCTCCATGGGAAGCTGCACAGTGTCAAGCAAAGCGTCCTGCTCCGCCTCGGAGACGAAGCCGCCCAAGCGCTTGCCGTCGCGGGTCTTCCAGAACGTCAGGAGATTGAACGACACGCCAGCCTTGACGATTGCCCCTTTCTTGTTTTTGAACTCCCAAGGGAACGCCGTCAGGATCGCGCGTCCGAAGCAGCCGGAATAGACGTCACGCGGAACGGCGATCTCCCTGCTGGGCAGCAGCACGCGCGGCGGATATTCCTCGCCCGAATGCGCCCGCAAGATCCAGTGGCCTTTCCGGCTCTCCTGCTTCTTCTTGTCGCCGTTGATGAATGCCTGATTGAATTTCCGATAATCCAGCCCGTCCGTTGCCCAGCTCGGCTTAACCTCGCTGTCGTAGACCTTCCGCATCTCGGAGAGTTCGGACATGGGAATGGACTTCGGGAAGAGCATTTCGATACCGAAGCGCGGCTTCTTGCTTGCGCCTTCGTCATCGTCCATCGAATTCACCTTCGCAACGAACAGGTCGTTGAAGGACAGACAGAATTCGGGCGTCAGAACCTTGAGCTTTGCAGCCATATTGCACCTTTGCTAAATTTTAAATCTTTGAAACGAACTGCCGTGGACTGTTACCGCATCGACGTCAGCGCGGAATTGAACCGTGGATCAACAGACAAGCCTCAAAGTCCACACAAGGCTATAGCAAGTCATCGAATAGGGATGCACGGCAGTTCTGGTCACATGAAGACCCTTCGGTCAAAGGGCTTAGTCCTCCGTGTTGTTCTCCTCTGCACGGACACACTGAGGGATCTTGAGCACTAGCCGCTCTTTCGTACTTTGCACAGCCTCACGCATGCATTTCCTTGAGAGCGACTAGGCTCAAACTCGAAACTATCACACTTACGCGACGCTTCGCAACGCTTACTGAACTAGGCCGCGATGAGATCTTTTGCCTTCTTGGCCTTCTTCGCGGGCTTATCGAACTGCGCAGCCAGCCACGTGTCGAGATCCGACTTGCGGAACGACAGCAGGCGGGAGATGCGAGCGTACTTCGGCCCCTTCCCTTCGCGCACGAGACGCTTCAGGGTGGAGACGGAAATTACCAGATATTCAGCAGCCGCTTCCGCGCTCATGACGGCGGGCTTGTCATTGTCCTGAACGTCCATCTATTCCTCTTTTCTCTTCAACCTAGGCCCTAACGGCGGGCGATGTGTCAACCCTGGCTTTCCAGGACGGCCCTTCATGAGAGACTTCGCCTTCGGCCAGATGTCTTCGATCTGCGCGGGGCTGCGTAACACTCTCGGTTCATAGATATCATCACCGAACTCGGCTTTCAATACGCTTTCTGCTGTCGCTGGATCAGAATAGCGTCTGTGGCCGAGCCCTTCCTTCAGCTCGTATCCAGGGATTTCCGTTCCCAGCATGGCGAGCTGCGCTGCCCAGTTCGCGACAGCGGCAAACCAAATGCCGACGACCGCTTGCCGGTCAAGGATCTCGGCAAGAAGCTCCGGCGTCAGGCTCGTAACCATCTCGTCGAAGTCTTCCTTGCTGTGCAGCGGTCCAGGAAGCACTTCGTTCGCATAGTTCGCCAGCGTCTCGCAGTAGTGCGCATGCGGGCAGTATTTGCAATGCTCCCCTGCCTTCGCCGCGTTGCCTTTGGTGGCTTCCTTGAGCATCCTCGCGACTTTGCGGAGGCTCTTGACGTCGTAGCGATGTTCTTTGATCGGATCGTCAACGTCAGCAGGCTGGACGACAACGCAAGAGATCGTCTGGATATCGTAACCCATATCAAGCAGCGTCTCGACTTCGCCAGAAGCGTAGATTGCGAGCTGGTATGTAGTCGGTTGCACGATGGTATGGCCAGACTTGTAATCCACCATGGCAAGGTGCTTACGCTCCTCACTGAAGGCGCGGAAGTCCGTCGTGCCGTAGCAGTCTTCGTGAATACCGGGAGCTTCGACGTGATGCTCCACGTACCATTCATAGCCGCGATCAATGTAGGTTTCGCGGACATGGCGAACGTAAACCGAAGCGTTTTCGACCATGGCGACAGTCACGTCTCGGTTGTGGAACGTCCTGTCGTCTAGCAAGAAGTCGGCGGGCTGCGCGTTCTCGTTAAGGCACGCAGCCCCTAGGGCGTGACACGCAGAGCCAAGGCCCGCGTCTTCCCGGTCAACCTCGGCGACAAAGTGCTCCGACGCAACCGGCTCCAGCGAGAGCTGACAATTTGCCCAGCGGTCGGATTTAGACGGGGCGAAGCGGCTATGCGTGTCACGTTCCATCTCAGAAGATCCAGCGAGCGAAGTTGTAGAAAGCGATGAGCAGACCACCTAGCACAGAGACAGTGAGCAGAGCGCCGAGCCAGGGCTTGTCAGGGTTCTCATATGGAGTAGGCTTGTAGGGGCAGGCCCGGAAGTCGTTCAGCGACCACGAAGCCCCGCAAAGCGTACAAACGGCCGTATTCGTCGCGGGATACTCCTTGATCTCGCAAGGGAACTTCATGTTCTACCCCTCCAGATCTCCAGCCGCTCACGGAAGGAGCGCCAAACCTCGCCGAAAATGATGCGATAGACGCCGAACAGATCGCGCAGCCAGAACACCTTGCGCTTTCCGTACAGGCTCGGCGGCTTCGGCAGCGGTTTCGCCGTGAAGACGGTCGAATGCTCGTAGCTGTCGTAATGCCAGTGCAGAACTTCATCCACCTCGTAATAGCAGACGAGATCATGATGCTTGACTGACATTTGCCCGCCGTGCTGCCTCACGAGGTGAAACAACGAACGGCGGAACATGCGGTTCATGTCGCGAAGCTGAAGGATCTCTTCCTCCAGGTTGCGGACTTCGACGGATTTCCGTTCGGACATCACTTCTCTTGTCCCGTTCCGCCGCAATCGGGACAGCCTTCGGTTTCGTACATCGGCTTGCCATCGACGCCCGTCTTCCAGAGCGGTTTCATGATGGTTCCCTTGCCGTTGCAGGTTCCACAAGTCTGACCTTTCGGCCGCTTGTCGAAGTCTCGGTTTCTCGTATTCATAGCCGTTCAAACGCTCCATGAGTTGTGAGAGTAAAGCGGGTGACGCGGTAGCGAAGCACGTCACCCGAGCGCGGTCTTAGCGCTTTCCCTACGCCAGGGCCTTACCGGCCAGGGCGTAAAGCTCCTGATATTTGGCAGTCGGCGTGCTCTTCAGATCGGACGCGCCAACCTTCTTGAAGAGCTGCGTCAAGGTCGCCTGCCCCTTGGCCTTGAGCACGTCGCGCAGCTTCTGCGTCAGCGTCTCGCGCGTCACTTCGACGACTTCTTCAGCGCCGCCGAGCAGGTCGTCTTCTTCGCCGAGCGCGCCGCCGTCTGCTCCGCCCAGCTCTTCGCCTCCGCCGAGCTGGCTGTCTTCGTCGGCGAGGAGCTTGTTATCCGGATCGCTGTCGGCGAGCTTGCCGTTCGCCTTGGCCTTTGCAGCCTCGTCGGCGGCGATCTGCTCCTTCGTGCGGCGCGTGCGCTTGGCGGTCTCTGCGGGCGTCTCCGGGGCCGCGAGCGCCTTCTGCCCGGCTCCGCTGGCCATGAGCTTGCGAGCGGCGTCAGGATGCGCCTGCGTGGCCGTGGCGAGCAAGTGCGACATGACCAAGCCGCGCAGCTCCTCGGTCGCTTCGTTGACGTCCATGCCGCGCTGCACGTCGGCTTTCATGGCGATAGTGGCTTTGACGCTCTGGAAATCACCCGCGTTCAGGGTGAAACCGGCTTCGACTGCGATTGATGTAACGTCCAAACGGGACATGCTAGTCTCCTCAGGTTTAAGATTGGAACCGGCTTCTGGAATTGCACCAGTGCGCGCTTAGGCTTGACCCTATAAGCCGGTATTGATGAAACTTGCGGCCTGCTGTTGCCCTGGCTATTACGCCTATTGCCTTAGCTTCTCTCTACGCTCCCTTTCGGGCCTTTGTGGTAGGCAGCAGCAGGTACTAAGGTTTCTCCGCCATCGCCGATATCGGCGAAACTAAATCAGCGTGGAGAGCGCGCCGCCGACGACAGCGAAAGCGATCCAGCCGAACAGAGAAAGCCACGCTACTTTGTCACGCTGCGTCATTGGGAACCTCCGTTTATCAGCGAGCCCTAGGATTGAAGAAGGGTGATAATGGCGAAGCCAATGCACCCACAGACGATCTTGAACGCGAAAATAGCCAATCCTAGCTTAAGTTCGCTGTCCATTCTTTCCTTGATCATGGGAACCTACGCCCGAGAAAGTTGAAGAACTTCCCCTTTCGTATCACATGAATTTTGTCCGGTAAAACTAATTCTCGCTTTCTCTCCTTTGCGTCTCGCGCTGTCTTAGGGAAGGGAGCCTTGCCGCTATGCGTGCGCCACCACTTTTCGAAGGCAGGCCGCGCGGCGTAGCTTTCTGGAAAGACGTATTCTTGCACCGTAGCGCCGTCAATCGTCTTGTGCATTGCGACAAAGCATTCTGGCTTATCGTCAAGTTCGTGTGTGCTTCGTGGCTTGTGGACGCGAAACGTCGTGTTGCGCAGGTCGATCCAGATCGCTTTATTTTCGATGATCGTCTTCCCGTCTTCGTCCAGACCGTCCTCGTTGATCGGCCAGTAATAGCCGCATTCCTTGCAGTGCTGCGTCGTCCGGTCAACGTTGGTTCCGCACTCCGGACAATTCTTAAACATGTTCTCGAATTTATGGTCGCAGGCAGAGCACCTACGCGCCGAGATCGAGTTGCTTTCACCGCATGTCGGGCAGATCTTGCGATCCTTGCTGTTGCCTTTCTCGCGGATCTCTGGCGAGCCGAACTCCCCGAAGCGCGAGATGTTTCCGCCATAGTCGAGAAGCAGGCAATTGACCTTGCCGGGAGCCGTCCGCGTTCCTCTGCCTGCGCATTGAATGAACAGGACAGGCGAGCCGATAGGACGGCAAAGGATAACGCAATCAAGCTCCGGATAGTCGAAGCCCGTCGTCAGCACGCCGACGTTGATCAGCACGCGATAGAAACCCATTTTGAAAGAGGCGATCTCAAGGTCTCTATCGAGCCCGTCAGCCTCCATCCCTGCGTAGACAATGCCCGCTTCGATACCCTGCTCTGCGAAAAAGCGCTTGATAACATGTGCATGCCGGACGTTGATCGCGAACACCATCCATGCCCAGCGATCTGCGGCGCGCTCAACGATCTGCGCAACGATCTTCTTCGTCTTGGCGTTGTCCTTCGCCAGCTCGTCAAGCTCCTCCTGCATGAACTCGCCTGCGCGCATATGCAGGCCGTCGTCTGAATAGGCCAGCTCACTGCCCAGCTTGGCGAAGGGGACAAGATGACCCTCGTCAACGAGCTTCTGATATTCGATCTCGTAGTGTGGACGCGGGACAAGCTTGCCGTTCGCATCAGGCTTAAGCACGTGATCGAACAGGGCGTGATTGCCGTAGTGCAGATAGCCGGTTCCTGTCCGGAAAGGCGTCGCGGTCAAGCCGACAACAGGGAACTTGCTTTCGCCCGTTTCGATAAGGTGCAATGCGTCGAAATGCTCCAGCACGGCGCGATACATCTTGCCACCAACCGGCGTAATGCGGTGGCACTCGTCAATAATGATCAGTGTAATGTCTTTGAAGTCGTCCAGCTTCTTGTAAATGCTCTGGATCGACGCAATGACGACGGTCGCGTCATACTCGTAGCGCTTTAGCCCTGCGCAGCAGACGCCTATATCCAGCTCGGGAGCGTTTCCTCTCAGTTCCCTTTCGTTCTGCTCCACAAGCTCCTTGACGTGCGTAATCACCAGCACGCGGCCGAATGCAGCCTCGCCAGCGCAGAGCATGGCGGCTATGAGGCTCTTCCCTCCGCCCGTGGGGACGACAATCAGCTTCCGCCCCTTCGGAGGCTGCACGGTCTGCACAGCCTCCGTCTGATACCATCTCGGCGTTTTCATGTGGCGTCCGTCTTAGTGCTGGCCGTTCTCGATAGCTTCGGCGACGCTGGTAATCTGCGCGCCCAAATTGACGCCGTTGTCGTCCGCTTCTTCTGCCGTGCAGAATTCGTTGCCGCCGATGGCGTTGCTCCAGAGGACGCCACAGTGAACGCAGCGAGCGTCGGGATTACTCTCATCACCACCAAAAGGGAAGACGTGAGCACGCTTCGAGTAGCCGAGCTGTTCCGCGACTTCCTGCCCCTCGCAGAACTCGCCTGCTTCGCTCTGCTGTTGTCCGCAACGATTGCAGAACGGGTTAGTGCTCGTATCCGGGAACTCATGAGCGCGCTTCGAGTAGCCGAGCTGTTCCGCGACTTCCTGCTGCGCATCAATGAACATGCCGTCCACGATAACAGTGTGAGACGGTCCAGGCGCAAGATCGACGCCGGTATACACAGGCTCCGGCGTGTCGCTTGCCGGGCTGTCGCCGAACATGTTGACGTCGGGGATATACTGCTTGCGCGTCAGCGGCAGG
>Ga0075420_100005032_pt1 | contig 11595 bp, 7 predicted proteins | sample SoiMetdeltSBSDD4_FD_75296 | JGI IMG/M metagenome (GOLD analysis project Ga0075420, IMG submission 75296) | Bulk soil microbial communities from a Populus tree surrounding site in Tennessee, USA - Soil MetaG P. deltoides SBSDD4 | ecosystem: Environmental > Terrestrial > Soil > Tree plantation... | reverse complement strand
CTGCCGGTACGGGCATAGTGATCAATACTCCCAGCTGAATCGGCCGCGTCCTGGCGGCCGTCGAACGTCCACTTCCAATTCGGAGCGCCAATGATATCCGTGCGACGATTCTGCCTCACGCTCGCCGCCGCTAGCATCATCGTTCCGGCGGCCGCCGCTCAGCAAGCCGGACCGCCGCAGGCCGGGTCACCTCCACCCGAACTCATCGCATATCCCAGCCTGGTGCTGGTCAACGGCAAGGTGCTGACCGTCGACGACAGCTTCACCGTTGCGGAAGCGGTTGCGGTTCGCGACGGCAAGATTCTCGCGGTCGGATCGACGGCAGACATCCGCCGCCTCGCCGGGCCAGGCACCCGTACCGTCGATCTTGCAGGCCGATCTCTCGTGCCGGGCTTCATCGACAGCGATGCGGACAACGCGTTCGCCGGTGGCGATCTTTACAAGGACACCATGGTCAATGGCAAGGTCGGCACCAAGATCAGGGGCGAGAACGTGCCGGGCATGATGAAGCAGGTCGCCGATCTCGTGGCGGCGGCCGCCCCCGGAACCCCGGTCTGGGTCCGGATGGCCGACGAGTGGATCAACGATCTCGCGAAGCTCACGTTCAAGGATGCCGACGCCGTCGCACCCAACAACCCGCTGATGCTGTCCTTCTCCAGCTCCGAGGGGCTGGTGAACACCGCCATGCTCGATCGCGCGTTCGCAGCCGGCCTCCCCCGCGATCATGTGGGCGTCGTCAAGGACGCCAACGGCAAGCCGACCGGTCAACTCTTTGGTGCCGCAATCGGAATGGTCGGCTGGAATCTGCGCGACTGGCCCGAGATCACGGAAACCACTCTCGCCGAGCAGGTCGCGTTGAACGACCGATTCCTGCAGGGAGGCGTCACCACCGTCACGGGTCACGCCAGCGGCTACACCGTGACAATCATGAGTCACCTGTTCCATGACGGCCGTTTGAAGATCCGTATCCGTCCGGATCTCGACTTCGCCCGCCAGAACCCGATCGCTGACCAGTTCCTCAGGCGCACGCCGAATCTCGTCAACTTCTCATTGGGCGACGGCATGCTTCGCATCGTTGCCGCGGCGGTCGGCCCAGTCGATGGAGCATCCGATGACGGCGGGATCCTGACGAATCAGCCGAAACTTCGAGTGCATCCAGAGGTCGGCGGCGGAGAGTACGGGCGCAACAAGTGGACTGGCAGCACGTTCAACAATCGTCACTGGGCCGATCTCTCGCCCATGGAGAAACGGCAGACCGAAGCGGGGACGCTGTTCCTGCTCAGGAAGCACGGCTGGAACATCGGTGGGAATCACAATATGGGCAGTCAGGCAATGCGCATCGTCCTCGAGACCCTCGTCGAGGCCGACAGCCAGCCGGATATCAAGGTCCGGAAGATGCTGGGGCGCAATGCCCTCGATCACAACCTCGTGTGGGATCAGACCAGCATCGCCCTGGCCAAAAAGCTCGGCGACAGCGCGGCGTACGGACTCAACTCAGAACTGTGGAGCCCACGCGTCGTTCGCGGCGAGCAGATGTTGTTCTCGCAGTACGGCGAGCGGCTCGGCAGCATTCAGCCGGTGAAGTCGCTCGTGGCGGCAGGACTCAACGTACACCTCGAGGGCGGCAAGCCGGACGAGCCGCCGCTGTGGCGTATCGAGCGCTTCGTCACCCGCATGGAGCGTTATGCGACGCGGAGCGAGCGGGCCCGCCGGGCTGGCTCGGCCGCGTCCGCGCCCGGGAAAGAGCGTGTCTGGGGCAAGGACGAAGCCATCGATCGCCGCCAGGCGCTGCGCCTCGTGACGATCGACGCGGCAAAGTTCATCAGCGAAGAGAAGATGCTCGGATCGATCGAAAAGGGGAAATACGCCGATTTGGTCGTCCTGAATGGCGACTTCCTCACGGTTCCCGATGCGCGAATCAGCGAGCTCGAGCCGGTCATGACAATCGTTGGCGGCACAGTGGTGTTCGAGAAGCAACCCTGAGACGGGACGCGTGACGACACTTCATTTTCGGAACACACTCGGAGCAGCGGCCACCGCCGTCCTGCTGATGGCTCACGTTGCGTGGGCGCAGACCCCCCAACCAGCCGAACAGGCAGGAGCGGTTCCGTCAGAACTGCTGTCGTTTCCCAATCTGATCCTCGTCAACGGGAAAGTCCTGACAGTCGACAGCCGTTTCACGATCGCCGAGGCAGTCGCCGTGCGCGACGGCCGTGTCCTCGCGGTCGGGACCTCGACGGACATCCGCCGACTCGCCGGACCCGACACACGCGTGATCGACCTGGCGGGCCGCAGCCTCGTTCCGGGGTTCATCGACAGCGACGGCGACAATGCGTTCGCTGGCGGCGATCTCTACAAGGACACGATGGTGAATGGGCGAGTACGCCCCATCGTGCGGGCTGACAGCGTTCCAGCGATGCTCGAGCAGGTACGTGCGCTCCTGAAAGAAGCGGAACCGGGATCGCCAGTTTACGCCCGGATGGCGGATGAATTCCTAAACGACCTCTCGAAGCTGACATCTGCCGATCTCGATACCCTCGCGCCGAACAATCCTCTGATGCTGGCGCTGACGACCGACAGCGTCGTCAACACGGCGATGCTGGAGCGCGCGTTCGCCGCGGGATTGCCGCGCAGCCACTTCGGTGTCGTCAAGGACGCGTCAGGCAAACCGACCGGTCAACTCTTCTCCTCCGCCAGCGGCATCGTCGGATGGAACCTGCGAGACTGGCCTTCACTGACCGAAGAGATCTTCGCCGAACAGGAACGGATCAACGACGAGTTCCTGCGGGCCGGCGTGACGACCGTCACGGGTCATGCGAGCGGGTACACGGTCACGATTCTGAATCAGCTCTTTCATCAGGGGCGACTCGCCCTGCGAGTGAGACCTGACCTCGACTTCGCTCGCCAGAACCCACTCGCCGATCAGTTCATTCGCCGGATGCCAAACGTCGTGAACTTCGGCCTCGGCGACGGCATGGTTCGAATCGCCGGCGCGGCCATCGGTCCCGTCGATGGGGCGTCCGATGACGGCAGCATCCTGACGAACGAGCCGAAACTGCGCGTGCATCCTATGGCGGGTGGAACGGAGTATGGCCGCAACAAATGGACCGGAACGATGTTCAACGGCCGTCACTGGGCCGATCTGACGCCAGCCGAACGTCAGCAGACCGAAGCCGCGACGATTCTCATGTTGCGGCGGTACGGATGGAACATCGGCGGGAACCACAACATGGGGAGCCAGGCGGCGACCATCGTCCTCGAAACGCTCGACGAGGCGAACCGGCAGACTGACCTTCGTGTGAAGACACGGCTCGGACGTGATGCCCTCGATCACAACCTGATCTGGGACGCGCGGTCCGTGGCCGCCGCAAAAAAGCTGGGTGATACGATCGCGTTCGGACTGAACGCCGAGCTGTGGAGCCCCCGAATCGTCCGCGGCGAGGAAATGCTGTTTTCGCAGTACGGCGAGCGGCTCGCGCGAATCCAGCCGGTGCGCGAGCTCGTCGAGGCCGGTCTCAACGTGCATTTCGAAGGGGGGAAGCCAGGCGAACCCCCGCTGTGGCGCATCGAGCGCTTCGTCACGCGCGTGGATCGATACCAGACCCGGAGCGAACGCGCGCGCAAGCGTTCGTCAGCGGCCCAGTCAACGTCGCGGACGTGGGCTTCCGACCAGGCCGTCGACCGACGTCAGGCACTCCGCATGGTGACGATCGCGGCGGCTCGTTTCATCAGCGAAGAAAGCATGCTCGGCTCCATCGAGCCTGGAAAGTTCGCGGATCTGGTCGTCTTGAGCGGTGACTACATGGCCGTACGCGACGACGAGATCGGCAGCCTCGAGCCAGCGATAACCATCGTGGCCGGCAAGGTGGTGTACGAAAAGGACTGAACACTCCGGGGGGTTCGTTTGAGGTCCGCGACTCGTCTCGTTTCACTTCTCGCTGCGCTGGTCATCGTTTGTCAGTCAGGCGCAAGCCCTGCGATCGCGGCGCGCATTCGGCAACAGGCGCCCCAGGCGGCCACGCACGTCTGTCCGATGCATCCGGACGTACGCACATCGACGCCAGGCGCATGTCCGCGCTGCGGCATGACGCTCATCCCGATCGACCCGCTCGCGATGCGCGAGTACCGGCTCGATGTGGACACCTCTCCGCAGCCAGTGGCGGGCCGGCCGATGCGGTTGACACTGACGGTCCGCGATCCGGACACGAAGGCGATCGTTCGCGATTTCGCTGTCGTCCACGAGAAACGTTTTCACCTGTTCGTGCTCTCGCAGGACCTGGAACACTACGATCACGTACATCCCGAACAGCAACCCGACGGGTCATTCGCGCTGGACGTGACGCTGCCTCGTGACGGCTTCTACAAGCTGTTCGCGGACTTCCTGCCCGATGGCGGCACGCCGCAAGTGATCCCGCACGCGCTCGTCACCCAGGGGTTTTCCGGCGATCTCACGTCGGCCATGGCGCGGCTCGTGCCGGATGTCGGACTGCGGAAAACTGTTGGCCATCTGTCAGTGCAGCTCACGCTGCCCGCTGGCGGCCTGGTCGCCGGGCGCGACGAGAAATTCGCCTATCACCTGACTGATGCGCGAACGGGTCAGCCCGTGGGCGATGTGGAGCCGTATCTTGGGGCCTGGGGCCACTCGCTCATCATGAGCGAGGACTCGCTGCACTTCGTTCACGCGCATCCGGTCGAGCTCCTGCCGGAACAGCCCGCCGCGCAAGGCGGTCCGGACCTGACGTTCAAAGCCCTGCTTCCCAAACCGGGTCGCTATCGGATCTGGACGCAGATCAAGCGCGCTGGAGAGGTGTCGACGGCGATGTTCACCGTGGCGGTGGCGTCGCCGTCGGCGCAATAGCTCAGCGATGAGTAAGCAGGCGGACCAGCGATGGTTGCGCCCGCGAAGGCTCGATCCCGCGGGTCGTCACAGCAATGGTCGTCCCAGCAGCGAGGTCCACGACATCCCTGAGCAGATAGGGCGTGGGCCACTGGTGCTCGAATTTGGGGATCCAGAGCAACACGTTGATGTGTCCGTCGGGGCCACGTGCCGTGACCTCGAGCGATGCCTCATCGGGAGGTTTTTCGGCCGATACCTGTGGAACGATCGCCCAGACTCGCGCGGCGCGGGCGAGTGTCGAGGCGCCGCGGGCTCCCGACATCTGGATGTCGACCTCGTCGGCCACTTCGCTGCTCTCCGGGCCGAAGAACATGGAGATCGTCGACCGGTCCTCCATTTCAACTTCCCGCCCGCGATAGTGCAACTCCACCAGGAGTTTCGCGCCCGCTGGCATCAGAAACGCCGAGCTCCCTGGTGTGTCGAACCGGTCCTGCCAGGGCGTCCAGGCGCCGACCCACCGGGCCGCGCCGGACGTTCCAGCGGGAGCGATGGACACGACCGCAGCCCTGAGGATCCGCCGGTTCCCGGGGACGATTTCAACGCGGCGAAGATTGCGCGGCTCGGAGGTGCCAGTGTCAACGATCAGTCGCCGCAGGACGTATTCCTCGTCGGGTGGGATACGCTGGGCTGGCAGCTCGACACGGCGATCGGGCTCAGGTGCTGAAGGGTGGTGTTTGCCGGCCTCGCGCGGTAAATCGCGATCCTCACCTTTCGGCAGGCCGCCATCGACCCAGGTGAGGATCATCGCCATTTCCCTGGCGGTGAGCCCTGCGTCATTGGCTATGGCCGTGTAGCCGGGTGCGGCCCTCCACGGGGGCATCCGCTGTTCGACCAGCTCTTCGCGGATGGCGCGCGACCAGGGGCGCGCATCGCGGTAGGTCCCGAGCGACATGGCCACCGAACCGGAGCCGTGACACTGCAGGCACTTGCGCTGGAAGATCCTGACGATCTCGCGGTTGAATGTGACGGACGACGAAACCGGGTCGTCGGACCGGACCACGACAGACATCAGGGCCACGGCGAGGAGGGCCACAGCGGGACGGATTGGTCGTACCATTGACGGGCGGCAAAAGGTTAACATACGACGTTAACGGAGGATTCTCGTGTCGAAGCGACTCATTGTTTCGGTGTCGATTGCGTGGCTCGCGACCGCTCCCGTGGCCTATGGCCAGCTCGGCGGGCGGCCCGCCACCGACTGGATTGCGCGGCTGGAGCGCCCGGACAGGGTTGCCGGTCTCAAGACGGCCGAAGTCATCGAGAAACTGAAGATCAAGAAGGGCGACGTCGTCGCCGACCTGGGCGCCGGCGCCGGCGTCTTTTCGTGGCCATTCGCGAAGACCGTCGCTCCGGGGACCGTCTATGCGGTCGAAGTAGACAAGGACTACATCCCCTACCTCGAGAAGCGGGCCCAGGAACAACAACTGACGAACGTGAAAGCGATTCTCGGAAAATTCGAGGATCCCCTGCTGCCCGAAAAAGTGGACCTCGGCTTCTTCCACGACGTCCTCCACCACATCGAGAAGCGTGACGTCTACCTGGCCAAGGTCGCGACCTACCTGAAGCCGGGTGGCAGAATCGCGGTGATCGAACTGGACGCCGACCGCCCGGACGCCTCGCATCGTGACGACCCCAAGCTGCAGGTCCGGCGCGAGCAGGTGCAGCAATGGATGGCCGCGGCCGGCCTCGAGAAAGAGGAAGAGGTCACCGGCTTGTTCGACGACAAGTGGTTCGTGATCTATCGCCTGAAGAAATGAACGAGCTGTCCCGCAGGGATTTCCTGGAAGTCACCGCGGGCGGACTCGCTGCGTCGGCTGTTGTTCGTGAAACTGACGTCATCGCGCAGCAATCCGCCCCAGGGGGGAGGTCTGCGCCGCGCACGATGCTGCGCGTGGTCGTAAACGGCCGCGAGCGTGAAGGGCAGGTCGAGGATCGCCTCACGCTGGCGGAGTTCCTGCGCGATGACCTGCAGCTGACCGGTACGAAGGTCGGCTGCGATCGGGGCGAGTGCGGCGCATGCACGGTGCTGCTCGACGGCGCGCCGATCTATGCGTGCAGTTATCTCGCGGTGTGGACGGCCGGCCGCTCGGTCGAGACGGTCGAAGGCCTTGCCGCCGGCGAACGCCTGCATCCGCTCCAGCAGGCCTTTATCGATCACGACGCGCCGCAGTGCGGCTTCTGCACGTCCGGACAGTTGATGAGCGCGAAGGCGCTGCTGGCGGCCACGCCGCGTCCGTCAGCCACGCAGGTGCGGAGCGCCCTCACCGGGAATCTCTGCCGCTGCTCGAACTACAACCACTACGTGGAAGCTGTCGTCGCCGCGGGTGCGGCATCCGCTCCCGCTTCGCAGGTGATGCAGACGCGAACGCCCCACCCGAAACACGTCGGCAGGCCGACTCCCCGTATTGACGGCGTGAGCCGGGTCTCGGGTGCGGCCAGGTACTCGGGCGACGTGCGGCTGCCAGGCATGCTGCACGCGCGCGTTCTGCGCAGCCCGCATCCGCATGCCAGGGTTTCACGCATCCAGACTGGTCGAGCACTCGCGCTCGCGGGCGTCAAGGCGGTCATCACCCACGAAAACTGTCGCGTGACGTGGTCGAGCGGCGACACACGGAACACACGATTCCTGTTCAACAATCCCGTTCGATTCGCCGGCGACGCCGTGGCGGCTGTCGCCGCGACGAGTGCTGACGTCGCGGAAGACGCGCTGCGGCTGATCGAGGTCGACTACGAGCCACTGCCGTTCGTCCTCGACGCCGAAGCGGCCATGGCTCCTGATGCACCAGCCGTCTGGCCGGGCGGCAACCTGTCGCCCAACGGCGCCGGAAAGCCTGAACCCGAAGTGTACCGCCGCGGAAGCGTTGCGGAAGGCCTCCGGTCGTCCGATCAGGTATTCGAAGGTCACTACACGTCCGCACACGTCAACAACGCGCAACTCGAGCGGCGCGTGAGCGTCGCCGCGTGGGACGGCGACAGGCTCACCGTGTACGCGTCGACTCAGGGCATCTCGAACTGCCAGCGCGATCTCGCTGCCGATCTGAAAATCCCTGCCGAGCATGTCCGCGTCGTCTGCGAATTCATGGGAGGCGGGTTCGGCAACAAGAATCAGTGTCACGATTTCGACCTGATGGCGGCGGTGCTCTCCAAGCAGGCCAGCGCACCGGTGCGCCTCGAGCTGACGCGGAAGGAGGACTACGTCGCCGTTCACGGCCGCTGGCCCACGAGCCAGTACTACAAGGTCGGCGTGACGCGCGATGGCCGTCTTCGAGCCCTCCAGATGCGCGGTTACAGCGGGATGGGTCCGTACCGGAAGGGATCGGGATCGATTGCGGGTACCGAGCTGTACGAATGCCCTCACGTCGAAACGATCGTCCACCCGGTCTACACGAATACCGCAGTCGCGGCCAATTACCGGGCGCCTGACTACCCGCAGGGCGTGTTCGGCGTCGAGTCGATGATGGACGACGTCGCGACCGCTCTCCATCTCGATCCCCTCGAGTTCCGGCTCCGCAACGCGACGAAGCAGTATCACGACGAGCTGCCCTACACGAGCAATGGCCTCGAAGAGTGCATGCGGCGCGGCGCGGAATCCTTTGGATGGAAACAGCGCTGGCGCGCGCCGGCAACCGACAAGGGCGCGATCAAACGTGGCGCAGGGATGGCGATGGGCAGTTTCCACTCCCGCGTGGGCCGCAGCAGCGCGGTGATCAAGCTCGACTCGAGTGGGCGGTACTCGGTCCATGTCGGCGTCACCGACGTCGGCAGCGGCGCCAAGACCACGATGGCACTGATTGCGGCTGACGCGCTGCAGGCTCCACTCGACCGAATTACCGTCGTCAGCGGCGATACCGATCGCTGCCCCTACTCTGTCGGCGAATCGGGAAGCCGCACGACGAACTTCACAGGCTTCGCCGTGATCGAAGCCGCGCGCGACCTGCAGCGGCAAATCAAGGAAAAGGGCCAGCCATCCGGTACCCAGATCCTGATCGGATCCGCGACGCCTGAGCCACGCATCGAGGGCGCCGCACGCTACGCGTTTGCCGCCCACTTCGTCGAAGTCGAGGTCGACACCGAACTGGGGCGCATTCGGATTCTCAAGTACGTCGCGGCACACGACAGCGGCCGCATCGTCAATCCGCTCACGGCCCTCAGCCAGGTGAAGGGCGGCGTGACTATGGGGATCGGGATGGCTCTGCACGAGGAGCTGCACTACGATCCACGGACGGGCACTCCGCTGAACGCCGGCTACTACGGCGCGCGCGTCATGACGCACCAGGATGCCCCGGAGATCGACGTGCTCTTCGTGGAAACCGAGGACGCGTTCGGACCCTACGGTGCAAAGACGTTGGGCGAGCCGCCAATCATCCCATCGGTCGCGGCAGTGGCGAACGCCTTCTTCAATGCGACCGGCCGCCGGATCAAGGACCTGCCCATGTCGCGCGAACGCGTGCTGGACGTGCTGGCATGAAGGCCTTCATCAACGTCAATCCGCGGACGATGGACGAGGCGGTGGCCATCCTGTCGCGCTCGACACGGGAAGGCACCCGCGCCGTCGTGAGCGGCGGTGGCAGTGATCTGCTTGGACTGATCAAGGAATCTCTGGTCCAGCCCGACGTGCTCGTCAACCTCAAGTCGGTCAGTGGGATGGATCGGGTGACGAGCGACGCGGGGAGCACCCGGATTGGCGGGCTGATCACGCTCGCCGCGCTCAGCCGCGATCCCGTCGTCACGAGCCGCTACCGAGTGCTCGCCGACGCCGCGAGCAGTGTCGGCACTCCGCAAATCCGCAACACGGGGACGCTGGCCGGCAACATCTGTCAGCGTCCGTGGTGCTGGTACCTCCGCAACGGCTTTCCCTGCTACAAGAACGGCGGCGACAAGTGCTTCGCTCGCGGCGGCGAGAACCAGTTCCACGCGATTTTCGGCAGCGGTCCCAGCTACATCGTGCATCCCTCGGACACGGCGCCGGCCCTGGTGGCGCTCGATGCGAGCTTCAAGATCGCAGGTCCTGGTGGCGAACGCATCGTGGCTGCCCGCGATTTCTTCGTGGCCCCCGGAGACGACCCGGCCCGCGAGAACGTCCTGACCGGCGATGAAATCCTCACCGAGATCATCCTTCCCGCTGCGCCCGCGAACCGGCGCAGCACGTACCAGAAGGTTCTGGACCGTGAGGCGTGGACTCACGCCCTCGCAAGTGCTGCAGTCGTGCTCGAGATAGAAGGCGACGTCTGCCGACGCGCGCGGCTCGTGCTCGGCGGCGTAGCGCCGGTCCCTCTGGACAGACCCCAGGCCGCGCGCCTGCTCGAAGGACAACGGCTGACGCCAGAACTGGCAGCGCAAGTTGCCGAGGCCGCAGTCGCGGACGCACGGCCCCTGACGAAAAACGGATACAAGGTTCCGCTCACGCGCGCGTTGGTGAGACGGACGCTCGCTGCGCTGGCAAACGGCGGCTGAGGAGGCAAAGAGTGACCCCATCGGATCGAGTCAGCCGACGTGACTTTCTGCGACGGGCTTCGCCGCCGCGAGTGGTCGAAATCTCGTGCGAGCGGCTCTACATGAAATACGCGGACGCGCGAAGCGAAGGGCGCGTGCCGGAGTTCCTGGACAGGCTCGCGCACGACCTCGAGGGCACGGACGAAATCCGGCTCACCTCGCGCGAGTGGCTCGCGCGTGAAGATTTCCGCAGTGACGTCGGACCGCTGCTGCAAGCACGGCGCGCGCTGGCGGCTCTCGCGTTGGCTGCAACGATCGCGGCGACTGGTTGCAGTTCCGCCGCCGGCAAACCGGCCGCAAACGGCGGCGAAGCGTTGCCCGTCAACGTCGTGCGGATCGAACCGCTCGAGCTGCGGCGCGAAGTCGAAGCCGTGGGCACCCTCGCCGCTCGCGACGAAACGGTCGTCAGTGCCGAAGTCGAAGCGCGCGTCGCGCGGCTCGCCGCGGACATGGGCGACCGGGTCGCAGCCAATGCGCCGCTGGTGATTCTCGACGGCGAGAAGCTTCGCTACCGTGTGGACGAGCAGCGTGCGGTGCTCGAACAGACGCGGGCACGCCTGGGTGCGTCGGGAACGGACCTCCCTACGGCAGAACAAACGCCAGATGTGGTCAGCGCGCTGGCGCAGCGCACAGAGGCGGAACAGCGTCTTGCGCGCGCCAAGCAGCTGTCGGAGAAGAACCTGCTCCCCGCTCAGGAGTTCGAGCGCGCGCAGACCGAGCTTGAAACGGCCAAGGCCGCCCACCAGACCGCGCTCGCGGCCTCGCGCAACCTCCTGGCGGAGGTCAGGGCGCGCGAAGCGGCCCTCAATAGCGCGAATCGCGATCTGCAGGACACGGTGATCCGGGCGCCGTTCGACGGCGTGGTCGCTGAGCGCCTCGTCTCGCCGGGCCAGTTCGTGCGTGTCCAGACGCCTGTGATGCGTATCGTTCGTCTACACCCGCTGCGCTTGACGGCCGAGATCCCGGAACGGTTCGGTCCGGCAATCCGAGTTGGTCACACCGTTACGCTTCGCGTCGATGCCTATCCGGATCGGCCGGTCGAGGGGCGCGTGACACGCATCAGCCCCGACGTCAACCTCAAGTCGCGAGCGTTCAGCATCGAAGGCGAAGTGCCCAACGAGGACGGCCAGCTGAAGCCCGGCACGTTCGCCCGCGTCCGCATCGTGACGGATCGCGTCGACAAGATCGTCGCCGTCCCGGTCACCGCC
>Ga0075420_100005030_pt1 | contig 11599 bp, 9 predicted proteins | sample SoiMetdeltSBSDD4_FD_75296 | JGI IMG/M metagenome (GOLD analysis project Ga0075420, IMG submission 75296) | Bulk soil microbial communities from a Populus tree surrounding site in Tennessee, USA - Soil MetaG P. deltoides SBSDD4 | ecosystem: Environmental > Terrestrial > Soil > Tree plantation... | reverse complement strand
TGTGCCCGACGCCGTGTCGACGGTGAAAGCAGCTGACGTGTTGCCGCTGACGTCCACGACCGACGTGTTCGTGCCGCCGCGCGGCCGTGGGTTCATGAAGTTCAGCTTCGACTTCCCGGAGCCGTCGGTCGCGTTCGGCGGGCTGCGGTTCGGGTTTCTCGTCTTCAGCGACGAGAACACGTACGGCCTCGACGCTTCGCGCACGACGGCCGAGGAGTCCGGTGATACGCTGCGGATCACGTGTAACGGGTTCGTGTGGGCCGGTGGGCAGGAGAAGGCGCCCGGGTCGCTCGTTGCGACGTTTCGACGGAGCGGCACGACCATCGAGTGGGATGTCGTCGTCGAAATGCAGCGGCCGGTGAAGACCGTCTCGACCATCATCCGCGACGTGCCACGCGGCACCCTGTCGTTAGGTGGTGGCGCCCCGTTCGAGACGCGCGACAACGAGATCCTCGGCGGCTACACGTTCGGCGCCGGCGACCTGCACGGGCCGGGTGCCGCGCAGGGGATGACGACAGCGGTCGCCGTCGTACAGGCGGGCGAGCAGGACTTCTTCTCCCTCTCGTCGCTCGACGAGCGCGTGCGGCCGAAGCGGTTCTACTTCCAGCCCGGGGACCGCGGGTATCGTGTGGAAGCGGTGTACGAGCACGACGCGTGGCGCAACGACCGTCGCGTGACGGTACCGCGCTGGCGCGTTGGTCGCGCGACGACGCTCGACGACGCCGTCGCACCGCATATGGCGCACGTCGAGCGCGCGTTCGCGCTGCCGGCGTGGGAGACGCGCACCGACATGCAGCCGTGGCTTCGCGACGTCGCGCTCGCGACGACGCTTCACGGCATGCACTACACCGGGTTCGTGTTCAACGACTACGCGCGGATGCTGGAGATCCTGCGCTGGATCGCGACGCAGATCCCGCCGAACCGGGTGCTCGCGTTCATCGCGGCCTGGGATGGGCGCTATTACTGGGATTACCCGAACTACGTCGCGCCGGCGCGCATGGGCGGCGAAGCCGGCTTCAAGCGACTCATCAGCGAGGGGCAGAAGCTCGGCTTCAGGATGATGCCGATGTTCGGCGCGAACGCCGCGAACCGCCGGCAGCCGTCGTGGTCGCGCATCGAGCGCGGATCGACGCACAAGCTCGAGGGCGATCGGTACGACCTGAACTGGGTGGACTGGAACAACGACCGGCATCAGGACGGCTGGCTCACGTACATGAACCTCGGCGCCGACTCGTGGCGGAATCACATGACGGGCCGGATCGCCGACGCCATCGAGCGCTACGACGTGGATGCATACTTCCTCGACATCATCGGCGGGCACGTGAACAGCACGACCGGGGACATGCACGAGGGCACGCGCCGGCTCGTGATGGATCTCCGGGAGAAGTATCCGACGGTCCAGTGCGTGGGTGAGATGCCGTACGACGCCCTGCACGGGTTCATTCCGATGTACCACGCCGGTGGCGGCCCACGGTGGCAGAAGTACTCGCGATTCTTCCAGCACCTGAGCGCGCCGGCGGCGGGGCGCGGGTCGAGCGGCGTGCACGAAGCCGGCTTCGGGCGGTTCAATCCCGAAACGCTGTCGCTGTCACCTAACGCGATACCGACGTTGCAGGTCGTCGATGACACGTTCACGCGGCATCGCGATACCATGGCGGCGATCATCGCGCGGGCAAAGGCTCGCGCGGGTATCGGGTGACCAACCCGACGGGACCGCTCTCGGCGCCCTGTTCGGTTCTCCGGTACACGATGCTGGCGATTTCGTTACATCAGCGTGCGTGATCGGTTGCACGCGGGTCGTTGCTTTGCGCTTCCTTCAACACGGAAGCGAGCATGAAGTCCGGAGTTCGTCCCCTCCCCGCGCTGGGGTTCGGCACCAGCATCATTGCCCTCGCACTCTCGGCCTGCGCCGACACGCCAACGGCGCCACGGTCGTCGCTCGCGTCACCAACGCGCCTGGTCGCGACGTCGAACGCCGCCATCTTCGGCAACTTCGAACCTCTCGCGACGCAGGCGGGCTGCGCTGCCCCGCCGGCGACGCTCGGCGGGTTTGCAGCGTATCAGCCGTTCCACCTGCCTGACGGGTACTCGCAGACGATCCTCGCGATGGAAGTCACGGACTTCGCGCCCGTCGCAGGCTCCGGGGCGAACAACGTCGACATGATGACGCTCAACGAGACGGGTCCACAGGCGGGACGGTACATGTATCGGACGCACGAGGTGGGCTCGAACGGCGCCGTCACCATGACGGATCTCGGGGCGTTCAAGGGGTCAGGTTTCTTGAATCCATTCCATTCAAGAAACCTGACCCCTTGAACTTCGCCTGGTAGTCGGCGAGTGCAGCCTGGACCACCCGATGCGCGTGGGCCGCGCCGTACGTGGCGACCACTCGCGTCGGTGACTTCCCGCCCGGCTCCGCCTTGTACGTCGCGAAGTAATGCTCGAGTCGCGCAACCAATGCCTCCGGGACGTCGCCGACGTCACGCGCGGCTCCCCAGAACGGATCGTTTTCCAGTATCGCGAGAATCTTGTCGTCGGCCGCGTTACGGTCGGTCGTGCGGATGCCCCCGACGACGACGCAGGGAACGATCAGCTCCGCTCGCGTGATCGGCCGCTCGCTCAACACACAGATATCGAGCGGGTCGCCGTCACCATCCTCGACGCCGTCGGTGAGCGCCGCGACGCGTGTGCCGCAGTAGGTGCGGGGGATGAACCCGTACAGCGTCGGGGGCAGCGACGACGTGCGCTGCGGGCGATCGACCCGCAGATAGCCGCTCGCCTTGTCGATCTCGTACTTGATCGTGTCGAACGGCGTGATCTCGATGAAGGCGTAAACACGCCCCGGCGGCTCGGCCCCCGCGGAGAGACCATGCCACGGATGCGGGCGCCATTGGGAGAACGCGATCGCGGGATCGTCAGGTGCCGGCTCCGTCATCGGCCGCGTCCTTCCACGACGGTACGGGCGACGACGTACCCGCCGACCTGTGGGAGCACGTCGTAGCGCGGGAGCGGGTCGAACCCCGGGCGCACGACGAACACCGCGTAGCTCGTGCCGGTGTGCGTCCAACTGCCCCACGTCCCATCGGCGCCGATCAGGTGACGCGCGTTCGGCGTTGGCTGGATGTACCAGACATCGGCGCGTGCGTAGATGACCACGCGGTCGGTCGGCGCGACGGGACCCTTCACGTTGCCGGCGATGTCCGCGCGAGTGTCGGGACCGCCGGCGTCGTACGGCGGCACCGTGGTGATGGCGATCGTCATCGAAGGTGCGGCCTGCGGCGCGGCGAGGGCACGCGCTTCGTCCAGCTTGACGTCGACGTCGCCGTAGGCGACGCGTTCGTTCCCGCGCCAGAGCTCGACGGAGACGCGATCGCGCGTGGTGCCATCGCCGAAGGTGAACACACTGACGGGCTCCGCTGACTCCGGCGGGTCAGTGGCACCGTTCACCGAGAACCACTTGTAGCGCAAGCCGGCGATGGGGCCCGCGACCTGCGCGCGAATCTCCATGCGACGCGCGTCGAAGCCCGGCGGAGAGTACGCCTGCAACTGCACGCGAACGGAGTCGGAATTGGCACAGCTGAGCGCCCCGAGCGCCAACAGCGACGCGGCAATCGACCGCGGCAGCCGGAGAGGCGGCCGAGCGACCGTTGCTGCGGAGATCGATCTACTCATGGAGCCGCGCCACGTAGGAGAGTGAATAGCGGCCGACGCGCTCACCCGGGGCGTACTCGCGGGTCAGGAATCGTCGTCGTCGTTCGACCCACACAGTTCCGTCATCGATGTCGCCCGTCAGTTGGCCGGGAAGACGCTGCAGCTGCAACTCGGCGCGAGGCGCGGCACTGGCCCCGCCGTACGCAACGACCGGCGCTCGGCGGTTCGCCCAGAAGCGAGACTCCAGCACGACCGAGAACTCGTCGGCGTGCCGTGCGTCGAGGCTCACCCAGACCTGGTAGGGCGACGCCGAGAACGGTGCGATCACGTTAGGCGATGGCTCGGGAAACACGGCAGCGCGCAGATCGGGCAGCGCGGCGAGCATCACGACGCTCACTGCCACCGCCAACACGCGGGTCGCCGCCTGCCAGCGTGACGTGAGTGCGCCAACTGTCATGACGGCCTGCGCGACGTGCCCGCACCGATAGTTGCGTACGGACACCATCTCGCGCGCGAACCCGAGCCGCCGCGCCGGCGGTTCTCCCCGGGGCCGTGGCGACGGAGCGTTCGGCGCGGCAGCCGCGGAAGGGATGGGTCGCGATGTCGACGGCTCGCCCGCATCGCGCCGACGTGGCACGAGCATACCGGCGATTCCGCCATGCGCGAGCACCGCTCGCAGCTTTGCCTCGACCGCCACCGCCCGCACGCGTCCGTCCGCGGTGATCACTCCCGTGGCCGCCCAATGCCGCCACTCGGCTCGAATGCCACGCTCGACCCGGTTCCACAGCCACGATTGCCGAGCGGACCGAGTGCGCAGAACCGACACGAGCGCGTTGATGCAGAACGGAAGGCCAGCCGAGCCGCCGACGAGCGAAAGTCCGCCTTCCATCCGCAAGCGAAGCTGGCTCCGGTCCAACTGCTCTGCGCAGCGCCGGCCGTGGCGCCACGCCTGGACGGCGACGGCACTGACGACGGCGAGTCCGCTGATGACCAGCATGGCCCATAACGCGGCCAGTGATGCTGCCAGCATCCGAAGAGACGTGCCAGGGTCGGGCCCGACGAGGAGTCGAACGATCAACGCCGCCGCGACCACCCAGCCTGACGCGAGCATCACGGCGACGGACGTCGGATACGGTCGACGGCCGAGTGCAGTCCACAGCGCGAGGAGGAACGCGAGTCCACGGCCGCGAAGGACGTTCCGCGTGGCGTCTCGCACCGTGCGCAGGTCCGTCGCGTCAGCGGTGAAGCCTTCGGCGACCACGGGGGGCGACGTCGAGTCGCCATCAGCGGGAAGGGCGATCGCTTCGACGTGTCGGACGTCCGCCGCTTCGCCCTGACTGCCCTCCTCGAGCACGACCGCCGCGATGCCACCGACGCCGTACTCGGTGCGATACCGATCGAACCCATGCCAGGCATCGAACGGTGCCAGACTCGCCAACTGGGCGAGCACGAAGCGCGCGGGGGGATGTTCGCCACGCCACTGGGCCTCGTGCGCCCAGTGGCGCACGAGCCACCCGATGAACTCTCGCTGCCCGCGAGCGGTGCGGCCGGTCTCGTCGATCGCGTGCCGCTCTTCGATCGACGCCTCGTGGCGATACCACTCATCCCAATGGCCGCCGATGCCCTGAATCGGGCCACGCAATAACGCGTCGGCCCGGAAGCCTTCAGTGCTCCAGTGCCAGAAACTCCAGAACCAGATGGGCGGAACGCTCATCGTGCAGTCGGACGTCCAGTGGGCCGAGTCACGCGATCAACATCTCACGCACACTCTACTCGCTCAGAGTGCGTCGGTGGGACGCAGAATCATCCGGAAAGGCATCTGGTCCGTCACTCGAAGCGCGCCCCAGCTTTCGACGAGGTGGCCAGGAAGATCGACGTCAACGCGATACTCGTCGGCGTGCGAGCGCACGGCGAGGGCGGCGCAGAGCGGGGATTCGGACGCATCCGAGACAAATATCGCGTCGAACGCATGGTGCGGGCGAATGGCGGCGCCTTCCACCTGAAATCGCATGCGAAAGCGTGCCTCACGCACGTTGATATACGTCACGCGCGTGTAGGTCTCAACGTCCTCGGCGTCCGCGACGAGCGTCGGCACCGGATGACCACGGCGATCCCGCTCCGACGGGGACATGGCGTAGCCGTACGCAAGCGGCATCTGCCGGAGCCGCATGAGCTGCGCGCGAAACCGCTCGGGCCACCGTTCCCACCATCCGCGTGCGAGCTCGAGCAGGTGCTCGGCGCTCGGTGCAGGTGGTGCATCGGCTTCGGCCTGACCGTGACGCCACCGCAACAGCCGTTCGATCGGAACACCGCGGTTCATGGTGCACCTCCCCGCGTCCGGGCCGCACTGGACGGACCGAACTGCTGGCGGATCTCGCGAATCGCCTCTCGAATCCAGGACGTGATCGTCTGTTCAGTGCGACCGAGGCGAGTGCCGATCTCAGCGGCCGATTCGCCGTCGATGTATCGTGACACGAGCACCTCGCGCGCGCGAGGTGAGAGACCCGCAAGCACCCGGTCGACATCGAGCCTGAGCGCCACCTGCTCCTCGGGTGGAAGCGCGTCGAGGTCGGAGAGCGCATCGCGGAGCAACACGGTATCTCCATCACCGACTCCGAGCTCCGCGTCGAGCGAGGCGAGGCGATGATCGGCGAGCGGACCGGCGCGGCGAGATGAACGACTCCAGTCACGCCAGATGTTTGTCGCGATGCGCGCGATGTAGGCCGAAAAGTTTCCGTGTGGATCGAGGCCGCGTCGCGCGCGCAGCACGCGACACCACGTTTCCTGCGCGAGATCGCTCGCCGTCTCGCTATTGGCCGTCAGGAGCGTGCATCGAGCGTAAAGCGACGTCCAGTAGCGCGCCACCAGAGCGTCGAGCGCCGAAACGTCCGGCGGCTCGGCGCGAATGGCGGCGAGCAGCCACGCGTCCGGCCATTCCGTGATGGGCGACGACGGTCGACTGTCGTCACTCACGCTGCTCACGGCGCGAATACGAACCAGGCGTGGTCGATCGAACGTCGACACCCGTTCGCGGCCGTCTACCTGTAACGAGGTGGTCACTCATTGCCATACGATCGACCGCGAAAAGTTGAAAGTACAGGTCTCATTTTCAGGTTGCGCCACCGTGCCGTAAAGAGAGCGGTGAGGTTACACGCACAACACTGAACGGAGATGCCAATGAACCGTCCGCAGAACGCTCCTGACACCATAGTCCTCGTGCACGGGCTCTGGATGACGCCCCGCTCCTGGGAGGCGTGGGTTCCGCACTTCGAAGCACGCGGGTATCGCGTTCTCACACCGGGATATCCGGGGTTCGAGATCGAGGTCGAAGCACTCCGCGCCAACCCGTCCGTCATCGCCGACCTCACAGTGCCGCAAGTCGTCGATCACCTCGCGAGCGCGATCACCGAGCTCGATCGTCCGCCGATCATCATGGGGCACTCGTTCGGCGGTACGTTGACGCAGCTTCTGCTCGCGCGAGGGCTCGGCGCCGCCGGTGTGGCGATCAACTCAGCGCCCACCGAGGGTGTGTACGTCAACCCGCCGTCACAGCTCAAGTCGCTCTTCCCGATCCTCAAGAATCCACTGAACCACGCGAAGGCGGTGGGATTCACTCTCGAGGAGTTCCGCTACGCGTTCACGAACACGTTGAGCGAGGAAGAGTCGCGGAAGGTGTACGAGCGCTACCACATCCCGGCGCCGGCGAAGTGGGTGTGGGCGTACGGCGTGTTCGCGAACATCACACCGGGTCCGCAGGAGACGTACGTGGACTACAAGAACCCGAACCGCGCGCCACTGCTGTTCATCGGCGGCGGGGCGGATCACATCATGCCTCCCTCGGTCAACCGGTCCAACGCGAAGCACTACACCGACGCCACGGTCACGGAGTACCACGAGTTCGCGGGTCGCTCGCACTGGACGTGTGGTGAGCCGGGGTGGGAAGCCGTCGCCGACTACGCCCTCGACTGGGCCACGAAACACATCGCGGTGCCTGCCTAACGCCGGTATTCGGGAATCGACGTCGGGAAGGGCACTGGTTACTGTTAACTGGAACTGGTTGCTGCAGGGTGAGCTGCGCGTCGGGGTCAGAGTCGGACGTCCACTGTTCAACCGGACCCGAAGTGAAGCGTGGACGTCCGACTCCGACCCCCTGGCGCCTGCGGCCTTCCGAGGTCGTACCCTGCAGCACCCAGTTCCAGCTGACGGCTACCAGCGTGCGAAGACCTGTGTCTTCGGGAGATCCGCATGAGTGTCGCGAGCCACTTGGGCATTTCGGTTCGTGAGTACGACCGGCGCATCCGCACCTTCATCCCGAACTACGCGGAGATGCTCGAAGAAGCGGCGAGTGTGCTCGACCCGGCTGCGAAAACCATCGTCGACCTCGGCGTCGGTACGGGTGCCCTGTCCGCGCAGTGTTTGCGGCGTGCCCCGGCGGCTCGCGTGATCGGGATCGATGCCGACGCCGCGATGCTCGCGCTCGCTCAGCGAAGGCTGGGCCGTCGCGCGACGCTGACGGTCGGGAACTTCGTCCGCGTCGATTTGCCGCCGGCCGACGCCGTGGTCGCGACGCTCGCACTCCATCACGTGCGCACCCGTGTCGCCAAGGCCAGGCTGTACGGGCGCATTCGCGCTGCCGTGCGCCGAGGCGGCATGCTCCTCAGTGGCGACTGTTTTCCGTCCGACAACGGGGCGCGATGGCGGCAGCAACGCGACCGGTGGCGGGAGCACCTCGAGGTGACCTACACTCGGCCGGAGGCAGAGAAGTTCCTGCGCGACTGGAGCCACGAGGACACTTACGTGCCGCTGCGCACGGAGGTGGCTCTGCTCGAGGAGGCGGGTTTCCGGGCGGTGGACGTCGTGTGGCGCCGCGGCGCGTTCGCGGTGATTGCGGCAACGGCGTAGCTCATGCCATGTCGCGCAGGATCTCGTGCACGCGCTTCAAGAGGCCATCGGGGCTGTACGGCTTGCCGAGAAAGGCGTCCCCGGGCTCGAGGATCGCCTGCTGGTTCATCGCTTCGGCGGTGTATCCCGATGTGAACAGCACACCGACGTTCGGACGGACCTCGGTCAACCGGCGCGCGAGCTCGCGGCCGCCCATCTCCGGCATGACGAGGTCGGTCACGAGGAGGTCGAGCGCGCCCTGGTGTCCCGCCACGAGCTCCATTGCCTCGCGGCCGTTCGACGCGCCAAGCACGACGTATCCCGCGCGCTCGAGCGCGCGCCGTGACGCGGCGGCGACGTGCGCGTCGTCATCGACGAACAGCACCGTGGCACGCACGTTAGGCGTCCCGACGAGCCCGCGTGGTGGCGTGACGCCGGACGCGCGCTCCTCGGATCGCGGGAGATACACCTTGACCGATGTGCCGCGCCCCGGCTCGCTGTAGACCTCGACACTGCCGCCCGACTGCTTCACGATGCCGTACACGGTCGAGAGCCCCAGCCCGGTGCCCTTGCCCGGTGCCTTCGTCGTGAAGAACGGATCGAACGCGCGGGTGCGCGTTGCGGCGTCCATCCCGATCCCCGAGTCGGTGACCGCCAGCATCACGTACGGTCCCGGCCGCACGCCCTCGTGTGTGCTGGCGTAGCTCTCGTCGAGCTCCACGTCCCCCGTCTCGATCGTGACGGTTCCGCCGTTAGGCATCGCGTCGCGGGCATTCACGACCAGGTTGACGAGCACCTGCTCCATCTGGCTCGGATCCGCCTTCACCGCGCCGAGCCGCGGCGCGGGTGACGTCTGCAGACGCACATGCGTGCCGATGAGCCGAGCGAGCATCGGGCTCAGTGTCGTCACGACCGCGTTCAGATCGAGCACGAGCGGCTGCAGGACCTGCTGCCGGCTGAACGCGAGCAGCTGACGCGTCAGCGCACCGCCGCGCTGCGCGGCAGCGAGCACCTGCTCGAGGTCGGCGCGCGGATCGTCGCCCGACGGATCGTTCAGGTCGGCGAGCGCGAACTCGCCGAAACCCGAGATGGCGGTGAGGATGTTGTTGAAGTCGTGGGCGACCCCACCCGCCAGCCGACCGACCGCTTCCATCTTCTGCGACTGCCGGAGCTGGTGCTCGAGATGCTTGTATGACGTCAGGTCGGTAACCACCGACGCGACGCCGAGCTCGGCGCCATCACGCGTCCGAATCGGGAAGACGCTGACGAGCCAGTGCTGTGTCCCGCCGGGCGTGGCACCTGTCTCCCCGGAAACCTCCGCGTTGAACACACCGCCGCCGCTGGCGAGTACGGAGGCCACGTGCCGGTCGAGCTCTCGCCCGATGCCCGGCGAAACTTCGGATGGGCGTCGCCCGACGAACGCGTCCGCGGCGACGCCATGGAGAAGGGCGAGGCTCGCGTTGACGCGGCGATACCGGCCGGTTGCGTCGTGGAAGGAGATGCCGACCGGCGCGCTCGCGAGACACGCGTCCAGCTCGGCGGTCACGGCCGCGAGCTCGTCCCGCGTCCGCGTCACTTCGTCGACGGACTGCGTGAGCTCCTCGTTGGACATCTCGAGCTCGGTGGCCTGGTCGGAGAGCTGTCCCGCACGGTCGGCAAGCTCCTCCGCCCGTTCCTCGAGCGTTCGATGCGCCGACGCGATCGAGTCGGCCATCCCGTTGAACGCGCGGCCGAGCGTCCCGACTTCATCGGGGCCGAGGGTGGTGACCCGGCGCGAGTAATCACCGGCGCTCAGTGCGGTCGCGGCGGTCGCCAGCTCGGACAGCGGAGTCGTTAGGCGCGTGCCGAACAGCCACGCGGCGGCGATGCCGAAGACCAGCAGGACCGCCGTGATCGCGGCGAAGCGACGCATCGTTGCCCGCGCCGGAGCGAGCACCCGGGCTTCCGGGAACTCGACGATCAGCGCCCAGGGCGTCCCGCCGATGGAACGCGCGACCGCGATCTGGCGGCCGGCACCGTCGCCGTCGTAGGCCGTCAGCCGCTCGGCCGCCATCGGCACGGGGGGCCGCGGCACGATCCCCGCGAAGTCGGTCCACCCGTCCCCCTCGGCGTTGCCCACGTAAACCGCGGCGGCAGAGCCAATGAGCCCACGCAGCTGCTCACGGCTCTCCGGGCTGTTCGCGACGCGTCGCCATTCGACGAGATAGCCGACGGTGCGGGTCGCGTTGGTGACTCGCGCGATGACGCCATGCACGATGCTGTCGCCGACGACGAGCATCGGCCCGATGGCGACGGAGTCGGCGCCGCCCAGCATGGCGATCAGCCGACGCTTGTACGTCGTATCATCGCTCGGCGGCGGTGCCGTGGTGAGTAACCGTCGTCCGTTCGCGTCCCAGATCTCCGTTGCGGCAACGGTGGGATTCGCGCTCCGGCGCAGCAGGGCGGCGGTGGGGTCGGATTGCCCCGCTCGTTCGAAAAACGAACGGACCGGTCCACTGTGCGCGACGGCCGTGAGCTGCTGGCGGACCTGGCGTCCCTGCGTCTGGAACATGTCGCGCAGGCGCGCGGACACGCCGTCGAGTCGCTCGGTGGCGACGGTGAGGGCCGTGCGACGCAGCTCGATGTAGGCGGCGATGTCGTGGACCGCGACGACGGCGAGGACCGTCGCCGCGATCAGGAGCAACAGGCGAGAGCGTATGGACCGAGCTGGGAACGGCATCGTTCTCGAACGGGTCGAACAGGTTGGTAGCGCAACCGACGTTACTATCGCCCGCGAGGAAGAGCCCGACAAACATCGTATGTCACTTCGCCATACACTGTGTCACATTGGTGCTGAAAGTCGGCTTGTCGGGGAGCTCTTGCACCCACTGTATCGGGACGTGGACGGCCGGAAGAACCGATGAACGCAGCGAACGGGTCGGACAGCCTCTCCCAGCACGCTTCACTCCTGAGTGATGAGTGATCAGTCGAGCAGTCATCGGTGGTCGGGTTCAGCAATCAGCTATCAGTGAGTCCTGACCACGAGTGAGGAGACGTAAGCACGCATGGTACTTCTGCGGAATCGGCG
>Ga0075420_100005027_pt1 | contig 11601 bp, 7 predicted proteins | sample SoiMetdeltSBSDD4_FD_75296 | JGI IMG/M metagenome (GOLD analysis project Ga0075420, IMG submission 75296) | Bulk soil microbial communities from a Populus tree surrounding site in Tennessee, USA - Soil MetaG P. deltoides SBSDD4 | ecosystem: Environmental > Terrestrial > Soil > Tree plantation... | reverse complement strand
CCTCGCGACAACCTGAAGACGCGCGCGTCAGCGGCGCCTGAAGCGCTCGATCTCTCGACGGTCGCGTTTCGTGGGACGGCCTGTGTCCCAGTCACCAGACGGCATGCTGCGAATCTGGGTCGCGAGCGCCTCACGCTTCGCTTTGCTCTCGGCGGTTTCTTCGTAGAGCGCTGCCGCGACGCTGGCCGGACCACGGCGCTCCGAGATGCCTCGCACGCGGATCACGTGCTCGAACGGCGTTTGGCGGATGGTCACCTCGTCGCCGATCTGGATCATCTTCGCGCGCTTCGCGCGCGCCGCGTTGACGTCGACCTTGCCACCATCGATGGCGTCGGCCGCGAGCGCGCGGGTCTTGTAGAACCGCGCGGCCCACAGCCATTTGTCCAGCCGAACCCGGTCCTCAGTGTCACTCGCCATGGCGAGGAATCTACGCGCCGCGCCGCGGAAGTCAGAGCACGCGGGCGAGTCGGCTCGCGCCCCACTCCAGGATCCGCTCGCGCATGGAGCGCCGGCGAAACTCGTCGAGCGTCACTTCCTTCGACCGCGTGAGGTCATCGAGAAACACGTCACGCAGCTCGCCGCCGAACCGCTCGTCGAGGACGAGCAAGTTCGACTCATCGTTGAACGCGAGCGAGCGATTGTCGAAGTTCATCGTCCCGACCGACGACCAGCAGCCGTCAACGACGAACGCCTTCGCGTGGATCATGGCCGGCTGATACCAGAAGATGCGAACGCCGCGGGACAACAGCTCCTCGTACCGCGCGCGCCCCGCGTACCACGTGCTCTTCACGTCGTTGAGACTGCCCGGCGTCAGGATTCGAACATCGACGCCACGTTCCGCCGCCTCGCCGAGGAGGCGCGTGAAGTCATCGTCAGGCACGAAGTACGAGTTCGTGATGTACAGCGTTTGTCTCGCGCTCGCGATCGACAGCGCGAGGAGTCGCTCTGCCGCGGTGCTGCCGATGGTCGGTGCCGCGTGGAGCGTCGCCGCGCGCATCGACTGACGGTCCTCGGTGTCGCCTTCGCTCTCGTGAGGGAACAGCGTCTCACCGGTCAGTAGCTCTCCGGTTGCCTCGGCCCATCCTGCGGCGAACGTGGCCTGCAGCTGTAGCACCGCGGGGCCGGTGAACCGGACGTTCGTTTCGCGCCACTGGTCCTCGTGCTTCCCGTCGCCGAGCCACTTGTCGTCCATGCCGAAGCCGCCGGTGTAGCCGATGCGCCCGTCCGCGACGACGACGCGAATGTGTGAGCGCGCGTATGCCTTCTCGAGCGCGTACCATTTGACGGGGCGAAACTTGGCGACCTCGACGCCTCCCCTCTCGAGTCGCTCCAGGTACTCCGGCTTCAACTTCGCCGATCCGAACGCGTCGAGCAGAAACAACACACGGACGCCGGCTTTTGCCCGCTCGAGCAGCACCTCGGCGAACCGGTCCGCGATCTTTCCGGGCTGGCAATAGTAGAGCTGCAGCGTGATCGTCTCGCTCGCGGCCTCGAGATCGGCGAACAGACGATCGTACGTGCCGTCCCCGTTCAGGCACAGCTCTGCGTGGTGTCCATACGCGAGATCCGCATGGGTCAGGAGCTCCATGGTCCGCGAGAAGAGCTCGTTGTCCGTGTGCGGCAGACCACGATTGCCCTCGACGCCACTGACGTCTGCGACGGGTGTCCCCCGCGTCAGGTAGCGAAGCCCGACGAGCGCGAGCGCCCCTAATAGAAGGGTGGCGACGGCAACGAGGACATAGATCGCGACCTGCAACCGACGAGCGCCTCCACGACGAGGGCTGAGGGGGAACCTGGAGCGCCGCACACCGTCGCGGCACTCCCCCCACGCTGCCAATGCAAGTGTGGCGCCTATCGAGTGACTGGTGTCAGCGAGCCGCAGTCGCGACGCGCGCGCGTGTGCTCAGTGCGTGGTCGATCTCCGCCGCGGTGACCTCAGCGGGAATCAGCCATTCGCCTTGCTGTCTCGTTGGGACGCGAACGTTCGCGACCTCGCCCTGGGCGCCGATCTCGACGAGCGCGGTCGCGCCTTCTTTCCGGCCGCCGGTGTTGATGACGAGCATCCAGACGCCGTCGGCGGGCCACTGCTTCCGCAACGCGTAGCTACCCGGCCGAGAGGTCGCGTCGAACGTCAGGGCGACGCTCCGGCGAGCGCCCGCGACCATACCCTCAGCACTGCCAGTGACGCCTGACGCGACCGAGTTGCCATGGTGGAACGTGTTTACGACGAGGAACGCGCCACGTGAGGCGCGGTCGTACGGGTTCGGCGGCGTCTCGACCGTGATCCACGGTGGGCCGAAGACCGGGGCGGCACTGACAGCGACGGCGCCGATCGAGACGAGGGCGACTACGGTCCCGAGGGCCGCAACGGCGCGGCCTGAGAGGGTGAGAGACATATGTTCTCCTGGAATACGTTGCGGGTCGAGGCCGTCGGTTCACTGATGCGTCATTTGGCGCGACGGCAATTCGTGTCGTTGGCTGTGTGATGCCGCGGTCGTGCGTTACGTTTATCCGGTCACCGAAGTCACACTCCGCGATGTTTCAGTCGACGAAGGACAAGAATCCCGCACCTCCCCGGCGGAGGGCACGACCCTGGTGAGCAGCACGACATCTCGCTGGCGGGCGCGGATCTCGGCCCTCGGAATTCGCGAGCGGCTCGTCCTCCTCGTCCTCGCAATGCTCCTCCCGTGGGTCGCACTGTTCGCGACCACGTACGTGAGCTACGAGCGCGATCGCGAGCGCGACACGCGCGCGCGCCTGAACGACCTCGCCGCCCAGGTGGGAGCACGCGTCGACGACCAGCTGGCGAGCGTCGCCGGCGTGCTGCTCGCGGCGGCCCAGGCGGCGTCCACCGACAGCATCGGTATAGCCGGCAACGACACGCTGCTGCGGCGGTTACGTGTCGAGATGCCGCCCTACTTCGATAACATCGCGCTCTGGGGCATCGACGGGCGCAACATCGGGTCGTCCGAAGTGAACCCGTCCGTCGTTCGCGAGATGGACGTTGCCGAGCATCGGTTCTTCAGGGGGGCGATCGGGTCTCCCGATCTGGTTGTCGGACGACCGATGGAGAACACGGAGGCGTCGGCCTGGAGCCTAACGCTGGCTCGTCGCATCCGGCATGGCAGTACCATCGGCGGAGCGGTTTCCGCCACGATTCGCCTCGAGGGACTCGCTCGCTTCCTCACCGTCGGCGGCGCGTCGCGGTCCGACATCGTCACAGCGGTCGTGAACGATGAAGGCACGGTGATAGCGCACATCGGCGGCGATACCGCCGTGCGATTGATGGGTCAACGGATCATCGATTCAGTGACGGTTCGCGAGCTGCGTACGCACACGGGCGGCGTCGAGGACGGCCTCATACTCAATGGCGTCGGCCAGATGATCGCGTCGCGGCGCGTCAACGCCGTGCCGTGGCTCGTGTTCGTGGGAGCGCCGACCGGCGGCGGCGCGCTCGCCGCAGAGCCCGAGTGGAAGTACCTGATCCTGTTCGGCGCGATCAGCCTCGGCGGTGCGCTGTTCCTCGCGACGCTCGTCGCGGCACGCATCGTGGATCCGCTCCGCCGACTCACCGCGGACGCCGCGCGTCTCGGCGCAGGTGATCTCGCGGTCCGCACCGACGTGCGCGCCGCCGGCGAAGTGGGCGAGCTGGCGTCGAGCTTGAACCAGATGGCGGCAACGCTCCAGTCGCGCACCGCGGCGCTCGCGGCGAGTGAGGAGCGGCACCGGCTGGCGGCGCTGGCGACGAACGATGTCATCTGGGACTGGGACGTTCGTGCGAGCACCGTCGAGTGGAACGAAGGCGCCGGCGACGCCTTCAGAATTCCGCAACCGGACCTGGGGCGAACGATCGAGTGGTGGTCGTCCCGCATCCACCCCGATGACCGCGACGCGACCGTCGCGAGCCTGACCGACGCGCTGGACTCGACGGCGAAGCTGTGGACGGCGGAGTATCGGTTCGAGTGCGGCGACGGCACGTACGCCGAGGTCCTCGACCGTGGATACATGCTGCGCGAGCCCGATGGCACGCCGCGTCGTCTGATCGGCTCGATGCTGAACCTGACCGAGCGACGCGCAGCCGAGCGCGAGCGCGACCGATTCTTCTCGCTGTCCGCCGACATGTTCGGCATCGCGAGCTTCAACGGGCGATTCGTGCGCGTGAACCCGGCGTTCTGCGACACGCTCGGGTACGATGTCGAGGAGCTGCTCGCGACGCCGATCATCGACCTGGTCCATCCCGACGACCGCACCGCGGCGGTCGAGGCGGCGCTGTTGCTGGCCACGGGGCACGTCTCGCAGCGCTACGAGAACCGCGTGCTGTGCAAGGACGGGAGCTACAAGTGGCTCGCGTGGACGGCGCAGTCCGCGGACAAGGAGCAGGGTCTCGTCTACGCCGTCGCTCGCGATGTCACGGAAGGGAAGCGCGCCGAGGAACGGCTGCGCGCCTCGGAGGAGTGGTACCGCCTCCTGTTCGACGCGAACCCCCTGCCGCTGTGGGTCTACGACATCGAGACGCTCTCGTTCCTGGCCGTGAACGACGCGGCGGTGAAGCATTACGGGTACTCGCGCGCCGAGTTCCTCGCGATGCGCATCACCGACATCCGGCCCGAAGAGGACGTGCCCAAGGTTCTGGCCGCTGCTCGCGCCCCGGACCTCCCGGACTTCGAGGGCGGTGTGTGGCGTCATCGCACGAAGGACGGCCGCACGATCCTCGTCGAGGTCGTCACGCACGCGATCAGGGTGCTCGACCGGCCGGCCCGCCTAACGCTGGCGCACGACGTCACCGAGCGGAAGCGCGCCGAGCGTGAGCTCCGGGAGACGAACGACACGTTGCAGACCCTCATTCAGGCCTCGCCGCTCGCGATCGTCACGACCGACATCACGGGCGTGGTCAGCGAGTGGAACGTGGCTGCCGAGCGGACGTTCGGCTGGGTCGCGGGCGACGTGATCGGCCGGCCGATTCCGATCGTGCCCGCGGAGCAGCTCGAGGAGGACATGCGTCGCATGTCGATCTCGGGCGAGCACTCGTTCAGCGGCTACGAGACGCGATGCGTGCGAAAAGATGGCTCGCTCGTCGACGTGTACGTGTCGACCGCCCTGCTTCGGGGCGTGGGTGGCGTGATGGGCACCGTGTGGGTGATGGCCGACGTCACCGAGCGGAAGGAGATGGAGGAGCAGCTGCGGCAGGCGCAGAAGATGGACGCCGTCGGCCAGCTTGCCGGTGGCGTCGCGCACGACTTCAACAACCTGCTCACGGTCATCACGAGCTACGGGCAGTTCCTGCTCAACGCGCTGCCCGAGCAGGACCCCCGGCGGTCGGACGCGCACCAGATCACCCAGGCGGCGGCGCGGGCCGCGTCGCTCACGCGCCAGCTGCTGGCCTTTTCACGGCGCCAGGTGCTCCAGCCGCAGGTGCTCGACCTCAACGAGGTCATCGGCGACATGGAGAAGCTGCTCCGTCGCGTCATCAGCGAGGACATCTCGCTCGTGACGCAGTTCGAGAACGGCATCGGCGCCGTCCGCGCGGACCGCGGGCAGATCGAGCAGGTCGTCATGAACCTCGTCGTGAACGCGCGCGACGCGATGCCGTCGGGCGGTGTGCTCGCGATCTCGACGCGCGTGGTGCACATCGACGCCGCCTACGCGCGCCGTCACGCGGGCGTGAATCCCGGACGTCACGTCGTGTTCTCCGTGCGTGACACCGGCATCGGGATGGATGCCGCGACGCAGGAACGGATCTTCGAGCCGTTCTTCACGACGAAGGCCAAGGGGAAGGGGACCGGACTCGGGCTCTCGACGGTGTACGGGATCGTGCGCCAGAGCGGGGGGCACATGGACGTCCGGAGCGCACCGGGACGTGGCACGACGTTCGACATCATGTTCCCGCAGGTGGCGGGCGCGATGCCGGCCAAGGCGGAACACGGCATCGGCGTGGCGATGCCCCGTGGCACCGAGACAGTGCTCGTGGTCGAGGACGAGGAGGCGGTGCGACACATCGTTAGGCGCGTCCTCGAGGAACAGGGGTACTCGATGATCGAGGCGCGCGACGGACACGAGGCGCTCCGCATCTGCGCCCAGCGCGGCGACGACATCGGCCTCGTGCTGAGCGACGTCATCATGCCGGGAATGGGCGGCCGGCAACTCGCCCGCGCGCTGGCGACCACACGACCGCACCTGCCGGTGCTGTTCATGTCTGGCTACAACGACGACGGCGAGCTCGGCGGCGGGGCATCGGACCCGTCGTCCGGCGTGCTCGCAAAGCCGTTCACAGCCGAAACACTCGCGCGGCAGGTTCGGGAGGCCCTCGATCGCCGCGTCACGCCGAGCTCCACCCCAGCGCTGGACGCCCAAACGGCGTAGCGACGCGAGCGAGTCAGGGCTGTATCCTGAGCAGCCAATCCGATCGCGGGCTCCTGGCGTATTGAAGGAAGAGTGCTCGTGCCGACGGCCGGAGCGAGCCGATTCGGAACCGCACAGCGGATGCGATCGCTCGATGGCCGGTGCAGACCAACCCAGGTAGCGACGTCGATCGGTTCGTTGCACCCGTTTCAGGGTCAGCGCAATTTCAGCCGCGGCGCGAGCCGCTACGACATCTCCCGGAGGATATGCGGATTCACCCGGCAGGGGTCGTCTCCCCCGACTCTGCTCTCGTCGCGCGGGCTGCAGGTGGCGACGAGCGCGCCCTCGGCGCACTGTACGACCGGCTCGGAGGCATGGCGTTCTCGCTCGCGTCCGCCGTCGTTGGCGACCCCGCGGATGCCGAGGAAGTCGTCGCGGACGCGTTCGCTCAGGTGTGGCGATCCGCGGCGGGATTCGATCCGTCGCGGGGCAGCGTCACCGCGTGGCTGTCTACGATCGTCCGCACGCGCGCGCTCGATCTCGTGCGTGCCAGAAAGCGCCGGGCACGCGTGCTCGAGGAAGCCGCTGTCGTGACGGATGAAGGTGAGACGCTCGTCATCGCGCCATCGCTCGAGGCGGCCGACCGCGGAGCGGAACTGAATGAGACTCGCGCGCTCGTCCAGCGCTCGCTCGCCGAGCTCCCCGCGCCGCAGCGTCGGGTCATCGAGCTCGCGTACTTCGGAGGCCTGTCCCAGAGTGAGATCGCGGAGAAGCTCTCCGAGCCGCTCGGCACGGTGAAAACGCGCATGCGCGCCGGAATGGAAAAGCTCAGACAGACGCTTCGCCCAGTGCTGGAGGCCGGCGCATGAGCGAGCATGCGTGGCTCGAGCAGGCGGCGCCGTATGCGCTGGGAGCGCTCGACGAGCGCGAGCGCACTGCGTTCGACGCGCACCTCGCGACGTGCGAGGTGTGTGCGACGGAAGTTCGCGAGCTGCGTGAGGTCGCCGGCCTGCTCGCTCTCGGAGGACCGGGCGTCGCTCCGCCGCCGGAACTGCGGGAGCGCATTCTCGACGACGCGCGCAAAGTGCGTCCGATCGTGACGCGTGCGCCTTCGACGACGGCGGCTGCGTCGGCGGCCGGTGCTGCCGCGACGGCTCCGCCGCGTGTACGCGCACGACCCATCGTGCCATGGCTCGCCGCGGCGGCCGCGATCATCGTTGCCGTTGGCCTCGGACAGCGATGGCGCAGTGAGCGTGACGCGCGGCTCGCGGCGGAACGGTCGGTCGTGTCGCTGCGCGCATCGCTCGACTCGAGTGGTGTCGCACTCGCCACGAGAGACTCGCTCATCGCGACGCTCGTGGCGCCCGAGGTTCAGGCCGTGACCGTCACGAGCAGCGGCCCGAATCCGTCGGCGCGTTACTTCCTCGACCGCCGAGCGGGGCGGATCGTGATCGCGACGTCGGCGTTGCCGAAGGCGGCGCCCGGGCGAACGTATCAGCTGTGGGGGATCGAGACGGGCAGGCCGCCTGTGAGCCTCGGGACGTTCGATACGGACGCGAGCGGTCGCGCGCTCGCCACACTGCCGGTGCCGTCTGGCCTTCGCATTGCCGTGACCGCGGTGACTGACGAGCCGGCCGGTGGCTCGCCGCAGCCGACGACCACCCCCATTCTCGCCGCGACCTGGTAGAAGACGTCGTCCGGGCAACCGCTCGGGGTGACGCGTGGCCGGCTCGGCGGGCTCGCATGGGTCGCGCTATCTTCGGGGATGCCCGTCGCGCGCGTTCGTCGTATGCTCCGGCCGCTCAGTGCGGCCGCTCTGTTACTCGCCTCGATGCCCGCCGGGGCCCTCTCGCAGTCGAACCTCGTGCGACCGTCGCTCGACTGGATGACGACGCGCACGCGGTACTTCGAGATCCACTATCCGTCGTCGATGGCGTTATGGACGATGGATCTCGCGTCGCGCATCGACGCGGTGCGCGATGCCGTATCGGCGTTCGTGGGGTACGCGCCGCCAGGCCGGGTGACGATCATCGTCGAGGACCCGCTCAACCAGTCGAACGGCTTCGCGAACGTCCCGCTCGAGCGACCGTTCATCGTGCTGTGGCCAACGCCGCCCGATCCGTCGGGCGTACTCGGCTCCAACCGTGACTGGCCGGAGCTGCTTGCCGTTCACGAGTTCGCGCACATCGCGCACCTCGTGCGCCCGACACGCAATCCGCGCGAACGACGCTTGTGGGGACTGCTCCCGATCCGTATCGGCCCGATCTCTCGTCGAGCGCCACGGTGGGCAGTCGAGGGCTACGCGACGTACGTCGAGGGGCGGCTCACGGGGCTGGGCCGTCCGCACGGGGCAGCGCGAGCGGCGTACCTTCGCCAGTGGGCGCTCGAAGGACGACTGCCGACGTACTACCAGCTCTCGTTCAGCAACGAGTTCGCCGGTGGAGCGATGCCCTATCTCGCGGGGTCGGCGTTCCTGGAATGGCTCGTCGAACAACGGGGCGAGTCGAGCCTCGTCGCGGTGTGGCGCCGGCTGAGCGCGCGCCAACCGCGCTCGTTCGCACAGGCGTTCGCTGGCGTGTATGGGTCGCAGCCTGACGAGCTGTACGGGCGGTTCACCGTGGACCTAACGCGTCGCGCCACGGCGGTTCGTGACACGCTCGCGCGGGCGGGGCTCGACACGGGAACGCTGGTCCAGCGGCGTCGCTGGGCCACCGGCGATCCGGCGGTGTCGCATGACGGACGGCTGATGGCGGTGTCGCTGCCTAACAGGACGACGCCGGGACCGCTCGTCGTCTGGAGAACGGAAGAGCGCGTCGACACCGCGCGCGAACGCCGGGCACGCGACCAGCTGCTGCGGCTGGACCCGGAGGATGTCGCCGCGGTTCCGGGCGAGCCGCGACCGAAGGTAGCGCTCGCGACGCTGCGCCCGATGCACGGCCGGGGGTTCCACTCGCCGCGCTTCTTCGCCGATTCGGCGCGTCTGCTCGTCGCGCACGATGACCCGTTAGGCGACGGTGGCTATCGCACCGACCTCTACGAGTGGAACTTCCGGTCGGGACGAGTGCGCCGAATCACACAGCGAGCCGGAATTCAGGACGCGGATCCGCTTCCCGGCGGGCGCACGGCTGTGGGCGTTCGCTGTGCGAACGGACTCTGCGACCTCGTTGTGGTCGATCTCGCCACCGGCGCGGTGAGCGTGGTTCGGCGGGGAACGCCGGCGGTGCCGTTCCAGCGCGCGCGGTCGTCGCCCGATGGACGTTCCGCGATCGTGAGCGTCCAGCAGGGCGGCCGCTGGCGCCTCGCCCTGGTCCCGCTCGATTCGGCGGTCGCCGACGGCGACGGCGCGATGTCGTTCGTGGACCCGGACGATGGCGTGAGTCGCTACCACGCGTCATTCCTCCCGGGAGGCAACGCGATCGTGTGTGTGTCGGAGGCGGGGGGCGTGCCGAACCTCGAGATCATCGCGTTGCGTTCCGGGGCGATGAATGCGACGTCCGCCGCGCGTGCACGCCCGCTGACGCGCCTGACGAGCGCCGTCTTCGCGCCGGCGCCGAATCCCGCCGACGGTTCGGTGTTCTTCCTGTCGTTGCACTCACGCGGGCTCGACATCCGACGCATTGCCTCGGACGCCGACTCGGTCCGCATCGCAGCCGTCCCGGTTGTGCTTCCAGCCACACTCGCGCCAGCGGTGCCTCGTCCGGCGGTGCCCGCCGATACGTTCGCGCGCGCGACGCCGGAGCGCCCGCGCGCGTACGGCGCCGGTCCGCGCCGCCACCGTCTGCTGCCGGGCGGGAACTACTCGAGCGAAGGCGCGTTCGGCTCGCTCTCGCTCATTGGCGCGGACCCGGTCGGCCGACTCACTTACGTGCTCACGGGCGGCGCCGGCGAACGATCGGCATGGCGGGGCGCGTCGCTCGCGGCGTCATGGCGTGGCAGCCGGGCGCCCGTGCCGGCGGCCATGAGCATCAACGGAACGCTCTTTCGCGCCGAGCAGCGGCCGTCGGAGCAGCGAACGTTCGGTGACGCCGACGCGCCGTTCGCGGCTGCTCTCGACGCGACCCAGACTGGCGCGACGTTAGGCACGGCGACGTCGCGTGACTTCGGCCAGGCCCGACTCGGTATGCGTGTCGGCGCGAACCTCACGAGGCTCGAGCGTCCCGATGAGGACGCCGCCGTCCGCGGGCTCGCCTACGGCGAGGTGCGGGGCGCCGTACGCATGCGGCGCGGCGACTACCGCGCGGACTTCTCACTCGCGACCCACGGCTCTCGCGGTGCGACCGACGGACTCGGGTGGTGGCGTGTGGTGGGGACGACCGCGGTCGACGTGTCGACGCCGTTCGGCGGAGGCCGGATCGACGCGACGTTAGGTGGTGGCGATGGCGGCGGTGGCCCGTTCGAGCAGTTCGCGATCGGGGGGTGGCCGTCGCCGTTCGTCGATGGCCCAGTGCTTTCCCAGCGAATCCCGATGCCGGCGCTGCCGGTCGGGTTCGGGCTCGGTGAACGCGTGGCGACGGCGCGCGGCAGTCTCGCGTTGGGCCCGGTGCGTCCGTACTACTGGCTCGGCTCGACGGACGATGGTCTCGAGCGGTGGGCCCGCGTTGCCGGCGTGGACCTCGACTTCACCCTGGATCCGTTCCCGGCGTTCGCGCTTCCGTCTGTAACTGCCCGGGCCGGGGCGGCGTACTCGTGGGACGCTCCCTTCCGTCACCGCGTAGGCGTCTACCTCGGCGTGACCTATCGTCCCTGAGCTCGTGACGCTGAAGTGAATGGCGGACGAGAGTCGAGCAAGACCTGACGCCGATCCAGCCAGGTTCTCGGAAAGTAGTTTCGGGATGGTTGGTCGGTGCGGGCCAACTGACTGCGACGCAGAGTTCGCAGAATCGCGCCTGACGACGCGAGCGCAGACGAACGGAGACGCGACAGTCGGTCGCGCCTTGGCGGCTGCTGCTGCGGAAGAGAGTCTCGTTGAAGAGGGGAACCGCCCACGACACGGGACATTGCTGTCCGCGACGGGCCGTCCGCTCGATTTCTTCACCTCGCCGCCGCAGCGGTATCGGCCGTGGCGGTTGGTGGCGTCCACTCTGCGGATTTCTGCGCTTCGCTTCTGCTGCGCATTCTGCGACGCAGTCCTCGTCGGCACCGCCAGCCTGGCAAGGACTTGACGCAAACTCGGCAACGCCTAACGCCGTGTTCCCTAGTCCCTAGTCCCTAGTCCCTAGTCCCTAGTCCCTAGTCCCTAGTCCCTAGTCCCTAGTCCCTAGT
>Ga0075420_100005026_pt1 | contig 11602 bp, 3 predicted proteins | sample SoiMetdeltSBSDD4_FD_75296 | JGI IMG/M metagenome (GOLD analysis project Ga0075420, IMG submission 75296) | Bulk soil microbial communities from a Populus tree surrounding site in Tennessee, USA - Soil MetaG P. deltoides SBSDD4 | ecosystem: Environmental > Terrestrial > Soil > Tree plantation... | reverse complement strand
GCACGGAGGGGCGCCTCGGCGGCCAGGCGGACGTGCCCGGCGTCTCGGGCGTGTGGAAGGACCTCACCGACAACGTGAACTCGATGGCCGGCAACCTCACCTCGCAGGTGCGCGGCATCGCCAAGGTCGTGACCGCGGTGGCGAACGGCGACCTCGAGCAGAAGCTCACGGTGAAGGCGCGCGGCGAGATCGCGGCGCTCGCCGACACCATCAACAACATGACCGACACGCTGGCGACCTTCGCCGAGCAGGTGACCACGGTGGCGCGCGAGGTGGGCGTCGAAGGAAAGCTCGGCGGCCAGGCCAAGGTGCCCGGCGCCGCGGGGACCTGGAAGGACCTGACGGAGAACGTGAACGAGCTGGCGGCCAACCTGACGACGCAGGTGCGCGCGATCGCGGACGTGGCGGTGGCGGTGACGCAGGGCGACCTCACGCGCTCGATCACGGTGGAGACGCAGGGCGAGGTGGCGGCGCTCAAGGACACGATCAACGAGATGATCCGCAACCTGCGCGATCAGACGCAGAAGAACACCGAGCAGGACTGGCTCAAGACCAACCTCGCCAAGTTCAGCCGCATGCTGCAGGGCCAGCGCGACCTCGAGGCGGTCGGGCAGATGATCCTGTCCGAACTCGCGCCGGTGGTCGGGGCGCAGCAGGCCGAGTTCTACGTCCTGAGCTCCGAGGAAAACCTGCGGCTGCGGCTGGTGGCGAGCTTCGCCTCCGGCGGGCAGGGCGCGCACGGCCGGGAGCTCGAGCTCGGCGAGGGCCTGGTCGGGCAGTGCGCGATCGAGAAGCGCAAGCTCACGCTGAACGGCGTGCCGGCCTCCGCGTTCCGCATCAACACCGGCTTGTCGCAGCAGGCGGTAGCCGAGGTGCTGGTGCTGCCGGTGATCTTCGAGGGCCAGGTGCGCGGCGTGATCGAGCTCGCCTCGCTCGAGCGCTTCAACCCCTCGCACCAGGCGTTCCTCGACCAGCTGACCGAGTCGATCGGCATCGTGATCAACACGATCGAGGCCAACAGCCGCACCGAGAACCTGCTCAAGCAGTCGCAGTCGCTCGCGGTCGAGCTGCAGCAGACCAACGAGGAGCTGCAGGAGAAGGCGCGGCTGCTCGCGCACCAGAACGAGGAGGTGGAGCGCAAGAACCGCGAAGTCGAGCTGGCAAGACAGGCTTTGGAAGAAAAAGCGAGCCAGCTGGCGCTCACCTCGAAGTACAAGTCGGAGTTCCTGGCGAACATGTCGCACGAGCTGCGCACGCCGCTCAACAACCTGCTGATCCTCTCCGACCAGCTCTCGCGCAACCCCGAGGGCAACCTGAACGCGAAGCAGATCGAGTTCGCGAAGACCATCCACTCCTCGGGCAACGAGCTGCTCGCCCTGATCGCCGACATCCTCGACCTCTCCAAGATCGAGTCCGGCACGGTGGCAGTGGAGGCGAGCGAGCTGCGCTTCGAGGACCTGAGCCGCTACATCGAGCGCACCTTCCGCCACCTCGCCGAGTCCAAGCACGTCGAGTTCAAGGTCGTGCTCGACACGGCGCTGCCGAAGACCATGTTCACCGACATCAAGCGCCTGCAGCAGATCATCAAGAACCTGCTGTCGAACGCCTTCAAGTTCACCCACGTCGGCAACGTCACCATCACCATAGGGCCGGCGGTGGAGGGCTGGTCGGACGAGGCCGACGAGCTCGCGCGCGCCGAGCGCGTGGTCGCGTTCAAGGTGAGCGACACCGGCATCGGCATTTCCGCCGAGAAGCAGCACATCATCTTCGAGGCGTTCCAGCAGGCCGACGGCTCCACCAGCCGCAAGTACGGCGGCACCGGCCTCGGCCTCGCGATCTCGCGGGAGCTGTCGAAGCTGCTCGGCGGCGAGATCAAGCTGGTGAGCGCGCCCGGCGCCGGCAGCGTGTTCACGCTCTACCTGCCGCAGACGTATGTCCCGGCGAGAACCGCGCGCCCGCGCCCGGCGCCGGTGGCGCAAAACCCCGTGATCGAGGAGCCGATCGCACCGGAGGAGCCGACCGGGCTGCAGTTCGCCAACGAGGCGAACGACGACCGCTACGACATCCAGCCCGGCGAGCACGTGCTGCTCATCGTGGAGAACGACCTCGGCTTCGCCAAGATCCTGCTCGAGGCCGCGCGCGAGAAAGGCTTCAAGGGCGTGGTCGCCTCGAGCGGCGCCGCGGCGCTCGCCATGGTGCGCGAATACCACCCCTCGGTGCTGACGCTCGACATCTTCCTGCCCGACATGCAGGGCTGGCGCGTGCTCGAGCGGCTCAAGGCCGACCTGTCCACGCGCCACATCCCGGTGTGCGTGGTGTCCACCGACGAGGCGCGCGACCGCGCGCTCGACTCGGGCGCGATCGGCTTCATCTCCAAGCCGCTGGTGTCGCGCGACGTGGTCGACGGATCGATCGAGCGCCTCAAGGCCTACGTGGCGCGCCCCGCGAAGCAGGTGCTGCTGCTCATGCCCGACGGCGAGACGCGCAGCGAGATCGTCGAGCGCCTGGGCGCGGCCGACGTGCCGATGCTGGTCGCCGGGTCGGGCGAGGAGGCGCTCAAGCTCCTCACGTCGAACCCGGTCGACTGCCTGGTGATCGACGAGCGCGCCGCCGGCCTCGAGCCGCAGGACCTGCTCGACGTGCTCGCCCAGCAGCCGGTGACGCAGCTGCTGCCGGTGGTGTTCTTCGGCGGCAGCCAGCGCGCCGCGCGCTGGCGCAACAGCGAGGGCGCCTTCGCCCTGCGCGAGGCGCACACGCGCGAGCGGCTGCTCGACTACATCTATTTCTTCCTGCACCGCAGCGCCGCCAGCATGCCGGCGGCGGAGCGCGAGTTCCTCGAGAACCTGCACTCCACGCACCGCATCCTCGAAGGCAAGCGCGCGCTGATCGTCGACGACGACATGCGCAACATCTTCGCGCTCGCCACGCTGCTCGACGAGCAGGGCATGGAGATCGTCTCGGCCAACAACGGCCGCGAGGCGATCCGCAAGGTCGAGACCGACGCCGAAGTCGACGTCGTGCTGATGGACATCATGATGCCGGAGATGGACGGCATCACCACCATCAAGGAGATCCGCAAGCTGCCGAAGGGCGCCGACCTGCCGATCATCGCGGTGACCGCCAAGGCGATGAAGGGCGACCGCGAGAAATGCATCGAGGCCGGCGCCTGGGACTACCTCTCCAAGCCGGTCGACCGCCTCCACCTGCTCGCGGTGCTGAGGGGATGGCTGCACCGATAGAGCGATGGTGGCGCTAGAACCCGCGCAAATTCAGGAGAAATGCAGCATCCTGGTGGTCGACGACCTCCAGGAGAAGCTGCTCGTCTTCAAGACCATCCTGGAGGAGCTCGACCAGGACCTGGTGATGGTGCGCTCGGGCTCCGAAGCGCTGCGCGAGGTGCTGCAGCGCGAGTTCGCGGTGATCCTGCTCGACGTCAACATGCCCGACATCGACGGCCTGGAAACCGCGCGCCTCATCCGGCAGTACAAGAGGTCGGCGCACACGCCGATCATCTTCATCACGGCCTACGCCGACGAGATGCAGACGGCGCAGGGCTACTCGCTCGGCGCGGTGGACTACATCCTCTCGCCGGTGATCCCCGAGGTGCTGCGCAGCAAGGTGCGCGTGTTCGTCGAGCTCTACCGGATGCAGCAGCGCACGCGCGCGATGGCGGGCGAGCAGGTGGCGCGCGCCAGGGCGGAAGCCGCGCGCGTCGCGGCCGAAGAGACCACGCGCCGCTCGAACTTCCTCGCGCGCGCGAGCCACGAGCTCGGCGCCTCGCTCGAGCTCGACCAGGGGATGCGCCGGCTGCTCGAGCTGGTGGTGCCGCAGCTCGCCGAGACCGCGGCGGTGGTGGTCGACGCCGAGGCCGATCGCCCTTTGCTCTTCTACAAGAGTGACAACCAGATCCAGCCGGTGGCGGGGTATTCCGGGCTGCCCGGGAACCTGCGCGAGGCGCTGCAGCGCGTGGTGCGCGAGGGCCTGCCGCTCGAGGGCGAGACCGTGTGCTATCCGCTGCGCATCGGCGACCGCACGCTCGGCGCGCTCGCGCTCGCCTCCGAGCATTCGTCCCCCAACCTGCTGCCGCGCGACCTGGTCACGCTGCAGGAGCTGGTGAGCCGCGCCGCGATCGCGCTCGACAACGCGCGCCTGTACTCGAGCCTGCAGCGCGAGATCGAGCGCTCGCGCGCCGCGGAAGAGAGCCTGCAGGACGCCAACCAGCGCAAGGACGAGTTCCTCGCCATGCTGTCGCACGAGCTGCGCAACCCGCTCGCGCCGATCCGCAACGCGGTCGAGGTGATGCGGCGCGTCGCGCCGCCCGACCCGAAGCTCACCATGGCGCGCGAGGTGGTCGACCGCCAGGTCTCGCTGCTCGCGCGCCTGGTGGAGGAGCTGCTCGACGTCTCGCGCATCAGCCAGGGCAAGATCGTGCTCAAGCGCGAGCCGGTCGAGCTCGCGCGCGTGATCGCGCACAGCGTCGAGACCGCGCGCCCCCTGATCGACACGCGCAACCAGACCCTCAGCGTGTCGGTGCCGGCGGCGCCGGTGTGGCTGTCGGCGGACTTCGCGCGCCTGTCGCAGGTATTGTCCAACCTCCTCAACAACGCCTCCAAGTACACCGGCGAGGGCGGGCGCATCGAGCTCGCCGCCGCCGCCACCGAGGGCGAAGCGAGCATCGTGGTGCACGACAACGGCGCGGGCATCGAGCCGCAGCTCCTCGAGCGCGTGTTCGAGCTCTTCGTGCAGGGCGAGCGCGCGCTCGACCGCGGCCAGGGCGGCCTCGGCATCGGCCTCACGCTGGTGAAGCGCCTGGTCGAGCTCCACCAGGGGCGCGTCCAGGCGGCGAGCGACGGCCCCGGACGCGGCGCCACGTTCACCGTGACGCTGCCGTGCATCAGCGCGGTGGAGCCGCAGCAGCGCACCGCCACCGCGGCGCTCGCCACGCCGAGCGCCGAGGTCTACGGCCGCCGCGTGCTGGTGGTCGACGACAACGTCGACGCCGCCGAGAGCACCGCCGCCTTCCTGCGCCTGGAGGGCCACGAGGTGAAGGCGGTGCACGACGGGCTGCAGGCGCTCGCCTCGCTCAAGGTGTTCGATCCGCACGTCGTGGTGCTCGACATCGGTCTGCCCGGCCTCGACGGCTACGCCGTCGCGCGCCAGCTGCGCAGCCGCGGCGACACCAGCCACGTCCTGCTGATCGCGCTCACCGGCTACGGCCAGAAGGAGGACCGCGCGCGCGCGGCCGAGGCCGGCTTCGACTACCACTTCGTCAAGCCCGCCGATCCGCGGGAAATCCAGGTCGCGATCGAGCGCGGCCGCAATACCGCCGGCGAGCCGACGCTCGAGGCGCACCGCATCACGCAGGGCTGATGAATCGCGAAGGCCCTGCGGTACCGCGGTTTCTCGAGGGCGGAGGCGAGTGCGGCGCCCTGATGCGGGCGATGGACTGGTCGACGAGCGCGCTCGGGCCGCCCGGGGGCTGGCCGCAGAGCCTGCGCACCGCGGTCAGCATCCTGCTCAACTCGCGCTACCCCATGTTCATCTTCTGGGGGCCGCAGCTCATCAAGATCTACAACGACGGCTATGCGCCGATCACCGGCGACAAGCATCCGTGGGCGCTCGGCCGCGCCGGGCCCGAGGTCTGGCCGGAGATCTGGGACGACATCGGGCCGATGGTCGAGCGCGTGGTGCGCAACGGCGAGGCGACCTGGTCGGACGACCTGCAGCTCTTCATGCGCCGGCACGGCTTTCCCGAGGAGGTGTTCTTCACCTTCTCGTACAGCCCGATCCGCGACGAGTCGGGCGGCATCGGCGGGATGTTCTGCGCCTGCACCGAGACCACGGCGAAGGTTCAGAGCGAGCGGCGCCTGAAGGTCCTGCGCGACCTGGCGGCGGCGGGCGCCGATGCGCGCACCGTGAGTGACGCCTGCACGCTCGGGATGCAGGTACTCGCGGGCTCGCCCGCCGACGTGCCGTTCGCGTTGCTCTACCTGATCGAGGGCGACGAGCCGCGCCTTTTTGCGAGCGCCGGCGTCGCACCGCAGCAGGTGGCAGGCGGCTGGCCGCTCGCCGCGGAGGGCCTGATCGAGGACCTCGCGGGCCGCTTCGCGCAAGTGCCCGCCGGGCCCTGGCCCGAGCCGCCCTCGACGGCGGTGGTGCTGCCGATTACCGGCGGCGCGCTGGTGCTCGGCGTGAGCGCGCGCATTCGTTTGGACGAGGCGTATCGCAGCTTCTTCGACCTGGTGGCGGGGCAGATCGACGCTTCGCTCGCCGCCGCGCGCGCCAGCGAGTCGGAAAGGCGCCGCGCCGAAGCGCTCGCCGAGCTCGACCGGGCGAAGACCGCGTTCTTCTCCAACGTGAGCCACGAATTCCGTACTCCGCTCACCCTGATGCTCGGGCCGGTGGAGGAGCTGCTGCAGAAAGACACCAGGCGCGAAGACCGCGCGCTGCTCGAGGTCGTGCATCGCAGCGGGCAGCGCCTGCTCAAGCTCGTCAACACGCTGCTCGACTTCGCGCGCATCGAGGCCGGGCGCGCCCAGGCGAGCTACGAACCCACCGATCTCGCCGCGCTGAGCGCCGAGCTCGCGAGCAACTTCCGCTCCGCCTGCGAGCGCGCCGGCCTCGCCCTCGAGGTCGATTGCCCGTCGCTCGCCGAGCCGGCCTACGTGGATCGCGAGATGTGGGAGAAGATCGTCCTCAACCTCGTCTCCAACGCGTTCAAGTTCACTTTCGAGGGCGCGATCTCGGTGTCCGTGCGGGAGAGCGCGGACGCCTTTCGGCTCGCGGTGCGCGATACCGGCAGCGGCATGGCGAGCGCGGAGCTCCCCCGGATCTTCGAGCGATTCCACCGCGTAGAGGGCGCGCGCGGCCGCAGCCACGAGGGCAGCGGAATCGGGCTCGCGCTGGTGCAGGAGCTGGTGAAGCTGCACGGCGGCTCGATCGAGGTGGAAAGCGCGCCCGGCAAGGGCAGCGTGTTCACGGTCTGCCTTCCGAAGGGCAGCCGGCACCTGCCGGCCGACCGGATCAAGGCCGAGCGCACCACCGCGTCGACCGCGGTGCGCGCGCTCGCCTACGTCGACGAGGCGCTGAGCTGGCTGCCGCACGCGCCCGGGGTCGCCGCGAGCCCGGGAATCGGCGCCCGCCCAACCGTGCTCGTCGCCGACGACAACGCCGACCTGCGCGAGTACGCGCGGCGGCTGCTCGCGGAGCACTACGACGTGATGGTGGCCAGCGACGGCGAGGAGGCGCTCGCCGCGGCGCGCGCGCGCCGTCCCGACCTGGTGGTTTCCGACGTGATGATGCCGAGGCTCGACGGCTTCGGCCTGGTGCGCGCGCTGCGCGCCGATAGCGCGTTCGCCGACGTGCCGGTGATGCTGCTCTCGGCGCGCGCCGGCGAGGAGTCGCGGCTCGAGGGGCTGGGCCGGGGCGCCGACGCCTACCTCGCGAAGCCGTTCAGCGCGCGCGAGCTCCTGGTGCGGGCGGGCGCGCTGCTCCAGTCGGCAGAGCTGCGCCGCCGGATCCAGCAGGAGCGCGCCGACCTCGGCCAGCTGTTCGCGCAGACCCCGGTTCCGGTGGCCGTGCTGCGCGGCCCGGAGCTGGTGTTCGAGATGGCCAATCCGGCCTACATCGAGGTGGTCGACGGCCGCGACGTGGTCGGCAAGCCGATGCTGGAGGCGCTGCCGGAGGCGCGGGGACAGGGCTTCGACGAGCTGCTGCGCGAGGTGATGCGCACCGGCACGCCGCACGTCGGGCGCGAGGCGCGCGTGCGCCTGCAGCGCGGTGGCGCCATTGAGGACACCTGGTTCACCTTCATCTACGCCCCGGTGCGCGGCGCCGATGGCGAGAGCGAGCGCGTCATCGCGATCGTCAACGAGGTGACCGAGCAGGTCACGGCGCGCCAGCGGCTCGAGGCGCTCGCCGCGGAAGTCTCGCGGGAGCTCGCCGCCACCAAGCACCTGCAGGAGGCGAGCACGCGCCTGATCCGGGAAGACGACGTCGAGGCGCTGTACGAGCAGATTCTCGATGCCGCCGTCGCCATCATGCGCTCGCAGTACGCGAGCATCCAGACGCTCGACGCCGAGCGCGGCGAGCTGCGCCTGCTCGGGTTCCGCGGTTTCAGCGCGCAGGCGGCGAAGTTCTGGGAATGGGTGCGCCCGGCCTCGGAGAGCGCCTGCGGTCGCGCGCTGCGCACGCGCGAGCGCTGCGTGATCCCCGACGTGTCGCGGTGCGACTTCATGGCCGGCAGCGCCGACCTGCAGACCGCCCTGCAAACCGGCATCCGCGCGGTGCAGACCACCCCGCTGCTGTCGCGCTCGGGCGCGCTGATCGGCATGCTCTCCACGCACTGGCGCGAGCCGCACCAGCCGTCGGAGCGCGACCTGCGGCTGTTCGACGTGCTGGCGCGCCAGGCCGCCGATGCGATGGAGCGCTCGCAGTCGCGCGAGCAGTTGCGCCGCTCCGCCCGCCAGCTTGCCGAGGCCGACCGGCGCAAGGACGAGTTCATCGCCACGCTCTCGCACGAGCTGCGCAACCCGCTGGCGCCGCTCAGCAACGCGCTGCAGCTCCTGCGCCTCGGGGCGGCGGCCGACCCCGCGCAGCTGCACGACATGATGGAGCGCCAGGTGACGCACCTGGTGCGGCTGACCGACGACCTGCTCGAGATGTCGCGCATCACGCGCGGCGCCTTCGAGCTGCGGCGCGAGCGCATCGAGCTCGCGGCGATCGCCCGCAACGCCCTCGAGACCGCCGACCCGCTGATCCGCGCCGCCGGGCACCAGGTGACGCTCGCGCTGCCGCAGGAAGCGCTGTGGGTGGACGGCGACCCGGTGCGCCTCGCGCAGATCTTCGCCAACCTGCTGAACAACGCGGCGCGCTACACGGACAACGGCGGCAGCATCGTGCTGCGCGCGCGCCGCGAGGGCGCGAGCGCGGTGCTGTCGGTGCGCGACAACGGCCCGGGCATCGTGCCGGAGCGCCTCGCCGGCGTGTTCGACATGTTCAGCCGCGGCGAGCGCTCGAGCGGCCTGGGCATCGGGCTCGCGCTCGCGCGCCGGCTCGCCGAGATGCACGGCGGCTCGATCGAGGCGGCGAGCGCCGGTGCGGGCAGGGGCGCCGAGTTCACCGTGCGGCTGCCGCTCGCCGCCGAGCGGCCGGCGCGCTCCGCGGGCGACAAGCCCGGCAACGCCCCGCTCTGCGCCAAGCGCATCCTGGTGGTGGACGACAACGTTGACGCCGCCGACAGCCTCGGCTCGCTGCTGCGGGTCCTCGGCGCCGACGTGCAGGTGGTGCACCACGGCCGCGACGCGCTCGCCGCCTTCGACGCCTACCGCCCCGGGGTGGTGCTGCTCGACATCGGCATGCCGGAAGTCGACGGCTACGAGGTGGCGCGCGTGATCCGCAGCCGCCCGCAGGGCGAGCGGGTGCCGCTCGTGGCGCTCACCGGATGGGGCCAGGCCGAGGACCGCCGGCGAGTGCGCGACGCCGGGTTCGACCACCACCTCGTCAAGCCCGCCGACCTCGACGCGCTGCGCTCGCTGCTCGGGTCGCTTTGAACCGCCGCTTCGATCCGCTGCAGCCGCAGGCGGTCGATTACCTCGAGGGCCTGCTCGAGGGCTTCGTCGCCTACGACGAGCGCTGGGTCATGACCTACATGAACTCGGCGGCGGAACGGCTGCTCGGCAGGCGGCGCGAGGACGTGCTCGGCAAGACCTGGCACCAGGCGTTCCCGCACGCGGTCGGTAACCCCGTCGACCTCATGTACCAGCGCGTGATGCGCGGCCGGCAGGCCGAGCGCATGGAGTACTTCTACGCGCACTACAACCGCTGGCTGGAGATCAGCGCCTCGCCGGTGAGGAGCGGCGGCGTGGCGGTCTACTTCCGCGACATCAGCGACCGCGAGGCGCTGAACCGCATCGGCCGCACGCTCACCGCCGAGCTCGACCTCGAGCGCGTGGTGCAGGCGGTGACCGACGCCGCGACCGAGGTCTCGGGCGCGCAGTTCGGCGCCTTCTTCTACAACCGCACCAACGAGGCGGGCGAGTCCTACATGCTCTACGCGCTCTCCGGCGTGGCGCGCGAGAAGTTCGCGCAGTTCCCGATGCCGCGCAACACCGCGGTGTTCGGGCCGACGTTCGCCGGCGAGGGCGTGGTGCGCTCGGAGGACATCACGCGCGACCCGCGCTACGGCAGGAACGCGCCGCACCGCGGGATGCCCGAGGGCCATTTGCCGGTGCGCAGCTACCTCGCCGTGCCGGTGGTGTCGCGCTCGGGCGAGGTGCTCGGCGGCCTGTTCTTCGGCCACTCCGAGCCGGGCGTGTTCACCGAGCGGGCCGAGCGCATGGTCGCCGGCATCGCATCGCAGGCGGCGATCGCGATCGACAACGCGCGGCTGTACTCCTCGGTGCAGGAAAGCGAGTCGCGCTACCGCGCGGTGGTCGAGAGCCAGGCGGAGCTCGTATGCCGCTTCCGGCCGCAAGGGCCGATCCTCTTCGTGAACGGCGCCTACGCGCGCGCCGCGGGCCACACGCGCGAGGCGATGACCGGCAAGAGCTTCTGGAGCTTCATCCCCGAAGCCGAGCACGAGTCGGTGCGGCGCCAGCTCGCGCAGCTCACGCCCGCGGCGCCTGAAGTGCGCATCGAGAACCGTTTCGTCACCCCGGAGGGCGAGCGCTGGATGCTGTTCACCAACCGCGCGCTCGAGTTCGACGCCGAGGGGCGGGTGCTCGAGGCGCAGTCGACCGGCATCGACATCACCGAGCGCAAGCGCGCGGAGCAGGCGCTGCGCGACGCCGACCGGCGCAAGGACGAGTTCCTCGCCACGCTGGCGCACGAGCTGCGCAACCCGCTCGCGCCCATCCGCACCGGGCTGCACCTGCTGCGCGCCGCGCCGCCCGGCAGTTCCGTCGGCGACGAGGCGCGCGCGATGATGGAGCGCCAGCTCGGCCAGCTCATCCGGCTGGTGGACGACCTGCTCGAGGTTTCGCGCATCTCGAGCGGCAAGATCGAGCTGCGGCCCGCGCCGATCGAGCTCGCCGCGGCCGTGCTGAGCGCGGTGGAGACCAGCCGTCCGGCGATCGAGGCGGCGCGCCACCGGCTCGACGTCAGCCTGCCGCCGCAGCCGGTCACCCTGCACGCCGACCTGGTGCGGCTGTCGCAGGTGCTCGCGAACCTGCTCAACAACGCCGCCAAGTACACCGACCCCGGCGGCCGCATCGCGATCGCCGCGCGCCGCGAGGGCGCCGAGGCGGTGGTGTCGGTGCGCGACACCGGCATCGGCATCGCCGCCGACATGCTGCCGCGCCTGTTTTCGCTCTTCGCCCAGGGCGACCGCAATCGCTCGCAAGGCGGGCTCGGCGTCGGGCTCGCGCTCGCGCGGCGCCTGGTCGAGCTGCACGGCGGGCGCATCGAGGTGAGGAGCGACGGCGCGGCGCAGGGAAGTGAATTCGTGGTGCGGCTGCCGATCAGCCAGCCCGGCTAGATTCCTCGAGCGCGAAGCGCACCAGCGCGATCGCGAGCGCAAGCACCAGCGGGCCCAGCACGATGCCGATCGGCCCGAACGCGCCCACGCCGCCGAGCACGCCGATGAACACCGTGAGCGCGCCGA
>Ga0075420_100005021_pt1 | contig 11609 bp, 9 predicted proteins | sample SoiMetdeltSBSDD4_FD_75296 | JGI IMG/M metagenome (GOLD analysis project Ga0075420, IMG submission 75296) | Bulk soil microbial communities from a Populus tree surrounding site in Tennessee, USA - Soil MetaG P. deltoides SBSDD4 | ecosystem: Environmental > Terrestrial > Soil > Tree plantation... | reverse complement strand
GCATACCAGTAGGTGGCTTCGGTCGCGTTGCGCGCCACGCCCAGGCCACGCTCATAGAGGATCGCCAGATTGAACTGACTGTCCTTCAGGCCTTGCAGGGCCGCCTCCCTGAACCATCTGGCGGCAGCCGTCATGTCGATGGCGTGGCCGCTGCTGCCGGACAGCAGAACGGCAAGATTGTGCATGGCGCGGATATTGCCCTGCATTGCCGCCTGTTCGTAAAAGCGACCAGCCCTGGCAGCATCGCGCGCAACGCCACTGCCGCGCTCATAGAGCGTCGCCAGGCGGTATTGCGCCGGGGCAAGACCTTTGGCGGCAGCGCGCTCGAACCAGCGCGCCGCCTCAGCCTCGTCCTTGCCGACCTCGCGGCCCTCGAGAAACTTGCTTGCCACCACGAAAGCGGCGTCGCGGTCACCCGATTTGGCGGCCTCCCACAGAGCATCGGTAATCCCTTCCGGAGCCTTGTCGATCCTGACGGGGCCCCTTGATGCGAGTGCGTTCGATAGAGAGCCGGTGGCGATCGTGTCCAGCACCTCGTTGGCCGTGGTCTTGCCGGTGGTCGCGGGCGAACGGTCCGGCTCGGGAAGCTTGGGCACGGCCGATGGCGGCACCGGCACCGAGGGCGGCGTCGCTGCGGGTGCCGGGGTTGCGGTTCCGACGGCAGGCGCCGCAGCCGGAGGTGCGGTCTTGTGGAGCGCCAGCTCGCGGGTACCGAGGGCATAGGCCGAGGCCATTGCAAGGAGCACGAGCCCGGCCATCAGCAGGCGACGGCGGATGCCGGAGACGGGCGGTGCGGCATCGCCGGTCGGCTGAGCGGGCGTCTTGTCACGCGCGATGCGCAAGCGCGACCACAGGCCCGGCGATATATCGGGGCGACTGCGGCGGCCTCCGACGGGCGGCTGAGCAGCCATCGCGGCGCGCCGGGCTGCCGCGATGAAGTCATGACGCATGGCGGCAGCCTGCACACCGTCAGGACGCGTCGTGGAAATTCCCGGCTCCACATGCTCGGCGCTGAAGCTGTCAGGCGGCGAGGGCTGTCTCACCGGCCAGCCGGCAAGCGGCGGCAGGCGGAAATCGGCGAGCGGTGCGGCCGGCTGGGGCTGGCCTTGCGCCGCGAGATGGGCCCTGACCGCTTGTTGCCAGGTCATCGAGCGTGCGGTGGTCGGCCCCGGCTGAACAAGGGCGGGCTCGGCCGCGGCCGGCTCGGAAGCAGGCTCAGCCACGGCAGGGCCCGGCGCCGGTTCCGATACCGGGCCCCGGGCTTCGAGCTCGGCGAGCTTGGCGACGATCTGCTCCAGCGTCTCATGGACGGCCGACAATGTCTCCCGGCTGCGCTGATCTGCCTGGGCGCTGGTGGCACGCACCGCCTCGAGGCCCTCCTGCAGCGCCTGGAGCTCGGGGGAGGCGACGGCGGCCGTCGGGGCATATTGGGCGAAGACACCATGGGCGACGCGGGCCGCGACCTTCTCGGCCACGGTCGACATCTCGGCACGGCCCTCCTCCAAGGCACGATAAAGCTGGCCCATGGCATTTTCGAGCGTTGCCAGGTGGCCGACGCGCCCCTCGACAGTGACGATTCGTTCGGTGAACTGGGCAATCTGGCGATGCAGGGCGTCGAGCATCTGGCCTTGCGGGCTGTCGCTTGCACCGAGGCCGTGGATCGCCTCCTGCAGCAGATGCAGCTGCTCGAGAGTCTGGCGCAGGCCGAGGTCGAGGCCGTCGATCCGGCGTTCGAGCGCCACGAGATCGGGACCGCGCGGGTGACCAAGCTGGCTCACCAGCTGGTCGACCGTCTGGCCGAGCAGCCGCAGGTCGCGGTCGCTGGCGGTTTCGGTCTTGATGTCATCGAAGCGCTGATTGAGGCTTTCGACCTCAACGGCAAGCCGCTGCAGCTCAGGCGGGACGGTGGCTCGCTCGCCGAGCTCGCCGAGCCGCTGCTGAAGGCTGCGCAGGGCATCGCGGGTGCGCCGCTCGCTGACTTCGAGATGATCAACAATGTTGCGCAAAGCCAGCTCGAGGGCGGCATGGGCCGGCTCAGGCGGCGGCGCGGCAGGCAGCGCTGCCTCCTCGGCCAGCTCGGTCAGCTCGCGGCCAAGCCCATCGATGCGGCCGAGGATCTCCTCGATCGTGTCGCTGGTGCGCTGCTCGTGACGTTCGAGGCGGTCGAAAATGGCGCGGACCGTCTGATCCGGGGTCCCAAACGGCGTCCGCGGGCCTGGCATGAAGCGGTCGACCGCGGTCTCCTGCTCACCCTCGGTGAGGGCGTTGAGCTTGTGGGCGAGGCTGTCGAGCCTTTCCGCCATCTCGCCGGAATCTGCCGGGCGGCCGCGGGTCCCGGAGCGGCGGCGGGAATCCGCCGGGGAAGGGATGCGGCGCCGTGACACGGGCAGCGGCTGCGGCGGATCGTCCTCCTCGGACTGGTCGAGAATGACTGCATTGAGCCAGGCGCCGAGCGTCATGCCGGCCCGGCGGGCAGCTTCCTTGGCAGCTTCGCGGGTTTCCGCGTCGATGCCCTTCACGCTCCACGGGATTCCCGGCTTCATCCGAGCTGTCTTTCCATGTCAAGTCCCCCGACCCGCATCACACACCAGCGACTCGCGTTGCGTCGATTTTTCACCGCCGCGGTGTTGGTCAATTGGTTAAGGGGTTTGGTAAACATTCCGTTAAGTGGCCCCCCAAGGGGGCTTGAAATCTGCGCGGGAACGTCGCATGACCGTCACAAAAGATGACCCCAGCGTCATCGATCCACCCATGCGCTGCAAGGCGCGACCGACCGGCAGGATCAGTCACGCCTTCCGCCAATCGACAGGGACAAGATGAAAAACGAGACTCAGGACCGGCCCGGTCGTGACCGGACCTATTCGATCACCGACCTATGCCGGGAATTCAACGTCACGCCACGGACTTTGCGGTTCTACGAGCAAAAGGGGCTGCTGGCGCCGGCACGGCGCGGCTGGACGCGGTTGTTCAGCTACCGAGACCGCGCCCGCCTCCAGCTGATCCTGCGCGGCAAGCGGGTTGGCTTTGCCCTGGAAGAGATCAAGGAAATGCTCGATCTCTACAATCTCAAGGACGGTCAGCTGACCCAGCTCCGCGTCGCATCAACCAAGCTCAAGGACCGGCTGGTCGGGCTGAAGGAGCAGCGCCACGAGATCGAGCAGGCGATTGCCGAGCTCGAGCGCACATGCCATATCGTCGACGGCATGCTGAAGGAACGCGAGACGGCGTTGCCGCTCAAAACGGCAGCGCGGTAGCCAATCGGGGAAGAAGGTCGCCAATGTCGGTCCTCGGTCTGCCAAAACCATCCTGGATGACCGAGGAACTCGACATGCTGGCGGACCAGTCGCGCCGGTTCTTTGAGACCGAGTGCCAGCCGCATTACGAGCTCTGGGAGAAGCAAGGGCAGGTCGACCGCGAGATCTGGTCGAAGGCGGGCGCGCTCGGGCTGCTCGGCGCCGAGGTGCCGGAGGCCTATGGCGGACCGGGCGGCAGCTTCGCCCATGATGCGGTCATCACCTTCGAGGCCAACCGCGCCGGCATCGATGGCTGGGGCGGGCCGCTGCACAATGCGATCGTCATTCCCTACATCGTCCATTATGGCTCGGAGGAGCAGAAGCAGCGATGGCTGCCGAAGCTCGTCTCGGGGGAGTCGATCGGAGCGATTGCCATGACCGAGCCGTCGGGCGGCTCGGACCTGCAGAACGTCAGGACGCAGGCGCGGCGCGACGGCAACCATTATGTTATCCGGGGCGCCAAAACCTTCATCACCAATGGCGCGACAGCCGACCTTATCGTCACCGTCACCAAGACCGATCCGACCCAGGGCGCCAAGGGAATCTCGCTGTTCGTCATCGAGCCGAGCGAGGTCGAAGGATTTCGGCGCGGCCGCAAGCTCGACAAGATCGGGTTGAAGGCGAACGACACCTCGGAGCTGTTCTTCGACGACGTCAGGGTGCGTGCCGATGCCCTGCTCGGTCCGGAGGAGGGCCAGGGTTTCATTCAGCTGATGCAGCAGCTGCCGCAGGAGCGGCTGCTGATCGCGATCTATGCGATGGCTCGTATCGAGCGGGCGCTCAGCGTGACGCTGCCCTATGTCAAGGAGCGCAAAGCCTTCGGCCAACGCATCATCGATTTTCAGAACAGCCAGTTCGAGCTTGCCGACTGCAAGACCGAGGCGGTAATGGCGCGGGTGTTCATCGACCATTGCATCGAGCGTCATCTCAGCGGCAGTCTCGACACCGCCACAGCGTCGATGGCGAAGTACCGGCTCACCGATCTGCAATGCACGATCATCGACCGCTGTCTGCAGCTGTTCGGCGGCTATGGCTATATGAACGAGTTCCCGATCGCCCGGATGTATCGCGATGCCAGGGTGGAGCGCATCTATGGCGGCACCAACGAGATCATGAAGCTCGTGATTGCCCGCAGCTTGTGAGAGCCCGATGACCGACTGCTTCATCTTCGACCATGTGCGCACGCCGCGCGGCCGCGGCAAGCCCGACGGGGCGCTGCATACCGTAACATCGCTCGAGCTCGCGACCCAGGCGCTGAGCGCCATCCGCGACCGGAGCGAGCTCGACAGCGCAACGATTGACGATGTGGTGCTCGGCTGTGTCGATCCGGTGGGCGAGGCCGGGGGCGACATCGCCCGGGCGGCGGCGCTCAATGCCGGCTTCGATGAGAAGGTGCCGGGAATCCAGGTGAACCGCTTCTGCGCTTCCGGCCTCGATGCGGTCAATCTCGCCGCCTCGCAGGTGATGGCCGGACAGAATATGATGACGATCGGCGGCGGCGTCGAGTCGATGAGCCGCGTCGGGATCGGTGCCTCGGGGGGCGCCTGGCCGTCGGATCCGACGCTGGCGCTCAAGGCCTATTACGTACCCCAGGGCATCTCCGCCGATCTCATCGCCACCAAATACGGCTTCTCGCGCAGCGACGTCGACAGCTATGCGGTGCTGAGCCAGAAGCGGGCGGCGCAATCCTGGTCGAGCGGGCATTTCCTCGGGTCGCTGGTGCCGGTCGTCGATCAGAACGGCCTGAGGCTGCTCGATCGCGACGAGCATATGCGGCCCGACACCACGATGCAGTCGCTGGGCGCGCTCAAGCCTTCCTTCACCGAGCTCGGCGAAACCTATGGATTCGACCAGGTGGCGATCCAGCGCTACCCGGAGATCGAAACGATCGACCATGTCCATCACGCCGGCAATTCCTCTGGCATCGTCGACGGCGCCGCGGCGGTGCTGCTCGGTTCGGCGGAAGGCGGGAAACGCAGCGGCCTGAGGCCCCGGGCGCGCATCCGCGCCTTCGCCAATATCGGGTCCGAGCCCTCGATCATGCTGACCGGGCCAGCCGACGTCACCCGCAAGGTGCTCGAGCGGGCCGGCATGACGCTTGGCGATATCGACCTGTTCGAGATCAACGAGGCGTTCGCCGCCGTGGTGCTGCGCTACGCACAGGATCTCGAGCTCGATCTCGACAAGGTGAATGTGGCGGGCGGCGCCATCGCCATGGGACATCCGCTCGGGGCCACGGGCGCCATGATCCTGGGTACGGTGCTGGACGAGCTCGAGCGGCGCAATCTCGCCTCGGCGCTGGTCACGCTGTGCATCGGGGCGGGAATGGGAACTGCAACCATCATCGAGAGGGTCTGATGCCGAAGATCGATCTCAGCGCGGTACCGGAGACCAGCGGGTCGGGCTACCCCGCCCCGTTCCGCGACCTGGTGATCGGGCGCCACTCCAAGGCGATGGGCGATGTCGGCGGCCTGACGCAATTCGGCGTCAAGCTGGTGAGGCTCGAGCCGGGTGCCGCCTCGTCGCAGCGCCATTGGCACGAGGCGGAGGACGAATTCGTCTATATGCTCGAAGGCGAGCTGGTGCTGGTCGAATCGGATGGCGAGACCGCGATGGCTCCGGGCGATGCGGCAGCGTTTCCCGCGGGTGTCGCCAATGGCCATCACCTGGTCAATCGGACGAGCCGGGATGCAACATTTCTGGTGGTCGGAACGCGGGCATCGCGCGAGCGCTGCCATTATCCCGACATCGACCTGATGTTCGTCGCCGACGATGTCGGCGAGCGCTACACCAACCGCTCCGGCGACGCATATTGAGAGCTTGTCATGACATTGCGAAATCTGAGCTGCACGGTGGGCCGCGACGGCGTGGCGGTGATCACTCTGCAGGCACCCGACGGCTCGCTTCCACTCATCGATGAGAGCACCATCGAGGAGCTGGAGCAGCTGGTCGAGCGGATCGCCAGCGACAGCGCGATCAAGGGTGCGGTGATCACCGGGGTCGACGGGAAGCTCTGCCTCGGTGCCGATCCGCGGCTCTATGAGAGGCTGATCGTCGACCATCGTGCCGAGGAGGCGCGGCGCGGCGCGGAAGAAGCGACGCGGCATCTTGCCGAGCGGGGGGGAAGGCTGTCGCGGCTGTGCCGACGGCTGGAAACGCAAGGCAAGCCGGTGGCGGCAGCAATCAATGGCGCCGCCCTCGGCGCCGGTTTCGAGCTTGTCCTCGCCTGCCACCGCCGGATCGTCGAGAACCATCCCGAGAACCGGCTCGGCCTGCCGCAGGTGACAATCGGGCTCATGCCGGGCGCCGGCGGCACGCAGAGGCTGCCGCGGCTAATCGGCGCCGAGGCAGCCCTGAAACTGATGCTGCAGGGGCGGTTGGTCGAGCCGCCGGAAGCACAAAAGCTCGGAATCGTCGACGAGGTGGTGCCCGATGGCGGGGCGCTCAAACGGGCACAGGCGTGGATCGCCGGGGGCGGGCGGGGCGTGCAGGCGTTCGACGAGAAGGGATTCCGGCTGCCTGGCGGCGAAGTCTATTCGGCACGCGGGTTGATGCTGTGGCCGGTCGCAAATGCGGTCTACCGAAAGGACACATTCGACAACTACCAGGCGCGGCGGGCCGTTCTGCACGCCGTTTATGAAGGGCTCCTGGTGAAGACCATGGCGGCGGCGCTCTCGATCGAGAATCGCTGGCTCACCCATGTGCTGAAGGACAGCCAGGCCCTGCCGATGCTCAGGACGCTCTATTATTCGATGGGCGCGCTCGCCCAGGGGGTGCGGCGACCCAAGGGTCTGCCGCTCAAGCCAGTCCGGCGGCTCGGCCTTGTCGGTGCGGGTTTCATGGGGTCGGGGATCGCTCATGTGACGGCCAGGGCCGGCATCGAGGTGGTGCTGATCGACCGCGACCAACCGGCGGCGGACAAAGGCAAGGCGCATTCCGCCAGGCTGATGGAGAAGGAGATCGGCCGCGGCCGCGCCAGCCGCGAGGAGGCCGCTGCGGTCGCTGGACGGATCCAGGCCGGCACCGACCTCGAGGCGCTCGGCGATTGCGATCTGGTCATCGAGGCGGTGTTCGAGAACAAGGAGCTGAAAAGGGAGATCCTGGCCGGCATCGACCAGGTCCTCAAGCCGGATGCCATTCTGGCCTCCAACACCTCGACGCTTCCCATCACCGAGCTTGCCGGCTTCACCCGCCGACCGACGGAGTTCATCGGCATCCACTTCTTCTCGCCGGTCGACCGGATGCAACTCGTCGAGATCATCCGGGGCAAGGCGACCGGCGAGCGGGCGGTGGCAAAGGCCATCGATTTCGTGCGCCAGATCGGCAAGACGCCGATCGTCGTCAACGACTCGCGCGGCTTTTTCACCTCGCGGGTGGTGATGACCTATCTGGCGGAGGGCTGCGAGATGCTGGCTGAGGGGGTGCCGCCGGCGCTGATCGAGAATGCCGGCCGCATGGCCGGCATGCCGGTCGGGCCGCTCGCCCTCAATGACGAGATCGCGCTCGACCTTGGCTGGAAGATCCTGCAGGCGACCAAGGCGGATCTCGGCGAAGCCTATCGGGCGCGGACGATCGACAAGATCCTCGAGGAGATGGTGGTCCGGCGCGAGCGGTTCGGCCGCAAGAACCGGCGCGGCTTCTATGACTATCCGGAGACCGGTCGCAAGCGGCTGTGGGACGGGCTCGCCGAGGTTGCAGCGCCGCGCCCGCCTACGCAGTTCGATGCCGAAACTCTGAAACAGCGGCTGCTGCTGATCCAGGCGCTGGAAACGGCGCGGTGTTTCGAGGAAGGAGTCCTGACCGACCCGCGCGAGGGCGATGTCGGCGCCATACTTGGCTTCGGTTTTGCACCTTGGACCGGCGGTCCGCTGTCCTATATCGATATGGTCGGCATCGACATCTTCGTCCGGCGGTGCAGCGCCTTCGAGCAGCAGTTCGGCGATCGCTACCGGCCGGCCCGGCTGCTTCGCCATATGGCAGAGACCGGGCAACGCTTCTACGACAGTCCCGGCAGCCATAGAGGGACGGCAGCATGATTACCGATCTGGGCGGTCCGGCCTTTCTGCTCATCGACGTTGTCTTTGTCGCGTTGCTGGCCGTGGCGCTGGTGTTCGGCGCGAAGTGGTGGCGCAGGCGGCGCAGCCCGGTGGTCAAGCAGGCCGAGGTCGAGGGGGTGCGCCAGGCCTATGGCATGGCGAAGGACGAGCCTACCGCGGCGTCGCCGGAGAAGCCGAAGGGGCAGTAGGGGTCGCGAAGATTCTCGCTGCCTATCGCCTGATGACGACTGCCTCTTCTCAAACGGCGCGGGTGCAATATTCGGCGAGGCGGCGCAGGAAGCCCTCGCAGCGCTCGAGCTCGCTCACGGCCACGAACTCGTCGGGCTTGTGCGCCTGCTCGATAGAGCCCGGTCCGCAGATCACGGCGGGAATCCCCGCCACCTGGAACAGGCCTGCCTCGGTTCCGTAGGACACCGCGCCTGTGTCGTTGCCGCCGGTCAGCTGCAGCGCCAGCGCCTCGGCGGGCGAGCCCGGCACCGGCATCAGCGGCGGCACGATATTCTTGCGCCGGGTGGTAATCCCGGTGGTGGGTGAAACCGCCTGCATGGCCGGCAGCAGAGTCTCGGCCAGCCGGTCCAGGCGCTCAGGAATTTCGTCGGGATCTTGTCCCGGGATGATGCGGGTCTCCCAGTGAAAGGTGCAGCAGCGCGGCACGATGTTGCGGGCGGTTCCACCGGAGATGGTGCCGATGTGGACGCTGCTATAGGGCGGGTCAAAGCGGCCGGTGGGGTCACCGCGCTCGCGCATCTCGCCGGCGATGGCACTGATCTCGCCGATGAGCTCGCCGGCGACCATGATGGCATTGACGCCCTGGTGAGAGAGGCTCGAATGGGCCTCGTGACCCTCGACCTCGGTGACGAAGCTCAGCGTGCTCTTATGGCCGTTGACCACCTTCATCAAGGTGGGCTCGCCGATGATTGCCGCCGAGGGTCGCGGCAAATCGCCGGCGACGATCCGCTCGATCAGCGGGCGCACACCGGTGCAGCCCACCTCCTCATCACAGGAAAAGGCGAGGTGAATCGGCCGCTTCAGCGGCTTTCCGAGAAACTCCGGCACCAGTGCCAGGCAGGCAGCGAGGAAGCCCTTCATATCGGCGGTGCCGCGGCCATAGATCTTTCCCGCACGCTCGACCGCCGAAAACGGATCGCTGGTCCAGGCCTGGCCGTCGACCGGCACCACATCGGTATGACCCGACAGCACGATGCCGCCGGCAATGTCGGGACCGATGGTGGCCCAGAGATTGGTCTTGCCGGGCTGGTAATCGACCCGAACGGCGGGGACGCCCAGTGCGCCGAGATAATCCTCGACAAATTCAATCAATGGCTCGTTGCTGTTGCGGCTGGTCGTATCGAAGGCGATGAGCTGGCCCAGCAGCTCGCGCGTCGCAGATGGCTCGGGCATGGACTCCACTCAGTGAATCGGGCGGGGAATGTCCGGCGAGTCGAGCGAGAACGCCGGGATGTCGACATTGATCGGCTCGCCGTCCTCGGTCTCCATCTGGTAAGCGCCGGACATGAACCCCGATGGTGTTGCGAGCGGCGCACCGGACGTGTAGCGGAAGCTGCCGCCAGGTTCGAGCGTGGGCTGCTCGCCGACAACGCCGGCGCCGCGCACTTCCTGCACGCGCCCATTGGCGTCGACGATCTTCCAGTAGCGGGTCTTGAGTGTCACGGTTCTTAGGCCATTGTTGACGATGGTCACCGTATAGGCCCAGACGAAGTATCCCTCGTCGGGACGCGACCTGTCATCGAGGTACTGCGGCTCGACGGTCACCGAAATTCCGTTGGTGGTGCGTTCGTAATGCGTCATCGGGTGGCCCTTGCGGCGCACAACTCTAGCCAGCGCCACCGGCGATTTCCACAGGCATTCGGTCTTAAGGGACTGGCGGCGGCCGGCATTGGGTGCAAGATAATCCATGGAAAGGCGAGGAGATGCCCATGATCCCGTCGGCGCGTGGCGGAATTCTCCCGGCGCATGCCATTGCGAGGCTTCATGCGGACGGTGCGATCACCAGCGCCAGCCCGTTCGCGCCTGGCCAGATCCAGCCGGCCAGCCTCGATCTACGGCTCGGGGCCGAGGCCTATCGGGTCCGCGCGTCATTCCTGCCAGGGCGCGGAAACACGGTGGAAGCCCGGCTCGAGGCCCTGAAGCTCCACCGGATCTCGCTCGCCGGAGGGGCCGTTCTCGAGACCGGGTGCGTCTATATCGTGCCGCTCGAGGAGCGGCTGGCCCTCCCGCGCGACATCGCCGCCCTGTCCAATCCCAAGAGCTCGACCGGGCGGCTCGACATCTTCACCCGCGTGATCGCCGATCGGGCGAATGAGTTCGACAAGATCCCGCCCGGCTATGCCGGTCCGCTCTTTGCCGAGATCTCGCCGCGAACCTTTCCGGTGCTGGTCAGGCCGGGTTCGCGCCTGACGCAGATCCGTTTCCGAGTCGGGGCTTTCGAGGCGAGCGACAATCTGATCCGCGAGCTCCATCAGCGCGAGCCGCTGGTCACCTCGGGTGAGCCCAATATCGACAATGGGATCGCGCTCAGTGTCGACCTGGCGAGCCAGGAGCCCGGTCAGCCGATCGGCTATCGGGCCATTCGCCATTCCGGCCTGATCGATGTCGATGCGGTCGGAGCGCTGGATGTGCTGGACTATTGGGAGCCGATCTTCCGGCCGCAAAGCCTGATCCTCGATCCCGACCAGTTCTACATCCTGGCTTCGCGCGAGGCGGTGCGGGTGCCCCCCGACCATGCTGCGGAAATGGTGCCGTTCAACCCGCTGATGGGCGAGTTCCGGGTGCATTATGCCGGGTTCTTCGATCCGGGCTTCGGCCATGCCGCAGGCGGCGGCGAAGGCGCCCGGGCGGTGCTCGAAGTGCGCTCGCACGAGGTGCCGTTCATCCTGGAGCACGGGCAGATCGTTGGTCGGCTGATCTATGAGCGGCTGACCGAGCCGCCGCAGCGCGTCTACGGGCAGGACATCGGCTCGAACTATCAGCGCCAGGGCCTCAAACTGTCGAAGCACTTCAAGCCCTATGCGGCTTGAAGGTTTGCGCGCTTGACAGCGGCCTTCCAACCTGTTGCTCTCGCAGCAGCCAGGCGGGCGTAGTTCAGTGGTAGAACGACAGCTTCCCAAGCTGTATGTCGAGGGTTCGATTCCCTTCGCCCGCTCCATTTTTCCACAAACAGCAGCGACCGCGCGTATCGTCAGCCGGTTAACATGCTTTAAGGCGTGTTAGGACCGTGGCGTGCGACCATGCCGATCCC
>Ga0075420_100005020_pt1 | contig 11612 bp, 14 predicted proteins | sample SoiMetdeltSBSDD4_FD_75296 | JGI IMG/M metagenome (GOLD analysis project Ga0075420, IMG submission 75296) | Bulk soil microbial communities from a Populus tree surrounding site in Tennessee, USA - Soil MetaG P. deltoides SBSDD4 | ecosystem: Environmental > Terrestrial > Soil > Tree plantation... | reverse complement strand
CCCCAGTTCTCCCAGTAGAGACGGCCGCCAGAAACCCCCGTGTTCGTCAGCCACGCGATCGTGATGTTGTCGAGGACGTCGTCACGCGTGAGGCCCTCAGACTGTCCGTCGAAGACGCGCGCGATGAGCTCCAGGCTGCGCGCGTCGTGATCGAGGAAATACGCCGCCAGGCCGATGGGGGAATCCGCGATGCCATACAGCGTCTGCGGTCGAAGCCCCATCTGGAAACCGTAGCCGATGCCCTTTGCATAGACGAAGCTCAGTCGCTCGTAAGCGAGCTTCTCGTCGGCTGAGAGACCTGCTGGCGCCGGTGCGCCCGAGAAAGCCGCCTGGTCGATGTCGGCTGGAATCACGTTCGCCATGTTGGTGTGAATCCCCAGCAATCCCGGCGGTGCCTGCGCGCCCATGACTTCGGTGACGATCGCACCCCAGTCGCCGCCCTGTGCCACGTACTTCGTGTACCCGAGGCGTTTCATCAGCTCGTTCCAGGCGCGCGCGATTCGTTGGGTTCCCCAGCCGGTGCTGGTGGGCCTGCCTGAGAAACCGTAGCCGGGCATGGACGGGATCACCACGTCGAAGGCGTCGGCCGCGGTTCCACCATGCGCCGTAGGATTCGTCAGCGGATCGATGAGCTTCAGCTGCTCGATGATCGAGCCCGGCCAGCCGTGGGTCACGATGACGGGCAAGGCATTTTCGTGCTTTGAGCGAACGTGGATGAAATGGATGTCGAGACCGTCGATCTCGGTGATGAAGTTCGGCACCGAGTTGAGGCGCGCTTCAACCTTGCGCCAGTCGTATTCCGTGGCCCAGTAACGCGCAAGTTTCTGGACGGTGTCGAGCGGCACGCCCTGCGAGAAGTCTGCGACGGTTTCCTTCTCGGGTAACCGCGTCGCGTTGATGCGCCTACGCAATTCAGTCAGCTCAGCTTCAGGAACGTTGACCTGGAACGGGCGAATCTCAGTCTTGGCAGCGGTCTGATCGCTGCGTCGTTCGGTAACAGTGGCTGGTGTCATGCTGCCCTCCCCTTCTGGCGCATGAAACCAGACGAGCGACTTGCGATCTATCAGACGAAGGTATCGACGATACTTTGGTATCGATACCAAAGTCTGACTGACGAATTGCGCTTGGAAACGACCATCCTGCGCGTTCGGTCGAGATCTTGTTCTCAAGCCCCCGGTGATTCCCTTGAGCGGAATATCAGAATCTCGAGTGGTGGGCGCGGACGCGCCGATTACCCCGTCGAGCTGACGCACCCGTAGCGCGTCGCCGCATCGACGTTGCAGGTTTCGCGATCGTCCCTCGCCGCGCGCGAATAGTGCGCTGCCCGGATGCCGGCGCCTCCTCCGTCGACATCACGTCACCTTCACTGTCGTTCTGCTTCTCGAGGTCGGCGATCACGCTTTGCAGAAACATGATCATGCGCTTGCGCTGCGTCTTCGGAGTAGCGCTCCATTTCTCGCTGTCCGCCCGTTTGTGTGCGATTTTGAACTTGAGGCCAGTGAGGGACGTGGAGTAGTCGTTCGCGGTTTGCTTGGCGACATTTTGATGTGCCAGCACGTACCAGTGGTACTCGGTGCCGACCGGCACACCCGATCCTTCCGGTGCGCGTCCGGCGCGTCGCTTCGAGACGGCATAGCTGATCTGCCACAAGTCGGGCGTGATTTTGGTTTCCTTCCATTCGCCCTGGTCGTAACGCCACTTGTGACTTCGTCCGATCTTCATGCCGGTGTAGCGCTGACCTTCGTACTCCTTGAATTCGTTGTATGAAACGGCCGGATTGCTTTTGGCCTCGTCCGTCGATCGTTTCGCCGAGCTGGGTTTTACCGCCATAGTCACTCCTGGGTTTGCCCTGACTCAAGTGCAAAGCGGAGACCGACACAGTGGCTCCCGTTCAGTTGCAAAGAATGCAGCCGTATTCCGCTACCGCGACGGCTGCTCGACGGCTGCTCAAGCGCGTGACGAGTTACTCGCCGCACGCGCTCAGCGACGACGCCGTACTCCTGGCTCGCCTTTTTTCAGTCGTCTCTCGTCTGACACGCGTGGGTCCACGCGCGTTAAAACGCACAGGTCAGCCGGCCGAAGGTTCCCGGCTGTGACTTTCCGCCGCCTTCGCCAACGACATAGATGGTTCTCTCGTCGCCGAACGCGATTCCTTCGCCTTGCGGCTCACCGATGGCCTCGATCGACACACGGCTCGCCTCTTTCCAGTTGCCGGACATGAAGTCATCAGAGCGGTACAGCAGGACGACGCTGTTCGTCCTCAACGCCACCCAGGCTCCGCTCGGCGAGACAGCACCATCCGTGATGCGGTCATCGGCGGCCGCCTTGCCGGATTGACGAGGCTTGCCGATCGGCTGGAGCATCGCTGTGCCGCCCGGCTTCGCGTCCTCTGGAACGCGGTACAGCGCCACTGGACCAGTGTCACCCTTGGTTACGATGAGCACCTCTCCTTTGGGTGTGACGAGGAGCGCTTCCGCATCATGCGCTCCGTCTGGATAGGTCATGCGCAGTAGATCAGCGACCGCAACGGAGCCAGGGGACTCGGCAGGTTCCGGGATGCGATAGATCACGATATTGGCGCGCTTGGCTTCGTTGTCGCCGATGTCACCGACGTAGATGCACGTGCCGGCAGGACACGGCCCGATCGCTACTGCCTCCCAGTCTTCAACCTTTGTTCCAGACACGCGGACGTGACCGACCACGGCCCCTTTCGAGTCGAGTGCGACCAGCACCGGTTCATGCGAATCGTTAAGCGCCCATAGACGATCGGGAGTCCTTTTGCTCACCGCGACCCCGCTGCCCTCGGGAAGGTCAGCCACCTTGATCAGAGATCCGGTGAGCTCACAGCTTGGTGAATTCGATGCGTTCTGCTGCGCGGCCGCCATTGCCACGACGACAAAGATGAGGAGTGCACACGACACCGCGTGTGTGCTGAAGCCGATGACCTGCCGCAACATGCCAGTGCCTGACGGCTTTCCTAGCAAGTTGGGCACCATCGGAGGAACAGTCGGGTCGCATTCCGCTGGCATTCTCTGCCTTAAACGCGGACGAGCCGACACCGAACTCTGAGCAAGTCCTTGTCGGGCCAGACTTCATGGTCTTCTCCCTGGCGACGCTCAGTGAGAATCAGAGTGAGATCCACCCTTGCCGACGGTGAACATCACTGTCTTGGACTGTCCGGGAAAGACCTCATGGTTGGCGTTTACCAATTCGATTCGGATCTTGTGCGGGCCCGGCGGCATCCCGGCCAGGTCGATCGTGTTGATGTCACTCGCGTCTGCCCACCACCAGGGCACGTCGTCGACGTGGACGTGCAGATGGCCGACTCGCGGGGATGCATTGAGGGCTCCCTTCCCGAATACCGGGACGATGTGCACGTTCTCTGCCCGCCACTGGATCCAGACGACGCCTCGATCCAAGAGATCGGGAAGCGGTTGGTCCACGATGAGCTTGGGAGCCGGCTCGTTCGTGATTTCGAGGTAGGGCGTGGCGCCGCGGACCTCCTTGGCGCTCAGAGCGACGGCCTTGACATCAGTACCGGTTGATGCTTGAGCGCCGCCGTTCTTTTCCGCGGCCGCGGGGGCCGCTGCGTACATGAGAGGTCCCGCGCGGCGCACGGATGCTGACGAGAGCACCAGAACCATCATCGCGGCAAATACGATGTGATTCCAGCTCGGGAGGCAACGCGGCGAGTCGGTCGTTCGAGTGGCTTCATGCTCTTCTCCTGGAGCGCATGAAACCAGACACGCGTCGATCGATCTATCAGACGATGGTATCGACGATACCTTCGTATCAAGGCTCCTGACCGAAACCGATACCAAGGTCTGATAGACGACAGCACTTCGCGCGCGCATGCTTCGTAGCGCTTCGCCGTCGCTGGTGGTCACGGAGGTACGGAGATGACGCAGGAGTTTGACGTCGTGTGTCTCGGTGGTGGCGTTGCCGGCGAAGCGATCGCCGAGGGTCTTCGCGAGAGCGGCATGACGCTCGCCGTGGTCGAGCGGGAACTGGTCGGTGGCGAATGCCCGTACTGGGGATGCGTCCCGTCGAAGACCTTGCTTCGCTCGGGCGAGACCTTGAGCGAAGCCGATCGCGCTCGCTTCTCGCTGCTTCACGCGTCGAATGGACGGTCGACTTCCCCAAGGTCTCTACACGCGTGCTGTGGATGGCACGCAACCTCGATGACAGCAGGCCGGCTGCCGCGCTCGAAGCAACCGGAGCCAGGCTCTTTCGAGGTGAAGGGAAACTCGACGGTCTGCGCACGGTCATCGTTGGACGCGAGCAGCTCAACGCGCGTCGGGCCGTCGTGATCGCCACCGGCAGCACCGCGACGATCCCGCCGATTCCCGGCCTGGACACCGTTGATTTCTGGACCAATCGCCAGGCGGCGATTCCGAGGGAGCTGCCGGCATCGCTCGCAATCCTCGGCGGGGGCGCTATTGGCGTAGAGCTGGGGCAAGCATTCGCACGCCTCGGTTCGAAGGTGATCGTGATCGAAGCCGGACCGAGGTTCCTTGGTTTCGAGGATCCAGAGGCTGGAGCCGCGCTCCGGCCGCACCTGGAAGCGGACGGCATCACGCTGACGATCGGGGACCCGTGTGTCGCCGTGGAAAAACAATCCGATGGGCCATCGCACCAAGGCTCAGCGGTCGTACTCCACTTGAAGTCCGGAACCGTGGTCTCGGCCGACCGGTTGCTCGTCGCGACGGGTCGCCGCCCCAACGTCGAGGCATGGCGCGCCGCTGGGCTCGCTCAGACGGAGCGCGGCTGGTTGAAGGTGGACCCCGCGACGCTCGAAGCGCAACCCGGCGTGTTCGGAGCCGGCGACGTCACGGGGCTTGGTGGATTCACCCACCTCGCTCACTACCACGGTCGGGTGATCGCGCAGCGATTGCGGGGCATGGACGTCACGGCCGACCACGCTGCCGTTCCGCGCGTGACCTACACCGATCCGGAAGTCGCGTCGGTGGGACTGTCTGAGGCCGCCGCGCGCGCGAGCGGCATTGATGTCGTCGTCGCCACGGCCGAATCCCAGCGAGACGGCGCGAGGCTACATCCACGACTTCCGCGGCGGTGTGCTGAAGCTGGTTGCCGACCGCGGCCACGGAGTGCTGGTCGGCGCGACCCTGGTCACTCCACGTGCGGGCGAGATCGTGGGCGAGCTCGTGCTCGCGATCAAGTTGCGAACGCCACTGAAGGCGCTCGCCGACATCATTCATCCCTTCCCGGCCTTCAACCGCGTGCTTGGCGCAAGCCTCGACGAGCTCGCCACGAAAGCGGCTTTGCAACACGCGGCGCAATCCTGATCCATCCATCACCAGACACGGAGGTCACAATGAGCACTCAGACAATCACTGAACACGCGATTCAGAACCGCACCGCTGCAGCCGTTGATCTGAAACTCGAGGTCGTCGTCATCCCGGTAGCCGACGTCGGACCGTAACAGTTGAGATTTCAACAGACCGAAATGGACACACGCAAACGCTCACAGGTGTCGATCGTCGACGACGACGAGTCCATTCGCGAGTCGCTGCCTGACTTGCTGCGGCTGTTGGGCTTCGCCGCCCAGGCGTTCTCATCGGCGGAAGCATTCCTCGCCTCGGAGGTTGTGGGCGAGACACGCTGCCTGATTCTCGACATCGCAATGCCTGGCATGTCGGGCCCTGATCTTCAACAGGAGTTGATGCGCCGCCGGCAGGAGATCCCGATTGTCTTCATCACCGCTAACGGAGATCGAACTGTCCGTCCGCGCCTGATCGCACAGGGCGCCGTGGAGTGTCTGTTCAAGCCGTTCAGCGAGACCGCCCTGCTCGACGCGCTCAACGCCGCACTTCGGACGAGGTAGGCAGGACAATGACCAGCACGCGAAATGTTACACGCGCGTCTGTCTCGAGCAGCCTCGAACAACCATATACTGGGACTTCGGCGATCGCTTTCCGTGCGCTCGAGGCCCTCAGCATGCCGGACGTAAAGTCGATTGTCTTCGTCGTCGACGACGACGTCTCGGTACGCGAATCGTTGGAGCTGCTGATCAAAGGCGCAGGCTGGCAGTCCAGGACGTTTGCGTCGGCGCGGGAATTCTTATCCAACCCCCAACCCACGGTTCCATGTTGCCTGGTGCTCGATGTCACGCTACCGGGGCTCAACGGCCTCGAGTTGCAGCAGCGGCTCGCCGGCCGCCGGGACATGCCGATCATCTTCATCACCGGATACGGGGACGTGCCCATGAGCGTGCGCGCGATGAAGGCGGGAGCGGTCGAGTTCCTGACGAAACCGTACAACGACGATGTGCTGTTGGACGCCATCCGCGGCGCCATCGAGCGGAGTCGCGCCGCTTTGCGTCACGATTCGGAGATGCAGGTGCTGCGTGATTGTTACGCGTCACTGACACCGCGCGAACGCGACGTAATGGCTTTGGTCGTGTCCGGGCTGTTGAACAAGCAGGTCGGTGGACAACTCGGTATCAGCGAGATCACGGTCAAGGCACACCGAGGCCAGGTCATGCGCAAGATGAAGGCGGACTCGCTTCCTGACCTGGTGACGATGGCCGCGCGTCTCGGGCTCCGGTCTTTACCGAGTCACTGATAGAGCCGACTCCCCCGCATTATTTCGACCCGTCACGCTGGCGCGCCTCCAAGTCGTTGCGCGGCAACGCTGAGCACCCCGCAAACCCTGGCGACTAAGACCGCGACCCTGTGACGTAGAATCCCGGCAGTTTCTTTATGCCCGGCGCCTCTGACATGCCTCGGTCCGCCGCTTCAGACGATCGCCCAGAGCCTGAACGTCCGTGACATTTTCGCGCGCATTTCCGAAGAGGCACGCCCCATTGTTCCGCACGACTTTCTCTATTTTGGCCGGCTGCTGGACGAACAACGTCAGCGCATTCGTCTGATCGCGCTCTCAGGCGCCCTACCCGATGGCCTCGGTGAACTGTGCTCGAACGAGCACGGAAAGGTAGAGAGACCTTTCGATCTCAGGTCCTCTCGTCGATCACACATCGACCGAGTACGTAGGGAATCAGCACGGTGAGATCGTCGAGAAGCAGCCGCATGACGTTCGTGGCCGCAGACTCGAAACCGGCGAGCGATCCGATCATCTCTCCCGTCTGCGTGTTTACCAGATCCGATATTGCCCTGATGATGATGAGCCGGACGCTTCGTCGATGCGCCACCCAGGCGATCGCGCTGGACTCCCAATCGGCCGCTACGGCGTCGAAGCGGTCAACCAGTTCGGACACCTGCGACGGAACGAGATCGCGATCGCCAGAGACCAGCAGGGCTCTCCTCACCTCGATGGGGAAGGAGTCATCCAGCCACGTGAGATCGATATCTGTCGTGTACCAGTCGATCGCTTGGGAAGAATCGCCTATCGCCTCGTGAACGTCGTACGTGACTGCACGCGTGACGAGCAGCTTCTCCCCGCGTTGCGCGCGTCCTTCGATTCCGCCGCAGGTCCCGAGGTTGATCAGGATTTCGGGATGCCATCGATTGACGACGTACTCCGTTGAGGCCGCCGCGGCGATCTTTCCCCAGCCGCCGTGGAAGAACAGGATTTCTTGATTGCCAATGGCGTGCGTCAAGCACTCACCGTACGGAGTACGCTCGACGCGTGCCGGTTTCAACAATTCCTTGACCGGAACCCACTCGGCGTTGGCGGAAACCAGGACAACGATCGGATGACCGACCTCGGTCGTGCTCATGCCGGCTCCAGCGTTCTTTCCAGGCCAAAGATCTTTACACGACCTCGTATCCTTAGTGCGGTTGCGTGCGTATAGTTCTTGAGAGCGAATGAAGGACGACCTCGCACGTGACGGACAAGTCGAGGCGCGGTATCTCGCGTTTCTCGAGACGATTACCCACCTTCGGCCGAGTTTGCACCGCTACTGCGCGCGCATGACGGGCTCCGTGCTGGACGGAGAGGATGTCGTTCAGGAGGCACTCTTCCAGGCGTATCGGAAACTCGAGACGTTCGACGAAGGGCGACCTCTGACGCCGTGGTTGTTTCGTATCGCCCACAATCGGTGCATCGACTTTCTCCGCCGCAGGAGTATTCGTGAGCAGGCGGAGGTGGAAGCCGCCGATGGCGAAGAACCTTCCACCGCGCCCATCGAGCCGATCGGCCCGGCACTCGGGAAGGCTGTCGAGCATCTCGTGGTCATGCTGCCGCCCAAAGAGCGGGCGTGTGTGCTCCTGAAGGATGTGTTCGACTACTCGCTCGAAGAGATCGCAGATCTCGTGGACTCGACTGTCGGAGGCGTCAAGGCCGCGCTCAATCGAGGCCGATCGAAATTGGTCCACCGACCGGCAGGTCTTCCGTCAGCTCGTGCTCAAACGGGCAACGACGCGGAACTCCTTCGGCTGTACGTCGAGCGATTCAACCAACGCGACTGGGACGGGCTTCGCGAACTGATTTCGGCCGACGCTCGCCTGCTGCTGGCGGACCGGTTCCGCGGACGTCTCGCCGATGCACCGTACTTTGTCACCTACGAGCGTATGGAGGTCTCGTGGCGCCTGGCGGTTGCCGAAGTCGATCGGGAAGCCGTGATCGTCATTCAACAGGAAGACCGCGAGGGTCGGATCACACAATCCCTCGTGCGCCTGCATGTGTCAGCCCGTCGAATCGCTGGCATCACTGATTACTGGTACTGCCCGTGGATGCTTCCAGCCGCCGCGACCGTTCTCATCAACTAAGACTCCGTATCCTCGCGGCGCTCGCCTCCGTAATAGCAGCAAGAGATTCAACGCAGGAGCGATTCCATGCTGCTGGAAAACAAGATTGCCGTGATCTACGGCGCCGGAGGTGCGATCGGGAGCGCCGTCGCACGCGCCTTCGCGCGCGAAGGCGCCAGGCTTTTTCTCGCCGGGCGGCACGGCGCCTCGGTCGAAGCGGTGGCGCGGGATGTCATCGCCGCCGGAGGATCAGCCGAGGCGGCGGAAGTCGATGCTCTCGACGAGCAGGACGTGGACGGGCATCTGCAATCCGTGATCGACAAGTCTGGGCGCATCGACGTCTCGTTCAACGCCGTCGGCATGCCGAATACGAAGATTTTGGGTGTGCCGCTGGTCGCCCTCGATGTCGAGCAGTTCCTTCTACCGATTGCAATCTACGCGAGGTCGTACCTTCTGACCGCCCGACTGGCGGCGCGGCGGATGGTCGCGAACAGATCGGGAGTGATCATGACCGTTACCGCGCTCCACTCGCGCATGGGCATCCCGTTGGTCGGAGGCTACGGTCCCGCGATGGCCGCCAAGGAGGCACTCACTCGAGATCTGTCTGCCGAGCTCGCACCTCATGGCATTCGCGTGGTTGGTCTGCGCCCGCAGGCCATGCCGGAGACACCCACGATCAAAGACGCGTTCGAGCCTCGCGCCAGGGCAGCGGGAATGACGTGGGAACAGTGGCAAGAATTCCTCGCAAGCAGAACCCACGCTCGACGGCTCATGGGCGTCGAAGAGCTGGCAAACATGGCGGTATTCGTGGCTTCCAATCGGGCAAGCGGGATGACCGGAACCATCGTCAACTTGACCATGGGGAGCCTGGATGACTAAGGCCTTTCTCCGTTCCAGCGCGGCTTAACGATTCTGGTTGGTCCGCTGGGCGGGCTCGAAGAGCTCGATCGGATTGCCGTCGGGATCTTCCACCTGGATCTGCCGTCCGCCCGGACCGGCCTCCATTTGATTGCGAAACTTCACTCCGCCTTTCTTTAGTACGTCTATCAGCGCCGGAAGATCGATCACGCGCAGGACCACTCGATTCCACCCACCAGGCTCCTGGGTCTGACCATCAGGCAGCGGCCGGGATCCCGATGCTCCTGGCCCACTGAGGAGCAGCGTTACCCCTCCAAGCGATACGCTGGCGAATGCGGGGAGCTGCTGATGTTCCAGCGTGAATCCGAGATGGCTCGTGTAGAAGGCGGCCGCGCGGGCAACATCCTTCACCTGGTAGCGCACGCCGTGCACCGTGACGATGCCATGTGTGCTCGCATGCTCGACGTCACTCGTCACTGCTGACATTCCTTTTTGCGTCTCGCTCATCACAACCTCCTGAGGTCATGCGTCATCCACAATCCTCGCCAACTTCCTCCATCAACCCGAAGCTCGTGTGAACAAACAGCTCACCTGCGGGGGCGTGCCGGCGACTCGAGGATCTCAGCTTGCATCTGGCGCGGCGCAGACGTGTTGCTCAGTCTCTACCGCGAATGTTGGCACGAGCCGAGAGGAGGTTGGCGTCAGCCGAACGTGAAGGCGTACGCCTCGACACCAGCATCCAGAAATTCGATTGCGAAGGTTCGATCGACGATCGGCCGTTGTTGTCGGAGCAGCTGATAGAGCCGCTGTTCAACTGCCGTTCCGTTGCCGGCCTCGTCGACGTCCAAGCCATGGGCTGCGCCCGGCGGTTGACCATCGATGGTCACACGAAAACGGACTGGGTTCCCCGGCCGTGGCGGACCCATGACGAGATGGAGGTCGCGCGCGTGAAAGCGGTTCACGATCTGACCGGACGCTTTGTTCAAGACCGCCGCCTGCGAGCCCATCGTCCATTCGCCCGCGAGCGCCCATTCGTAGAGCGACAATCGCGTCGGTGCCGAATAGACCCGGCGTCGATCCGTGTCTGCCCCACCACGCGACGCGAAGTTCGCCGTCCGCTCGTACCCGAGATAATTTTCGGGAGACCGTAAGTTTTCCCAGTCAGCCGCCGCTTCGAAGCCGCTGCCAGCGACTGACACGGTGCCGTCGCCGATACCAGTGACGCCGGCGTCCGCCAGCAATCGTTGAATGACCCTCTCGGACTTTTCGTACTCCCCTTCGCCGAAATGGTGCTCGCGAATGCGGCCTCGCGCGTCGAGGAAGTACAGGGCCGGCCAATACTGGTTCCTGAACGCGCGCCAGATTGCGTAGTCGTTGTCGATGACGATCGGATACTCGATCCTCATCGGCTGTATGGCACGGCGGACGCTATCGACGTTCTTTTCGAAGGGGAACTCGGGTGTGTGCACGCCAATCACGAGAAGCCCTTGCGTGTACTTCTGCGCCCACGCGCGAACGTATGGCAGCGTGCGCAGCCAGTTGATGCACGTATAGGTGCAGAAGTCGACAACGACGACCTTCCCGAGCAAGCTCTCCGCCGACAGGCGTGGCGAATTGAGCCATTCCGTCGCTCGGCCGATGGCAGCCAGCTCACGTGGCAGGCGATTCTGAGCCTCCGCCGCGAATATGCCGAGGTGCGCGGCTGCCATCGTTATCGTCACGCTGCCCAGAAAACGCCGGCGCTCATGGTCAACGCCCTCGGCCATGTCATCGCGCTTCATCGCTACCGCTGATCTCCTGGACCAGATGAAACCAGAGGGGCGACGCCGGATCTATCAGACGAAGGTATCGATCGCAACTTCGTACGGTCGGGCTCCCGCCTGATCAACCATGGCCAAGACCGACACGTCCTGAGGATATCGTGATAGACAAGCGTGGTAACCATCACGAGGGGGGACACTTGGGCCAGGAATTCGACGTCGTATGTCTCGGTGGCGGCGTCGCCACAGAGGCGATCGCGGCTGGCCTTCGGGACAGCGGGTTGACGCTCGCGGTCGTCGAGCGAGAGCTGGTCGGGGGCGAGTG
>Ga0075420_100005019_pt1 | contig 11613 bp, 11 predicted proteins | sample SoiMetdeltSBSDD4_FD_75296 | JGI IMG/M metagenome (GOLD analysis project Ga0075420, IMG submission 75296) | Bulk soil microbial communities from a Populus tree surrounding site in Tennessee, USA - Soil MetaG P. deltoides SBSDD4 | ecosystem: Environmental > Terrestrial > Soil > Tree plantation... | reverse complement strand
TCACCGACGCCCCGAGCGACCCCAAGCCCGTGCAACCGGAGCTGCCGCTGCTCGTCGGCGGCGGCGGCGAACGCCGCACCCTCCGCATCGCTGCGCGCTACGCCGACGAGTGGAACGCCTGGACCACCCCCGGGGTCATGACCCACAAGCGGGGCGTCCTCCACCGCCACTGCGAGGACCTCGGCCGCGACCCCGCCGAGATCACGATCTCGACCCAGGCGCTGCTGTTCCTCTCCGACGACGAGGACTGGCTCGCCCGCCACCGCGGCAACGACATCGGCATGCCCACCATCGTCGGCACCCCCGACGAGGTCACCGAGATCGTCGCGGCCTACCGGGAGGCGGGCGTCGACGAGCTGATCCTCCCCGACTGGACCATGGACACGGTCGAGCGCCGCAAGGACACCTACGACCTCTTCATGGCCGAAGTCGCCCTGCACTTCGCCTGACATTTCACCTGACGTCGCCGCCTCGACCCGCGACCATGGGACGAAGGGGTGAGGCGCATGTCGATGTCGGGCGACAACCAGAAGCGCTGCGGTTTCTGCGGCCGGAGCGTCGAGGCGGTGACCCACCTGGTCCGCTCCCGCGGCGCGGTCTACATCTGCGACCGCTGCGTCGCCCAGGCGCACGAGATGCTGGCCGACGCGACGCCGACCGACAAGGTGCTGCGGTTCCGGCCGCCGTCGGGCCGCGTCGGCGACCACGACCAGGCGGAGGAAGCGGTCGAGCTCGCCTTCGAGGCCATGTTCGACGCCACGGTCTCCGTCGCCCAGCGCTGCGCAGCCATCGAGGACGGCGCCAACCTCGAGAGCACCATGCAGGAGCTCCAGGAGCGCTACGCGCCGTCCCGGGACGTCGAGGTGGTCGTCGACGCCGTGCGGTTCGTGGCCGACCACGAAGCCGAGGTCCGCTTCACCATCCTCCTGCCCCAGTTCGGCCAGGGCGGGCTGCACCGGGTCGGCTACGCCGTCCACGACGACGGCACCTGGAAGGTCGCCCGCCAGACCTGGTGCGAGCTGATCGGCCTGGCCGGCGTCCAGTGCCCACCGCGCAGCGTCGACTGATTCCGCCGCGCCCTGCGCTCTCGGTGGTCAGCGAGTGCATCGCTGGGCGATGGACTGCGACGACCTCAACGAGACCGAGCTGGAGCGCTGGCAGCGCAACTTCGCCGAGCTGCTCCAGGAGCTGCGGGTGATGCAGACCGGCGTGCAGATCCTGTTCGCCTTCCTGCTGAGCCTCGCGGTCAGCGGCCGGTTCGACGACATCGACGCCTTCCAGCGCACGGTCTACGTCGCCGACCTGCTGGCGGCCGCCGCGGCGACCGGGCTGATCGTCGCCCCGGTCGCTCACCACCGGACGCTGTTCCGGCGCGGTCGCAAGCCCTATCTCGTGCAGTCGGCCCACCGGATGGCGGCCGGCGGCCTCTGGTGCATGGTGGTGGCGATGGTCAGCTCGGTGCTGCTCGCCACCGACCTGGTCCTCGCCCGGCCGGCGGCGCTCGCCATCGCCACGTTGACCAGCGGTTGGTTCGCCTACTTCTGGGGCATCTCCCCGTGGCTCGAACGCCGGACGACGGAGATCCCTACGACGACCACGTAGATGACGACCACGTAAAAACGGCGTCGGCCAGCTGGTCGAGGCCCCAGTCGAGGTCCGCCTGCTCGATCGTCAGCGGCGGCGCCAACCGGATGGTGCTCCCGTGGGTGTCCTTGGCGAGGACACCCCGCTCCAGCAGCGCCTCGCACACCGCCCGCCCCGACGGCACGCGGCCGCCAAAGTCGACGCCGGCCCACAGGCCCCGCGCCCGCACGCCCACCACCTCGGGGCCGACCATCGCCTGGAGGCGGTCGGCGAGGTGGACGCCGAGCTTGGCGGCCCGCTCCTGGTGCTCGCCGGTGCGCAGCATCGCCAGCACCTCCCGGCCGACGGCGCAGGCCAGCGGGTTGCCGCCGAACGTGCTGCCGTGCGTGCCGGCGGTCATCACCCCGAGGATGTCGGTGTCGGCGGCCACGGCGGACAGCGGCATCATCCCGCCGCCGAGCGCCTTGCCCATGATGTACACGTCGGGGATGACGTCTTCGTGGTCGCAGGCGAAGGTGCGGCCGGTGCGGCCCAGGCCCGACTGGATCTCGTCGGCGAGCAGCAGCACGCTGCGCTCGGTGCAGGTCCCGCGCACCGCCGAGAGGTAGCCGTCGGGCGGGATGACGACCCCGGCCTCGCCCTGGATGGGCTCGACCAGGAAGCCGACGGTGTCGTCGGTGATCGCCGCCCGCAGCGCCTCGACATCGCCGTAGGGGACGGTGACGAACCCTGGCGGGAACGGCCCGAAGTCGTCCCGGGCGGTCGCGTCGGACGAGAAGCCGACGATCGTCGTGGTGCGCCCGTGGAAGTTGTCGGCGCACACGACGATCTGCGCCCGGTCGGGAGCCACGCCCTTGACCAGGTAGCCCCAGCGGCGGGCCAGCTTGATCGCCGTCTCGACCGCCTCGGCCCCGGTGTTCATCGGGAGCACGAGGTCCTTGCCACAGAGGTCGGCCAGCTCCTCGGCGAACGGCCCGAGCTGGTCGTTCCGGAAGGCCCGGCTCGTCAGCGTCAACCGGTCGAGCTGGGCGTGGGCGGCAGCGATCAGCCGGGGATGGCGGTGGCCGAAGTTCAGCGCCGAGTAGGCGGCGAGCATGTCGAGGTAGCGGCGACCGGTGTCGTCGACCACCCACGATCCCTCCCCCGCCACCAGGGTGACCGGCAGCGGCGCGTAGTTGGGGGCCACATGGAGTTCGCTCATGACCTCAGCTCCAGGGTGCAGCACTTGACGCTGCCGCCGCCTCGCAGCAGCTCGCGCAGTTCGACGGGCACGGGCGTGAACCCCAGGTCGGCCACCTGCTTGGCCAGGCCCTTGGCTGGGGCCGGGATCACCACGTGGATCCCGTCGCTCATGGCGTTGAGCCCGAACGCGTTGGCGTCGACCTCGTCGGCGACGACAGCGTCGGGGTAGCGGCGACGCAGCTCGGACTGGCTGGCGGGCGAGAACGCCGCTGGGTTGTAGACGATGCGGTCCTCGTCGAGCACGAACAGCGCCGTGTCCAGGTGGTAGAAGCGCGGGTCGATCAGCTCGAGGCTCACCACCTCCCGCCCGAACACCTGGGCCGCCTCCCGGTGCGCGGCCGGGTCGGTGCGGAACCCGGTCCCGCCGAGGATCACGTCGCCGGCCACGACGAAATCGCCCTCGCCCTCGTGCACGTGGGCGGCCCGGAGCACCGAGACGCCGTGCTCCTCGAACCAGCGGGCGTAGTAGTCCTCTTCGCCCCGGCGCTCAGGGTGCTGGAAGCGGGCGAGGTAGGCGGTGCCGTCGAGCACCAGCGCGCTGTTCGCGGCGTAGACCATGTCGGGCAGCCCGGGGACGGGTTCGATCAGCTCGACGCTGTGGCCGAGGTCGAGGTAAGTCTGCCGCAGGCCCGCCCACTGCTCCTCCGCCGCGCCCTGGTCGACCGGCACGATCGGATCCATCCACGGATTGATCGTGTAGACGACGTCGAAATGCGTCGGAGGGCACATGAGGAGGCGGCGCTGCATGCCCGGGACCCTAAGGACCTCGCAGGGCACGTACAATGCGCCACCTTTGCAATTCAGGGAGGGTTCGTTGCTCAGGGACGACATCGACCGCAAGATCGTTGCGCAGCTGGTGGAGAACGCGCGGGCCTCGTACGCCCAGATCGGCCAGGCCGTGGGGCTGTCGACGCCGGCGGTCAAGCGGCGAGTCGACCGCCTGGTCGGGGCCGGGGTCATCAGAGGCTTCACCACACTCGTCGACCCCGAGGCCGTCGGCGGCGGTACCGAGGCCTTCGTCGAGCTGATCTGCAAGAGCCGCACCGACCCGGAGGAGATCCGCTCGATGGTGTCGCCCTATCCCGAAGTGGTGGGCGCCTACACGATCAGCGGCGACGCCGACGCTCTCCTCCACATCCAGACCGCCAGCACCCGCGAGCTCGAGTCCGTCATCGAACGCATCCGAGCCCACCAGAACGCCGAGCGCACCAGCTCGCGCATCGTGCTCTCCCGGCTCGTCCACCGCCCCACCGCCTAGCCTGCTCGGCCGTGGCTGGGCGGACCTGGACTGTGCGGCGACGCTGGGCGCCTCGAGGCCCCGCGTCGTTGGTGGCGCGCCTGCGGCGGTGGGCGAGAGATGCGTGGTGGCCCAAGCCGAAGGCTGCTGCTCCCGACGCGCCCGCGGCGCCGAGCACCGAGCTCCCACCGGGGATCCCCGCACCCCGGTACGCCGCGCGGCCCCGGCGGAAGCGAGATGGCTGCCTCGACTCGGGGATGGAGCTCGTCGGCGAGGGCTGTGCCGAAGTGATCCTCGAGGCGCCGTTGATCCTGCTGGCAATCGCGGCGCTGCTGATCGCGATCCTCATCGTGGTGCCATTGATGCTGGCCGTCGTCGACGTCGTCGTGCTGCTGGTGCTCGCCGGACTCGGGATCGTCGGCCGCGTCCTGTTCCGCCGCCCCTGGACCATCGATGCGACCAGCTCCGACGGCATCCGGCTCAGCTGGCAGGTCGTCGGCTGGCGGGCCAGCGGCACCCGCCGGGCCGAGATCGCCGAAGCTCTCGACGCCGGCGTGGTCCCGCCGCCGGACCCCAGCTAGCGGGCGCGGGTCCCGCCGCTCGCGAGGACGAAGCCGACGAACGCGACCAGGGTCACGGTGGGCCCCGGCAGGTCCGTGAGCGGGACCCGGTCGCTGGGTGGGTCGCCCACCAGGGCCGACACCGAGCGGTCGGTCACCGACACCTCGGTGCCGGTCGACAGGCTGACGTGCTGCAACAGCGTCCGTGACGCCGGCGCCGAGTCGACCAGCAGCCGGAGCTCGGCGGTGACCACCTCCCCCGGCGCCAGGGTTCCGAGCGGGCAGGTCGCCCGGCGGCCTGCAATTCGGCACGGCCCGGCCGGGCTCGTGGCGCTCCGCAGGGCCGCGACCTGCGACACGTCGTCCGCCAGCTGGACGTCCCGCACCGTGCCGGCCCCGTCGTTCCGGACCAGCAGCACCACGCTCGCGGCCTGACCTGGAACCGGCGGGCTGGGCTTGACCGTCGCCGTCACCGACAGCTGCGCCGGCGGCGGGGGTGGTGGAGGCGGCAGCGTCGTCGTGGTCGTCGGGGGCAGGGTCGTCGACGTCGTGGTGGTGGGCGGAGGCGGAGGTGCCGTCGTCGTCGTGGTCGTCGGAGCCGGCGGTGGCGGCGGTGGGGGCGGGAGCGTCGTGATCGTCGTCGGAGGCAAGGTCGTCGTCGTGGTCGTCGTCGTGGTCGTCGTGGTCGTGGTCGTCGTGGGGGGCGGCGGCGGGCACGAGGGGTACCCGAAGATGGCGCCGATGTCGACGACGATGCCGAGGTCCAGGTCGATCAGCACCAGGTTCCCGTGGATGTCGAGCTGCAGGCACAGGAACGACACCCGATGAGGCGACCGGGGCGACCGTGGGGGGTCCGGGTCCGACGACGTCCCCGCCTGGCTCAACGCGAGCGCGACCACCAGTGCAGCGATCGCTGCGACCCACACCGCCACGCGCACGGCTCAGTCCCCGTCGACGTCGCCGTTGGCGTCGGCACCTGCAGCGTTGGCCGACGCCTCGTTGACCACCAGCACCACGATGGCCGCCAGTAGCGCCAGGGCGACGACGACCACCGACGGCAGGAAGATGAACAGGTCGATCGCCGTACCGATCGGCGGCACGCCCGGCATCTCGTTCCGCACCGCGGGCACCGCCACGAGCATGGCCCCGAGCCAGATGACCTGGTCGAAGTCGACCCGGCCCCGCACGATGGCCCCGCCGATGACCGCCACGGTGATCAGCGCCACCACGACGATCCCGCCGAGGTAGAAGAGGGCGAAGCTGATCGCCAGCATCTCCCGCCGGCCCGCCAGGTCCAGGTGCAGCACCTGGTCCGACGACTCGGCCTTGCCGGACAGGTCCCATCCGTCGGTCTGGTCCGCCATCGTGACGTCCATCGGCACCTGCTCGCCGTTGCTGGTGGCCTCCAGGCGGAAGGTCATCCGGGGCCGGTCGAACGGGAACCGCTGCGAGCCGGTGGTGGTGCCCACCGACGCGCCGACCGGGTCGATGATCTGGTTCGCCGGGAAGTCGAACGCCGCCGGTGGCTCGCCGGCCGCCACCAACCGGAGCTGTAGCGGCTGCCGCAGCTGGCCGGTCCGCCCGGCCGCGAAGGTGCCGTGGGGCACGGGTCGCAGCCGGAGGTCGAACGACCCGGCGGCCGGGTCGAGGCTCGCCGCCTCGACCTCCAGCGTCACCCGGTCGTCAGGGTGGGTGAGGCGGGCGTCGTCGAGCGCCACCGACCCGGAGTCGTGGAGCTGCAGGCCCGCGACCACCAGGGCGTAGTACACGGCGAGCACGCCGATCCCGCCGAGCAGCACGAGCCGCCACCGCAGGCGACGGGTGCGCCTGTGCTTGGCCCGAGCGGAGCCGGGCCCGGAAGCGCCGGTCCCCGCGAAGGCGGGGTCGATGGCGGCCCCGTGGTCAGTCGTTGAAGTGCCCGATCTCAACATCTTCGAGCACTCCCAGCGCATCGGGGACGAGCACCGCGACCGAGTAGTAGGCACTGACCAGGTAGGAGATGATCGCCTTCTCACTGATGCCCATGAACCGCACGGACAGGCTCGGCTGGTACTCGTCGGGGATGCCGGTCTGGTGCAGGCCCACCACTCCGCGGTCCTCCTCGCCGGTCCGCATGACCAGGATCGACGTGGTGCCCGAGTCGCTGATCGGGATCTTGTTGCACGGGAAGATCGGCAGCCCCCGCCACGCCGGCAGCTGGTGGCCGCCGATGTCGACGGTCCCGGGGTAGACGCCCCGCCGGGTGCACTCCCGCCCGAACGCCGCGATGGCCCGGGGGTGGGCGAAGAAGTACTGCGGCTTGGTGCGGCGCGACATCAGGTCGTCGAGGTCGTCGGGCGTCGGCGGGCCGGTCCGGGTGCGTATCCGCTCCTTCAGGTCGCAGTTGTGGAGCAGCCCGAACTCGCGGTTGTTGACCATCTCGTGCTCCTGGCGCTCGCGCAGGGCCTCGATGGTCAGGCGGAGCTGCTGCTCGACCTGGTTCATCGGATCGTTGAAGAGGTCGGCCACCCGGGTGTGGACCCGCAGCACCGTCTGGGCCACGCTCAGCTGGTACTCCCGCGGGGTGACCTCGTAGTCGACGAACGTGCCGACGAGGTCGACCTCGCCCTCGTGCGCGGCGTTCAGCGCGATCTCGGCCTCGCCGTAGCGGTTCTGGGCGTGTTGCGGCTGCGACTGGTAGGTGGTGATGTGCGCCCGCAGGTCCTCGATGTTGGCGACCAGCTCGTCCAGGGTCTGGCGGGGCAGCGACAGCACCGTGCACGCGGTGACGGCCTTGACCGTGTAGCGCCACTCGCTCTCCGGCCGCATGACCTCGTCCTCGCCGAAGAAGTCGCCGTCGGCGAGCACGTCGAGCAGGGCCTCGCCCTGGTACTTGCCGGCCGTCGACTTGTTGAGCTTGCCGTGCGCCACCAGCACGATGCGGTCGGCCGGCTGGCCGGACTCGGCGACGACCGCGCCCGCCTCCACCTCCTCCTGGACGAACCGGTCGGCGATGGCGCCCAGCACGTCGGGGTCCTCGAAGTCGCGGAGCATCGGCAGCTCGCGCAGCTCGTTGGGGATGACCCGCACCTGCGCGCCCGCCACCGTGAAGGTGACGCGCCCGTCGCCGAGCGCGTAGGTCAGCCGCCGGTTGACGCGGTAGGCACCGCCGTTGACCTGCACCCACGGCAGCTGGCGGAGCAGCCACCGCGAGGTGATGTCCTGCATCTGCGGGACGGTCTTGGTGGTGGTCGCCAGCTGTCGGGCGGCGGCGGTACCCAAGCTGAGCTGCGACTCGCCGTTGCCGTTCTGGGTTGCAGCATCAGGCTGCATGGTCTCCGTCATGGCTGCTCCTGTTCGCTGTTCCTGTTCGCTGGGGCTGGATGAGGGCTCAGCGAGCCCGCTGGGTGACGAAGTCGGCGATGGCGTGCAGCCCCGCGACGTGGGGCGCAGCGGCGAACGACGGGAGCTGCTCGACGGCCTCGGCGCGATGGCGTTCGGCAACGAGCTGCGCGTGGGCGCGGGCCCCGCAGGCGTCGAGGACGCGGTGGACGAACGCCTCGTCGTCGGGGGTGAGCGGGGTCGTGTCGGCGTACAGGCGGTGGAGGCGATCCCGGTCCGGTGGCTCGGCGGCCGCCAGTGCGTTGACGACCGGCAGGGTCTTCTTGCGGCGCCGGATGTCACCGCCGGTGGGCTTGCCGGTCTCCGCGTCGTCGCCCCAGATGCCGAGGATGTCGTCGCGGATCTGGAAGCCCAGGCCGAGATGCCATCCGAACTCCCCGAAGAGCTGGGCGACGGCCTGGTCCCCGCATGCGACGAGCGCCCCGCCGTAGGGGGCGCAGCGCAGGAGCGCACCGGTCTTGCCCGCGATCATCTCGTGGTAGCGCTCGACGCCGACGTCGAGCACGGTCTCGTAGGTGAGGTCGCGCATCTGGCCGACGGTCAGCTCGACGGCGGCGCGGGCCAACTCGGCCATGAGGGCGGCGACCTGCGCCTCGGGGAGGCCGTAGTCGGCCAGGCGGGCCACAGCCCGGAACGCAAGGGCGTAGATGCAGTCGCCCACGTTGATGGCGTGCGGCTCGCCGCACAGCGTCCACAGCGCCGGCCGGCCCCGGCGCGTGCGGTCGCCGTCCTCGATGTCGTCGTGGGCCAGGCTCCAGTTGTGGATGAGCTCGACGGCGGCGGCGAACGGAACCACCCGCTCGATCGGTTCGTCGGGCGCCACCGCCCGGAACGCCAGCACCGCCAGCGCCGCCCGCAACTTCTTGCCCCCGCCGCTTGCGGCCTCGGCGGGCGACAACCGCCCGAAGCGCTCGTCCCGCCAGCCGAGGTGGTAGCAGATCGCGTCGCGCAGCCAGGGGTCGGGAACCTCCTTGTCGATGACATCGGCGATGCAGCGGTCGACCGGCTCGACGTAGGCGGTGAGCTGGGCGAGTGCAAGCGACTCGCTGGCCGCGGCCCGCCGCTCGGGCAGCCCGTAGAGCACGGTGCTGGCCGCGATGCACCGGTCGTTGTCGAGCACGGCCTCCTCGCCGCAGGACCGCAGGAGGTCGCGCAGCTCCCGGGGCGGCGGGAAGTACTCGTCCTCGGTGGTCACGTCGACCACCTCGATGCCTTCCCGCGGCGCCAGCCGGACCAGCACCGCCTGCACCACGTCCTCGGGCGCCGACGCGCCCGCCGTGACCCCCACGGTGCCGGACAGGTCGCCGGGGACCTCGTCGACGCCGTTGACCCGCACCACCCGGGACGTGCTGGCGGCGGCCACCCGGACGAGGGCGAGGGTGTTGGAGCTGTTCGCCGACCCGATGACCACGACGGCGTCGCAGCGCGGGCCCATGGCCTTGACCGCCGCCTGGCGGTTGGTGGTGGCGAAGCACAGGTCGCTGCGGCTCGGCGTCCAGATCTCGCCGAAGCGGGCCCGCGTCGCCTCCATGATGTCCTGCCACTCGTCGACGCCCAGCGTCGTCTGGGCCAGGAAGGCGACCGGGCGGCCCTCGTGGTCGCCGGCCAGGTCGAGCGCCTCGACGTCCGCCGGCGTCTCGACGAGGAACGTGCTGCCCGGCGCGACCGCCAGCGTGCCGACGGCCTCGTCGTGGCTGGCGTGGCCCGCGTAGAGGATGAGGTGGCCCTTGTCGCCCCGGTGGCGGACCTCGTGGTGCACCTTCTTCACCAGCGGGCACACCGCGTCGACCAGCATGCTGGACCGGGCCCGGGCGGCGGTGATCAGGTCGGGCGCCGAGCCGTGCGCCGACAGCATGAGCGGCGCCCCGTCCGGCACCGCGTCGAGGTCGTCGACGAACTCCACCCCGGCTCGCCGGAACCGGTCGACGACCACCTGGTTGTGGACGATCTCGTGGTAGCAGTAGACGGGCGGCTCGAAGGTCCGGACCATCCAGGCGAGCGCCTTGATGGCCATCTCCACGCCGGCACAGAAGCTCCTCGGAGCGGCCAGCAGCACTCGATCGACGCTGGAGGTCTCGGGGGCGAGCGCTGAGGCCATGCCCACGGAACGTAGTTGTCACAGCATGTTCGGTGAGCAGAACAAACCGTGTTTGTTCGATGATCTCGGTGATTATCGGGCGCGGGCGCCGCTTCGTCAGGGCGCCGGCGGGGCGGTCGTCGTCGCGCCGTCCTGCGCCTTGCAGTCGGCGATCACCTGACCGAGGATGCCCAGCTTCTCGGGCTCGAGGACCTTGGTCATCTCCGCCCCCGCGCCGCTCGCCCAGAGGGCGTAGATCCGGACCAGCGTCGGCCGACCCAGGCCGTCCATCCACCCCCGCACCAGGCACTCGGGGCTCTCGGCGTTGAGGCGTCCCAGGACCGACGGCTTGAGGGTGCGGGCGATCATCACCTCGACGCCCTCGTTGTCCAGGCACTCCATCGCCTTCGGGAGATCGGACTGGACCTCCTGCCGGCTCAGCGCCGTCAACGGGTCGGCGCCGTTCTGGATGCCGACCTCGATCAGCCGGGCCCGGCCCACGGTGTCGATGATGCTGCGGGCCATGCAGGTCGCATCCTTGTTGTCGACCGCCCCGAGCGAGGTGGTCGTGATGTACTGCTTCAACGAGTCGACCAGCGGATCCGGCGGGTCCGCCACGGCCTTGGGGCCGCTGTCCTCGGAGCTCATGATGTAGAGAAGGCCGCCGACCGCCGTGCCGAAGCACAGCAACACCAGCACGAACAACACGGCGACCAACCGTCGTCGCCGCCGGCGCGGCCGTTTCGGTCGAGACGACCCTTCGTCCGGTCCCCGGTCCGCTGACCCCGCTTCCATCAACCCGAGCGGGTCGACCGACGGGCCCGAGGGATCGTCGACCCGGCCCGACCAACGATCGCCCGTCCAATATCGGTAGGCGTGTCGTCCCGTCGGATCCACGTACCAACCTGGCGCTGAGGTCTCCACCACGATCCCCCTTGCGTCCGCGTGGGGGCCCGCCTGAGCACCCCCCTCACCTTTCGATACTAAGAAGATCCAAAAGGTTGCGCTGCGTAAGGGGTTTTTCCCGTTCTCGCTCGGTCAACCCGCGCAGTGTCAGACCCTGAAACTGCGCTCGTCGCCAGCTGAACGGCTCAGCCCTCGGCGGCGAACGCCCCGCCCGACCGGCGATGGGTTCGAGCTCGGTCCTCGAGGGCGATGGCGGACATCCCGCACCGTCGCCTGGGACGCTCCCGTCCGGGCCGCGATCGACCGGGTCGACGCCTCCGGCTCCTTCCGCACCACCTCGGCGGCCCGGCGACGCACCTCCGCCGGATCGACCGGGCGCAGGCGGCCATCCCGTCCCAACCGGGCGCGTAACTGCGCGGAATCCACGGTTGCGCGGCTGCGCAGCCTCGCCACCGTCTTGGGCGACAGACCACTGACGACCGCGATCCTTCGATCGGACCAGCTCGGCACCAGCTCCAGGATCCGCTGAGCCGCGGTCTCCCGCTCCCCCAGGCGACATTTCAGCATCATTGGAGGCAGGACTGGGAGTGTTTGCGCGCCTTACATAGTAAGAAACCGCAGCTCAG
>Ga0075420_100005017_pt1 | contig 11615 bp, 12 predicted proteins | sample SoiMetdeltSBSDD4_FD_75296 | JGI IMG/M metagenome (GOLD analysis project Ga0075420, IMG submission 75296) | Bulk soil microbial communities from a Populus tree surrounding site in Tennessee, USA - Soil MetaG P. deltoides SBSDD4 | ecosystem: Environmental > Terrestrial > Soil > Tree plantation... | reverse complement strand
TCCTCGAAGGTCGTCGTCCACACGGCGCCCTCGCCGAACGCGAGCCCGATAGCGCGCTCCTGGCCGACGGGAATCGGCTCGCCGATCACCGTTCTCGTCGCCGGGTCGACGCGGAAGACCGCGGACGGTCTGATGACCTCAACCCATAGCGAGCCGTCCCCGTAGGCGAGCCCGCCCACCGGCTGGTCGAAGTCAAGCGAACCGAGAACCTCGCCTGTCGTCCAGTCGAGCTCCACGACCGCGCCGGGCTGCGTGTCCGTCACGTCGGGTTGTGTACCGACCCAGAGCGACTCGCCGACCCGGATCGAGGACAGCGGAACCCCGTCAAGGGTCACGGTCCTGTCGGCTTCACCCGTGGCGAGATCGATGCGCTCGAGCTTCGCACCTGTCCCGAACGGTTGCCCCGGGCCGGCGATCAGAGATACCCAGAGCGCATCCTCGCCGGCCGTTACCCAGTTGGGCGGCCCGGGAACCTTGAGTATCGCGACGACGTCGGCCTCGCTCGCCGCGTCGTCACCGCCTGCGATGAGCGTGAAAACGAGTACGACGCCGATGATCGCTACGGCGACCGTGAGCCCGGCCACCACGAGGCGCGTGCGTCGCGCTCTTGTGACGGGCGGGCCTGTGGCCTCGCGGGGAGTCGGGTCCTGCATTCGCGACATGATCTCACCGGCTCTGGGTCGCGACAGCCTGGGGGCCGTCGCTCGCCGGTAGTGGCCTGCCGCGCACCTGCTGCCAGAGCAGCTGCGCCGAGGCGATCACGTCGTCCTTCGAGACCATGTGGGCCGGGTCGCCCCCCGCGAGAACGACGTAGTAGAAGGGTCCGTCTGTAAACGAGACCTCGTAGTACTCGAACCGCGGAACCGCTCCAGGCTGTCGCTCGCGCTTGATGCCGACGGCATTGGGAATTCCGGCGACGTCGAACTCGCTGATGTCGATCGTGCAGTCGTTCGGACAGGGCGAGAGCGAGTCGCGGACTGCCCACTCCTGTACTGCCAGCGCGTCCGCCTCGGAGCGAACCTCGATGACGCCGGATCCGCCCTCGACATGGTTCGGAGGCTTGCCAAGCGACGAAAACGACGCGGCAACGAACCCACGCCGCTCGAGCTCAGCAGCGGCCTCCTCGCCCGTTGCGGCGATCAGCGTGTCCTGGATTTGCTCGGCGAACGTCGCAGCGTCTCCGAGAGTCGCCGGCGGCGCGGTTTCCTTCCAGTCAGCCAACTGCCCCGCACGGACGACGCGCTGCTCGAGCGAGAGCGGGGTGGAGCTGGGATCGGAGCCGGTACCGCCGCAGCCGGAGGCGAATGCGCAGAGCACCACCAGCGTCAGCAGAACTGCGGCGAGCGAGTATCGAATCGAGTGGCCGATCATCTCAACCCTCCTGCTTCGCGTGTGTCAGGTTGTGCCGGATCGAAGCAGCGGAGGGATCGAGCGACTTCGGGGGTAACCCCGAACGAGCGCAGGTTCAGGGTTCTCCCTGAGGGTGGGCTGCGTGCGACTGTGCCACCATTCGGGCGTGGCTCAGCGCGTGCTCATCGTCGACGATCACGAGCAGTTCCGGACGGTCGCCCGAGCCCTTCTCGAGGCCGAAGGATTCGAGGTCGTAGGGGAGGCCGAGAACGGCGCCGCGACCTTCGCCGAGGTAGCCCGCGCCCGCCCGGACCTCGTCCTGCTCGACGTTCAGCTACCGGACGCGAACGGCTTCGACGTCGCCCATGAAATCTGCGCCCTCCACGACGGCCCGGCCGTCGTCATGATCTCGAGCCGCGACGCGAGCGATTTCGGCTCTCGGGTAGCTACCTGCGGAGCTCGCGGCTTCATCCAGAAGAGCCGGCTCTCGGGCGCTTCGCTCGCCGAGCTCGTTGCGTAGGGACCGGTGAGCGCTGTGAGCCTGTTCCGTCGCACCACGCTGCCGGTCGCTCAGTTCGATCCCGTCCTGGTGTTGCCGCTGATCGTCGTTGTCGGCCTCCTCGCCGCCTGGCTCGGTCTCTCGTCAGATGCCGACCCGGCCCGTGTCGCCGTCGATCTCGCTGTTGCCTGGTCGTTCGGCGCTGCCGCGGCCGTTGCGCTGGACAGGCCTGGCTTGCGCCGCTCGGGCTTGTTGATGTTCGCGGCGGGGCTCACCCTGTTCTTCCCCTACCTCGAGTTCGCGGACTGGGCTCCCGCCTACACGCTCGGCTACCTGCTCGAGAACGTGTGGCAGTTCTTCTGGGCCTGGCTCGTGCTTTCGTACCCGAGGGGACGCCTGTGGTCACCGACTGCTCGCGTCTTGGTTGTGGCGACCGCGGTCGCAACCGTCGGCGCCCAACTCGTGAGCGCCGGCACTCTGGACGACCCGCGCAACCTGCTCCTGATCAAGGCCGACCAAGCCTTCACGGAGCTCGTCTGGCGCGGCGCGAGCGCTCTCGGCCTCGCCATCGTGCTGGCGGCGCTCGTGCTGATTGCCCTACGGCTGCTCCGTCTGCGGGGCGTCAGGCTTCGTATCTCATTGCCGCTCCTAGTCGGCGCCACGCTTTCACTCCTGCTGACCGGCGTTCGATTAGCCGTCAATGCAGCGGGCGACTTCGTTCTGCACGACCGGCTCGGCACCGTTGACCAGCTCCTCGCGATTCTTGTTCCGATTGGGTTCTTCGTCGGGCTGCTCTGGTCACGCATGCGGAGCTCCGAGGTTACGAGCCTCGTGGTCGAGCTTCGTGCCGGAGGGGCCGAAACCCTGCGCGAGAGGTTGGCCCGCGCGCTCGGCGACCCGAGCCTCGAGCTCGTCTACTGGCTCGACCAGAGCGGCGGGTATGTCGACAGCGCCGGCAAGCCGGTCGAGCTCCCGCAGACGAGCGACCGCGCCGCCACGCAAGTCGTCGCGGCGGGCGCGCCGGTGGCCGCTCTCATTCACGATCCGGCGCTGCTCGACGACCCCGATCTCGTCGAATCCGTTCGCGCGACCGCCGGTCTGATCCTCGAGAACGAGCGCCTCGCGGCAGAGGTTCGCGCGCAGCTCGCCGAGGTGCGGGCTTCCAGGGCGCGGCTGATGACTGCGGCGGACGACGAGCGCCGCCGGCTCGAGCGCGACCTCCACGACGGCGCACAGCAGCGGCTCGTCGGGCTCGCGCTTAAGCTTCGGCTGGCCCAGGCAGGCGCGGACCCGGCAGCCGGCGGCGTGCTGGAGCAAGCGCAGGACGATTTGGAGCTCGCGCTCTCCGAGCTACGCGAGTTCGCGCGCGGGGTCCACCCGAGCATCCTTCGCGAGGACGGCCTCGACGCGGCCGTCGAGGCGCTGGCGAGGCGCGCTCCAATCCCGGTCGAAGTCGAAGGGCAAGTCGGCGAGCGGTTGCCGGACACGGTCGAGCTTGCGGCGTATTTCTTCGTTTCCGAGGCCCTGACGAATGTCGCCAAGCACGCCGGAGCGTCGTACGCGGCCGTGAATCTCGAGCGGCCGAACGGCATGTTGCGCGTCTCGGTCCATGACGACGGCGTCGGCGGGGCGGACATGTCCCGGGGGACAGGGCTCGGAGGGCTCGCCGACCGACTGTCGGCGCTCGACGGCTCGCTCCGCATAGAGAGCGAGCACGGCCATGGCACCATGCTCGTCGCGGAGATCCCGTGCGAGTTGTGATCGCCGACGATGCGGCGATCGTCCGGGAGGGCGTCGCGCGACTGCTCGAGGACGCCGGCGTCGCTGTCGAGGGCCAGGCCGGCGACGCCGACGAGTTGCTGCGGGTCGTCGAGACGACGCGGCCGGACGTCGCGATCGTCGACATCCGGATGCCGCCCACCCACACTGACGAAGGCTTGCTCGCCGCGGCCCGCATACGCCAGAAGTACCCGCTGACCGGCGTCCTCGTGCTTTCGCAGCACTTGGAGCCGGGCTACGCTCTCCGCCTGCTGGAGCAGACGCCGAAGCGAGTCGGCTACTTGCTGAAGGAGCGGATCGGTCGGGTAGCGGAGCTCGTCGACGCCTGCCGGCGCGTGGCCGCCGGTGAATGCGTCGTCGATCGCGCTGTTGTCGATGAGCTGATGGCAAGGCGCCGCCGTGCCAATCCGCTGGACGAGCTCTCCACGCGCGAGCGCGAGATCTTGGCGCTCATGGCCGAGGGCCGCTCGAACCAGGGGATCTGCGAGACCCTCGTGCTTAGCCCGAAGACGATCGAAACCCACATCCGTAGCCTCTTCGGCAAGCTCGGCCTGCTCGAGACGCCGCAGGACAACCGCCGTGTGCTTGCCGTGCTCGTCTACCTGCGTGCCTAACTAAGATCCCCGCGGTGCTCGTCGCCGGGGTCGACGTCGGGAACTCGACCACCGAGGTCGCGGTCGCGCGCGTCGAGCCGGGACGGGAGCCCGAGTGGCTCCTGGTCCTGCGCCGACCGACCACGGGGCCGAAAGGTTCGGCCGCCTGCTCGGAGGGGGTCGCCGACCTGCTGGAGCGTGCCGAACGGCGGTTGGGCGAGCGCGCGCATCTGCTGGCGCTTGCCGAGCTCCACCCGGTCGAGACCGGGCTCGTGGAGCTCGGGCGGCTCGAGGAGATCGAGCTCGGCCGCACTGCGGTGGCGCGACCAGCGAGCGCGACGCCGTCCGGTGCGGGAGTCGGCGTCGGCCGTCTGCGCAGCCTCGAGGACCTGAGCGGGTCACCTTCTGCCGAGCCCGCGGTCGCGGTCGTCCTCGACGAGGACTTCGAGCATGCCGCCGCCGGGCTCCGCGAGGCGCGCGACCGCGGCTGGACGATCGCCGCCGTGATCGCCCGGCAAGACGATGCCGTGCTGATCGGCAACCGGTTCGACGGCGCCTTGCCGATCGTCGACGAGGTGGATGACGCCGCGGGCCTTCCTCTCGGCGCCCTCGCAGCGGTCGAGGTCGCCGAGCCGGGCGCGTCGGTCGAGCAGCTCTCCGACCCGTTGCGGCTGGGCGTGCTCCTCGGTCTCGCGCCCGACGAGGCTCGCGCGGCCCGCTACGGCGCGCGAGCGGTGGCCGGTCATCGTGCGGCGCTCGTCGTTCGCGGGCAAGCCGCGGCGCAAGCCACAGTGCGCACGGACGACGCTCCGATCACGCTCGTGCTCGCAGACGGCACGGAGCGACCGCTCGAGGACCACGGCGAACCGCCGCCGCCCGGGAGTGTGGTGGCCGTTCGAGGAGCGGCCGGCGACCGTGACGGCCTCCTGGACATCTCGTGGGCGCCCTTGCCGGCGCCCGCGGACGATCCGGGCTTCGCCCGCAGGCTGGCCCGCCGACGTGCCCTCGCCGTCGCGCTGCTCGCCGGCGGCACCCCCGGCGATCTTCTCGAGCAGCTCGAGCCGCTCGCCGCGGGCGGCGCACGGATCGTGGCCCGCGAGTCCGAAGCGGCGGTCCTCGGCGCGTCGACGACGCCCGGAGCCGGCGAGGCTCCGTTCGTCTTCGATCTCGGCGGCGGCACCGTCGACCTGCACCGAGAACTCGGTCCGGGCGAGCAGGCCGTGTCGACCGCGGGCGCGGGAGATCTCGTCACTCGAATCTGCGAAGCGCTGCTCGGCTGCGACCGGGCTCTCGCCGAACAGGCGAAACGCGGGCGCTCGGCGCGCGTCGAGACGCCCTTCGTCGTGCACCACGAGGACGGCAGCCGGAGCTTTCGCGGCGAGCCGGCCCCGCCGGGCACAGTTGCGCGTCTTTGCCTGTTCGACGGCAGTCGGCTGCAGCCGCTCGACGCTCCCCTGGCCCCCGAGGTCTGGCGCGGGCTGCGACGGGCGGCGAAGCGAGATGTGATCGCTCGCAACGTGCGGCGCGCGGTGGAGGCGGCGGGAGGCGTGCCGCGCGGCGAGCTCGTCACCCTTGTCGGTGGCTCGGCCTGCGACAGCGAGATCGTCGACGCCGTGGCCGCCGAGCTCGTCGATCTCGACGTCGCCGTCGCGCGAGGCGACGTGCTGGGGCGCAACGGGCCGCGTGCGGCCGTCGCGGTCGGCCTCGTCCTCGCCCACGCGCGGGCAGGCCGATGAGCGCCGGTGTCGTCGCGCTGCTGGCCGGCGACGGTCTGAGGCGCGAGCTGGCCGCCGGTTTCGAGGAGGAAGGCGTCCCGCTCACCGTCGAGGCCCGATCGGGGGAAGCCTTCGCGCTTGCTCGGGAAGCCGCCCGCCGCTCGCCGCTCGGGCTCGGCATCGGCGCGGACTCGGAAGGCCTCGTGCTCGTGCTCGCCGCCGCGCCGGGATCCCCCTATCTCTCAGCGCGGGCGGCGCAGGCACGCGTATTCGGGCATGCGGCCGCACGGCTCGCCGCGGGCCGCCCGCTGGCGTGCCGAGAGCACGAAACCTGCGGCGCAGTCGCGCCCTAGGCCGATTGCGCGCCGGACTGCGCGCCGTTCAACCGCGAGCTCGCGACGCGGATGATCTCCTTCCAGCGGCCCTTGCCGAACAACCCGGCGTCCTCAAGACCCTTCTCGGCCAGCGTGATGATCTCCTGCGCCTCTTGCGGGTCTCGCGTGCGGTACGCCGCGTCGGTCAGCAGCCGGGCGGCCGACGTTCCTTTGCCGCGCTCCAGCTCACCGCGCGCCTCCTCCAGCACCTGCGACACAACTGCGTCCAACGTCCCTCTCCTTTCGTCACCGATCGAGGCCGGCGTAATACGCGTAGGCCTCACGTTCCTTGTCCTTCGAGATCGCCAGGCGGTACTCGCCGAGGCCGAGCACCCCTTTGCGGTCTTCCTTGTCGTAGGTCGGTGCCTGCTTCACCGACTGTTTCGTGAACGGCACCCGCAGCGCTCCGTTGGCCCTTTCCGCGGCGGCGGCCGGCACGAGATGCTTGTGCGTTCGAAACACGCCGGCAAGCACACCGATCCACTCGGGCTCACCGGTCTCGTCGTCGTTGAAGATCGTGTCGACGTATCCGATCTGCTTGCCGTGCCGATCGACGAGATCGCGCCCGACGAACCGCCTGAGCTCGTCCTCGGGCAGCATCCCCAGTTCCTCCTGGCCGGGGCCGGGTCGCGTCGGCTCAGCCCCGTCCGCTGCGCACGTCCGCGACGCGGATGATCTCGTCCCAGCGGCCCTTGCCGAACATGCCGGCGCTCTCGCGCCCCTGCGCTGCCAGCTGGCGGATCTGCTCCTCGAGCTCGGTGTCGTGCGTCGCGTACGCCGCGTCCGTGAGGAGGCGGGCAGCCTGCTTGTCGTGCCCGGCCTCAAGCTCGCGGCGGGCTTCCTCGATCGTCGCGGAAACGTCCATGGTCACCTCCGGGTGGGTTGTATCCAGGTTGCCGCGAGCGATCTCAGGAATCGCTCAGGAGGGCCCCGCGGCGCCTCAAGAAAAGCTCAAAGGAGGGGGAAAACGGCTCTCAGGCCGGACTGACGAGCCTGTAGCCGGCCCCGGGCTCGGTCCGGAGGTACTGCGGACGCGCGGGATCGGACTCGAGCTTGCGGCGCAGCTGAGACACGTAGACGTGGAGGTAATGGGACTCGTCCTGGTAGGCGGGCCCCCACACCTCTCGCAGGAGCATCCGGTGCGTGAGGAGCTTCCCCTCGTGCTGTGCGAGCACCCGGAGGAGCTCGAACTCGTGCGGCGTCAGCGCCACCGGCGCGCCCGCTCGAAGCACGAGCCGGCGCTCGAGGTCGATCTCGAGCTCCCCGATCTCGATCACGGGCTCGGTCGACGGGCCCGCGCGGCGCAACGCGGCTCGCAACCGGGCCAGCAGCTCGTCCACGCCGAACGGCTTCGTCACGTAGTCGTCGGCGCCGGCGTCCAGCGCCGCGACCTTCTCGTGCTCCTCGCTCACCACGGAGAGCACCACGATCGGCGACTGGAGCCACCCTCGCAGCTCGCGGCAGACGTCGACGCCGCTGCCGTCGGGCAGCACGAGGTCGAGGATGACGGCCTCAGGCGGACGCGCCGCAGCCCGCGCGAGCGCCTCGGCTGCCGTCGCCGCGGTCTCGACGGCGTAGCCGGCGCCGCGCAGCGTCGTCTCCAGGGCCCGGAGAATCTGGGGCTCGTCGTCGACGACGAGCACCCGGGCTCCCGTCATACGGGGATCGCCGCCGGATACACAGCGGCCGGCAGCGCGAGGACGAACGACGCGCCGCCGCCCGCGCGAGGCTCGACGACGAGACGGCCGCCGTTGGCCTCGGCGAAGCCGCGAGCGATCGCAAGGCCGAGGCCGGTTCCCTTGCTGTCCCCGGCGGTCGATGCGTGCCGGAACGGCTCGAAGACGCGCTCGAGCTCGTGATGCGGAACGCCCGGCCCCTCGTCCTCGACCCGGATCAGCACCTCCCCGTCGGCGACGCCGGCGCCGATCGAGACCGGCGTCCCGGGCGGCGAAAACCGGATCGCGTTCTCGAGGACGTTCGCAAGCACACGCTCGATTTGCGTCTCGTCGACCTCGACGAGCGGAAGGTGGTCGGGCAGCGAGACCGCCACCCGCTCGTGATCGGCGAGCCCTTCGAGCGCCTGGACGACGATGTCGTCGACCGACCGTAGGCTCTTCGTCGTGCGGGGCGCCCCGGCCTGGAGCCGCGACAGGTCGAGCAGGTTGCCGACCAGTCGATCGAGGCGCTCCGTCTCGAAGCGAACGGTTTCCAGCAGCGCGGCGCGCTCGCGGGCCCCGAGGACGAGCGACGGGTTCTCCAGGCTCTCGACCGCGACACGGATCGCGGTGAGGGGGGAGCGGAGGTCGTGACTCACCGCGCGCAGGAGCGCGGTCTTCATCGAATCGCTGCGGCGGAGAGCCTCGGCCTCGAATGCCTCGCGCTGCAGTCGCTCGCGGTCGACGGCCACGCCGAGCAGGGAGGCGAGCGGGGGCAGAAACCGCTCCGCGACGCGGTTGTCGATCGACGACCACGCCGGCACGTAGAGCGCGCCCACGCAACGGTCGCCGGCGCGAAGCTCGATCGCGGCTTCTCCGGGAACCCGCTGCGGAGGCCCCAGCTCGATCCGCGCGCTCGGCGTCCGCAGGATCCTCGAAGCTCCGTCGGCGATCCGGACGAGCTCGCTTTCCACCTCGGCTCCCGAGAGCAGCACGGTCGAGAGCTCCGCCAGAAGCACGGCCTCGCGTTCGCGCTGCTCGGCGTCGCGTGCCCGTTGACGCGCTCGGGCGGCAAGCTCGGCCACCAGGAGTCCCGTGACGAGGAAGACGAGCAGCTTGAGCCAGTTCTCCTTGGCGCCCAGCGTCAGGGTGTGGACGGGCGGCAGGAAGAGAAAGTTGAAGAGCAGCATGCTCGCGACCGCGACCAGCGCCGCGTGCACCCGCCCCCAGACGACCGCGATCGGGAGGATGGCAAGCACGTAGAGCACGGACAGGCTGAGAGCCGGCACGTGCGGGCGCAGCAGGTAGATGAGCCCGGTCACTGCAGCGACCCCAGCAGCGCTCGCGAGGAATCCGAGCGCCGTCCGGCGAACCGATCGGGCGACGTACGCCCCTCGCAGGCGAACGAGCCGATCCATACAAGGAATTTAGCCGGTTAACAACTCGTCCAGATGCCGGTCGAGATCTGAACGCGCGCTCTCGGTCGCCTCGAACGTGTAGTGCCCCCAGGGGCTTTCGAGCACCCGCAGCTCGGCGCCGGGGATCAGGGCGCACTCGGCTCGGCAGTCCTCGACCGGGAAGAGCAGGTCGTGCGAGAACGGGATCACGAACGTTTTCGCCGTGATGCGGCCGAGCGCCGCGGCGAGATCGCCTCCGCGATCGCGAGAGACGTCGGCTCGACGCCACTTCCCGCACATGCGAGCGAGGTTATACGGGTCCATCGGCGCGAAGTCTTCCTCGAATAGGCGCGTGACCAGATCGTCGAGGGAGTCGAAGCCGCCCTCCCTCCAGCCCTCGGTCCTGTAGAGCTCGTGCGAGAGGCCCGTGACCGACCACACGTGCGCGTGCAGGAGCAAGCCCTCCGCGGGCGACGCTGCGGAGCCGAGGACACGCTCGGCCAGCGCGACGACGAGCCCGTTGTGCGGAGTCGTCTTCGCCGTCCCGGCGATCGCCGCGAGTCGCTTGACCATCGCTGGGTGGCGCACCGCGAGCTCGTAGGCCTGCTGAGCTCCCATCGAGAAACCGAGGGCGAGCTCGACGCGGTCGATGCCGAACACCTCGGTGAGCAGCCGGTGCTGCGCCGTGACGTCGTCGCCGATCGTGACGTCAGGGAAATTGGGCCCGGCGAGCGGAGGCGCCGCGTTCGAGGGCGACGTCGAGAACCCGTTGCCGAGCTGGCCCGGGCAGATGACGAAGTAGCGCTCGGGATCGAGGGTCCGTCCTGGCGCGATCGTCGACTCGAGCGAGCTCGGCGAGCCCGAGTACATGTGCGGGTAGAGGACGGCGTTGTCGCGGGTCGCGTTCAGCTCCCCGTGCGTCTTGTAGAGGAGTCGCGCGGACGGAAGCACGCCGCCCAGCTCGAGCTCGAGGTCGCCGAGCTCGAAGACCTGGTGCGGCCCCTTCTCGGCCTCGCTATAGGGGCCGGAGCCGTCCGGCCCCGTCTCCGCCACGTCTACATCCCGTGCCACGTCCGCATGTGGTTGCGGATGTGACGCGGTACCGCCTCCTTGGGGTAGTAGCGGTCGTAGAAGTCCACGTCCAGATGGCAGGACTGGTACCAGACCGTGGTGAGGAACGGGTCGAGCGTGGCCGGGAACCTGCCGTAGGTGTCCCAGATGTAGCTGCAGAGCGTCTTCGTGGCCGCGATTGCCAGCTCGGATGGCGGGGGCACGGCGCGAGCGACCTCGGACGATGTCCACGGCACCTGCTGCTTCTCGGGCGCGGAGAAGATCCCGTCCTTGCCCCAGCGGAGGCTCACCACCTGGTCGACGGCCGCGTCCATGTCCTTGTGGAAGGGTGGGCAGGCCCCCTCGAAGATCCCGGGAAGCCCGACGGGCACCGACTCGCCGGGGCCTACCGGGGCATCGTCGGGCACTTCGTGGAAGGTGAAGCCGAGACCCTCACAGGGCCCGGTGCCGCCGGCAGCCTCCCACAGGGGCTCCCCGCCCATCGTGACGCGGCCCTTGCCTCCGGAGAACGGGTGTCCTCCGAGCCCGAGCGCCTGCGTCGCGAGCATCAGGCTCTGCACGACGAGACCGGCCTCGACGCCGTTCATGTCCACCATCTGCCAGCGCTCGAAGTCGGCGATGTCGTAGGGGTGTGCGTCCTTGGAGAAGAGGCCTTCCTTCACGAACGGCTTGAGGGGATCGGTCCCGAGCCGCATGTCCTTGAGGTAGTAGCCGTGCGGCCGGTCGAAGTAGAGGAGCATCGCCGCGATGCACTGGCGTGTCACGTCGGCGATCGGGATGAAGAGCGTCGTGCCCTCGTGGTTCACGATCCACTCGTTGAACTTGAACAGGTTCGGTCGCCGGCACGGCAGCTCGAGCCGGTGATCCTGCAGCGAGATCGCCTTTTTGTAGAGGGCGTGCTGCTCCTCGAGGCTCTGGTTCTGGACGTACTGCGTCGCCTTGACGTCCCGCTGCGGGAGGACGAACACGCCGTCGTCGTTCGTCCAGAACAGCTCGGTGCCGTGGGTTGCGAGCGGGCTCGGCCACGGCCGGCCCGTGAAGGACTCGAGCTTGTCGGCGCCGGTCGTCGTTCCCTCTGCGGTGGTGAACGGCCACTCCTCCCGCACGACGCCGGTAATTCCGGTCGCGGCGGTGACGAGAATCGCCTCTTCCTCGTACGCGAGCGGCACAGGGTCCTTCTCG
>Ga0075420_100005015_pt1 | contig 11616 bp, 8 predicted proteins | sample SoiMetdeltSBSDD4_FD_75296 | JGI IMG/M metagenome (GOLD analysis project Ga0075420, IMG submission 75296) | Bulk soil microbial communities from a Populus tree surrounding site in Tennessee, USA - Soil MetaG P. deltoides SBSDD4 | ecosystem: Environmental > Terrestrial > Soil > Tree plantation... | reverse complement strand
CTCTGCGTTGGCCTGGGTCTCGGAATCGCCGCGCTTCCGCGCGTTGTCCGCGCAAATTCGGTTGTAGTCACAGGCCAACTCGAGGTCACCCAGTTCGGTGTACAACCAGCCGAGCGTATTGAGGATCCTGTGGCCGACGACCTCCGCACCGACCTTTGCCGACAATGCGCGCGCTTCTTCGAGCGTCTGGAGAGCGTCGTCGTAATCGCCCTTGCCGATGAGAACCATACCGCGGCCCCAGAGAGTGTTGATGAGTTGGAAAAGGAGATTCTGCTCTCGGGCAAGCCGCAGGCCCTCGGACATGAGCCGCGACGCCTCGGTGTAATCTGCCTGCCAGTTCCGCAGAAACGCCAGCAGGCACAGCGCCCACGACTCGTTATTTCCGTCGCCGATAGAGCGACTGGTCGTGAGAACGCGATCAAATTCCGTCTTCGCTTGTTCGAGCCGTCCGTGGACGGTATGAACCCACCCCGTGGTGAACACAGCACTCAGGACGGTCGGCTGAGCACCGATTTCGGTGCCCACCGCGACCGCTCGAGCCGAGTCAACCAGCGCGCGCTCGAATTTGTGGCTATAGAGAGCAGCGAAGCCCATGCCGGCCAGTGCCGCGGCCTCCTTGAGGCTGTTGCCTGCACGACGCGCGAGCGCCACGACGCGCTCACCCTCGACATACGCCTTCTCGAAGTCGCTGGTCACGAAGAAGATACTGGCCTTCGCCTCGTGGATCGCGAGCAGCGTGCGAACGTTCACCGCCTCACCGAGGGGTTCCGCCATTCCCAGCGCCTGATCGTAGAGCGCGAGCGCCTCCCGGCTCGCGAACGCGTTGGCGGCCTTTTCGGCGGCCTTGAGGAGGTAGTCGAGCGCCTTCGCACCGTCTTCGGCCCGGGAGAAGTGGTGAGCGAGGACTGCGTAGTGTTCCGAGAGCCGGTCGGCGTAGAGCTCCTCGATGGCAAGCCCAATGAGGCGGTGAAGCTCCCTGCGGCGCTGCACGAGCAGCGAGTTGTAGGCCACGTCGTGGGTGAGGGCGTGCTTGAACATGTACGCCAGCTCAGGGAACAGCGTCTTCTCGTAGATCAACTCGATGGCTTTGAGCTCGCGCAGCAGTCCCTCGGTTTGCCCGCGAATGTTCGCGATCCGATCGAGAAGCCGCCGCGTGAACTCCCGGCCGATCACGGAGGCGAGCTGCAGGGTCTTCTTCGGGGCCTCGTCCAGGCGATCGATGCGCGCCATGATGACGTCCTGGATCGCGTCCGGAACGACGATCTCGTCGAGCGGCCGGGTCAGAACGTACCGGTCGCCGTCCCGACGGATCGCGCTCACCTCCTCAAGGGACTTGGCCACCTCCTCGACGAAGAAGGGGTTGCCCTCCGCCTTGCTCACGATCAGCGACTTGAGCTCCTCCGGCAGGCTCTGGGTCGCCAGGACGGCTTGGGCCATCCGACCGCTTTCTTCACTCGAGAGCGTGTTCAGGGCAATTCGGGTGTGATAGGTGCGCTCGCCAAACGGGTGCGTGTACTCGGGCCGGTAGGTAAAGATCTGGAGGACGCGGCAGCCTGGGATGCTCTCAGCAGTATGGAGCAGGCTCCTCTCGGACGCTTCGTCAATCCAGTGGAGGTCCTCGATGGCCATGACCTGCGGCCGCACGTCGGCGGCCCGCACCAGAAGCCGGCGGAGGGCATCGAAGATCTCGGCCCGCCGCTGTTGGGGGTCCATGGCCAGGACGGCGTCGTCGCCAGGATCGACAGAGAGGAGGTAACGCAGATAGGGCACGAGAGGCCTCAGATCCTCGCCGAGGAGAAGGACGCCCTGCTCCACCTTAGCGGCGATCGTTGCCGCGCCGTCGTCCTCTTCGATGCGGAAGTTGCGCTTCATCATGTCGATCACGGGATGAAAGGCCATGGACCGTCCGAAGGAAATGCAGCGTCCTTCGAGCCACGACGCGTCGTCGCCTAGCCGGCGTCGGAACTCATGCAGGAGCCGAGACTTCCCGATCCCGGGCTCCCCGACGACGAAGATGACCTGCCCATGACCGGACCTGGCACGCTCGAAGCACTCCTGGAGTAGCCGGAGCTCACGCGCGCGGCCCTCGTACGGCGTGAGCCCGCGCTCGGCCTCCACGTCGAGCCGAGTCCGGGCCGTGCGGGCCGAGACGACACCCCATGCTCGCACAGGCTGGGCTTTGCCTTTGAGCGCCATGTGCCCGAGCGGCCGCGTGTGAAAGTAACCGTCCACCAATCGATAGGTCGCCTCGGAGACGAGGATGTGGCCCCGGTCGGCGGCTTGTTGGAGCCGTGCCGCAACATTCGTCGTATCGCCCACCGCCGTGTAGTCCATGCGCAGGTCGCTGCCGATGCTTCCGACGACGACCAGGCCCGTGTTGAGTCCTTGACGGACATGGAAATCGATTCCCTGCCCCCGCTGAAGCTCGGCCTGGTAGCCTTCTAACGCTGCGCGGATCCCAAGCGCCGCGTGGGCGGCGCGCCGGGCGTGATCCTCGTGAGCGATTGGGGCACCGAAGAGCGCCATGATTCCATCGCCCAGGAACTGGTTCACCGTACCCTCGTAGCGGTGAACCTCGGCCAGCATTAGCTCGAAAGCGCGAGTCATCAGGCGATGCACGTCCTCCGGGTCGAGCCGCTCGGACAAGGACGTGAAGCCCGAAACGTCGACGAACAGCACGGTGACCTGCTTGCGCTCGCCCTCGAGGGCGCTCTTGGAGGTGAGGATCTTCTCGGCGATGTGCTTTGGGGTGTAGGACTCGGGCGAGCTAAAGCGGTCCTGCCCAGCGGTTGGTCCGACGATCGTTTGGCCGCACTCCAGACAGAATTTGGCGCCCGCAGGAAGCTCTGTACCACACTGACTACACCGGTGAGCGAACCGAGTCCCGCAGTCCAGGCAGTACTTCGCCTGCGGTGGATTCTCGTGCTGGCACCGGGGACACTTCATCTAACCCTCACAGGCCAAATTGGTTGACGGTCGGGACAGTGGGTCGAACTTAGCTCGCGGGCACAATCAGGGTCAACAACGGGCTTGCTGACACTCACCGGTCATACTGCCTAAAGGGCTTGCGCTAATTTGCGCTGAACGCACCCGTTAAGCACGACGATTTCAATCCTCGACCGCGCCGAGAGTCCTCAAACAGCCGGAGGCGAGTAACGAGAAGTCGAACGGCAACTGAGGCTTACGCGGAACGCTGCAGAAAGACTGAGGGCCGGCTCATCGCCGACCCTCGTCTGTTAATCAGGAAGTCGCTGGTTCGAGCCCAGCCCGGGGAGCCAATCACTTAGTCGACAACATCTCCCGGACGGTCTGGAGGAAGCCCTTCACGCTGATCGGCTTCGCCTGGTAGCCGTCGAAGCCGGCGGCCATGATCTGGCGGCGGTCCTGCGTCATCGCGGAGGCCGTCACCGCGACGACCGGGATCGCGCGGGTGGCGGGATCGGCTGCCGTTCCGCGGCCATGCGCAAACCGTCCTCCGCGTTCTCGGCCTCGACGACGCGGTAGCCGGTCGCCTGGAGCACGTCGCGGACGAGCATCCGGTTGTTGTCGTTGTCCTCGACGAGGAGGATCAACTCACCCGGCATGGGGGCTCAGCGGAAGCGTGAACGTGAACGTCGATCCACGCCCCATCTCGCTCTTCACCCACAGACGGCCGCCGTGCAGCTCGACGAACTTTCTCGCCAACGCGAGGCCGAGACCGGTGCCCTCGCGCTTGCGCGCGGCGTGGCCCACCTGGCGAAACTCCTCGAAGATCGCGTCCTGGTCCTCTGGCGCGATGCCGACCCCGGTGTCGGTGACGGACACCGCGACGGCCCCGTTCGCGCGCAGCGCACGCACGTCGATCCGGCCACCCTCGGGCGTGAACTTCACGGCGTTGGACAGCAGATTCAGGAGCACCTGCTTGAACTTGCGCTCGTCGGCGACGACGTCCTCGAGCGTCTGGTCGACCGTCAGGTCGAGCGCGAGCCCGTGGCGCATAGCGCGCTCGCGGATCAGCGTGAGCGCGTTCTCGAGTGCCAGGCGGAGATTGAACGTCCCGAGGTCCAGCTCCATCCGTCCCGCCTCGACCTTGGAGAGGTCCAGGATGTCGTTGACGCCGCTTTGTTGGCACCGGGAATCAAATGCCCGTACGTATCAACGGTGATCTTGATCGAGGCATGGCCAAGTTGGTCTTTCACATAGACGAGCGACTCTCCGTTCTGAAGAAGCCGTGAGGCGAACGTGTGTCGTAGAGCGTGGAACTTGATCGGCCGCACCCCGGCCTTTTTGAGAAGCCTCTGAAATACTCTCCTGCCAAAGTTGTTCTTGCGCAGAGGGTTGCCCCTGGCTGTCGATGAAGACCCATGGCAACCGGCCCAGCCCTTTCGCAAGTGCTTCCTGGCTATGCTGTGCTCGGTGGCGCTTCAGTTCATCGCATAGCTGTCGGGACATATCGACCCGGCGAATCTTCCCGTTCTTAGGGGCGAACACTCGCCTACCGTCTTTAAGAGTCCGGCGGACCTCGATGAACCTGCCACTGAAGTCGAGATCGTCCCACTGAAGCCCAAACAGTTCACCGATGCGAAGACCAGTACGGAGGGTACAGAGGAGTAGGCAGTAGTATCGCGAAGCATGTGTGAGAGCCGCAGTTAGTAAGACTTCCTCCTCTTCAGGCGTCAGCAACTCAAGGCCCGCCCTGCGATCCTTCTTGTCCTTAAGATATCGGCCCATTCGCGCAGCCGGATTCGCGGTCATCAGACCGTCATCGATAAGCTGGTTGAACGTCTGCTGCACCGGGGCAAGAAGGTTGCGTGCTACGCTGCGGCTCTTGCCTTGCGCCGAGATCGCAACGACGAGGTCTCGGACATCGGCTCTTGTTACTTCTGTCGCGGGCTTCGCCCCGAAGCGTGGATAGGCATATAGGCGTAATGTCCGCGCATACTCTTCGTGTGTTGAGGGCCGGATCTGTTCGGATTGCACGCTCCCGGCCCTTGATGGCTCTGATTGCGCTCACAGCAATCGTGCTCCTTGGAGGTTGCGCGACGACCTCAGTGCCCTCGGCAACGGCAAACGCAGGCTCCGCTTGACCGACTCTTGGCCTTTCAGGAGAAGACAGACGAAACGACCGCAACACTGGTGATCACACGGGATCAGGGGTTTTTGGGGAGCGCCGGTTATTACTCAGTAACGCTTAACGGAACGGTCGCAGCACGTTTGGATGCGGGTGAAACCGCTCGCTTTTACATGAAGCCTGGCGAAATACTCTTACGCGCTGGTCGCGATCCTTTGGGTAAAGGTTTATGCGGCCTGGGGCAGGATGAGTGGACGCAACGTGAGACCGTTGTGCACCAGGGAGAGACAAAATACTTCCGTCTGTCAATTGATCAGAACGGTAAGACTGACATTCAGCGCTCGGAATGACATTCATTAGGTGCCCGAATCGGTGACCCTCTTTGCCGACCTCGAAGACTTCCTCCACTTCCACCGCCGCCGACGCCACCGAGCCTGCGTGCAATGGGTATCTGCTGACGGTGGCGTGTCAGTGTGGCGTGGTGTTTGAGCGGTGGATCACGCCCCTGGATGCCGAGCTGGATGAGCTCCTGCCGGCGGGGCTGAACTGACCTGTAGGCGGTTGACCACTCCGCAGGCGACAGTCTAGTCTCGACCCACTGTTCTGACCTTCACCGGCCCAGATTCGGAGGGCGACATGCGGTGTCCCCGGTGTCAGCTGGACGGCCCATCGCACACCAAGTTCTGCCAGGAGTGTGGGGCGCCCCTCCGACTCGAAGGCCACGAGCAGAACGCGCGATCACACGCGGAGCTGCAACGTTCGCTCGCCGACGCGCTGGAACAGCAGGCCGCGACCAGCGCGATCCTCGGCGTCATCCGGCAGTCGCCATCCGACCCGCAGCCCGTGTTCGATGCGATCGCCGGGAGCGCGATGCGTCTGTGCGAGAGCGCGATCTGCGTCGTCACTCGGTACGACGGCGAGTTTCTGCAACTGGCAGCCCATAACCAGGTGTCCGCCGAGGCCGTCGAGATGGTCGCACGCACGTTCCCGACGCGCCCGAGTCGGGCGTTGCTGCACGGTCGGGTCGTCCTCGAGAAGACGGTTGTCCACATACCAGACATGCAGGCTGACCCGGAATATCGGCACTCGATCGCCACGGCCTTCCGGGCGCGAAGCAGCTTGGGCGTGCCGATGTTACTCGATGGCCGCGTGGTTGGCGCAATCGCGGTTGCTCGACGAGAGGTCCGGCCGTTCAGTGACGCTCAGATCGAGTTGCTGAAGACGTTCGCCGATCAGGCGGTGATCGCCATTGAGAATGTGCGGCTGTTTACGGAGCTGGAAGTCCGTAACCGTGCCCTGACCGAGTCTTTGGAGCAGCAGACAGCCACGAGCGAGGTCCTGGGTGTTATTAGCCAGTCGCCTACCGACGTGCAGCCGGTCATGCAGAAGATCGTGGATAGTGCCGTCCGGCTCGCGGACGCTGACAACGCGATGGTTGGTCGTGCCGAGGGCAACCACATTCGCTGGCTGGCGGTCGCCGGCACATTGTCGCCGGTGCTCCCGCACGTCAGTGGGCAGCCGATCAGCCGGTCCTTGCCGAGCGGCAGGGCGATCATTGATCGGCAGACGACGCAGGTGGAAGATATCTCTGTCTACGGCGACGAATTTCCGGGCGTGGCTGCTGCCTATCGCGAGCTGGGAGTGCGTACTATCCTGGCAACCCCGCTTCTCCGTGAGGGCAATTCAATAGGGGTGATACTTCTCCGCCGTACGGCGGTCCGCCCGTTTACCAGTCAACAGATTGCCTTGCTCCAGACCTTCGCCGATCAGGCCGTCATCGCCATCGAAAATGTGCGCCTCTTTACTGAGTTGCAGGAGAAGAACCGCGCGCTCACGCAGGCCCATGCCCATGTGACGGAGACATTGGAGCAACAGACCGCCACGAGCGACGTCCTGCGCGTGATCAGCCGGTCGCCTACGGATGTGCAACCGGTATTCGACACGATCATCCGGAATGCCGTGCAGCTCTGTGGAGCCAGACTCGGATCGTTTTTCCATTTCGACGGCGAGCAGTTACACCTGATGGCGAATCATGGCCACAGTTTCGAAAGCCTCGCAGTTGTCCGGCGCGTGTATCCGATGCGACCGAACCGCACTCAAGCGGCGGGGCGGTCCATCCTGGATCGGGCAGTGACAGAGATTCCGGACGCGCGTGAAGATCCTGCGTACGACCATGGAATGGCGCTGGCCATGGACTGGCGGAGCGTGCTGGCCGTGCCGCTACTGCACGGCGACGGAAGCCCGATCGGTGTCATCGTCATCCAGCGCCAGGAGGGCGGACATTTCGCCCCCGGGCATGTGGAGCTTCTCAAGACCTTCGCCGACCAGGCTGTCATTGCCATTGAGAATGTGCGGCTGTTCACGGAGCTACAGAGCCGCAACAGCGAGCTGACCGAGTCCCTCGAGCAGCAGACGGCTACCAGTGAAGTCTTGCAGGTCATCAGCCGGTCGCCGAGCGACGTTGAGCCGACTTTCGACGTCATCGCGGCGAGCGCGGCTCGTCTCTGCGAAGCGGTGGAAGGCACTGTCTTCCGTTTCGACGGCGCGCTGATCCATATAGCGGCCCATTGCGGCGGTGTTCCGGACCAGACCGCCGCCCTCAGGCGGGTCTTTCCGATCCCCCCAGGGCGAGGAAGCGTTACGGCGCGCGCCATCCTGACGCGAGCGGTGGTTCACGTGCCGGACCTCGCTGCGGATCCTGAGCACGAATACAGCGCTCTTGTCACGCAAGGTTTTCATACCGTCCTTTCGGTACCTATGCTCCGAAACGCTGATCCAATCGGCGCCATCACCGTGAGGCGGCAGAACGTCCGGCCCTTCTCGGACAAGCAAATCGCCCTCCTCCAGACCTTCGCTGACCAAGCGGTGATCGCGATCGAGAACGTCCGGCTGTTCAAGGAACTTGAAGCCAGCAACCGGGAGATTGCCGAGAAGAGTCGCCAGATCGAAGTCGCCAGCCAGCACAAGTCCGAGTTTCTCGCCAACATGTCCCATGAGCTACGGACGCCCCTCAACGCGATCATCGGATTCTCGGAGGTCCTATCGGACCGGATGTTCGGGGACCTCAACGAAAAACAGGAGGAGTACCTCAAGGACATCCATGCCTCGGGGACGCATCTCCTCTCTCTGATCAACGACATCCTCGACCTGTCCAAGATCGAGGCCGGGCGGATGGAGCTAGAGCTGAGCGACTTCCATCTCCCCACGGCCCTCGACAGCGCCCTAACTCTGATCCGCGAGCGAGCGGGACGACGGAATATCGCTCTGCACACGAACATCGACAATCGGCTGGGCGAGATACGCGCGGACGAGCGGAAGATCCGCCAGGTCGTCCTCAATCTGCTGTCCAACGCGATCAAGTTCACTCCAGAGGGTGGGCGAATCGACGTGGCGGCTGCACCACGAGTTGGATCGGTGGAGATATCGGTCAGCGACACCGGGGTCGGCATCGCGCCGGAGGATCAGGAGGCGGTATTCGAGGAGTTCCGCCAGGTGGGGACGGCGGAGAAGAAGGCCGAGGGGACTGGGCTCGGGCTGACACTTTGTCGGAAGTTCATTGAACTGCACGGGGGCCGGATCTGGGTGAAGAGCCAGGTGAGCGTGGGCTCGACGTTCACCTTCACGATCCCGGTACATCGAGGCGAGTAAGCCCCCAGCCACAATCAACCGAGCCAGCATCTTCCGTAGTGACCCAACCTGTCACTTTCTGGGGTTGTGTGCGAGGACCGGCAACCTGTCAGAAGTCGGGGGATGTGCGTACTACCCTACCCAGCTATCACTGAATAACCTAATCAAACATCAGAATAGAGAGAAGAGATAGAGATAGAGGACTCTGCACACACCCCCCGGAAAATGACAGGTTCGGTGGCCGCTCGGAAACCAAGCGCCCTAGCCTGCTACAGGCGCCCGCACGCGAAGACGGTCTGCTAGACTTCCCGCCACCGAGGTGCGCATGCGGCGGATCGGGCTCGCGGTCGCTTTTGCTGTCAGCCTCGTTCTTGCACCGCCAGCCGCCGAGGGACCGCAGGCTGGGACGAGCGTTCCGCGCATCGGCTACTTATCTGCGGGTTCCGAGTCGCCCCGCGATGTCGCCTTCCGGCAAGGGCTGCGCGAACTCGGCTACATCGAAGGAAAGGACCTAGCCATCGAGTACCGTTTCGCCGAGGGGAAGTTCGAGAGATTGCCCGGCTTCGCCGCCGAGCTGGTCCGTCTCAAGGTCGATGTCATCGTGTCTTCTTCTTCCTGGTACTTGGCGTCCTTCCGGACGACTTGTCCCGGTGAACTCTTGAAGTCGGCCAGCGCGGCGGAGAGGGCTTGATCGCAGTCCGTCTTGCTCGTGTAGCGCGGACGGGTCCGGGCGATCCGTTGCTCTCCCGGGTGGTGATCGTCTCCCACAACACCCACGCACACTCGGCGTAGGCCGTCGCAGCAGAGCTGAGCAGAGAGAGGGCGAGGAGCAGGCTCGCAACGCGCATCATAGGTGCCTCCGATTCCGGAAGTCCGGGCAGGCACGCCTAGTTGACTCATTGGTCAGTCACTCTGTCCCAGCAGGAGCGATCTCCGGCGCAATCGGTTGATTCTTCTGCACGCTGACCTTCGGCATCGGGATTGCGTGATTACCAAGTTTCGGCGCTGCCGGAATTCCTTTCTCTAACATTTTCGAAGGAGGGCATGGTGCCCACTGTAAGTCTGAGTTTCCTCAATCGGAGAACGATCAACAAACAGGTCTGCCGAGTCTGCCACGAGCTCGCCGAGCTAAAGGTAGAACGCTTGTGCGCCCATTGCGCTCGGATCAAAGCCCAGATCGGTTTGCGCTTCCCCGATGCAATCCGCCGGACAATAACGATTCCAGCTGAGCAGCAGTGTAAACGTCCCGGCTGCCTATGCGCCGCGTGCGACGGGAAAACTCTTGATCCTCACCCACTCTACCTCTTCGATCTTGCACGAGCGGACCGGCGAGAGATCCACTTCCATCCTCGATGTCACGAGTTGTGGTTAGAGGCTGCGGGATTGGACGCCCACCCGGACCAAAGCATTGACATCGGTCAGGGTTGAGGTGGCGACGCGATCTCGGTGACGCCGGGCTGGTTCACTCGCTGCACCCGCACGTGGGCATTCTTGCCGCTGTTGGTGGTGTACGGCCGTCCCACGACTTCCCACTCGCCGGTCGAATCCGTCATGTGATCCCCAATCTGGAGCTGCATGGGAAGGCGAGTGGTGCCGGGTAGGGGTGGCGGCATGCCGTGTAACGGAGGTTGTACCGGCTTGGCGTTCTGGCGCTTCTTCTCAGGGCGCGGCCTAGCCACCCGCGTCGACCTTCTTCAGTGCCTCCCACGACGCCCGCTGCGTCGCTTTGCCATATGCCGCCGAGCTACGGGTCACTTTGACACGCTCTCTGCAGTGTAAACCGCCGCGAATTCTGCTCGGACGTCTGCGGCCCGCATCTTGCTCGGATTCGAGCGTTGGATCAACGCGATCAATTCCCCGTCTGTGACACACCCGTGTCGTCGGAGCATGCGCGTGGCGATAGGCCAACGCAGTTCGCCTGGCGGTTTCGTTAGCCGGAGCGACGAGGGAACCCAATGAAACGAACATCTCGCATCTTGGCAATGCTGATGTTGCTCGCAGTCGTATCGCCCGCCTTCGCAGGGAACAGCTCTACCGGCAACGGCGCACCAAGCGGGGCCCACTTCCAGTTCAATATCATCGGGCACCCGAAGGGAATCAATGGTGACGATAGCAGCGGCCGTGCCATCATGGTGCCGCTGAAGAACGCGACGGGACCGAACAGCATCACCTGCGAGCCGCAGCAGGTGATACTGACTGACGATCTGAGCCCGACCTTCACAAACCAGGCTCCGACCGGCGCCCGGATTTACTTCGTCGCAGGCGACCACTTCGAGGTTATTGATCGCGATGCGACAGATGCCAATGGCGCGACGATCATGGTCCCCGTTCAGAATGCCGGGACGGCCGGGGCCACCTTTACGTACGATGTGTTCATCCGGGTTCTCGGAAAGCCCCTGACCTGCATGGACATCAACGCCTTTGCGTTCGACGCTGACCAGAGCCTGTGGTTCTGGGCCGGCTCCGTCGACCTTAATCGGCAAAAGGGACAGAGCACCTTCGTCAAGGTCAACGAACTCTTCAATGTGCTCTTCTGCACGGTGGACACGTCGACGGGTCTGTGCGCGTCGGGGACGACGCAGGAACTGTCCGTGTTTAGCAACGTGTTCGACAGCTATTTTTGGAACATTCTCAACAACGGCACCCGCAATGTGCAGGTACGGATTTACGCCAGATGAAGGCGATCGAAGCTCCAGCGACTCCTGCTGCAACGTAGCCTCTTACGGGAGCATCCAGGGGCGACTGTCTGGTGCCCCTTGGGTGCCTTCATGCAGCGCTGACGGCCAGCCGGTCCGGCCGCGTTGGTCGAGCGCGACTACTCGATGACCTGGTCTGCTCGCAGCAGGATGGACTGCGGAATCGTGAGGCCGAGGGCCTTTGCAGTTTTGAGATCGATGACCAGCTCGAACTTCGTCGGCTGCTCCACGGGGAGATCGGCG
>Ga0075420_100005014_pt1 | contig 11618 bp, 12 predicted proteins | sample SoiMetdeltSBSDD4_FD_75296 | JGI IMG/M metagenome (GOLD analysis project Ga0075420, IMG submission 75296) | Bulk soil microbial communities from a Populus tree surrounding site in Tennessee, USA - Soil MetaG P. deltoides SBSDD4 | ecosystem: Environmental > Terrestrial > Soil > Tree plantation... | reverse complement strand
CGCTCTCGAAGCGGACGGCGTAAGCGCTCGCGATACCGACCGCCGCGGCGAAGATCAATCACCGGTTCGCACCAACGCCATCATCATTCCGCCTTGGCCCGGCACCGGTTCCAGGGCGTACTGGGATCTTCCATGACGTCCGACCACCGTCCAGCCCACCGCTTCACCCAGTGCCGCCCCGAAGACGACATCGCTGAGGAAATGGCGGTCGTCCACGAGCCGTGACGTGGCCACATAGCTCGCACTCGCAAGCGCGGGACACCAAGCTGGTGTGTCGCACCCGTTGATGACAATCGGCGCGCTGCTGACGTCCTAGCTTCCGCGAAGGTCGTAACACAATAACCGCGGTCCGTTGGCGCGAGTGATCTCGCGCGTGTTCTGGACGACGTATAACAGACCGCGACTGAGCACCGGAAGCGCCCACGACTCTCGCGCCTGGAACAGCCAGGCGCGCGAGACTTCCTTGTAGCCCTTGGGCGTCAGGTCCAGCCACAGCAAGTGTCCGAGCTCGCCGAGACAGAGATAGCTGCCATCGACGGCGAGCAGCGACCCGCGATACGTGCCGACCGTCACCTGACGTCCGCCGGCCGTTTCATTCCATTCCGGCACTTCACGCCACACCACCTTGCCCGTGGCCACGTCCACACAGGCGAGGGACGCATCGGGCTCGTTGCGTCCATCGAAGCCGTACAGATAGCCGTCGCGATAGATCGGCGTGTTGAAATGCAGGGCGAACTCCTGCGTCGTCCACAGGACCTTGTGCGAGAAGTCCGGGTTGATCTGCAGCAGCGCGCCGCCCGTGCGGTAGCTGGCCGAGATGAAGACCTTGTTGTCGAACACCACCGGACAGGAGGCGTTGACCGATTCGAAGCTGCGGCTGCGCCACGGAAACGAGAAGTCCACTTTCCCATTCGCCGGGTTGATCGACATCAACCCGCCGGTCGGCGGATCGGACTCGCCGCCGGCAAACACGAACACGCGCCGCTGGCCATGGACCACTGCGGGCACCGGCGACGCGTAGCTCGGCCCCCACGCGTTTCCCGCTCGCCACGCTTCCTTGCCGGTAGCGGTATCGAACGCGACGACGCATGGACCACCCGGCGCGCCGACGTTTACGATCAGCAGGCGTCCTTCAACCAGAGGCGAGGAGGCAGTGCCGAAGAAGTCCTGCCGCACTTTGTAGTCGGCACGAAGATCGCGCTTCCAGAGCACCTTGCCCGAGGCCAGATCGAAGGCGTGCAGCTTTCCCTCGGCGCCCATGGTGTAGACGCGCGACCCGTCGATCACCGGGCTCGAGCGAGGCCCGTTGTTATAGCCGTAGCGATCCTCGAAGACCGTGCCGTACTTGAACTGCCAGCTGCTCGCGCCCGTCAAAGCGTTCAGGCATTCGACGATTTCTTCGTCGCCGAGTCGGTAAATGTACATGAGGCGATCGCCGGCGATCGCCGGTGACGAATAACTGGTGCCCTTGGGAAATTCCCAGATGAGCGACGGCGGCAGCATGCGACTGAGCCTGGTTTCGGTGGACACACCGTTGTGCGTGGGACCGAGGAACGAGGTCCAGTCGTGCGTGACGGCACCGGCCGGAAGCGGCTTGGGCTTTCCCACCACTCGCGCCTGGGCGCGAGCAACGCCAGCCAGCAGCGGCTGCGCGATGAGCGATTGGAGCAACAGGCGTCGCGAGATGGGCATGATCACGGTCCGGCTAAAGCCGGACACTACGCGATGATTGTAATAGAGTCATCTTCGCCGATGGATTCCGGCCCTGCCGATTCCGCCTTCGCCGAGGCTACGGCGGACCGCCGAAGCTCGGAGAGCGAAGGCTGGTCGATTGCCGACGGCGTCAGCCGCCAGCTCGACCCGCGCTGGATCACGGTCCAGCGCGTGCACTCGGCCATCTTCATCGTCATCCTGGCGGCTGTGTCGTTTGCGGGCGTGCTGTCGGTGTGGGCAGCAAGCGGGATCCTGATCCTCGGCCTGTTGCTCCTCCCGCTATGGCTTGTCGCAATCGGAGCGCTGGCCTGGCATCTGCAGCGATGGCCGGCGATTGCCTATCGCCACACGTCGTACCGCGTGGATGACGATGGGGTCGAGATTCATCGCGGGGTGTATTGGCGCACGCTGACCAGCGTGCCGCGATCGCGAATCCAGCACACCGATGTGTCGCAGGGGCCGCTCGAGCGCCGGCATGGCCTGGGCACGCTCGTCGTCTACACCGCCGGCACGCAACATTCCGAGGTGAAGCTGCCTGGCCTCGAGTTCAGCATCGCGCAGCGAATCCGTACGCACCTCCTTCCGCGAGACCAGGGTGATGCCGTCTGATCATCGGCTGCATCCCTCGTCGATCCTGTTTGCGCTGGGTAGCGGCTTGCGCGCATTCGCGCTGCCGGCGGTACTGCTCGTCCTGACGAGCGGCCGCTCGTCGCGGCAGTCGCCGGATCCCGGAGGATGGGGACCGGCCGGGTGGATGAACCGCTGGATGCCAGGCGACTTCGAGATCGCGAACTGGCAGTTCTGGATCCTGCTCTTCCTGATTCCCGTGACTCTCGCCGCGCTGGCGCGGTACTTCACGTTCCGGCTGCGCTATGAGGGAACGGAACTGGTCATCAGCTCGGGCATCCTGTTTCGCAACGAGCGTCACGTTCCGTACGCGCGAATCCAGAATCTCGACGCCGTCAGAAACGTCGTCCATCGGCTGCTCGGCGTCGCGGAGGTTCGCGTCGAGACCGGCGGTGGGCAGACGCCTGAAGCCACCATCAGCGTCCTGCACGAAACCGTCTTCGACGAGATGCGGCGTCGCGTGTTCGCGGGCCGTGCGCTCGCCCATCAGGACAGCACCGAGGCTTCAACCGCAAGCGACGCCGAGCCTGAGCGCCAGACCGTGGAGCCCGACGCTGGTCTTGGGCGCCGTAGCGCCGAGCGCGAAGGCGGCCGAACGCTCTTGTACTTGCCGACACGAGAGCTGCTGCTCAATGGACTGCTCGAAAACCGCGGCATGGTGATCGTGGCGGCCGCTTACGGCCTGCTGTGGGAGGCCGGACTGTTCCGTTCCTTTTGGGAGCAGCTCACAAGCGGCGCGTATGCGCCTGGGCTGCTGCGCGACACCGTCGCGACGATCGCCACGGGCAACCTGCCCTCGCTGGGCCGAATCGCGATTCTGCTGATCGGAGTTGGCGGACTCTTGTTGCTGGTGCGTGTGCTCTCGATGATTTGGTCGTTCCTGCGGCTGCACGAATTCCGGCTCACTCGCGTCGGCGAGGACGTACGGACGGAGTACGGGCTCCTCACGCGCGTGACCACGACGATTCCGCTGAAGCGGATTCAGTCACTGACCGTGCGGGAATCGCCACTGCAGCGGCTGGTCGGGCGAATGTCCGTCCGCGTGGAAACCGCAGGTGGACACGGCTCGCCGCACGATGGCCAGCAGAAGCAACAACGCGAGTCGCTGGCACCCATCGTCCGGCGGACCGCGGTACCGGCGCTGGTGCGCGAAGTCCTGCCTGGTTTCGACATCGACCGCTTCGAGTGGCAGCGGCTGCACCCGCGGGCGTTTCGCCGCGCCGTGAAACCTGCGTTGCTGCTGTCGGTGATCACCGCGGTGCCGTTCGTGTTCTGGTTCGGTTGGGCGGGACTATTCGTCCTGTTGATCACCGTGCCATGCCTAGTCGCGCTCGCATGGGCTCACGTTCGCTACACGCAGTGGGCCGCCACAGAGGATGCGCTCGCGCTCCGAGGCGGGTTGCTCTGGCGCCAGGTCACGATCGTGCCCGCGGCAAAGATTCAAGTCGTCGGACGTATCGAGTCGCCGTTCGATCGACGCGCGAACATGGCTGGCGTCCGCGTCGATACGGCCGGCAGTGCATCGCCCACGCATCGAATCAGCATCCCGTATCTCGCTCGTGAGACCGCGGCGGCGCTCTACGAACGGCTCGCGTCTCAGACAGCCCAAACCGCATTCCGCTGGTAAGTCGACGGCCGTCTTTGGGCCGCCCTATACTCACGCCATGAAACATCTGCGATGGATCGCGGCGTTTGGTGCGACCGTGGCGATGCAGACGATGTATCCGGCGCGAATCTCGGTCCAGACGAAACCGCCGGCGGTGAAATCGCTTCGATTGTATGTGTTCGACTGCGGCACGCTCACGCCCAATCGCGAGGGCGTCGAGCGCTATCACGTGACGATGCAGGAAGTCGGCGAGATCCGGATGCCGGTGCCGTGCTTCCTGATCGTCCATCCACGAGGCACGCTGATGTGGGACGTCGGCGTCATCCCGGACAGCGTCGTCGAAGCGCAGGCCAACAACGCCAAGGCGAACGTCAATCCGACCGTCGCGGCGGTCGTGACGCGAACCTTGAAGAGCCAGCTGGCGCAGGTTGGCTACAAGCCCGAGGACATCACCTACGTGGCGATCTCACACGCGCATATCGACCACACCGCGAATCTCAACTCGTTCGCCGGACCGACCTGGCTGACGCGGGCCGCGGAACGCGACTTCATGTGGGCCGAGAACAACCCGCGTGTAAACCCGTCGTTCTACACGACGCTGAAGAACAGCAAGGTCGTGGTTGTCGATAAAGAGGAGCACGACGTCTTTGGCGACGGCAGCGTGGTCATGAAGGCCGCGCCCGGCCACACACCTGGACATCAAGTGCTGATTCTCAAGCTGGCGACGACGGGTCCGGTGATGCTGAGTGGTGATCTGTATCACTATCCCGAAGAGCGCACGTTCAAGCGCGCGCCGCCCGACAACGAGTTCAACGTCCAGCAGTCCGCGGCCTCACGCCGGGTGATCGAGGAGTACCTCGGGAAGACGAAGATGCCGCTGTGGATCGAGCACGACTACGAGTTCATCGCGAGGCTGAAGAAGTCGCCGGCATTCTACGAGTAGGCGGGTCTGAAGACCCGCCTCTACGCGCGGTCGCTACGCGGGGTCACGTAGAGGCGAGTCTTTAGACTCGCCTATTGCCTATTGCTCGGGATGCAGCGCTTCCGCGAGCGCGATGCGGGTGCCGCGACGTGCCGGCACGTACGACGCCAGCATCGCTACCGCAATCAACACCAGGGCCGCAATCGCGAACGTTGAGGGATCGCGCGGCTCGGTGTCGTAAAGCAGTGTCTGCAACACACGCGTCGCACCGGCTGCGACGACCAGGCCGACCGCCACGCCGATCGCAGCGAGCGTGAACGCCTGACCGAGCACCATCCTGAACACCATGCCGTTGGTCGCTCCCATCGCCAGCCGGACACCGATCTCCCGGGTGCGCTGCCCCACCGAATACGCCATCACGCCGTAGACGCCGACGCCGGCGAGCAGTATCGCCATCACCGCAAACGCGACGAGCAGCGTCATGATCACCCGCGGCCGCGCAATCGTGAACGCCACCACATCCTCCATGGGCTGAACATCAGCGACGGGGAGCTCGGCGTCGAGCTCGTGGACGGCCGCGGCGACACCGGTGGCCAGCGATCGAGGATCGCCGTTCGTACGGACGACGAGCGTCATCACTCCGGGTGAGAGCTGCGTGTATGGGATGTAGACGATCGGATAGACGTCAACGTCGAGAGACACCATCTTGATGTCCTTGACGACACCCACGATCTCGTACGGCAGACCGGGGTCGCCGATGAACACGTCGATGCGCCTGCCGATCGGATCCTCGCCAGGGAAGACGCGACGCGCCGCCGTCTCGCTGATGATGGTCACGCGCGGCGACTCGGTCCGGTCGGCCGCCGCGAAGTCGCGTCCGGCCACCACCGGTATGGCCATCGTCTTGAAGAAGCCTGGCGTGATCGGCCGTATGTCAGCGCTCGATCCTTCACCGGGAGCAGGCTGCGGTCGATCGCTACGCCAGTAGCTGGTCCTCATGCCGAGGCCTCGCCCCATCGGCAGAAATGTCACGCCGGCTGCCTGATCGACGCCTGGCAGCGTGCGGATGCGCGCCAGCACGTCGTTGTAAAACGCAGCCCGGGCCGCGGGCGTCTGATAGCGCACGCCGGGCGTTTGCACGCGCGCCGTGAGCACGCCTTCGGATTTGAAACCAGGATCGATGCTCTGCAGACGGATGAAACTGCGAATGAGTAAACCGGCGCCCGCAAGGAGAACGAGTGACAACGCCACCTCTGCGACAACCAGCCCGCCGAGTATGCGCCGCGACCGTGGCCCCCCTCCGTGGCGTCCGCCGTCGCGCAGTGTTTCGTCGATCGAACCAGTCGTCACAATCGCCGGCACGAAGCCAAAGAGCACACCCGTCACGAGTGCGATCGCCATGGTCAAGGCCAGCATCGGCAGATCGAGCGCAACCTGCTCGAGTCGCGGTACCGGAATCCGATTGGCCACGAGGGCAAGCAACCCGCGGTGCAGCGCAAACGCCAGGGCGAGGCCTGCCAGACCCCCGGCCGCGCCAAGCGACAGGCTCTCGCTGAGCAACTGCGCAAGGAGACGCCGCCGTTTCGCACCGAGCGCCGCGCGGATACCCAGTTCGCGCTGGCGCACTGTGCTGCGGGCCAGGAGCAGGTTGGCCACGTTCACGCAGGCGATGAACAGCACGAGGATTACGGCGCCGGTCAGAATGAGCAGCGCCGGCCTGATCGGCTCCACCATCTGCTCGTGGACGGGCACGAGGACAGCTGACCAGCCGGTGTTGAGGCGTGACGCCTCCTGCTGCCGCACCAACATCAGGTTGCGCATCTCCGCACTGGCCTGTTCCACCGTGACCCCGTCGCGCAGCCGCGCAATTCCGTTGGAGGTTCCACGACCCTGCGCAGCGCGAAGCTGCTCGACGTCCACGCCGTAGGGAATCAGAAACGACGCCTTCTGTCCCACCAGCGTGAAGCCCTCGGGCATCACGCCGACAATGGTGCGCGGAACGCCATTCGCTCTGATCGTGGTGCCGACAAGATCCGCGCGGCCGCCAAATCTCGTCTGCCAGAAGTCGTGACTGACCACCATGACCCGGTCGTTGCCCTGCACATCCTCGTTCGAGGTGTACGCGCGTCCGATGGCAGGGCGAACGCCGAGGATCGCGAACACGTCCGACGAGGCGAACATGCCTTCGACCTCTTCGGGCGTATTGCCGATCACCAGGCTCAATCGCGCCGGCGCCATCATCCCCAGGTTCTCGAACGAACGCATTCGCTCACGCCACGCCAGGAAGTTCGTTGGGGCGATCACATTGCGGCGAATGTTCCGTCCAGGATTGGTTTCCCAGATCGTGACGATGCGATCCGGATCGCGATAGGGGAGCGGCTCGAGCATCACGCCGCGAACCACGCTCAGCGTCGCCGACGCGGCGCCGATGCCGAGCGCGAGCGCCAGGATGGCGGGAACAGAAAAACGCGGCGCGCGAACGAACGACCGCAGCGCGAACCGCAGGTCCTGAAGCAGGGTGTTCATGAGGCGCTCCTCGTATCCAGCAACGAGCTTTTAGACGGAGTCGGCCTCAGAAAGGGTTGACATCCCAGTTTCGGGACGTGGGTTAATGGTCGTATGAGCCGGCGCCCCGAGTCGTCGGTGGCCGCTGATGCCGTGGCGTTCTATACGAAGTGCGGCTATCGCTCGTGCCAGAGCGGCGCGGGGAATGTCGACACGCACATGTTCAAGGATCTCGCGAGCGGCCGCATCAGTGGCGACCCGCAGGATGCAGGTTGAGGAGCATCGCAATCTCGTCGAGCTTGCCGCGAATGGCCTGACCATTCCGCGGACCCAGACGCAGCAGCTGCTTTTGCGCCGGCGATAACGATTCCAGCTTCGGGTCGCTATACGCGTAGTTCACTCCCTTGAGAGAGAGCGACACCTTCTCATCCAGCGCGGGCGTCTGCAGCAGCACGCCGATCGCACGCTCGAGCACGCGATCGAAGTCGCCCTCCGGATACCCGAGCTCGCGGTAGGCCTCGGTAATGCGCGGTTTGAGTGTGAGGTACAAGCTGGCGGTGCCAGCCGGGTCGAGGGCGGCGACCGCGTCAGCATGAGGGGCGTATCGCTCGTAGCTGCGAGGATCGACGAACAACTCCGCACCAGCGCGTGTCGTCCGGAACGGTCCGCGGGGTGCAACTGGCCGCAGGAACTGCTTCGGCGTACGCCCCTCTGCGATGGTGAGCGTCACGAGCGTGAAGTTGGCGATCAGGCCTTTCGTGGCGAGCCATGCCGCGATGGTTGGATGGGACGAGAGGCGCGTCACGAGTTCACGCACGATCGGATCGCTCTGCGCCAGGGGCGGCAGATCGAGATCCGCGGCCTTGACCAGCGGGGCCTCGGGGCGCTTCGGTACGGTCGCCGGTTGCGGAGCGCTCGGCACGCTCACAGTCGGAGACGACGAGATCGGCTTTCGTGGGGAGAGGAGGTACCACAAGCCCCCAGCGATAGCGATCGGCAACACGATGGCAGCGGCCCACACGAGATAGTTCGTGGGACGCGGCGGCGGCAGCATGACCGGTCCGTCGCCCGAACGCTCGAGCTTGTAGTCGTCCAAGTCCATCACTCGACCAGTCTACGCGTGTTCAATTCCCAACTACCAACGACCAACTCCCAACCGCTCCCAAGGTCCAACTTCCAATCGTGGTTCTTGATTTGGGCGTTGGGAGTGGTTGGGCGTTGGCAGTTGGGCGTTGGGAATTGACGAACAGTCCCCTTCAACAGCTCGTCAAGCGATCGCTACGCCCGCATGCTCGGGCGCAGCCCGGGACCACCCTCGTCATCGTCGGGCGACGGCTCCTTGCGCTGCGCGATGGGGTCCTCCGGTTCATTGGCGGCACGCGCTCGGCGGTCCTTCATGAACAGGAACACGGCGGCGACAACGCCAACGAGGGCGACAAAGAGTGGGAAGAACTCGAAGAAGAGCACGTCGTACCCGAGCGTACTACGAGCGCAGCTGCGGGCGACGCCACTCGCCCGACTGCTCGGTGGCCGGTTGCCGCCGCGCCTGGCGATCCATCGCCACTAACCAGACGACGATGGGGATGCTGACGAGCAGCATGAACGCGGGGAACAATTCGAAGAACAACATTTGAGTCTCCTGGGCTGCCTAAAGGCGGCCCCTACGTTAAGCCGCGGTCTTCTTGAACCGCAGAACCGCCAATCCAATGATTCCGACCGTGTAGAGCGACAGCAACCCGATCGGCTGCCATAGATCCGTGGCAGTCGCGCCACGGAGCACGATCCCGCGAACAATGTCGACCGCATACTTCGCGGGCACCAGATACGTCAGCCACTGGAAAAACAGCGGCATCCCGCCGATCGGAAAGATGAACCCGGACAGGAACACGAACGGCAGCAGCACCATCGTCGACAGCTGCGTCGCCTGCGTCTGCGTCTGCGCGATGGTGGACAGCAGGATGCCCAGGCCCAGCACGGCAGCGATGAAGATCCCGACGAGCAGGTAGAGCGCGACCAGGCTGCCCATGATGCGCACGTCGAACAGCCATCCCATCGCCAGGACGAGCAGCGTGAGCTGCACGTAGCCGATGATGACGAACGGCAGGATCTTGCCGACAATCAACTGCGTGCGCGTGAGCGGTGTGACCTGCAGCTGCTCGAGCGTGCCGAGCTCACGTTCCTTGACGATGCTGCCGGCGGTGAACTGAATCAGCGTGAACGTCAGCACGACGATGATCAGGCCGGGAATGATGAAGTTCGACGTCCGCAGCTCCGGGTTGTACCAGGGCCGGATGCGCATGTCGACCGGGAGTGACGAGGGCGTCCACTTCGCCCGGCTGCGCAGCGTGCCGAGTGAGATCCCGCTGGTGATCCCGTTGACGATCGACATCGCCTGCGTCGAGGTCGTCGAGTCGGAGGCATTGACGACGAGCAGCGCCTTCGCCGGCGTGCCACGGTGCCGGTCCTTTCCGTAGTCGTGATCAATCACCAGACCGACCGCCGCCTGGGCAGAGTCGACGGCCTGCTGCAGTTCCTCGAACGAATCCACACGGCCGACGATGTCGAAGTAGTCGGTGGCGTCCATCTTGGCCACCAGCTCGCGGCTGTCGTACGAGCGCGATTCATCGAGCACCACGGTCGTCAGGTGCTTGACGTCGTAGTTGATGGCGTAGCCGAAGATGATCAGCTGCATCAGCGGAATCCCGACGATCAGCCGCATGCTGATGTGATCGCGTTTGAGCTGCAGCAGCTCTTTCCAGGTGAGAGCAATCAGGCGTTTCATGACGCAACCTTTTCGGTGGACGCGGCATGCTGCCGCGCCAGCGAGACAAAGACGTCTTCGAGCGAGGGCCTGGCGACGGCGATCGGCCCGAGGGCGGCGGCGAACTGCGAGGCCTCGGTCACCGTGGACGGATGCGCGACGAGGCGCAGCTTCGTGCCGAACAGATACACGTCCTCGATGGCGGCATGCGCTTTCGCATCGGGCAGAATCGCGAACGGATCCTCGCGTGTATCGACTTCGAGAATGCGGCCGAGCAGGCCCTGCTTCAGTTCGCCAGGCTGTCCTTCGGCGATGATGCGGCCGTAGAGGATGAACGCGAGGCGATCGCACTGCTCCGCTTCGTCCATGTAGTGAGTGGTCACCAGTACGGTCAGCCCGCGCGCTGCGGCCAGCTCGTAAATCAGTTCCCAGAACATCCGGCGTCCGCGCGGATCGACGCCGCCGGTCGGCTCGTCGAGGAACAGGAGCTTCGGTTCGTGCAGGAGCGAGGCGGCAAGCGCGACACGCTGTCGCTGGCCGGTGGACAGGGTCTTGGTAAGCGCGCGCAGCAGCGGCTCGAACTTGAGCCGGGCGGCCAGGTCGCGAATGCGCTCGCGCAGCACCTTTGCCGGCAGGCCGTACACCATGCCGAAGAACCGCAGGTTCTCTTCGACGGTGAGATCCAGATAGAGCGAGAACTTCTGGCTCATGTAGCCGGTCTGCTGCTTCCAGCGCTCGGTGTCCTTCGAGACATCGAGACCGTCGAAGCCGGTGACGCGGCCGCTCGTCGGCGCCAGCAATCCGGCCAGCACGCGAATCGTAGTCGACTTGCCCGAGCCATTGGGACCGAGGAAGCCGAAGATCTGTCCCTTCGGCACTTCGAAGCTCACACGGTCAGCGGCGACGAAGGAGCCGAAGCGCCGCGTGACTTCGTGGACCTGAATGAGCGAATCGTAGGGCCGGTCCTTCTGCCCCTCGACGTTGCTCGGGGCAGCCCTGAGCTTGTCGAAGGGCTGGACCGGCTGAACATCGGGACTCATGCCGCCACCTCGTTCTCCTCGCCGTGGAGCACGAACACATCCTCCAGCGAAGGTTGAATGCGCTTCACGTCTTCAGCCGCGACGAGCCCTTCGAGTCGCGCCTGGAGTGTCCCCAGCAATGCATCGCCGGCGTTGGCGCGGCTGCGCACATGCAGCACGGTTCCAAACAGTGAGACGCCGTCAATCGCATCGACACCAGCGAGCCGTGCGCGCACACCGACGCGATCTGGCGTGTGGACTTCGAACAGCTGCCGCGGATACCGGCCGAGGATCTCGGCGCGCGTGCCCACATCGAGCAAGCGGCCTTCGTGCAGGAACCCGAGTCGCGTCGCGTACTCGGCTTCGTCCATGTACGGCGTCGAGACGACGATCGTCAGCCCCTCGTGATGGAGCTGATGCAGCATCGTCCAGAATTCGCGCCGCGACATCGGATCGACGCCGGTC
>Ga0075420_100005011_pt1 | contig 11619 bp, 5 predicted proteins | sample SoiMetdeltSBSDD4_FD_75296 | JGI IMG/M metagenome (GOLD analysis project Ga0075420, IMG submission 75296) | Bulk soil microbial communities from a Populus tree surrounding site in Tennessee, USA - Soil MetaG P. deltoides SBSDD4 | ecosystem: Environmental > Terrestrial > Soil > Tree plantation... | reverse complement strand
TAACACCGATCGAGAGTCGGTTCGTATTCTGGTACAACGGCAACGGCATTCCTGAGCGCTACTGGATTCCCACCGAGACTGGCCCGGACTTCCAGTTGAGCCCCTGTCTCACCCCGCTGGCACGGCTTCGAAACGATGTCCATGTCATCACCGGCCTGGACAATGCGGCAGGACGTGGCGGCACGCACCCTCATTCCACCAGCGGCATTCTTACGTGTATGCCGTTCAGCGGGCGCGGCGCGGGCGGGCCTTCGCTGGACTACCTTGTAGCCGGCAAGATCGGGAACGAATCGCGGTTTCGCTCGCTCCAGATCGGCGTGTCGCAGGAGTCCTTTGGCTCATCGATGCAGCGAAACATGACTTGGGCGGCCGCCGACCGCCCTCTGCCATGCGAAGAGATTCCGCACAAGATGTTCAATCGCCTTTTTGGCGTTCACGAAGAAGGCTGGGCCAAACGCAAGCGGAGCATTCTCGACACTGTGCGCGAAGAGGCCGCAATTCTTCAGAAGAAGCTCCCTAAGGAAGACTCGTTGCGCGTTGAGGAGCATCTCACGGGCGTGCGCGAGCTCGAACGCGCCATTTCCGACCTTCCGCAGCGTTACCAGCTACGCGTGGCGCCGCCCGACTTCGATGGGGACATGCGCGACTGGCCGCGCGTCGCCAAAATTCAAAGCGATCTGCTCGCCTACGCGTTCGCCACGCGGCAAACCAGAGTCGCTTCGTACATGCTGACCAAGTGCCAGGGGATCGCGCGGTTTCCGTGGCTCGGCTACACCGCAGCGCGCCACCACGACTACACGCACCGCGATGGTCTTGCACCGGGAGCCGATGGCGCTGCCGGCCAGCGGATCCTTCGCGACATCTGCCGGTGGCATGTGGAAGAGTTCGCTTACCTTTTAGCGAAGTTGAAGTCGATTCCTGAAGGAGACGGCAACATTCTCGACCACTCGTTGCTGTTGTTCGTCCACGAGCACGCGGAAGCCAATCCGCACAAGAACACCAATTGCCCGATTATCCTTGCGGGTCATGCGGGCAAGTTGAAGACTGGGTTGCACAGCCGAATGCAGGGCACTGTCGCCGAGCTGTACCTCGCGTTGACTGACGATGTTATGCAGCTTGGCTTTGGAACGTTCGCGACGACGAACCGGAAGCTGAGCGGGATTACCGTCTAGGCAGGTTCCGGTTCATTCCCAGAGAATCTTACAATCGGGCCGTTGTTCCCGCAGCGCCGCGATTCCCTTCTCGGTCGTCTTCGTGCCGTGGAGATCCACCCAGCGAAGGCTCTTCCACGACGCGAGATGCGGAAGGGCGTCGTCATTGATTTCCGGACAAAACTCCAACTCCAGGCGCTCGAGGTTCTCAAGTGACTTTAGGACGGGTACACTCTTGGCTGGAAACCGAAGGTGCCCCAGCTTTAGCACGCGCAACTGCTTCAACGAAGCAATCGCCTCCACCGCTCGAGCGCTAAGTCTGGGGGTAGAGAGCGGCCGGTTACCGCTCAAGTCAAGCAGTCGAAGGCCGGTGAACTGCCGGAGCGACTGATACCCGACTTCGCTCATGCGAATGCTGCCCATCGACAGTTCCTTCAGCCTCGGCGCACCCGAGAGCGCTTCTATTCCGGGGTCTCCGACAATGGTGTCCGCGATGTCCAGAATTTCAAGATTCGGAAGGGTCGCAGCTGCCGCGGCGGTCTCGTCGGCGATCACTGTTCCGCGCAGGTTGAGCCGCACCAGTTGCTTCCACTCTTTGACGATGGCATGCGCGGGATCGCCAATCTTCTCCGCATACGACAGGTTGACCTCCCGCAGTGTCGAAATCTTCTTAAGGTACGAGAGACCCTGGTCGGTGATCCGAGTGCGGGATAGGTCCAGGCGCTGCAATTGCGGCATCCGCGCGAGGTCCAAAAGGTCTCCATCGCTGACCCAACTGGCGCGAAGACTCACGGCCGTGATCTGTCCCGTGCGGTCCTGCTGCGTGTGGCCTCCGAGTGTTGCGACCCACTCCAGCCCGGCGGCGAAAAGCAGTCCGGGAACGGCGATTGCGAGCCATATGCGCATCGATCAAATCCCTCGCCGCCCGGCCGATCCCAACTCCCACGTTATTTTGCACGCCGGCTTCGACGCTCTTAATTGTTTCAGGCCGTCTGCGGAAACCTGCGTGTGATACAGGTCGAGTGACTCGAGCGCCGACATCGATTCCAACGCGCCTACCCCTTTGTCGGTGACTTCTGTGTGATCCAGACTCAGGATCCGCAGGTTTGGCAGCGTACGGAGCAATTCCACTGTCTTGTCGGATGCCTTTGTGTAGTCGAGCTTCAGGGCAACCAGCGTCTTCAGCTCGGCCAGAAATGTCAGGCCTGTATCGGTCGCGCGCGTGCTCGTGAGTTCGAGCCGCTCGAGAGCCGGTAGAGCCTTGAGCTGCGCAAGTCCCTTATCCGTGAAGCGGCAATAACTCAGGGACAACTCACGCAGCGAAAGCATCGAGGCAAGGTGGGTTATGCCCGAATCGCCGGTATCGGTTCCCTTTAAGCTGAGAACCCGAAGATTCTTTAACTGAGTGAGATGGCGGAGGCCTTCGTCGGAAACGTCGGTGTCAGCAAGAATCAGGCGGTGGAGCAAACTGAGCTTTGCCAGGTGTACGGCAGCCGGATTGTCCACAGCCGTCCCTCGCAGGTCCAATTCCGTCAGCGCCCCGAGGCTCTCCAGATGCGCCAACCCATCGCCCTGGACCCGCGTGTAACCCAGACTCAGCCGTTTCATTCGCTGTAGCCCCGCAATGTGCAAGAGGCCGCGGTCGGAAATGCCCGTCGCCGTGAGGTTCAATTCCTCCAGACCCTTCAGCGTGCCGATGGATTCCATCGCAACATCGCTGATCTCAGCCGCATCGAGATTCAGCCGCTTGAGCGAGCCGAGCCTAACCAGGAACCGGATCTGCGCATCCGTCACAGCGGTCGAGGCCAGGCTGGCTGACTCGATGCGGCCTCCCGATAGGCGCGCCTGGCCGCCCATACCCCTGATCCACGCCGCGATCGCCTTGTCATCCGCACCTGCCGGCTTCGCTGGGCCCTTCGCTCCCGCCGGTGCAGGCGCGGGATCCACAAAATGAACCCTGCAATTGGGCAGGCTCGACATCAGCGCGTTTACGCCCGAGCGCGTGACGTTGGTATATCGAAGATCCATCATTGACAGTCGCGGCAGCTTATGCAAACTATTCAGACCCGCATTCGTAATTCTGGTTCGATACAGATTCAACTCAGTTAGATTGGGAAAGCCGAGAAGAACCTGAACTCCCTCATCAGTGATATCGGCGCCTTGGAGGCTTAGTTTTCGCAGGCCTTTCATGTCCTTGAGATACTGCAATCCCTGGTCGGTCAGCTTGATGCCGGTCAGATCCAATTCTTCCACTGCGGTCAACGTCCGGACGTTCTGGATGCCGGCTTCGGTAACGATCGTGCCCGCCAAATTGAGCCGCTTCAATTTCGTCATCCCCTGCAACGCGGTGAGCGTATTATCGGTGATGTAGGCTTGGGACAAGTCGAGTGAATGCAGATTCACGAACGGAGCCAGAACCTCGGGCTTGGTGATTTTCGTTAGAGCGATCCGCAATTCTTTAAGCTGCGTGTGCACCTTCATGTGCGCCCAGCCGGCGTCCGAGATATCTATGCTTGGAAGGAAATGCATGCTGACGTGAAGCTTTTCAAGCTTTGTCAAACCCGCGAAATACTTGAACGAGTCGTCGGCGTACTCCCCCTTCTTGTCGCTCGACGGGCTATACGACTTCGAGTTGAGATATAGCTCGCGAAGCTGGCTCAACGCCCCAATGCGCTCCATGTCCTTCGGAACCGCTGGGGTTCCGTAGAGATCGACCCCGGTCACTGTGAAATCGCCCGTTGGAAGGTCGTCCAGATTATTGATCGGCGAGCCGCCGTTGGTCATGACCTGGCCGCCCTGACGTACGATCCAGATCGCGATGTCCCGGTCCCCGGCCGCGGCCGCAAGACCGCAGACCACGCCCAAAACGAGGAGTCGCCGTGTCATGGCACCGGTTCTCTCTGTGAAACGTTGACCGCCCCGCCGTCCGGAAACTCGCGCGCAACCATCAGCGACACCAACATCTCCTGAAAGCGGAACTTCGAGGCGCGAAAATCCTCGTAAGCTTTCCGGATCAGCGGGCGATCCGCCAGCGTCTCCAACCGCCCCGACACATAGCGGAAAACCTGCTTGACGATGCATTCCTGGCACTGCGGCGTCCGCGCCAGAATCGCGCCCAACTCGCGTGGCGATGAAAACTTCGAGTCGGCAATTCCCGCCACCCATCCCGAAGTATCGAGATCCAGTTCGATCTTCCTGGGCGGTTCCTTGCTCTTACGGTCCAGTGGATAAAATAGCAGCTTTGCTTTCTCTCGCCGCCCGCCGATCGCATCGAACTTCTCCAAACCAAATCCGATGGGATCGATCAGGTTGTGACAGCTGGCGCAAGTCTGGTCCGTCGTATGCACCGCCAGCCGCTGCCGGTTCGTTTGGGGCTTCGCTTCATCGAGAGGCGGCAGAACCGTGCTCACGCCCGGCGGCGGATCGGCTATGTGCTGGCAGAGGAAATGCTCCCGGACGAACAACCCGCGCGAGGTCGGTGAAGTGTCGTTTGGTGTCGATGTCAACGTCAGGAACGCAGCTTGGCCCAGAAGTCCGGCTCTTTCGGACGCGTCCGGGAATGTGGCCCGCTCGTAGTCGCCTTGCGGCGCCGGGAGTTCGTAAATACGCGCGAGTTCGGCGTTCACGAATCCGTAGTTGGCCGTGAACACTTCCATGAAGTCGCGGTTGGACCAAACCAGATCAGAGATGAACCGGCGCGTCTCTTCCGTCATTGATGCTGCGGATTCGCGGTTGAACCTCGGGTAGACGCGCGTGTCTCGCCCGGTGCCGATCACACGATCGAACCGCATCCATTGCGCGAGAAATTCGTCCAGCGCCTCCTTCGCCTTCGGGTCGGCGAGCATGCGGCGCGCGACTTTCTCGACGCCCTTCGGCGTATTCAACTCTCCGGCGGCAGCAGCGGCCAGCAGCGCATCGTCCGGCATCGTGTTCCACAGCGCGTAGGACAAACGGCTAGCGCGGGCGTAGGGCTTCAGCGCCGGATCGCGGGTTTCATCGAGTTGAAAGAGGAAATGCGGCGATTGCAGCATCGCTTCAATTACCGCCTGTGCGCCCCTGTTAAACTCAACACCGCCTGCGAAAAGGGCCTCGTAGCGCTTCCGCTCCCCCGCATCCAACGGACGCCGCAGAGCCTTTAACCCGAACGTCCGCACGAATTCAGCGCGGCACGCCACCGACGGCTTGCACGGAATCAAACTTTCCGCGTCGCCGCGACGGAACACGTTGCGCGCCACCTTCTCAGCCGCGGTGCTATAGGCCTCGAACAACATCGGCGATAGACTCTGCGCCTGAAACTGATTCTTGTACCCGTTCACGAAATCCTCGGGCGGGAACTGGCTTGCCGGCGCGCCCAGTTCGCCGAGCAGATCGCGGACCGTATTGTTGTATTGCGCGTTCGTAAGCCGCCGGAGTACCGGGCCGTTCGATCTTGCGGAGGCTCCGGTGTCTTTCTTGTATTGCTGCGCCTGAGCCAATTCAGCGCCCGTCATCTTCGCCAGGCGATCAACCCAATTCTGTAAAAGCACCTCCTCTGGACCGCCCGGCGGGACGCGTTGTCCGCCGGTATGCGGAATACGATTCGTCGGCTTTTGCAGAAGCAGCGACTGCGCAGGCCGGCTGCGGTCCACAAAAGCGATCAATGATTTCCCGAACGCCTCAATGCGGTCCGCCGCTGCGTCAGGTTCCGGGAACTCAAGCCTGGTGGCCGAGGCGACGCCCGCCGCGTTATGGCAGGATCGGCAACCCGCTCGCTCAAGAACAGGGTAAAGTCCTTGGGAGAACGGCTCGGCGGCAACAGCAGCGCTCGCGATTAGAACAAGGCCAAAGCTTCTTGGTACCACTTGAATATCTCGATCATACTTCAATCCGGGGTCTGGGCCGCCTTTGTCCCTAGTCCCGTTTGGCCGCGCGAGCTACATCTCGACGTCGCTTCGCTTTCACCCTGGCATTCCGCATCGGACGCAAGTATATTAGCCGGACAGGGGGTACGCAAATGGCAAGACTGCTTTGGCAAGACTGCTTCTGTTCGTGGGAGCACTTCTTCTTTCGTCGCTTCCCGGTCTGGCGCAAACTACGTTTGCCACCATCACCGGCACAGTAACTGATGCAACCGGTTCGGTGATCCCGAATATCACCGTGAGCGCCACACACGTCGCCACCAACATCGCTACTACAGCGCCTTCCAACGACGCCGGCGTTTACACGCTGCCACAGCTCAAGGAAGGCGAGTACAGAGTCAGCGCCAAGGGTCCTGGCTTTAAGGAATTCGTCGCCCAAGGAATCGTTCTGGCCGCGCGCGATTACCGGCGCGTCGATGTCCGCCTCGAAGTGGGCGCAGTGGAAACCGTCGTCGAAGTGCAAGGCGGCGCAACGCTCATCGAAACAGAGACGGCGCGCATCTCCGACACGAAGACCGCCGACCTCATGAAGACGATTCCGCTGAACACCCGTTCGATTTGGGCGTTCCTATCGCTGTCGCCTGCCGTGCTGCAAGCCGGCGGCGGTTCCTCCACCATCCGGTTCGCCGGAAGCCGCGGCAACCAATCGCACTGGGCAATCGACGGCACGACGATGAGCGACGGCGTCGATGAAACCCAAATCGGGCCGCTTGCGAATTACATCGAATGGATCCAGGAACTCAAGATCGATGTCTCCAATAACACCGCTGAGTTTGGAACGATCGGACAGGTCACGAGCATCTCGAAGTCCGGTTCCAACACCCTCCACGGCAGCGCCTACGACTACTACACGACGCCGTGGTTCCGCGCCCGCAACCCGTTCGCACTCGCCCGCGGCACTGGCATCTCGCACGGCCCCGGCGCTTCGGTAAGCGGCCCGGTGTACATTCCGAAAATCTACAACGGAAAGGACAAGTCGTTCTTCTTTTTCGGATACGAAACCTCGCGCGGCAGCGCCGTGACGCAGTCCATCAATCCGACGGTACCTCCGGCACCGTGGCGACAGGGGGATTTCTCCACGCTGGCGACTGCGCTCGTCGATCCATTCAACAACCGCGTGCCCTTTGCGGACAACCGGATTCCGGTTTCGCGATTGAACAGCACGGCGGTGAAGCTCCAGGACCGCTTCTATCCACAACCGAATTTTGGCGACCCGACGCGGCTCGTCAGCCAGAACTACCGGCAGAACATCGTTCGTCCGCGCGATCCGTCCACCAACATTACGATCCGCGGCGACCACCGCTTCTCGTCGAAGGACTCTGTATTCGGGCGCTTCAGCGATCAGGTCGGCTACAACCGTCCTTTTGAAGGTAACTTGCCGACGATCGGACAACTTTACCAACGACGAGCCAATCGGGCAATCACGGCTGCCCACACCCACACCTTCTCAGCCACCATGCTGAATGAGTTCCGATACGGGATGGCGCTGAACAATAATCCGATTAAGCCGAATCTTAACGGCCTGGAATTCGCTCGCGACTTCGGTCTCGTCGGACTCGCCCCCGACCTTCCCGACATCAAAGGAATGCTGATGGTAAGCTTCCAGAACGGAATCCAGTCGTTGACCCAGTCGAATTACCGCGACCCTGGGTTCCGCAATTTCCTTCAGGAATTCCAGGATCACTTCAGTTGGTTCCGCGGCCGCCACAATTTCAAGTTTGGCGGCATGGTCACGCGCGTGGAGTACGACGACTACCAAGCCAGCGCGAATTTGTTCGGAAACCTGAGCTTCACCAACCGCTTCACCAACGATCCGTACGCGGACTTCCTGCTGGGCTTGCCGACCACGGCCTCGCGGGCCTTCGCGCCAGTGCGCGTGGACCGCCTCCGGAATCAGTATGACTTCTTCTTCGCCGATGATTTCAAGGTGAATTCCAGCCTCACGATCAACTACGGAGTTCGTTACCAGTACCATCCGGTCTGGACCGAAGAGCATGGCTTTGGCGCCATGTTCGACATCGGGAGCGGCAAGATTGTGGTGCAAGACGGCTCCCTGTCAAAGGCGAGCCCGTTGATGCCGCGCGGATATGTCGAGGTTGTCGAAGCCAAGACTGTCGGCCTGCCCGGCAATACTCTCATCAGGAGCGACCGGAACAACTTCGCCCCACGACTCGGCGTTGCGTGGCGGCCGTGGGGGAACAAGACCGTGTTCCGCGGCGGCGTGGGCATTTACTTCGATGTGGTGCCGCGCACGTTGACGCACGGCGGCATCCCCTTCGTGCTGAACGAGCCGCCCTTCACCAACGAGGTAGCCAATCCCACGGTTATTCTGCCCAGAGTCTTCCCGGCCAGCAGTGTGGGTGGAGTCTCTTCCGTTACCCTGCCCGCCGCGGCCAATACCAACCTGATGATTCCTTACAGCATGCAATGGAACTTCACGGTCGAGCACACTCAGTGGGACACCGGCTTCCGCGCTTCTTACATCGGAACGAACACGCGCCAGGGCGACTGGGCTTATGACATCAATCAGCCCGTGGGAGATACGAGGCTCTTTGTCGACAAGCCACGCATGTTCCCAAATTACCCGGCCATCAACTATTTCACCAACGGAGCCGGCCATCAGTATCACGGTCTGACTCTCGAGGCGGAACGCCAGATGTCCAAGGGTCTCTACTTGCAAAGTTCCTGGAACTGGGCGCGCGACATCGGCGACCTGAATCGCGGAGCTTCGCCGGAAGACGCCTTCAACCGGCAGCGCGAAGTGGCGGTGTGGGAAGACATCCCCACTCATCGCGTCACCATGAACTGGGTCTATCAGTTGCCTTTTGGGCGTGGTAGGACGTTCATGGGCAATGCCAACCGCTGGGCGAATCTCGCCGTCGGCGGCTGGGAGATCAGTGGCATCTATAGCTTCTACTCAGGCCAGTTCCTTACGCCCTTGTGGTCGGGACCCGATCCGACGGGAACGGCATTCACCACCGGCCGCACACCGGCCGTAGTGACGCGCCGGCCTAATCACCTGCGTGACGCCAACCTTTCCGGCGATCAGCGCAACGTCAGTCGCTGGTTCGATCTCGCTGCTTTCGCAGCGCCCGGCGCCGGCCAGTTCGGCTCGGCCGCCAAGGGTGTGATCAAGGGACCCGGCGTCAATGTGTGGCACACGGGCTTCATCAAGAACTTCAACTTCTCCGATCGCGGCCCTAGGCTACGGTGGGAGCTTACGGCGACCAACTTCTTCAACCATCCGAATTGGAGCAACCCGAACACGACGATCACGAACTTGACGCAAGCCGGCGTAATCAGCGGCGTCGGCGGCGTGAACGGTGCCTCGACGGGGGACCAACCGGGTGCGCGCAGCTTCCGTATGGGCTTCCGCGCGGAGTGGTAATGGCGCAGTCGTAGGAGAGCTTTCAGAAATATACTCATACCGATGCATCTTTATAATCGGGAGCGAGATGCCATTCGTGTGCCTGTGAACGCTTTGCTGGCTATCACCTTGACGATCGCCTGGGCACAGCCGCGGGTCTCGGGCGCCGACGCAAAGATCGCGCTATACGCAGCAACCGGACCGGAGCTTGCGACGTACAGCGTCAGCGTCGAGAGCGCAGCACTCGTCAAGCAGTCAACGGTAACCGTTCCTCAGAATGTGCAAGAAGCTTGGCCCCATCCTTCACGTCAGTATCTGTACGTGACATGGAGCAATAACATTGCAGGCACAGCGGGTCATCACGGCATAACGGCATTCCGGATCGATCCCAAGACAGGAGCGTTGCAACCGCATGGCCGGCCTATCTTATTGGCGGCACGTTCGGTGTTCTTGACCGTTGATATTCCGGGGAAGCACATTGTCGTCGCCTATAACGAGCCGAGTGGGGCGACAGTCCACCGAATCGCTGCGAACGGCACACTTGGCGGCGCTGTGCCGCAGGCGACGGATCTCGATTTTGGCGTCTATGCGCATCAGGTACGGATAGATCCATCCAACCAGATGATCATTCTCGTCACGCGAGGCAATGCTCCGACGGCGGCGAAGCCCGAGGACCCTGGCGCGCTGAAGGTGTTTGGGTATAAGGATGGCGTGCTGACCAATCGCACCTCAATCGCGCCCGGGGGTGGCTACAACTTCCAGCCGCGCCACCTCGAGTTCCATCCGACGCGGCCGTTTGCCTTCATTACGCTGGAGCGGCAGAACAAGCTGCAGGTCTATCGAAGGCTCGACGGGTCGACGCTCAGCGGCTCGCCCGTGTTCACTAGGGAGACCTTAAGAGATCCCAGCCGTCTAGGTGGCCAGGCGACTAGCGCGATTCACGTTCACCCAAGCGGCCGTTTCCTATATCTGGGCAACCGGAGTAGCGGCACGACTGACTTCCACGGCAAGCGCGTCCTTGCCGACGGCGAGAACTCTATTGCCGTCTATTCGATTAACCAGGAGACCGGTGAACCGACGCTCATTCAGAATGCCGATACTCACGGGGCACATCCACGCACTTTCGCGATTGACCCGACTGGACGGATCTTGGTGGTGGCTAACATGCAGCTGGTCCTTGTCCGGGACAAAGAGGAAGTGCGCCCGCTGCCGGCTACGCTCTCGGTGTTCCGCGTCCGGAGTGACGGGAAGCTTGAGTTCGCGAGGAAATACGACCAGGACGCAAGCAGCGGGAGAAACCTATTCTGGACGGGGATGGTGGAATTACCGTAACCTTCGTGGGAGTCACCTGCGAATCTGCTGACCCGGCCGGGCGCCCTGTTCGCTCGTACCGGGTAGATGATCAACAGGCACTACAAAATGCCACCGCGCTCCGCTCGCAGTATCCGCCCGTGGGAAAACCTCTGAATGGGGATTTTTCACTACAACAGTACCTCGATCATGAAATTCGCCGAAAGATGATCGCTGCCTTTACTGGATTGTCGGTGCAAATAGGATTCAGCCATGGCTACCGATAATGTCCGTTACGGACTCAAGGAAGCAATTTGTCATTCTCCATCTCGCGATATACCTGGAGGGCCTGCGAATATAGCTCAGCCGCTCTTGTCCCCGGCGGTGTCTTCGGATTCTGTTGCAATTCTTCGATCCACTCGCGGAAGTAACGGGCGTCTTCCCGGCGGTCCCAAATGCCGGTCAACTGGAATGGGTCGGTGTGACCCAGCCGCACCGTCGCATCATTCTTCGCGTAGGCGCGAGCCGCGACCCAACTGTATTGCGCCACGTCTAGATCCAGGTTCGCGCGGAATTGTTTTCCAGGCGGGTTCCAGCGTTGGATGACTTTTCCGTTGGCGACAATCTCTACCCGTTCGAGTTCGTCGCCCGATATCGCCTCGATACGCCCGCGCAGCCGGCCACCCCGTTGCTGGAGTTTCGGCTCGAAGAAAACCAGTGGCCCGTTGGACACCATCACGCGACCTGCCTTGGCGCTCTCGTACCACTTCTCGACCGTGAACTCGCTATTTAGCTTCACGTACATCCGGTTGTAGCCAACGGGATTCGGCAGCACGCCGCTGGCAGCGCCGGCACTCGGCGGGACCATCCAACCCAGGTTCCAATAGCGATACATGAGATGCAGCGAGTAGTC
>Ga0075420_100005000_pt1 | contig 11631 bp, 10 predicted proteins | sample SoiMetdeltSBSDD4_FD_75296 | JGI IMG/M metagenome (GOLD analysis project Ga0075420, IMG submission 75296) | Bulk soil microbial communities from a Populus tree surrounding site in Tennessee, USA - Soil MetaG P. deltoides SBSDD4 | ecosystem: Environmental > Terrestrial > Soil > Tree plantation... | reverse complement strand
CCGGCGATCAGCGCGTTACCCGCGATGCCGTCACCGATACCGGCACCGATCGCGCCGCCGGCCATGATCAGTCCACCGCCGATAAGCGCGCCAGCAGCGATAGTGGGATCCATTCCTTATCCTCCTTGATAACTGGTAGGCCGTCCTACCAGGATTTGTGACAAGTTTGTGGGCATTAGTGGTGGTCCTCGTCCAGCTCCATCGACTGGCTGAAGTACAAGATCGTCAGCAGCGCGAAAATAAACGCCTGGATCGCGCCGACGAACAGGTCGAAGCTCTTCCAGATCGCGTTGGGCAACCACAGGATGTACGGCGGGAACAACGCGATCAGCGCGACCAGGATGCCGCCGGCGAAGATGTTGCCAAAGAGTCGGAGCGACAACGAAATCGGCTTGGCGATCTCCTCGACGAGGTTGATCGGCGCCATTAGTGTGACGTGTCCCTTGAGCAGCTTGATGGGGTGGCCCAGGGGGCCACGACGCCAGACGCCTGCCGCGTGGTAACAGATGAAAACGAACAGCGCGAGCGCCAGCACGAAGTTGATGTCGGATGCGGGCGGCTTGATCAGCTCGTGTATCGCACCGCTGGAATCGGTGTACTGCACCGGCAGCACCGAGATCCAGTTGGCGACGAGGATGAACACGAACAGCGTCACCGCGAGCGGCAGCACGAACGGCGCGATCTTCATGCCGATCGCGGCCTCGATCTGGTCGCGCAGTTGAGTGGTGATGGCTTCCCAGAACAGCTGCACGCCACCGGGCACACCCGTCGATGTGACCTTGGCGCGCAGGAAGAACGCCAGCCCGAGCACGATCACGGCGGCGATCGCGGTCGCAAGCACCGTGTCGGTGTTGACCGTCAGTCCGAACCAGTGGGCCTCCGTGTGGTGGCCGACCTCGATGCCGGATTCGGCGGCAAGGATCGTCTCGGTCATTGCTGTGTGGCCTCCCCTTCGAGTCCGCCTGTGCTATCCGGGCTACCGGCCTTCAACTTCTTCATCACCGGCAGCGCGGTGGAGATCACCAAGACCACTTGGAAGAGGGCCATGCCGAACAACACGCCGAGCCCCTGTGGTCGGAAGATGAACGCGATCGTCAGCCCGATCACCGTCAGCACCAACAGGCGGGTGGCGGAGTTCAGCGCCATCTTGCGCTTCAGCGGATGCGCGTCGGCGGTGATGGCGTCCACCGAGCGCTGCACCAGCACGGCGTTGAGCAAACCCAGCACGAGACCGACGCCGAAGAAGACGCCGACCATCACATGGCCGAGCAGTCCGGCGGCCAGGGTCGCCAGGCCGGTAAGCACCACACTGATTGCAAGCAGGCGCATCGGCCTGAAAGCAACGGACGGAAACACCAACGGCGCGTCTTGCGCTGGCGTCGTCACTGCTTCACCTCAATCCCGCGGTCACGAGAGCTAATCCTGATGATTCTGTGCGTGGCGCCCCGAGCGTATCGGAGGGCGACAGGCCCGCTGGAATCACCCAAGGGGTAGCTCCCTTTGTCGGTCGTTGTTCCGTGCCGATCGGCGGTGAACCGATGGCCCGGGGGCCGGCAACCCGCGAGGTTTTTTCGGGTTCTAGCAGCACCCTAACACATGGTTAAGGGCAGAAAAGGGGGTCTACTACTTTTCGTCGTACATTTCCTCGAAGCGGTCCTCGCGGCGGCGCAGAAGCGGGATCAGAGTCACCACGATCGCGACCACAATCGCGGCGAGCATGACGGCTCCGGTGTAGCGGGGATCGAAGAAGATCGTGCTCGCCGCGCCCAGCGCGATGATGCCGACCCACAGATACACAAGCAGCACCACTCGCCGGTGCGAATGACCGATCTGCAGCAACCGGTGATGCAGATGCATCTTGTCTGGCGTCGAGAAGTGCACGCCCGCCCGAGTCCGGCGAATCACCGCGAGGAGCATGTCGAGCGCCGGCACGAACATCACCGCGACGACCAACAGGAACGGCGACATCAGAGCGAACACGTCTCGTGCGCCGTAGGCGGTCTGCGAGATCGGGCCTGCCGCGGTGGTGGACGCCGCGGCGAGCATCAGCCCAATCAGCATCGAGCCTGAATCGCCCATGAAGATCTTGGCCGGGTGAAAGTTGTGCGGCAGGAAGCCGAGGCACGCGCCGGCCAGCACAACCGAGATCACCGCGGGCGGATAGAAGAGGACGTCGCCGCCGTGGTCACGCAGCAGACCCACGGAGAAGATGCAGATGGCCGACGCGGTGATCAGCCCGAGCCCGGCAGCCAACCCGTCGAGGCCGTCGACGAAGTTCATCGCGTTGACGATCGCGACCGTCAGCGCCAGCGTGAGCAGGATCGACGACACCTGGTCGAGCACGATGGTGCCGACGCCGCCGATCGGGATGTAGAGCACGCTCCACGCGACGCCCATCGTGACAAGCACGCTCGCGGCGGTGATCTGGCCGGCGAACTTCGTCAATGCGTCCAGGCCCCACTTGTCGTCGATCAGCCCGATGAACATGATCAGTCCACCCGCGACGACGACCGCGGGCATGCCCGACGAATACACGAAGCCGCGGGTCAGCGCCGGCAGTTGCGACGCCAACAGGACGGCGGCCACCACGCCGACGTACATCGCCAGACCACCCATGCGCGGTATCGGCTGCAGGTGGACATCACGCTCGCGGGGATAGGCGACCGCGCCGACCCGCCTGGCAAGCACCCTGACCCAGCCGGTCGCGAAGTAGGTGATGATCGCGGCGGTCAGACCGACGAGCGCAAGCTCACGCAGCGGCACGCCAGCGCCGCGATCGTTGAGAGCCAGCAGGCCGTCTGCCGCGTAGACCACCGTCGCACCGTACTGCTCCACGCTGAGATCACTCCGTGAGCGACTCGGGTTCCACGCCGAGCACCTTCGCGATGGCCTCCAGCGTGACCGGACCCTGCCGCAGCACCTGCGGGTGGGCGCCCGTGAGGTCGACGATCGTCGAGGCCGCCTGCTGTTCCGACGGTCCGCCGTCGAGGTACACCTCGACTAGGTCGCCGAGTTGATTGCGGGCGTCGTCGACGGTGACCGCGGCGGGACGGCCGGAGATGTTGGCGCTCGACACGGCCATCGGCCCGACCTCGCGCAGCAGTTCGATCGCGACCGGGTGCAGCGGCATGCGCAACATCACCGTGCCGTGTGCGTCGCCGAGGTCCCATTGCAGCGACGGGGCCTGGCGCACCACGAGACTGAGCGCGCCGGGCCAGAACGCCTGGATGAGCTCGCGTGCAGTGTGCGGCACCGTATACACGAGGCCGTCGATGGTGTGCCATGACCCGACCAGCACGGGGACGGGCATATCGCGGCCGCGCCCTTTGGCCGACAGCAGGGCGACGACGGCGTCGTTGTCGAAGGCGTCCGCGCCGATGCCGTAGACGGTGTCGGTGGGCAGCACGACGAGCCGACCGCCTTTGAGCGCACTGATCGCCGACGCGATACCCGTCTCCCGCTGCCCCGGATCGGTGCAGTCGAACACCTCTGTCATAGCGTCCTCCGTGCCGTCACAAACCGTGGCCGCCCGGTCAGGTCCTGTCGTGCGGTGACGTCGGCGAAACGCCCTGTGCGGGTGAACGCTTCGACCGTGCGCGCCGATGTGGTGTCGTCGTGCTCGATCGCGCAGCGGCCACCGTCGCGCAGCAGCCCTGCGGCCAGCTCGACAATGCGATCGATGACCGCCATGCCGTCGGGCCCTCCGAACAGTGCGTGCGGCGGATCATGTTCGGCCACTTCGGGTTCCAGCGCCGCACCGTCGGGAATGTAGGGCGGGTTGGCGATGACGAGGTCCACCTGGCCGTCGAGTTCTGCGAGTAGGCCCGGAGCGGTGACATCGGCTTGAATGAGTTCGACCGGAGTCCCGGCGGTGTTGCGTCGGGCGTAGCGCACGGCATCCGGGGAGTCGTCGACGGCGATGACGCGGGCGTCGGGCCAGGTCTTGGACAGCGCGAGCGCCAGCGCCCCCGAGCCGGTGCACAGGTCGACGATGACGGGCCGCGCCGAGAGTGGCTGCGCGACAGCCCATTCCAACACTGCCTCGGTTTCGGGCCGTGGGATGAAGACCCCGGGGCCGACGTGGACGGTGACGGGACCGAATGCCGCGGTACCCGTGAGGTGTTGCAGCGGTATCCGCTTTGCGCGCTGGGCGACCAGCTCATCGAAGCGTTCGTGAAAGTCAGGTCCGGTGTCGACGAAGGCCAGCCGACCGCGGTCGGTGTCCGCCGCGTAGGCGGCCAGCAGTTCAGCGTCCGTGCGCGGTGATCCGACTCCGGCCTCGGCCAAGGCCAACTCGGCGGCGTCGATCACCTGACGCAAGCTCATGCCTGCTGCAGCCTGGCTTGCTTGTCGGCGACGGCCAACGCGTCGAACAGCGCGTCGAGATCGCCGTCGAGCACCTGGTCGAGGTTGTGCGCCTTGAAGTTGATCCGGTGATCGGCGATCCGGTTCTCCGGGAAGTTGTACGTGCGGATGCGCTCACTGCGGTCGACGGTGCGGATCTGGCTGGCGCGATCGGCCGACGCGTCGGCCTGCGCCTGCTCCTCGGCGAGCGCCTGCAGCCGCGCCGCGAGCACCTGCAGGGCGCGGGCCTTGTTCTGCAGCTGAGAGCGCTCGTTCTGGCACGTCACGACGATGCCGGTGGGCAGGTGGGTAATGCGCACGGCGGAGTCGGTCGTGTTGACGCCCTGGCCGCCCTTGCCCGACGACCGGTAGACGTCGATGCGCAGATCGGACTCGTCGATCTGGACTTCCTCGACCTCTTCGGGTTCGGGGTACACGAGCACGCCCGCCGCCGAGGTGTGCACACGGCCCTGCGACTCGGTGACCGGGACACGCTGTACGCGGTGCACACCGCCCTCGAATTTCAGCCGCGACCACACACCGTCGGCCGGGGTTCCCTTCGCCGCGATCGACAGCGTCGCGTCCTTGTAGCCGCCCAGGTCCGAGAAGGTCTCGTCGAGCACCGTGACGGTCCAGCCATGACGCTCGGCGTAGCGGATGTACATGCGGGCAAGGTCGGCGGCGAACAGCGCGGATTCCTCGCCGCCCTCCCCCGACTTGACCTCGAGCACGATGTCGTCACCATCGTGCGGATCCCGCGGGGCGAGAAGGTCGGTCAGCTGAGTTTCGAGCTCGCAGACCGTGGCCTCGAGGCCGGGGACCTCGGCCGCGAACGATTCATCGTCAGCGCCGAGTTCGCGCGCGGCCTCCAGGTCGCCGCGAGCGGCCTCCAGCTTGCGGAACGTGGCAACGATCGGTGAGATCCGTGCGAAGCGTCGGCCGACCTTACGGGCGGCAGCCGGGTCGGCGTGCAGATTCGGGTCGGAGAGTTGCCGCTCGAGGTCGGCATGTTCGGTCAGCAACGCCTCAATCGCCGGCGCGGTGTCCGTCATGTCGCCCTCCTTCCCGACAATCGTGCCTGAAACGCAAACCGACGCCCGGCCTGCGCTCGCGCGTCAGATCGGGCGTCGGGAAGCCAGCTATTTGTCGTCTGTGCTTTTCTCGGCAGCCTTGCGCTTGCCGTAGCGCTTCTCGAAGCGGGCCACGCGGCCGCCGCTGTCGAGGATCTTCTGCTTGCCGGTATAGAACGGGTGGCATTGCGAGCAGACCTCGACGTGGATCTGTCCGCTCTTCTTCGTGCTGCGCGTGGTGAACGTGGCACCACAGCCGCAGTGCACCGTCGTCTCGACGTAGTCAGGGTGAATACCCGTCTTCATGGTTTCCTCTTCGTTCGTGGCCCCGGGTCGCCCCTCCGCGATTCGGAGGTATCGGCGTGAACCGGAACCGAGGGGTCAGCGGTCCATTATGCCAGCTCAACCGCCAGCAGCCTAAACGCGTGCCAGGTGGCGGCTATTCCCGCCAGTGAACACATCCGCAAATGTGTCTACAGTGGCACAATGCTGTGGTGACGAGCGTTACCGCCACCAAGAACGTCCGCGATCGGTTGATAGACGCCGCGGAAGTCTGTATGCGCGCCAAGGGAATTCGGTCCACGACAGTGTCGGAGGTGGCCGAGGTCGCCGGAGTGTCGCGAGGGTGGTTGTACCGGCATTTCCCCGACAAGGTGTCGCTGTTGGGCGCTGCGATCGTGCGCCTCAACGATGCGTACTGGTCCGAGGCGCACGCCATGCTCGAGCAGGTCGACGGCCTGGCTCGCCAGATGGCCTTGGGCATCAGCAACGCCCGCACCGCCTACGACGACCCCGGCGCGCTGCTGATGAAGCTGCGAACGGATGAGCCCGAGGAGTTCGCGGCATGCGCAGGCGCGGGGGTTCAGGGGCTCATCCCCGATCTGGCCGACTTCTGGTCGCGCTACCTGATCGCCGCGCGTGACCGTGGCGAGATCCACCCCGCCACCGACATCGCCGAGGCGTCGGAATGGGTGGCGCGCGTCGTGCTTTCGCTCGCCACAGTTCCCGGCGACACGCTCGAACCCCGTGATGCCGACGCGGTCGCGACGTACGTGCGCCGCTACGTCATACCCGGCCTGCGGGCCGACCCCGCGTTGTGATTTCGGCGCGCTAACCGTCGCTGACGGGTTGTCTCGAAATGATTCGTGGTGATTTCGACGGGTTAGGTGCTGATGGTGCCTGCGGTGCTTAGGCGGGCAGTGGTGCTGCGGCGAGGTGGCCGAGGATCTTGCCGATGTTGTGCACGGCGCCGTGGAAGGCCCATTCGCTGCATGCGCGGGCTAGGCCGCGGCCGGTGAATCGTCGGAAGTTCAGGTTGTATTTGGCGTGCCCGAACGGGGTTTCAGCGATGTGGGATCGCTGGGCGTAGGTGGTGATTCCCTCTGGGGTGCGCAGCCGATGCCGCATTGCCGCGATCGGGTCGATGTCATCTTGCGCTGGCCCCTCGGCGGGATTGTTGCTGGCCGCGGTATGCACATCGCGGGCTTTACCGGTGGCGATCAACCGGTCCGGACCAGGGATGGTCAGGTTCTCGCGCGAGCAGTAGCCGGCATCGGCAAGCACGATCCCGATCGGCTCGACCGCGGCCTCATCCGGGGAGCCGGGTGGCCGGTGGCTGGTGACTAATTCCGCTGCGGCCACGGCCCTTTCGACCATCTCGCGGTAGTACTCACAGTCAACTGGGCTGGTGCCCACGCCGGTGGCCAGGATTAGCCCATCGGCGGCGGTGACCGCCTGACAGTTGTAGCCCTGCACCCAGCCCCCACCGCGCAGCGGCTGCATCCGCGACTGCGGATCGGTGATATTGGCCATGCGTGCGTCGGCCGCAGCGTCGGCCTCGGCTTTGACCCGGGCGTCATCGGCGGCCGCGCGCGCCGTGTCAAGCTTGGCCTGGGCCTGGCGCACCCGGGCGTTCTGCTCGGTCGGTACCGGGCGCCGCCCCGGACTGCGCCGCTGCTGGGCGGGTCCGGCATTGAGCGCCGCCCAGCGGGCGTGTTTGGCCTGTGAGGCGGCGATCGCATGGTCCAACTGGCGCTGAGCCAACGCCACCCGCGCTTCGACCGGAACCCGACCGGTGATCTTCGCCCCGGCCTCGATACGCGCCAGATACTGGCTCACCATGGCCTGCCGCTTAGCTTGCTCGGCGGCGATCTCGGCCTCGATGCGGGCCTGCGCGGCCGCGATGCGCCCCGCTCGATCACCCGGAACCGGCTCGGGTTCAACCGATTCCGTGGACTCTGGGTGCGACGCCGTCGGCGAAGCGGGGTCATCTGGATCAACCCGATCGGCGGTAGCCCCGGCATCCAGGTGCGCAAGTGCTTCGTCGATGCGCTCGGCCAGCACGCCCGGATCGGCCAGCTCGGCCGGTACCAATTCGGGGTTGTCGGGCCCGTAGGCCGCGTCCTCGGCGGCATCGGTGGCCGCATGCTCGGCCGCGGCTTTCTCAGCGATGCGGGCGGCTTCGGCCTCCGCGGCTTTGGCCAACCCCGATGCGGTGCGGTTGGCCGCCAACGAGGCATTCGAGGCGACCTTGACCCCGTCGAGCGCCACCGTCTCCAACCGCCCCAACCCCAACCGCGCGGCCAGCATCAACACCTGGGTGAACAACGCCTGGCAGGCGGCGTGATTGTCGGCGCGAAACCGCGCGATTGTGGCGTGATCAGGCCCATCACCGGCGCAGATCACCCGATACGACACCACATCGGCACACGCGCGCTCGATGCGCCGCGAGGACCGCACCCCCTGCGACCACGCCCAGATCAACAACGTCAACAACATGTCCGGGTCATAACCGGCCCGGCCCACACCACCAACCCGGCGACGCTGGTGAAACGCCGAGGTGTCCAGGCGCGCCACGATCGACAGCACGGTCCACACCGGATGAGTCGATGGCAGCCAGTCCCGCATATCCGGCGGGAACAAGAACGGCTGATCACGCACGACAGGTCGATACCCCTTGGCCACCAACACATCCTCAGCCAAGCCGCCAATCACACCGACCTACGACACGGCCACATCACCAAAATCGGGCGCCACATTTTGCAACAGCCCGTCAGCGACGGTTAGCGCACCGAAATCGCAACTACGTGTCGAGGAGTTGCGCGCAACGCAGCAGTCCGATGTGGCTGTACGCCTGCGGATGGTTGCCCAACGCCCGCTCGGCCACCGGGTCGTACTCCTCGGACAACAGCCCCGTCGGCCCCGCTGCGGCGACCAGCCGATCGAACAGCGCCTCGGCCTGCGACCGCTGATCGGATAGCAAGTACGCCTCGAGCAGCCACGCCGCGCAGAGATGGAAGCCGCCCTCGGTGCCCGGCAGGCCGTCGTCGCGGTGATAGCGGTAAACCGTTGCACCGCTGCGCAGTTCAGCCTCCGTCGCGACTACCGTGGCCGCGAACCGCTCATCGGACGGGTCGATCAGGCCGGACAGCCCGATATACAGCGTGGCCGCGTCGAGGTCGGTGCCGTCGTACGCGGCAGTGAAGGACTTCACCTCGTCGTTCCAGCCGCGCTCGCGCACCTGCTCCGAGATCGCGTCGCGCAGCGCGGCCCAACCGGCTGGCACCTCGCGGCCGAATTCAGCACCCAGCTTCAGCGCGCGGTCCACAGTCAGCCAACACATCACCTTCGAGTACACGTGGTGCCGCGGATTGTCGCGAATCTCCCAGATGCCGTGATCCGGTTCCATCCAACGACTTTCGACGGCGAACACCATCTCGCTGACCAGACTCCAGTCCGGATCCGTCAAGGCGTTCGTCACACCGTCGGCTATCCGCCGATGACACAAGTCCGATATCAGCTGCACGACAGGACCGAAAACATCCAGTTGCACTTGGACATTCGCGGCGTTGCCGACTCGCACGGGGCGCGAACCCGCATACCCGGGCAGCGAGTCGATCACCGCCTCCGGGCCGAGGATCGCCCCGGACAGCGCGTACAGCGGATGCAGCCGCTCGGGCCCGTGCACCGTCTCGATCACACCGTGCAGCCAGTTCAGGTATCCCTCGGCCTCGCCGAGCGAACCCAACGACACCAGGGCCGACGCGGTCATCGCGGCGTCGCGGATCCAGCAGTAACGGTAGTCCCAGTTGCGGACGCCGCCGATCTCCTCGGGTAGCGACGTGGTGGCCGCCGCCATGATCGCGCCGGTGTCGGCGTGCACCAACCCGCGCAGCGTCAGTGCCGACCGCTTCACCAGCTCAGGTTTCAGCGACGGCAGAGTCAGCGTGGACACCCAGTCGCGCCAGTAGCTCTCCGCACGTTCGCGCCGCGCATCTTGATATACCGGGCTCTCCGCCAAATCCTCGGTGCCACACCGTAATTCCAGCACACACGGTCCCTCGGACGGATCGATGACAGCGCGTGCGGTCTGGTGGATACCGTCGGGCACAATTTCCCACTCCACGCCGGGCGCGCGCAACACCATCGGCTCGTTGGTCGCGAACACCCGCAGGCCGCCCTCGTCGACCCGCAGGTGGACGGGTGCCTGCGCGAACTCGGGTCGCGGTGCGAACTCGACCACCGCCTTGGCCTGCCCGCTGATGACACGAATCAGATCGGTGCGGCCCGCGCCGACATCGTGCGACAGGTAGTCGGTGACAAGCAAACTGGCCCAATGAGTTTCGACGGTCATCGTGCCGGTGATGTAGCGCTGGGACAGCGGTAGGGCCTCGCGCTGCGGACCGATCGAGAAGTGTCCTGCGGTCGCGTCGCCGAGCAGCCGGGAGAACACGGCAGCCGAGTCGGCCTGCGGATGGCACATCCAGACCACGTCCGCATCGGGTGTCAGCAGTGCCACCGTGCGGGCGTTGGACAGCATCGTCAGTCGCTCGATCGGCGTGCTGTGTCCGCCCAAGAGCCAGGTGCGGCGCGCCTCGAGTAGGCATTCCAAAACGGCGGCGACGTCTTCGGGCGACTCGATGCGATAACCGGCCAGGGAGTCGCCATCGCCGACCTTGATGCCGATGTCGGGCCCGTGCAGTCGGCGAAACGCCTTCTCGTCGGTGACGTCATCGCCGATGAATACCGCCGCGGAGGCGGCCTCCTGGTGCCGCAGAATGTCGAGTGCCTGCCCCTTGTCGGTCTGGATGACCGCGAACTCCAGGACGGCCTTGCCCTCGGTGACCTGCGCGTCCCAATGTTGCGAGGCGGTGTGCGCCTTCTTCAGCGCCTCCTGGCCGTCGGCGGGATCCGCGTTGCGTACATGCAGGGCCACGCTGGCCGGCTTGATCTCGACGGCCACGCCGGCGTACTCGGCGGCGATCGCGCTCAGGGCGTCTTTGATCTTGCCCAGCAGGGCCTTGGCCGCATCGTCGATCGCGTGTACGAAACCGGTGTCGAACTCCGACCCGTGACTGCCCACCAGATGGACCTCGGCGGGCATCCGCGACAGCGTCGCCAGGTCGCGCAGGGCGCGGCCGGAGATCAGCGCGGCGGTCGTCGACGGCAGGGCGGCCAGCGAGCGGAGGGCTGCCGCCGATTCGGCGAGCGGGCGCGCATCGTCGGGGTTCGCGACGATCGGTGCCATGGTGCCGTCGTAGTCGCACGCCACCAGGAGCCGCGGTACCCGTGCGACGGTGGTCAGCGCGCGCTGGAGCTCAAGGGGTAGCTGGGAAGCCACCCGCTAAATCTTAGGGTGCTCGCCGTCTCCGATGAGCAGACGCACAGCCAGGTCCAGCCGCTTGCTCACGTCGGTCGCCGACGCCCGCCGCGTTAACCAGGCCAGCAGGTTGGACAGCCAGACATCCGAGATGACGCGCGCGATGTGGTACTGGTCCTCGGTCGGTTCGCCGTCGCTCATGGCGCGGGCGAACATCGAGTCCATCAGCTTGCCGACGTGATCAACCTCACCGGCCGCCGACGCGTCGGCGAACACGAACGCACGGGTCATGGCCTCGGTCAGCAGGGGGTTGCGCTGCATCGCACGGTTCAGCTTTCCGACCATGAAGCTCAGCCGCTGATACGGCGTGCCGCCCGACAGCGACGCCCGGTCGGTCTTGGCGTCGATGCGCTCGAACTCCCGGCCGAGCGCGGACACCAGCAGGTGCACCTTCGACGGGAAGTAGCGATACAGCGTGCCGACCGCAACATCGGCGCGTTCGGCGACCGCGCGCATCTGAACCGCCTCGTAGCCGCCCTTTGAGGCGATGGCCAGGGTGGCGTCGAGGATGCGCTTGCGGCGCTCACGCTGGGCTTCGGACCCGAGCTCGGACTCCGC
>Ga0075420_100004999_pt1 | contig 11633 bp, 12 predicted proteins | sample SoiMetdeltSBSDD4_FD_75296 | JGI IMG/M metagenome (GOLD analysis project Ga0075420, IMG submission 75296) | Bulk soil microbial communities from a Populus tree surrounding site in Tennessee, USA - Soil MetaG P. deltoides SBSDD4 | ecosystem: Environmental > Terrestrial > Soil > Tree plantation... | reverse complement strand
ACTTTACAGGGTGAAACTAAAAAATTAAATATATGCGTTTTCTTATAAGGCTGTTTTATGTTAAATTGCAGCGTTTGTTTCGTAAGTTTTTTAAAACGAAACAAACTGAAAGCCAGAAGCCCAGCCGTTGGGAGTGGTTTTGGGGGTTGCCTTTGTGGTCGAATCCCGAGTTGAGGTTTGCTGCTTTATTGTTGATTGCCTTTCTTGCTGGTCGTGTGCTTGGGCTAGCTGAATCTTTAATGACCATCCTGCAATAAACAAAGCGATGATAGATACCATAGTTGGGAGCCAAAATCTGAAATTTTCTTTTGGCTTGTTCTTTTTCTCACGCTCATCAATAATATTCCAAATACTTGGTTGGTATTATCTTTTTAATTATTTTAGACAAATGCAAGACATGTTAAAAATCAATAAACATATTTACGGCGTAGTGGGATTCCTCCCAACGGTTTTCCGTGTGTCTTGCAACCCTGCGCCGTATAAATTTAAAATTGCAAGACATGATTTACAAAGTAAAAATCGAAGGCATCACTCCCTACATGCAACATCGCATGGATGATCAGAAATTAGAAGAATGGGAGAAAAATCGTAAACACATTATTGAGAGGCCAGACGTTAACCAGCAAGACGCTGTAAGGGCTGAATTTCATTGCTACCGAAGTAAGAATGATAAATGCTTTATCCCCGCAGAGCAGCTAAGAATAGCCTTCATCAATGGTGGCGGCTATCTTAAAAGCAAAGTAGGTAACTCAAAAAGAAGCATGAAGGGTGTTATTGCTGCCGTGTTGAGAGTTTCGCCGGAAGAAATCACACTTCCAGAATACGATGAAATAGATAAGCGATCAGCAGTAAATAAAAATGTGAAAGCAAGGGTAATGGTAATCCGTCCAAAATGGTCAACATGGGAAGCGGAGTTTGATATGATTTTGGATAATGGAACACTAACAAAAGAAATGATTACAGAACTTATTGAAACAACCGGGAATTATGTTGGCATTGGGAGTTATAGGCCAACTAACAATGGGTATTTTGGCAGGTTTAAATTGATTGAATTAAATAAAGACTAATGCAACATTGAGTGTTGTTTAGTAATGCGTGGTGATGTGAAGCGCAGTAGAGTAAAGTACAGTTTTTTTAACCCATCTAAAAATATATAATATGGTGTCAAGTGGGGTATTGTGATGTGGTGTTAAGTAATGTCTTGTCTTGTCACGTGCAGTAAGGTTATTTTAATCTGTTAAAATTATTTATTCTTATTACTTAGCAATGTCTTGCGAAGTAAAGTTATGTTATGTATAGTATAGTTTTTTTCGTATCAAAAATATTATAGAAACTAAAGCAACGCAAAGTGGAGTGGTGTAGTTGTAAAGTTGAGTTTAGTAATGTGGCGTAATGTGCCGCCCTGTACTGTTTGGTTGTGTTGAGTGGCGTGTTGTATAGTAAAGTGCGGTAATGATAGCCTCCATTTTTATGGGGGCTTTTTAATGTCCGTTAATGGACATATTTAATTTATAATTAATATTTATCTTTAGAACCCAAAGGGACTTAATATCCTTTTTTGGTAATATGAAGTATAACCGCACGGGTATCCGATAGGTTTTATGATCGCCTCGCTTATAGCGGGGCTTTTGCCATTATATGAAGCTGACAAAAAAACAGACTATTGCCTTAGATTATTTGGAAGATAATAGCACAGGGGAGCTTTATTACGGTGGGGCCGCAGGCGGTGGAAAATCAGTTCTTGGTTGTTACTGGCAGATAAAAAATAGATTAAAATATCCTGGTACAAGAGGGTTTATCGGGAGATCGGAATTAAAGAACCTAAAGAAGACTACCCTCAATTCGTTCTTTGAAGTTTGCAAAATGCAGGGGCTAAAATCAGAAGTGCACTTTAAGTATAATGAGCAATCAAGTATTATAAAATTTACTAACGGATCTGAAATTATACTGGCCGATTTGTATGCTTACCCTAGTGATCCTGAATTTGATTCATTGGGATCGCTGGAAATAACAGACGCTTTTGTAGATGAGGCACCGCAGATTATAAGTAAGGCAAAGCAGATACTAAAATCAAGAATTCGTTTCAGGATTGATGAACATGGTTTAATCCCGAAGTTACTAATGACCGGCAACCCATCAAAGGGGTGGGCTTATTATGATTTCTATTTACCGAGTGAGCAAAACAAATTAAGATCAGACAGGAAATTCATTCAGGCGTTGGTAACAGATAATCCAAATATCAGCCAGCACTATATAGAATCGCTGAAGGGACTTGATAAGAATAGCAGAGAGCGTTTATTAAATGGTAACTGGCGGTATGATGACGACCCGGCAACATTGATTGAGTATGATAAGATCATTGATGCATTTAGTAACACTCATGTGAACGGTAACGGTGTTTATATAACAGCTGATATTGCACGGTACGGATCGGATAACACGGTTATAGGAGTGTGGAAGGGTCACAGAGTTAAGTTGCATTCGTTTCATGGGTTATCAGTAACACAGTCGGCAGAAAAGATAAAAGAGTTTAAAGATAAATATCAGGTTGGTTCATCAAATATAATAGCGGATGAAGATGGTGTAGGTGGCGGGGTTGTAGATATTTTGAAGTGTAAGGGGTTTGTAAATAATTCAACTGCATTACCCGGTGAGCAACCAAAGATCAATGAGAAAGGGAATGTAATAGCAGAGAATTTCAGGAATTTAAAATCTCAATGTTATTTCAAATTAGCAGACAGAATAAACGCAGGCGGGTTATATATCGAATGCGAAGAAAATTTAAAGCAAACTATCATTGAAGAGTTGGAACAGGTGAAGCAATATAATATGGATAAAGATAATCGTAAAGAAGTTATGCCAAAGGATAAGGTAAAAGAACTTATAGGCCGTTCTCCTGACTTCAGTGATACATTAATGATGCGTGAATGGTTTGAGTTGAAACCGAAGTTCGTCGTAGCGGTTGCGTAAATAAACAAAATGAATTTAATTCAACGTTGGATATTAGGTAAGAAGTTGGCGGATCAATTAGAGCAAAAGGCTGCGTCAATATACCAACCAGGGGTAAAATATTTTATTAATAATGGGCGTATTGTTACACCCACAGATAATAAAACGACTTATATAACAGAGGGGTATAATAAAAACGATATTGTTTATTCTGTTATAAACTTGATTTTGGATAAAGTAATTCTGCCTGAATGGAATTTATTCAAAGTAGTTAATGAAAGTTCTTTGAAAGAGTACCACCGGTTAATGTCTATAAAGAATATTACGGGCCAGCAGTACAAGAAGGCAATGCAGCTAAAATATGAATCGTTGGAGCCCTTAGAAAAATTTAATCTTCAGCAAGGTAAACTGAAGGACTTATTAAAATACCCAAACGATCAGGATACTATACAAGATCATAATAGGTCATTGATGGGGTATAAGTTACTTGTCGGTGATTATTATGAATGGAGTGAAACACTTCAGGCGGGAGCAAATCAAGGCATCCCAAATATGCTGTGGTGCCTACCGGCTCACTTGGTTAATATAAAAGTTACAGATCAGTTTCCGGCTAGGCCATCTTCTTATGAGTTGTTTACATGGAACCAGCAATTCACTAAAGAAGAGATTTTGCATGAAAAGTATTGGAACCCAAACTGGAACATAAATGGTGAGCAATTGTATGGATTTGCACCTTTGAGAGCATTCCTTAAAAACCTTATTCGTAATAATGCGGCGAAGGATGCTTCAGCGGCATTGTTCCAGAATAAAGGATTAGAGGATATTATTTACATGGATGACCAACGGTTCGATGCAGAGATGGGGTTACAACAAGCGCAGGCATTAAAAATTAAATTATCCGAGAAAGAATATTCTGGTCCTGAGGCGCAAGGTAAACATGCGATAAGTGGTGTCAAGGTTGGTGTTGCTAAGTTAGGATCCACACCTGTCGAGCTTGGCATAATTGATTCAGAGAAATGGGATGCTATAATGTTTTGTAATTGTTATGGGGTGCCGCCAGAGTTATTAGGGCTAACGCAAAAGACTTATAACAACGTTAAGGAAGCAGAGAAGGCATTAACTACTCGTAGCGCAATACCATTACTGAATTCTCGTCGCAATAGTTTAAATAGAAAGTTTCAATCTGATTGGGGTTTTAAAGGTCAGAATGTTTATATAGATTATGAAACAGATTGTTTTCCTGAATTGCAAGTTGATATCAATGAAACAATGACAGCAATAGAAAAACTGACAATGAGAACGCCTAATGAAGAACGTGAAGCAATTAACTGGGAAACAAGACCAGAACCAGAAGCAGACGAAGTATGGGTTAAGACTTCTGCAGGTATGGTTCCTTTGAGCGATTACCAGGCAACATTAGTAGAAGAAACATTAAACGCACAAGCCAATGGTACAGGAAATGGACAGGTCGCCAACAATGGCCAAGCGGCAAATAACGGAACAGGAAATGCAAAAACTCGCAGCAACGGAGTTCCCTATTCCAAAGAATTGCTGTCCTGAGAAACGGCGAAGATTATTGAATCTGAGAATAGGTTTTGTAATGATGTTAAAGAAGCAACAAGAAGGTTTAAAATATAAATGAACTACGAACAAATAAATAGAAAATTCGAGATGCTGTTTTTTAAACCAGTATCTAAATCAATTCAGAAGCGGGTTGATGAAGTAATTAATACAATCAACTCTAACGGAATACAAGCCGGGATCACATACTTGAATAATAATTTAACCAACCCAGAACTATCTGCTGAAATAAAAAGATTGTACAAAACAGTAGGATTAAGACACGCAAATGAAACTACAAGGGACTTGAAGCGGCAAGAGCGGGGGAGCAAGTTTAGCATAGTAATGATGGAAGAAAAAGCCGGTTTCGGCTTCAACGCTGAATGGGTTCAATTCATAATAGATTATTTACAAAGACATTTTATTGAGAAGATAACATTTAATGTTAATAGAACATTACGAGATTATTTACTAGGTCAGCTTAACCGATCAATTACCGAAGGAATGGGTGTTGATGAAACAGTACGCAATCTAAGTGAATCAGGATTTAGTGATATGCAAGCGGCCAGAATAGTAAGAACAGAGGTTAACACGGCTGCTAATGCTGGCACATTGGCCGCTGGTGAAACATACGAATATCAAATGCTAAAGACATGGATTGCGGTGCATGATAACAGAACGAGAGGTGTTGACCCTAAAGATCATGCTTCTCATATTGGATTAGATAAAACGACTATTGATTTTGAAGATGTATTTGTTGATCCTCGTAACGGCGATACATTAACTGCGCCGGGCGATCCAACAGCAAGCGCAGAGAGTATAATTAATTGTAGATGCAAGCTAGGATTAAAACCTAAAAGAGATCGTAACGGAAGATTAATACCTAAGAGACAGTCAACAGTAGTAATATATCCTAGTAGAAGGCCAAGACAACAAGTGGTAACAATATAATTTGAATAACATGAAAGATATTTATTCTCATAAAGATTTCCATATATCAACACCTATACAAATTAAAGATGTTGATGGGAAAAAAGGTATTGTAACTGGTTATTTTGCCGATTTCGATACTTTAGATAGTGATGGCGATGTAATAAAATTGGGTGCATTCGCACGAAGTATTGCAAACTCAGGCCCTAGTAGCGCAAAACCAAGAATAAAACATTTGCTTAATCATGATCCATCTAAGCCATTAGGTGTAATAACAACTTTGAAGGAAGATAAGAAAGGGTTGTATTATGAATCTAAACTAGGGTCACATTCGCTAGGTATGGATTTTATAAAAATGGTTGAATCAAATCTTATCTCTGAGCATTCAATAGGCTACCAAACTAAAAAATTTAATCAGGTCACTTCATGGGAAGATTACAAAGAAGGTGATATAAGAAGGGAGTTAACAGAATTGAAATTGTGGGAAGGATCCAGCTTGACATCTTGGGGAGCAAACCCTAATACGCCATTGACAGGGTTAAAGAATGAGATTGAGATAAACAAATTAATTAATCAAGCAGAAGCAATAGAAAAATTTTGTAGTGAATCAAAAGCTACTGATGAAACTATTGAGACGCTTTTAATCTATAATAAACAACTTTTAAAAATCATCACTGATTTAAAATCCACTCGCTCGTCTGACGACACCGACCCGGATGATCATGATGATAATAAACCAGCAGACCCGGTGAAAAAATCCACTCTGCCAGAGGTTGTTGAATGTCCAACTTGTAAAAAGGTTAATTATAATTCAAAAGACGGTTCAGCTATTAAATGCCGCAATTGTAATAAAACTTTTGTTCCAGGTGTGGAGTATGCTTTTATTTTTTAAAATTAAAATTATTCAAAATGGCAGACAATGATGATGTAATTAAAATTAGTGGGCAGCAACTTCAAAAGATGTTCGATGCCCAAAAGGGCAGTCTTGAAGTAACTATTCAGGATAAAATAGGTGGCCTTGTTATAGATATGGAAACTTTAAAACGTTTGCAAGAAACGGGTGCGGCTAAAAAAGAAATTGATGGCTTGAAAGCTGAGATAACAACCAAACTAAATGATCATGGCGCAATTTTGACGCAAATGATTGAAGATGCAAAAAAGAATCAGGCATTACTTGATGATCTGGCATCTGACAGGCAAAAAAGAATTTCAGGTAAAAATGCAGAAAAACCTGATTTTAAAACTGCATGGAGTGGCGTAGTAGAACAGTTTAAAGAAAGGAAAGATGAAATAAATAAATTAGATTTTGGCCAAAAGATCAGTTTCAAGCTCGCCCCAAATGCAATGGACTTTGAAGAGAAGGCAATCATGACAATTGCAAATACAACTACCGGTATAGGCACGACTACGTTCAATGACAGGCTTGGACTTTTACCTGCGCAGAAAATTAATTTTCGTGATATGCTTTCAACAGCACCATCAGACGGAAATGGAAGCTATGTAACATATCGTGAAACAAGTGCTGTGCAGGTTCCGGCAGCACAAACTGAAGGATCTGCTAAGGCAAATTTGCAATATACCTTTTCAGCTATAACGGCTACATTGAAATATATTGCTGGTTTCGCAACGTTTACAAAGCAACTTACATTCAATTTGAATTTCATGCAGAACAAGCTTCCGCAAATGTTGCTTCGTGATTTTTATAAAGCAGAAAATGCGTATTTATTTAATACGCTTGCTGCTAATTCAACCGGTACAAGTACCCCGGCTGGTACTTTAGCTAAAGCAGATGTAGAAGAAATTTTACAGGTGATAGCAAGTCAAAGAGGGCGCAACTTCGATGCGAGTTTTGGAATTATTGATTGGTCTGAGTGGCAAAGAATATTGGCGACTAAACCTTCGGATTATTCTATCCCTGGCGGTGTTCTCATTGATGCTAATGGTATCATAAGGATTGCGGGTATGCCAATTGTTCCTGCAGCATGGGCACAAACAGATCACATCCTTGTTTATGATTCTTATTTCTATGAGAGAGTAGAGGGCGAGGCTCTTGCTGTAACAATTAGTTATGAGAACCAAGATAATTTTGAAAAAAACCAAGTCACCATGAAAGTGGAATGTTTCGAAGAACTCAACAGATTAAGAGATGATGCTTCGATTTATTATGACTTCGGAAATAGCTAATACTTATTAATATTTAAATAGTAAAACTATGCTAACAGTAACACACAATCCGGGGACAGCTAACCCTAAACCAGGGGGAGCAAGTTCTACGAAATGACAATTTAAGGGGCTTGAAATATAGCCCCTTCTTAAAACTTTAAACAAATTAAAATATGTCAAGAAGATATTCAGTAGTTCATGAAACCGCTGCCGGTACTACCGTAACGATCTTACAGGTAAATGCCGCAGCTACAACCACAAGGGGGTGGATCTATGATATCATCATAGGTTCAGACGCTACGCCAGCTGACGTGGCTACGCAGTTCGATGTTCAAAGAGGTACTGTATCTGGGACAGGAACAGCAGTAACTCCAAGAGCGTTAGATCCTGGCAACCCTGCGGCAATCTTTGCTGGTGAAGGTGGAACTTTCACAGGGCAGACAAAGACAGCGTCAAGTGCGATGTTAAGTTTTGGTTTAAACCAAAGAGCAACTTTCCGCTGGGTAGCAGTACCGGACGGAGAAATTGTTATCCCGGCAACGTCGGATAACTGGGTAGGTGTTGAAAGTGTTGCTTCAACTGGTACACCAAATACTAACTGCACGATCAGTTGGCAGGAGTAAATTAATAGCAGGGTGTATGGATATGCCCTGCTTAATATAATTATTACTATGATTATTTCAATTGAAATGAGTGCAGATTTATCAACGGGTAAGAACCCAAAGATACTTTTGATGAGTCCAAGTAAACGAAAGTATGAACTTGATGCGTCTATAACTACCTATGGTAATAGAATGGCAGTAGGTATAAACATTCCATTGATGAGTATGAGTTCGGATACCGAAGGTGTTGTAGAAAATGAAGAAGGAGAATTTCGTGCAATGGCAACTATAGAAATGGATCATTATAGGTTAAGTTCAGATGTAATAAGTCTTAGACTTGATGGGGTACGGTTATCACCTGATGAAGGATCAGCAAATGATTTGATGAAAGTTTTTAACGTGCAATCATGAGAGCAGACGAAGCATTGATATTTGAAGGGTTAAAAAAATATGAGCCGAAAGCTGCAAGGAAACCAAGCGGCTATATTTTATTAGATGGCCATGTTGTAGCGGAAACGGTGAAATGTGTTCATTGCGGCCATAACTGGGTGCCCATAGCTGGATCTGGCGTAACGAGAGGATGGTGCCGTAATTGTAACGGCCCATTATGTGGGGGCCATGAATGTTTCGAGTGTAAGGACTTTCGCCGTAAGGTGGATGAGTACGAAAAAGGAAAATTAAAAGTATTAAGATGACACCTGTTTTTTGTTGTGGTTTCGAATGTGGTATTTTATCAGCAGTTGGCGGCGAACATTTTCAATCAACTGGGACGGCATCTATAAGTACAACAACCGTGAGAAGCGGAAGCCGTTCTATTAGATTTAACCCAACAGCCGCAACTGGTTCTGCTCTTTCTCCTACTTTTTCATCTTCTCCTACTTATATATGGAGGCTTTATGTATGGTTTGCGTCATTACCAACATCAGATGCTAGAATTTCATTTATGAGTGGCCCTGCCGGCGATCCGGGGGCATGGTTTAAGCAAAGTGATTCTAGTATATACGCAGGAATATCCGGCGCTTATGGCGCAACGGGTGTGCAAATAACAACACAGAAATGGTATAGAATAGATATAAAAGTAGAGGCACAATCTAACCCCTGGTTAATAGATGTTAAAGTAGATGGTGTAGACTGTGGACAAAAAACTAACGCTGTGGCATCTTCAAGTAGCACTAATATCCGTATAGGCAATAATGCAAATAACACTATGGATATGTTTATTGATGATGTAATTATTTCACAAGATTTGGCAGACTACCCAATCGGTAAAGGCTATATACACCCTTACACCACGATTGCCGATGGCACTCACAATATTGCAGGAACCGGAGATTTTCAGCGTGGCAATACCGCTGTAGATATTCTTAATGCAACTACAACGGCATGGCAACTTGTTGATGATGTACCGTTGCCAAGTGGGGCCGTTGCTGAGGCGGATTGTTGGCGTGGTGTTGCGCCTGCAACGCCTGCAACAGATTACGTAGAAGGCTTGTTTGGCCCGGCGGCTGGTTTCCCAACACCAACAATTGCTCCAAGAGCCGTTGATGTAATACTAGCGCATCATCAAATTGCAACTACAGCCGGGCAAATGGAGGTTAGATTAAATGATAACGGGACAACCGTTACTGTATTTAATACAGGGGTAGGCGCAGCTGGCGTAACGACATACCGGTATGCCAGGAACCATTTTGCAACCGCGCCAACAGGGGGAGCTTGGACTGTTACAGCAGGGGCTGGGAATTTTAATAATATTCGTTGTCGTTTCTTAGCACAAGATGCAAACCCTGACCAATGTTTAGATGCAATAATGATCGAAGCGGAGTTTGCTGAATTTGAACATAAACAGCCAGAAATTCAACAACCATATTTCGGGAAAACGATAGTATTATCATCAGGGCAAAAAAATAACATCAAACTTCCTTGAGAAATAATTATATCATATATCAAGAAATAGCAGAGCCGCTTCATAAAGATTCGGTATCTGAAACTATTACCGTTGACAAATGGTATAAAGATCACCCCAAGCCTGTATTAAAGAAAGCACTATCAACAGCAATTCTAGCCGGTTCGTTTTTCATGCATCCGACTACAAGTTTTGCTGAAGATATTAAGTTAGATAAATGGTTCCAACCAACGCAACAACCGGTACTAAGGAAAGTAACAAGGCAGACCGGTGGTGAATCAAGATTTGAAGTTCCCCGTACAATACTATTATCTGATTGGCTTAATTCTTACCCATTACAATTAAAGCAACCATTACGAAAGCTACCATCAGGGGATACAAGAACCGAAGTTGTTTCGTCGGTAGAAGATGTAACGGTTGATAAGTGGTTCAGGCTAATTGAACAACCATATTTTAGTAAGAAAAGATTTTATTATACCGGCGAATCAAGATTTGATATCCCAAGAGATATGCTAATATCCGATTGGCTGTCTCAATACCCAAATCAATTAAAACAGAAAATTAGAAAAACTGATTTCGGCGAATATAGGTTTGAAGTACCAAGAGACATATTGGTTTCAGATTGGTTTAGGCCTACTGAGCAACCGCGAATAATTAAACTGCGTAATGTTAATACCGGAGACACAAGAACGGAATTAGAGATTGTATCTGCCGAGATAATTACACTAGATAAGTGGTGGCAGATAACACAGCAGCCTACGTTAAGAAAGGTTACAAGACAACCGGGTGGTGAGTTTCGTTTTGAAGTACCGAGAACCATTTTACTTAGCGATTGGTGGCAAGCTGCATCACAACCAAGGATAGTAAAATTAAGGGATAGTAATTTCGGGAATATACTTGTTGATTTTAGTTTGCCGGGGGTTGAAACAATTACATTAGATAAATGGTTCAGACAATTAAACGAACCAACAAGAAGAAAAGTAACCAGACAAACAGCCGGTGAATTTAGATTTGAAATTCCTTCGCTAACATTCGATTGGATTCAGCAACAACCACAACCGGTTAGAAAATTAATAACCAGGGTTTACACGCAGGATTATTCAGTTAGGGGAATAACAGTACAGGAGCTTGTAACATTAGATAAGTGGTTTAAAGAAACCAATCAGCCCAGAATAGTAAAGTTCAGGGATTCAAGATTCGGCCAATACTTTGTAGAAGTCCCACGAAATATTTTGATTACTGATTGGTGGCAAACAACACAGGAGCCGGTTATAAGGAAACGTCATTCGTTGCCTGTTGAGTATATGGTTGGTAATTTCCTGGTTGCATTACCTATTATCGAAAGTGAGATTGCTTTATTCCATAGCAGGATAACAACGAATGTAAATGATCAGTCAGAAATAACTGATGCTAATTTAAGTTCAGGAATAACAAATGTAAATACGGGATCAGATATACAACCGGATGAATTACGATTAAGTTCACGAATAATTAATAGAAATGCTCTTTAACGGACAAACATTTAG
>Ga0075420_100004997_pt1 | contig 11635 bp, 7 predicted proteins | sample SoiMetdeltSBSDD4_FD_75296 | JGI IMG/M metagenome (GOLD analysis project Ga0075420, IMG submission 75296) | Bulk soil microbial communities from a Populus tree surrounding site in Tennessee, USA - Soil MetaG P. deltoides SBSDD4 | ecosystem: Environmental > Terrestrial > Soil > Tree plantation... | reverse complement strand
GCGAATCCCCCCGCGATCAGCAGCACCATCATCCCCATCATCCCCTGTGAAGCGCGCATGAGACTGTCCTCCGTGTGAGTGGTCGCCGAGCACCGCATTGGAGCCGCGCTTGCTGTCCCGGTCCGCCCGGAGGCCTCGCGCGCCGGCAGTTGGAGTCGTGGCCCGATCGGTCGACGCACGGCATATTAGGGCGGCTCGTCACCCCGCTTTCCCGCTTCCGTCACCCGTTTCTCGCGCATCCCAAGCTGTTTTCCCTCAAGCTCTTCGGAGGCGCCTCGGTCGAGGGGCCGGCGGGTGCGCTGACCGGTCGCGCGGCACAGCGTCACCGCCTGGCGCTGCTCGCGCTGGTGGCCGGGTCGGGCGGTGGGGTGACGCGGGACAAGCTCACTGCCTACCTCTGGCCGGAGGCCGACGAGGAGCGCGGGCGGCACCTGCTCTCCAACTCCCTCTACATGCTCCGCCAGGCACTGGGGGAGGACGCGGTGACCGGCGCCGGCGACGTGGTGCGCCTCGATGCTACCCGGGTGCGTTGCGACGTGCGCGACTTCGAGGACGCGATCGGCCGCGGCGAGTTCGGGCGGGCGGTCGGGCTCTACACCGGTCCCTTCCTCGACGGCTTCTTTCTGGCCGACGCACCGGAGTTCGAGCGTTGGGCGACCCGTGAGCGGGAGCGGCTCGCAGCCGTTTACGCGCGTGCGCTCGAGTCCCTCGCCGAGGAAGCCGAGAGCGAGCGGGACTTTACCACCGCGGCGGAGTGGTGGAAGGCACGGTCCGCGCACGACCTGCTCGACTCGCGCGTGGCGCTCCGCCTCATGCGCGCGCTCGAGGCCGCCGGGAACCGGGCCGGCGCGCTCCAGCTCGCGTCGGTCCACCAGCGGCTCCTCCAGGAAGAGTTCGGCCTGCAGCTCACGCCGGAGATTGCGGAGCTGGTCGACGGACTGCGGCGCGAGCCGGTGCCGAGAGCGACGGAACGGGTCCGCGCGCCCGAACCGACGGCGTCGCCAGTGTCCTCGCCAGCGTCAGTGCCAGTGGCGGAAACAGTCGCGCGGCCGGTCGTGGAACCAGTGCCCCAACCGGTCGACCGGATCGAGCCGCCGAGCGAGCCGGTCGCCGGGCGCGGGGAGCGCGCGGGACCACGCGGGCGGCGGCGAGTCACCATCGCCGTCCTGGCTGCCGCGGGCGTGCTCGGCGCCGCCTGGGGCGCGTGGACGGTCCGGTCGCGTGCCGACCGCCCGGACCGCTCGATCGTCGTCCTGCCCTTCGTCAACATGACGGCGGACCCCGAGAACGAGTTCTTCAGCGACGGCATCACGGAAGAGATCATCACGCAGCTTGCCGCTTTGCCCACGCTCAAGGTGATCTCGCGGACGTCGGCGATGCACTACAAGGGGCGCGGGGCACCGCTGCGGCAGATCGCGGGCGAGCTGGGCGTCGCCCACGTGCTCGAGGGGAGCGTGCGCCGGGAGGGCGACCAGGTGCGCATCACGGCGCAGCTCATCGACGCGGAAACGGACGAGCATCTGTGGTCGCAGCGCTACGACCGCCGGCTCGTGGACGTCTTCGCCGTGCAGGAGGACATCGCCCGCGAGGTCGGGCGTGCGCTCGAGGTGACGTTAGGCGACCGGGGTCGCGCTGCCCCGGCGCGCGGGACGCGCGTGCTGGAGGCCTACGAGCTGTACCTCCGTGGGCGCTACCACTGGCAGAAGCGCACGAAGGACGGGCACGACCAGGCCGTCGCGCACTTCCGGCAGGCGATCGAGCGGGACTCCGCCTACGCTGACCCGTACGCCGGGCTCGCGGAGGTGTACCTGACCGGCTACTCGCTGTACGTCCCCGGCTACGACGACCACGAGGCGGAGACCTACGCGCAGCTCAAGTGGGCCGCCGAGCGGGCGGTTGCGCTCGACGACAACTCGGCGCTCGCACACCGCGCGCTGGCCATACTGCGGTGGTGGCAGCGCGACTGGCCCGGTGCCGAGCGCGAGCTGCGCCGCACCCTCGAGCTGAACCCGGGCGACGCGCAGGCCCGCCACTGGTACGGGGCGCTGCTGGGGCTGACGGGGCGCATCGAGGACGCGGTCCGGGAGACCCGCCGCGCGTACGAGTTGGACCCGTTCAACCTCACGGGCAGCGGCCACTACGCCGATCGGCTCGTGCTCGCGCGTGAGTACGAGCGCGCGATCGAGCAGCAGCGCAAGACGCTCGAGATCGACCCCAACTACCACTTTGGGCGTCGATTACTCGGCATCCTCTATGCCCTGAAGGGACAGTATCCCGAAGCCGTGCGCGAGCTGCGGGGCGTCGCGGCGGCCGCCCCGCACATCCCCGACTTCCGGGCGGACCTCGCGTACGCCGTGGCGCTGGCCGGTCGCCGGGAGGAAGCGCGGCGAATCCTGCGCGAGGTCGAGTCGCTCCCCGACGGACAGCGGAAGCGCGACGCGGCCTTCTCGATCGGGCGCGCGCACATTGCGCTGGGCGAGCCGGACAGCGCCTTCGCCTGGCTCGACCGCGCCGACTGGCGCTTTCCGCAGCGCGGCAACCGCTTCGACCCCACGCTCGATCCCCTGCGTGCCGACCCCCGCTTCGCCCGCCTGTCCCAGCGCATCGACCGGGAGATGGGTGTGCGGTAGCAGGCGGGCGCGGGAGTAATCGCGCTGCGTTACTCGAAGAGCTCGGACAGCCGAAACGAGAAGCCCGGCAGGACCGCTGCTCCGCCGACGTCAGCATCCGATGAAACGGTCAGCCGACCGGCCGCCTAACGATCGCTGAACCTGACACGCGGTCGGCTTAGGCGTTATGTGGCGACACAGTTCGCGCTCGGGGACCACCGGTGGACAGCGTTGTGCGACGTTCCCGGGGTTCATCATCACACCTTCGACGTAGCCGCCCGGCCGGGCTCATGGTCGCCCCGCTGCGTCGTCCGGACGACGCACCGAGGTGATTCGACTCGTTGAATGTGTACCGGTCGTCTACCGGTCGAAGCAGATCGCGCCGTCGAACGATCCCGATGAGACGCCTGTGGACTGAGCCAGGACGCGCGTGATCGTGAAGCTCCCCGTCGCCCCGCCAAACCGGCCGGTGCCGCCTGTGATCGTCGCGATCTCGACGATGTCGGCAATGTCGCCTGTAACGGTGGCACGCCCCGCGACCGACGCAGTGACAACGTCCCCATTTGCCGCGGTCAAATGCAGAATCCCGCCCTCTGACGTCGCCTGTGGCAGGGTAACGGTGGTTTCCAGAGTCATCGTGTATCGGCCGACATGCGATGCCGTACCGCCGCCGACCAGGTGGACATAGAGGGTCGGAAACACGAGCTCATCCGATTCCGTTGCGTTCAATACGCCATGGAATGGCAGTGTGCAGCGTGTCGCGGCGAGCCGACTCGCCGTTAGGCTCCTCTTCCCATCCACGCTTGCCGCGGACGGCGCGGTGAGCGTGTCGCCGCTGCAGGCCGCGAGAATCGCAGCAACGCCGGCGGAAACGATGGGAACCAGGAACGTGGACGCCTTGGGTGCGCGCATGTCGATCTCCTCGCTAAGGATGACTACCGGGTCCGCCGCGGTGCAGATGCGGCGAGTGGTTCGTGAACGTTCGGACGGCAGCGGTCGCGACGGCGGTGCGCCGGCGGACTCCCTGCCTAACGGGTGGCGCACGGGCCGCCCATCGGTGCGTGGGGAAACGCATCGAGCACCTTCGCTTGTTCGAGGTGAGCGGGTGTTGCGAATCGTCCGGCTCCGCTGCGCGGGGGCCGGTGGATGCGCCAGTCAGGTCGGCGGTGCGAAGCGCTGACCGGCCCGCATCGCGATGCCGATCACACGCGCGATACTTTCCTGTGACGGAGGGCTCGTGGGCAGAGCCGCCCCCCTAACGACCGGAATCCCGACGTCGCGGAAGAAGGGCTCGATGCCTCGCGCGCAGATCAGCAGGATGCGGATAGGCTCCTCCCCCGGATTGCGGAACCCGTGCATTGCCCAGCTCGGAACGTTCACCGTTTCGCCAGGGGCGACTTTGAACCACTCCGCCGACTGTGTGCCCCCACCGAGCCGTGTGAACTCTGCGTCTCCCTCGACGACGACGAACGCCTCTTGCTGCTCGTGCTGGTGCATCGGGACACCGGCACCGGGCGGTACGTGCATCTCGAGCATGCAGTAGTGCCCACCGCTGTCGGCCTCGGTGACCTTCCACGCGCAGTGGATCCCGAGGATGTCGATCACGTCGGTATCGTCGCGACCGATGTGGGCGACGGAGGGTGCGGGCTCGGAATCGTGAGAGCCGCGCGCGGCGCGACGATCGGGTTCGGTGGTCATGGGTTCGATGGTCATGGGCCAGGCCTCTCGGGGGTCGGTGCGGGTGTCGGGCGTTCAGGCAGGCGACGCGCGCTACCACGCGCGGCGTCGAGCAGCGCTCCGAGCGCCCACGCCGCGGCTTCAGCAGCTTGCTCGTTCGAGAGCTGGCCTCGATCGCGCAGCATCTGCCAGAAGGGAGCGCTGTAGATGGCGATGCACACCGCGACCAGCCGATCCGCCTCTTCTGGCGGCAGGCCGGCCGTGATGTCGGCCAGGCTCTTTCGGAAGGCCGCGCGGCCCTCCGTCGAGCCGTGCGCGGGATAGTTCGTGCTCGCAGCGGCAACTATCGAAGCTCGCACGAGTGCCGAGTGTGCCTCGAACGTCTCGAATTGCGCGCGCGTAGCGGGGAGGATTTCAGCCTCGGTGCTCGGCCAGTGTGTGCCAGTCTCGTCACGCAGTCGCTCCCACAGTGCTCGCACGAGATCGGCGCGCGTCGGGAAGTGACGGTACGCGGTGCGAGCGGCTACACCCGCGCGTTGTGCGGCGGCCTCATGGGAGAAATGCTCGAATGGCTCGTCGCGCAGCATGGCGAGCGCGGCATCGAGGATCGACGCGCGCGTGGCTTCAAGCTGGCGGATCCGCGGGGGTTTCGGTTCCGATGAGTTCACGACAGTACACTGACATCATGTCAGTGTACTGTCAATACCCGATTCCTATCCGCCGCTGCTTCATCGCGATCACGTGCCTCCACGAGCTGATCGACGCCGATCTCGGTCCAGCTTCCCACAACCGGCGACGCGCGGTCAGCCAGTCTTCAACGACCTTAGTACTTCTTCGCTATGGACCGGCGGTTCGGTCAGCGGGTGCGTGAACAGGCCGCGGTCGCGCTTGACTCTGCCTGTCCATGCAATCGTGTGTGCCAAATGCCGAATGCGCTCGGGGTTCCAGGGAACCCCCGAGCGCGTCACGACAGTGGTTCAACGGAGGGTCAGCCTACCCTCGAGATCGCGGTCGACCCGAAGCGCGAGCGCGGCAACGTTGCGCGCGATGCCGAGTCCGGCGTCACCGTCGAACCGGTAGTGCAGCCCGGCGTAGTAACGCGACTCCGTCGCATCATTCGCCTGTCGCTCCAACTGCGCCCGTTCGGCCGGAAACTCGTTCGCCAGGATCAGCGCGGCCGTTCCCGAGAGGCACGCATGGTTCGACGGATACGATGGGTGGTTAGGCAGCCCGATCGCCGGCTTGATGTTCGGGTCTGCCTGTGAGGGCCGGATCAGCCAGTACACGTACTTCGCATCGTGGCACGCAATGTTGCCGTCCATGGCAGCCGTGTTCATCAGCGCGAGCACGTGCGCGGCGCGCATCTCGTTCAGGTTGTATTTCGCGATCAGCGCCGTCGCCACCTCGTTCCAGTAGCCGGCGACGAGCGGGCCGGTGGCCATCGCCCAGAACTTCGCGCTCGAGTCCTGCGCGGCGGTCCGATGGTCCGAGAACGCGACGATCTCAGCCAGCGCCGCGTTGTATGCGTTCGATCCGATCGCCGGCGGCGGACCGGGGCGGAAGTCAGCACCCGTGCGCATGAAGAACGGCTGCATCTTGCCGAGCGCGGGGAGCAGAGGCGGGCGGCCGATGCTGCTGAACCACGCGCCCTGCCCGCTGGGAATGACCCCGTCCCACACGGCGTCGAAGTTGTCCGTGCGGGCCGCGGCGACGATGCGCGCGCCGACGCGCCGGCCCTCAGCCAGACCCGCCTCGTATTGCGCCATCACTTCGCCTGCTGCGGCGGAAGCCAACGCCTCGGCTTGGAGGGCGGCGGCCACGGCCTGACCGCTCGTCTTGAACATCTCGGCGAGGATCTCGGCGGAGGCACCGGCGATGGCGCCGCGTAGCTGCGCCGCGCGATCGAGGTGACCCGGTGCGCTGACTTCGACCTCGGTCTGGAGGATCTCCGTCGAGGGGGCGGACGAGTGTGAACCGCCGGTGCCGGCGGGCGCCGAGAGATCGGGTCGGCTCGCTTCGATCGACGCCTCGTGCTGCGCGAGCGACAGGTACGCGAGCGCGCGCAGCGCTTCCTGCTGGTTCGGCTTCGCGCTCACGATCAGCGAGCGCGCGAACGCGTTCCAGCGCGGGATGATCTCGGCACCCGGCGACGGCGAGTAGTTGAGAGCAGGTGCGGCTGGCGCCGTGGTCTGCGGTGCTGCACACGCCCAGGTCGCGAAGGTGACGCCTGTGACCGCGATGAGGGTGCGGGCGAGAAGCGGGAGTTGCTTGGCAAGAGTACGCATTGGTTGGGCTCTCGTATGGTGTCGGGAAGCCTGGCAGGCGCGCCGCCGCGTCCGGTTGCGACGGGGTGCCGGGCTGCTCTAGCTTCGAGCGCCGTGACAATGCCGCCACGTCGTGATCGGGCCGTGACTCCCGAAGTCACGGCATCCCAACCCCCTCCCGACCAGTCGCACGACGGTCCGCCGTTCCGGCTGGACGTGCTCGGCGCCATCGATCTCGTCTGCCCGGACGGATCGCTCCGGAGGGTGCTCTCCCAGCCGAAGCGCTTCGCGGTGCTCGTGTACCTCGCGCTCGAGAGCCGGCAGGGATTCGTGCGACGTGACCGCGTGCTGTCGGTGTTCTGGCCCGAGCACGACCAGGGTCGAGCACGCACGTCGCTCCGTCAGGCGCTCCGGTTTCTGCGCACGGCCATGGGTGAGGACGTTTTCGAGCGGCGCGGCGATGAGGAGGTCGCCATCCGCGAAGGCGCGATCGACTGCGACGTCACGCGATTCGAGCGGGCCATCGCGGACCGCCGGCTCGACCGCGCGCTCGACGAGTATCGTGGTGATTTTCTGGCCGGCTTCTTCGTCGCTGGCAGTAGTCCCGAGCTCGATCAGTGGTTGGAGGATGAGCGCGGGCGGCTTCGCCAGATGGCGCTGCGCGCGGCCGTGACCCTTGCATCGCAGGCCGAGAGCGCCGGCGACGTGAGCGAGGCGGCACGGTGGGCGCGACGAGCGGTTGCGATCTCGCCGCACGACGAGGCGGGTCAGCGTCTGCTCATCCGCCTGCTCGACGCGGGCGGTGACCGCGCGGGCGCGCTCCACGCGTACGCAGCCTTCGCTCGCCGGCTCGATCGCGAGATGGAGGCGGAGCCGTCGCGGGAAACGCAGCAACTGGCGTCGCGCATTCGTACCGAGAGCTCGCCGCGGTCCGTGCCTGCTGCCGTCAGCCTAACGTCTGCCCAGACACCGGCCCGCGTCGTGGTGCCGGGGGCAACGTCCATCGCCGTCCTCCCGTTCGTCTACGACGGGCCGGAAGACGAGCAGCATCTCGGTCCCGGGCTTGCCGACGAGATCCGCGAGGCGCTCGAGTCCATTCCAGGTCTCGACGTGATGTCGCGACTCGAGTCGATCGCGCTCGGAAAGGGGGTGAGACTGGGGGTGCGGCGTGACCCGCTCCGCGCGGACGTCGTGCTGACCGGGCGTATCGAGCGGCGCGGCTCGCGCATCATCCTGTCGGCGCGACTCGCCGAGGTGGCGACGGGACGCGAGCTGTGGGCTGATGAGTACATCCGCGAGCTGAACGACCTGTTCGCGATGGAGGAGCGGCTTGCGCGGGCCGTGGTGGGTGCGCTCCGCATCTCCCTGGCTGCGGGCACCTCGGCACAACTCGTCCGGCAACCGACCCGCGACCTCGAGGCGTACAATCTGTATCTCCGCGGGCGGTACCACTGGATGCGACGTCCACGCGAGACGCGGAAGAGTCTCGAGTACTTCGAGCGCGCGATCGCGCGGGATCCGCTGCTTGCTCGCGCACACGCCGGCATTGCCGACGCCTACAACACGTTAGGTTCGTGGGAGGCGGCCGAAATGCCGTCGTGGGAGGCGTTTCCACGGGCGCACGCGGCGGCGATGCAGGCGCTCGCGCTCGACCCGGCGCTCGCGGAGGCGTACACACCGCTCGGGTACGCGAACATGCACTATCGGTGGCAGTGGGAAGAGGCGCGCCATGACCTCACGCGCGCGCTGGCGCTCAACCCATCGTACTCGCACGCGCATCACTGGCACTCGCACTATCTCATGGCGCAGGGGTGCGCGGCGGAATCGCTGGAGGCGAGCCAGCGGGCGCTCGAGGTCGATCCGCTCGATCTCATCATCAACGTGCACATGGCGTGGCACTACTGGTTCGCGCGCGAGTACGACGAAGCCGTGGAGCAGTCGATGCGGACGGCAGAGCTCGAGCCGAACAATCAGTGGTCGCCGTTCTTCGCCGGCATGGGGTACACGGCGGTGGGTAATACGGGTGCTGCCATCGCGCAGCATCGATTGGCCGTCGAGCGTGCACCCGGAAGCCCGGTGATGCTCGGCGCGCTGGGCTATAGCCTGGCGGCTGGTGGGGAACGTCGGGAAGCGTCGGACGTTCTCAAACGGCTCCGCGAGATCGCGGAGCGGCAGTCCGTCGCCTCGTACGAGGTTGCGATCGTGCATGGCACGTTAGGCGACGTGGACACGATGTTCGACTGGCTCGACCGGGCCTACGAGGAGCGGTCGGCGTGGCTCGCGTATCTGGCGGTGGATCCGCGGCTCGATGCAGTGCGGGATGACGAGCGGTTCCGGGCGCTGATGCGCGCCGTGCGGCTCTGCCGCTAGGTGATGCCCGCTCCCAACCTAGCTAGGTTCAGGCGAGACCGGCGCTCGCGCGCGCAGGTGTCGCCGTGCGCCCCGCCGGAACGTATCATCTCCCCATGAGACTCACGACCCTCACCACCGCCACGCTCCTCGCGACGCTCGCCGCCGCGCCCCTCGCCTCCGCCCAATCGCCCCGCCAGCCCCACTGGGCCGAGCTAGAGCGCGAGACCCTCGAGCACTTCCAGGCGATCCTCCGCCTCGACACACGCAACCCACCCGGCCGCGAGACCCGCGCCGCCGAATACATCAAGGGTGTGTTCGACCGCGAAGGCATCCCCGCCGAGCTCGTCGCCCTCGACTCGACCCGCGCGAACGTCGTCGCCCGCCTGAAGGGGAATGGCCGCAAGCGTCCGCTCCTCATCATGGGCCACACCGACGTCGTCACCGTCGACACCACGAAGTGGACGCACCCGCCCTTCTCTGCCACGCGCGACGGCGGGTACGTCTACGGGCGCGGCGCCGTCGACGACAAGGACAACGTCGCCGCCGGGCTCATGACGATGCTGCTCCTCAAGCGCCTGAACGTCCCGCTCGACCGCGACGTCATCTTCCTCGCCGAGTCCGGGGAGGAGGGGACCACGCGGGTCGGGATCGGCCACATGACCGGGCCGCAGTTCGACAAGATCGACGCCGAGTACTGCCTCGCCGAAGGCGGGGGCACGACCCGCGTGGGCGGCGCGGTGAAGTACGCCACGGTTCAGATGATGGAGAAGCGCGGGCGCGGCATCGAGCTCGTGGCGCGCGGCATCGCGGGCCACGGTTCCGTGCCGCTCGCGTCCAACGCGATCGTGCACCTCGCCGGCGCCGTCGCGCGCATCGGGGCGTGGCGTCCCGAGATCCGCCTCAACGCGACGACGCGCGCGTACTTCGAGCGGCTCGCCGCGATCTCACCACCCGACGTCGCTCGGCATTACCGTGGCGTGCTGTCATCCGACCCGGCCGTTAGGCGCGCCGCGGACGACTGGCTCTACCAGAACGAGCCTCGGCACTCCTCGATGCTGCGGACGTCGGTCTCACCTAACGTGATCGCCGGCGGCTACCGCTCGAACGTCATCCCGTCCGAGGCGACCGCGACGCTCGACGTGCGCATGCTGCCTGACGAAAACCCGGAGCGCTTCCTCGCGGAGATGAAGAAGGTCGTGAACGATACGACCGTCGAGGTCCGCTTCCAGGGCGCGAGCTTCGGCCGGCCGACGGGCGTCGACAGCAAGATCGACTCCGAGGCGTTCAGGGCGATCGAGGCCGGCGTGCGCCGGGTGTACGACGTGCCCACCATCCCGACGATGGGGACGGGCGCGACGGACATGTCGTTCACGCGCGCGAAGGGCATCCAGTGCTTCGGCTTCGGTCCCGCGATCGACATGGAGGACGGGCCGCGTGGCTACGGCGCGCACAGCGACCAGGAGCGCATCCTCGAGAGCGAGCTGCACCGCTTCGTCAGGCTCAACTGGGAGATCGTGACGTCGCTCGCGCGGGCGAGCGGCGCGCCGGTGCCTTAGTCATTCCGAGCCGGGTGCCGCGTGGCGGCAGATGAGACATCGCAGCTATTCCGGTAGAGCTGTTGTCATCCTGAGCGAAGCGAAGGGTCTTCGTCGTCCCGCAGAGGGCCCTCGCTCGGGACGATGAGGATCCTTCGCCTGACGGCTCAGGATGACAACCCAGCCTGACGGCTCAGGATGTCCTCTTACGTTCCCGTCCCGGCCAAAGTGGCGTCAGGCAACGGCCCGAGCGGAGGGTCGAAATCGAATCCGAACAGCCTCGGATTGGCGCAGATCACCGCGGCGGCGACGACCCGGAACACGTAGTTGTAGGTCTCGTTGGGAATCTCGCGCCGGTGCTTCTCCAGCACCGCCCAGAAGTTCCGTTTCGACGGAGAGCCCGGGAGCGTCCGGATCAATCGGAGCAACCGCGTCTCACCCATGTTGTATGACGCCATGACGAGCAGTCCCGAGGCCTGCGCGTCGGTCGTGTAGAGGTCCTGGAGGTAGCGCGCCGCGGCCGTCGTGGCCTTCGTCACGTTATGCCGCTCATCAGAGGGATCGTAGCGTCGCTCGCCCTGGAGCGGACCCAATCGCAGTCCGTATGCTTCGGCCGTTGGCGGGATGATCTGCCACATTCCCTTCGGAACGCCGAAGCGCGTGGATGGCCCGACCGCTTTGGGATCGAAGTCGCTCTCCTGCAGGGCGAGGTACAGGAACTCACGCGGCAGATGGTGCTGCAGCAGAATATCGGAAACACGCGGACCGAGGCCCTGGGCATTCGCCCGCGCGACGCTCGAGCGCAGCTGCTCCGCATCCCAACGCTTGATGTACTTGCGGACTTCGTCCACGAAGCCGCGAGGCACGGTCGCTTCGGACTCGCCGAGCCGGTGAATGGTCTGGTATATCAGCTTGACGTCTTCGGGAGTCCGGTCGCTGTAGATCCCCAGTGTCTTGAGCAGGTCAGCATACTGGGCCTGAAGGCGCGCGCGCCGCTCCAGGATCGACGAGTCGGGCCCGGCGGTCGCCTGAAGACGTCGGACATCCAGCTCGATCGACTTCATCGTGTAGAACACGTCGCCCGCGGCTGCACGTAAGGCGCGAACGCGTCGCTCCTGCCACCACGCCGTGCCTCCTGCCGCCGCCGAAATCACGACGAGCAGCACGACCGCGACGCGAAGGTTGCGGGTGCGCTGCA
>Ga0075420_100004996_pt1 | contig 11637 bp, 13 predicted proteins | sample SoiMetdeltSBSDD4_FD_75296 | JGI IMG/M metagenome (GOLD analysis project Ga0075420, IMG submission 75296) | Bulk soil microbial communities from a Populus tree surrounding site in Tennessee, USA - Soil MetaG P. deltoides SBSDD4 | ecosystem: Environmental > Terrestrial > Soil > Tree plantation... | reverse complement strand
AGGCAACGAGGTTACGCCACCCCGTGGGAGTACGCCCGACGCGCACCGAGGTACACCGCCGCGCGCCCGTTCGCCTCCCCGATCGTGCCGCCCCGCGCGGTCTGCAGGACGAAGTGTTCGGTCGTCAGGACCGTGAGCAGTTGCGGGTCGACCTTCTCCGCGGACATGTCCACTCCCGTCAATCGTTCGACAACGAACCGATCTTGCCAAACGATCGACGCCGTTGCCCGGCACGGGGTGGCGTGGCGCCGTACCGGTCAGCCGCCGTTGACCGGTACGAACGGTTCGAGGACCTGGCGCACCGAACGCACCGTGGCCGGTACGGGAGCCGCGTCGACGGTGTCGAGCATGACCCGACCGAGTTTCGCGTGCACCTCGACCGCGGGATGGGTCGCACCGTAGTTGTCCAGTCCGCCCAGCGAGTCGGCGAAGAACGCGTACGTCAGCATCGGTGAACCGTCCGTGGCGAACATGATGCCGGCCTCGTGACGCGCCGCACCGAGGGTGTCGAAGTCGGCGCCGTACTTGGTGGCCACCCGGCTCCGCTCGTTCGATGACATGTTGCGGCGGATCCCGTCGTGGTAGCCGTTGATCCACCGCGTCACGCGCAGCAGAAAGTCGCAAGAGGACGGTGACAGCAACGTCTTGGTAGCCAGGCGCCAGAGCAGGTCGTGGGTTTCCCGCGCGGTGGTCACGCCGAGGAAGAACCGGTTCGGGTTGGCCACCGGTATCACCCTGGTGTGCGCGAAGCCTTTGGCGGCAAGGATGTCGTTGAGTTCCAAGGCCGGTACGACCCGCCCGCACATGCGTACCGCGGTGTTGTCCGACACCAGCAGCATCGCGGTCAGGAAGTTGGCGATGGTGATCTCGTCGCCCCACACGCCGTGCAGGTGGTAGATGCCGCTGCCGCCGAGGATGATGCTGGCCGGTAGGTCCAACCTCTGGTCGAGTGTCAGCAGGCCACGGTCCACCTTGTCGAGAACGGCCATCGCGACGTACAGCTTCTGCACGCTGTAGCCGTTGGTGACGAAGTCGATGTCGTCCTCGATGACCGGTTGGAGCTGCCCGGCTTCGTCGAGCAGAGCCACGTGCGAGTGCCAGCGGCCACCTGCGTCGGCCTTTCCTTTGGCATACGTCTTGCGGATTCGGTGCGGACCGTGTGAGGTCTCCGCAGCGGAGGCCGGCGATGTACTCAGTCCCAGGGCGGCCGCTCCGGCGGAGAGACCGAGACCGAGGGTCGTACGTCGAGATACCTGGCTTGTCACGCTACCTCCCGTGAAATCGGTGACGACACATTCAAGCATGTGAACGCCGCCGGCCACCCCGTCAACGGTCCACCTGACCGAGGGTCAAGCTACCGAACTGCTCCAGTCGGCGGCACTCATCAGCTCGACCATCGTCGCGAACGCAACTAGCTGTCGGATCAACGACAGTCCGCGAAGGCCCTTGACGGCGTAGCTCACCATCGGGCCGATGGGAAACCTCGGCCTGTTCATCGCGCTCGGCGCCGTCGCGCTCGTCGTGCTGTTGCTGATCGGCTGGACGATCAGCACGTACAACCGGCTGGTCCGGCAACGCAACCAGGTACGTGCCTCATGGGCACAGGTCGATGTCCAGCTCGTGCGGCGGTACGACCTGATCCCGAACCTCGTCGAGACGGTCAAGGGGTACGCCGCGCACGAGCGCAGCACGCTGGAGGCGGTGGTCTCGGCGCGCAACACCGCGATGGCGGCCGCCGGCACACCCGGCGGTACGGCCGACCGCGCCGCCGCGGAGAACGTGCTGACCCAGGCGCTGGGCCGGCTGTTCGCGCTCGCCGAGGCGTACCCGGATCTGAAGGCGAACCAGAACTTCGCGGCGTTGCAGGCCGAGCTGGCCAACACCGAGGACAAGATCTCGTACTCCCGACAGTTCTACAACAGCGCGGTGCAGACGCTGACCAACTCGATCCAGTCGTTCCCGAGCAGCCTCGTGGCGGGACTGGGCAAGTTCGAGCCGCCGGCCTACTTCGAGGCGGCTGGTGGCGAGCGCGGTCCGGTGCAGGTCCGTTTCTAGGATAGGTGTCCACAATGGACCCTCGCGTACTCGAAATCGCGCTGGTCGTCGGCGCCGTGGGGCTGTGGGCCGCGTGCTACGCCGCCCTGTTCCTCGTCACCCGGCCGGCCAGCCCTCGGCCCGGACCGGCAACCCAGGAGCTCGGTACCGAGTCCCCCGCCGTGGCAAGCCTGCTGGCCAACCGCTGGGCGGTGACCGAGGACGCCGTCGAGGCGACGCTGCTCGATCTGGCCGCCCGCCGGCACGTCGAGCTGCGGCAGCCGGCCGCCGACCCGATGCAGACCACCGTCCACCTGCGACCCGAGGCCGACCAGTCCGGGCTGACGGCGTACGAAAGAAGGGTCCTCGACCGCGTCGGCGCGCTCGCTGTCGGCGGCGTGGTACCGGTCACGGCCCTCACCTTCCGCGACGACAAACAGGCCAAGCGCTGGACCAAACAGGTGCGGGTCGAGATCGTCGCAGAAGCCCGGACGAAAGGGCTGTCGCAGCGCCGGTTCGGGAAGACCGCGGTCGGGCTGCTGGTCGCCGCGGCCGGCGTGGTCGCCACCGTGGTCGCCGCGGCGGCGATCCATTACAACCAGCGGGTGGTCGAAGAGGACGAGGCCGGTCTCGTCATCTTCGCCTTCTTCTTCACGTTCATCGCGCTGTCCGCCATCGCGGGCCGCTACCCCGGCGAGCGGGACACACTTGACGGGCGTGTGGTGGCGGCGCGCTGGCTCGGTGTGCGGGACTGGCTGCGGGGGCACGAGGAGTTCGCCGATCTGCCGCCGGCCGCGGCCACTGTGTGGGACCGGTACCTGGCCTACGGTGCCGCGCTCGGCGTGACTCGGGTCGCGAGCTCCGTGCTCGACCTCGGCATGGGCAGCCGTCGGCTCGTCTGGTCGAGCTACGGCGGCACGTGGCATCGGGTCCGCGTGCGCTATCCGCGGTTCTGGCCGAAGTACGGCCGCAAGGCATTCGACCTGATCACGCGCGCGTTGCTGAGCATCGGGCTCGGACTGGTGCTGGTGCTCTACGGCACGAAACCCCGGCAGATACTGAGCGACGCGGCGCCGGCCCGGTGGTTCGACACCTTCGAACCGCTGGCCCGGATCGCCGGCATCGCGCTGCTCGCGTACGGCGGGTACAAGTTGCTGCGCGCCGTGATCGACCTCGCCACCGAACGCACGATCACCGGCGAGGTCCTCTGGGTGCAGGTCTGGCGAACGGCGCGCAAGGACGACGACGCCAGGCCGGAACCGGTGCTGCACTACCTCGCCGTCGACGACGGCGCGGGCGACCGGACCACCGCGTGGGCGCTGCCGAGCGAGCTCGCCTTCTGCAACGACGGCGACACTGTGACACTGCGGGTACGCCGGTGGACCCGGCGGGTACTCACGCTGAAGGTGGACGAGCGAAGCAAACGCGGCGACTTCACCGAGTCCACAGTGGACCACGAGTCGGAGGACCTGGTGGCGACCACGCTGGGGTCCACGATGCGGGCCGTGACCGGCGTGCTCCGAGCGCCGGACGTTTCGCCGGCCACCTTGTTGACCGCGGAAGAGGTCGGTCACGCCCTCGGCATGGCCGTACGCATGCAGGACGAGGTGCCCGTCCCGGGCCCGTTCCGCATGGTCACCTTCCACACGGTCGAGCGGAACAAGCAGGTGCTCCTCCTCCAACTCGCCGGGGGCAGGATGGGCGCCTGGGCCTGGCGCTCGAACTCGCGGGGCACCCCGCTGCCCGGCATCGGCGACGGTGCCTTCGCCAACGGCGACCGCGCCACGCTGCGCTTCGGCGAGACAACCGTCGTACTCACGCTGCTCGGCAAGGGCAAGGGCCATCGGCAACACCTGCCCTGGCTGCTCACTCAGGCCGCCGGGCGGATGTCGGCCTGATCAGGCGTTGGCTCGCGGATGCACTATGGACACATGGCAGCCCGGCATCTCGGCCGTACCGCGGCCGGTGTGGCGGTGGCGGTCGGCACATCGCTGACGGCCATAGTCGTTCTCGCGTTCGTCGATACCGCCGACTGGACGGCGAACTCGCTTCCCGGCGACGCGACCGTCACGGACCTGCTCGCACTCGCCGTGATCGTGGGCGGGACGATGCTGGCGATGTTCGTCGACGACTTCGATGGACAGCTCCGCGGCGTGAGCTTCGGCTGCTACCTGGTGGCGACCAGCACCGGCATGCTGGCGATCGGCTTCGGGTATGTGCGGTTCTGGTGCGATCGTGCGACGGCCGTCATCGTGGGGCTCATCGACAAGAACCAAGACGTGTCGCACTGGTCGGCTCGGGCTCTCGTCCCGGGTACGGGACAGCAGGTTGATTTCGACACCTACTCCCGGGACAGCGAAGGTGTCGCGATCGGCCACCAGTTCGACGTCATCGTCGATCCGCGCGGCTGGACCGAACCGGTCGAACCCGTGGCCGCCGACCTGTTCTATCCCGCCGCGGGAATCACGGTGGCGTTGTTCCTCGCGCTGTTCGTGATCGCGGCGGTACGCGCACGTAGGGCGGCGGGCGAACTCGGCGTCTAGGGTGGAGGCCGCCGAAACTTCGCGCACCCAATGAGGACACAGTGGACTACAGCGGCCTGGTGAAGAGCCTCGAGATTCCGCCCGACTTCCGCGCACCCACCGAGCTCACGTACGCCGACATCCGCGCCCGAGCGATCAGCCGTGCGGACTTACAAGACGACGTGCGCGGCATCAACGCCAGCATCGAGCTCATCGAACGGACCCGTGGTGGCGGATGGCCGACGGAGCCGGTCACCGAGGAGTTCAACTACGTCGACCTCGTCTGGCACGAGCTGGAGTTTCGCGAGGGGTACTCGTACGCGTACGCCGTCTATGACTCGGCCGACCGGTACCTGGGCTGCTGCTACCTCTACCCGATGGGACGGCGCACCCCGCTCACACCCGACCTGCTCGCGTACGACGTGGACGTGAGCTGGTGGGTCACCCCGGACGCGTACGACGACGGCTATTACACCAAGCTGTACCTGGCGTTGCGCCAGTGGGTGGTGGCCGATTTTCCCTTCACCCGCCCGTACTACTCCAACCGCGAGATGCCGGACAGCTAGCGCGACCGGCCGCCGGTGCCTAGGGTGACACGCGTTGGTGCGTACCCCCGGAGCATGAATGTGGCGGCTGGTCGTCGGAGCGCTCCGCGCCCGACGCGGCCAGAGCTCGATGCTCTTCCTGCTCGCCGCGCTCGCGGTCGCGGCGAGCACCGCTGCGCCGCTGTACGCAGATGCGGCGGGTCGAGCGGCCCGTCTCGATGAGGTTCGCGCCGCGACCGGCGCCGACCGGACCGTCTCGGTGCGGAACGATCGAGCGCCGGCAGATCCCCGCGCGATCGACACGACCCGCGAAAGCCTGCGCGGCGCCGCTCGGGGCAGCGGCCTCACCGACATCCTCGCGTTGGATCTCTCCGCCACGCTGAGTGTCGACTCGGTACAGACGACGCTGATCGCCCGTGAGGGCATCTGCGAACACGTCGTGGTGACCGGGCGTTGCGCGCGCGACGCCGGAGAAGCGACCGTCAGCGAGGCGAGCCGTTGGCGCGTCGGTGACGAGATATCGACCGCCGATCCTCCGCTACGGCTGCGTGTGGTCGGCGCGTACCGGATGGTCGATGTCGGCGAGCCGTACTGGGCCGGGCGGCTCGACCTCGACACCGATCCGACCATCGTGACCGCACGGACATTGTTCGACGCCCGGCCGGCGGTCCTGGGCGTGACCGTAGACCTCGTGGCGCTGGACCCTTCCGCGCTCGCCGTCGGACCGGGCCTCACCGAGGCGGTGCTGGCCATCCAACGGGCGACACCGAGCGGGTACGCCGTCAGCACCGGCCTGCCGGGCCTCGTAGAGCGGGTCGAGGCGAACCGGCGAGCGCTGGTGAACGGCGTGGTTATCGGTACCGGTCAGCTGATTCTCATCTGCGTTTTCGTGCTGCTGCTCGCCGTGGGTCAGGCGTCGGCCGAGCGCCGGGGAGAGTTCGCTGTGGCGGCGTTGCGGGGCGCACCCGCGCGCCACAGGTTCATCCTGATCGTCAGCCCGAGCGCCGTACCGCTCGTCGCGGCCGCACCGATCGGCTTCGCCGCCGGCTGGTTCGTCGCACGGGCCAGCGCGGGACCCGCAGGCATCGCACCGGTAGCGATGACGCCCGCGACGTACGCGCTCGCCGGTACCACGGTGCTCGTCGCGCTCGCCGCCGCGGTGGCCGGCGCGCTGCGCGGTGCGCCGCGGGGACGGAAGCCGTACGCCCGGCGAGCTGACCTGGTCGACCTGATTGTGGTGGTGCTGGCCGGCGGGGCGGCGTACCAGCTCGGCAGCGGCCGGGCTACCGCCGGTGGCCTCGCCGCGTTCACCCCGATGCTGGTCTCCCTGGCCTGCGGCCTGGTCGCCGCCCGGCTGGTGCTGCCGGTAGTGGCGGCCGGCGGCACGAGGTGGCTGCATCGCGGCCGGCTCGTCGCTGGCTTGGCGGCGCTGCAACTGGCCCGCCGGCCGACCGGGCACCGGTTGCTCGCCATGGTCGCCGTGGCCACCGCCCGGCGAGACGGTCGCTCTCGTTGGCCCGTCCGGTTCGGGTAAGTCCACGCTGATCGCGTTGCTCTCCGGGCTGATGCGACCCAGTGCCGGGCGGGTCCAGGTGGGTCGATGGACATCGGCCGGCTCACCGATGCCGAGCTGGCCCGGCTGCGCGGCACGGACATCGGGGTCGTGCTGCAGGGCGGTGCCGAGCGGAACCTCCTGCCGTACGCCACGCTGGCCGACAACATATGGTTGGCCCAACGCCGGGCCGCACGGGTCCGACCGGCGGACGTCGAGTCACCGGAGCGCATCGCCGCACTCGTAGGCCTGCTCGGCGACATGCACCGCCGGGTATCGGACCTGCCGGCCGGGGCGCGGCAGCGGGCGGCGCTGGCGGCCGGTATGGCTGCCGGACCGGGTCTCCTGCTCGTGGACGAGCCGACCAGCCAGCTCGACAGCGCCGGCCGCGACGAGGTGCTGGACGCGCTGGAACGGGTGAACTCCGAACGGGGTTCCACCATCGTGGTCGTGACCCACGACGCCGAGGTCGGGACGCGGATGGGGCGGCTCGTCACCATCCGCGACGGCCGGGTCGGGGCCGAAGGCCGCGGCGGGCTGGAGTTCGCGGTCCTGGCCGGTGACGGTACCGTCCAGCTCCCACCCGAGGTGCTCGGCAACTTCACGCCGGGCACCCTGTTCACGGTCGAGCACGTCGACGGCGCGGTCACGCTGGTCGCCGACCCACCGACCGACGGTGACAAACGCAGGCGCTAGTGCGTGCGTCCTCGGCGGAGCCGCGACGCCGGGCTGACCGACCACCAACTCCACAATGGACGGTACCCTTGCCGGTGCCAGAACGGCGCGGACAACGGGTTGAGCGGGGCGTAGTGCAGCAGGGCCACATCGACGCCAGCCCGGTCGAGCGCGGCGTGGGCCTGGGCGACCAGAGCGGTACCGACGCCGCCGGCGCGCCGCGGCGCCAGCACCACGGTCGTCCCCACGTAGGCCGGGGTGCTCGCCGAACTCAGCCCCGCCACCCAGCCGGCCGACTGCGGCGGAGCTACCGTGATCATGCCGACCGTACGCCCGTCCCACTCGGCGACCCACGTCCACGGCTCGTCCCGCTCGAGTACGCCGGCGTACTCCCGGCGGGCCACGTCGCCGGCCGCCGCCCGGACGACTGAACCGGCAGCGAACTGGGTGCCCCAGCGGATCTCCTCCAGGTGCAGGTCGACCACGTCGTCGAGGTCCGCCTCGGTCATCGGCCGGATCACCGCCTGCGACGTCGCATCGGGGCCGGGCCGCCCGGCCGGCCGGGCGGCGAGCACCCGAAACTGGATCATGCCCCGGTCGAGGAACAGCGGAGTCATCGCCGTGTCCCGGCTGGGCCAACCGATCGTGGCGGCCGAGTCGCGGTCCTCCGGGGTGGCGGTCGTGTGGACCACCTCGGCCCAGCGGGCCAACAGCGCGTCCATCGCCGCGACCGAATTCGCTCCGCCGACGCGCGCCGCGAGCCGATGCTCGTCCAGCGCGCCCCAGTCCGCCTGCGGGGTACCGAGACCGACAGCGATCCGGGCCGGGTAACCCACCGCGCCGTCGACCACCATCGGAATCTCGCCGGATACGGGTACGGGCAGCGGGTGGCTGCGCGGCAGCAACGGATCCAGATCGCGTATCCGCGCTTCGTGGGCGGCGACAATCGCATCGATCACCGTGCCATCCAACCATGCGAATTCCGTGCCAAGCCTGTCGGCAATCGGCGTCCATCAGGCCTTCAGGCAATGGCTGAATCTACGGTCCCGCTGGGCGGGTGAGCGCGCTTACAATTCCCCCGCTCGATTCCCGGATGATCGGATCGGAGGGAGGAGACGGTTTGCGAGGACAGGGCCGAACACTCTTGCTCTCGCTCGTGCTGACGGCCTCCACGGCACTGGTCGCCTGCACTTCCGCGAAGACCGGTACCACGACGAATGTGAACGGAGCCGGCGTAGCCCCCAGGTGCGGGGCGGGGACCGGCCAGAAGGCCACCGGCGCGCCGATCAGACTGGGGGCGATCGCCACCAAGCAACCCGGTACGGACTTCACCGACATCCCGAACATGGCCAAGGCCGTGTTCGACTGTGTCAACGACAACGGCGGCATCAAGGGCCGGCCGATCGAATACATCATCGAGACCGAACAGACCGACCCCAGCCAGATCGCGGCGCTGGCACGCAAGCTCATCGAGACCGACAAGGTACTGGCCATCGTCGGCAACACCAGCATCATCGAGTGCGCGATCAACCACGGCTACTACGAGCAGCAGGGCTTCTTCATCGTCGACTCCGGCATCGCACCGGAGTGTTACTCGACCCCCAACAGCGCGCCGGTGAACATGGGCGCCCGCTACAGCGTGATCGGCGCCACCCAGTACCTGGTCCGGCAAGGGGTCAAGAAGCTCGTACTCGACCAGTCCAACGTGCCCATCACCGGCTACGTGGAAGGCGGCTTCCTGCTGACCGCACAGGCCGCCGGCATCCCGACGGTGTCGTTGAAGGACAACGTACCGATCCAGGATGCCAACTCGGTCGCACTGCGAGCCGTCCAGGCGGCGGGCCAGGACGGCGGCGTGGTCTTGAACTTCACGCCGCCGGAGGCGCTGAAGATCCTCCAGGCCGCCGAACAGATGGGCTTGCAGGACCGGGTGAAGTGGGCCTGCTCGACGCCGTGCAACACCGACTTCCTGGCCAGCGCGCTCGGCCCGCAGTGGAACGGCAAGCTGGGTGTCAACGCCGAGCTGAACCTCACCAGCGCGCCCGGCCCGGACAGCGAGCTGTACCGAGCCGTGCAGAAGCGCTACGCGCCGAACGTCCCACTCGGCAGCTTCAGCCAGATGGGCTTCGTCCAGGCCAACATTGTCGTCAGGGCGCTGCTGAGCGTGACCGGCGCGCTCACCGCGAAGAGCGTCAACGAAGCGATCAGGAACATCAGGGATTTCAAAACCGACATCCTCTGCAAGCCCTGGTACTACGGCACGGCGCCGTTGCACATTCCCAACAACACCGACCGCACCGTGGTACCGCAGAACGGCCGTATGGTCGAGAAGGAAGGCTGCTTCCCGATCTCGGAGGTGGATCCGGCAATCAAGCTGGTCCGCGAAATCGAGGCGGACGGGTAGCTCACCGACGGGTCGCGACCGCGCGCTCGAGCGCGCGGTCGAGGACCACGAGCAGCGCATCGCGTACCGAGATCCGGTCACGGGCGTCGAACTTGATCACCGGTACCTGCTCGTTTACCGCGAGCGCCCACCGTACGTGCGTGAGCTCGAACGCTAGTTCGCCGTAGAAGGCGTTGACGGCTACGACGAACGGCAGGCCCCCGCGCTCGAAGTAGTCCACCGCCGGGTAGCAGTCGGCGAGCCGGCTGCTGTCGACGACCACGAGCGCGCCCAGTGCGCCGCGGGTGATCTCGTCCCACATGAAGCCGTACCTGGACTGGCCGGGGGTGCCGAAGAGGTACAGCTTCAGGCTCTGGTCGATGGTCACCCGGCCGAAGTCCATCGCCACCGTCGTGGTGGTCTTCGCCGGTACCGGCGCCGAATCGTCGATCGCCGCGGCGACCTCGGTCATCAACGCCTCGGTCGTCAACGGCGCGATCTCGGAGATGGCCCCGACGGTGGTCGTCTTGCCGACGCCGAAGCCGCCGGCGATGACGATCTTTACCGGTACCGGGGGCTGGTCAGGAAATCGCACGGAGTCCACGGATCACTCTCCGAATGGTTTCGGGGTCGTGTGCGGTGAAGCGGTCCAGCCCATGCACGTCCAGGTGTCCGGTGGCCCGCAGGTCACCGACGAGGACCCTCGTCACGCCGAGTTGCATGTGCAGGTGGGCAGATATCTCGGCCACCGATACCGGCTGCCGGCACAGTTCGAGGATGGCCCGTTGCTCGGGGGCGAGGCTCGGTAGCGCCCCACCCGACCGCGCGGTCACTTGCGTCTCCAGACCGATGTCCGGGTCGAGGCCACGTACCCGTCCCCCGGTCAGCACGAACGGCCGCAGGCCCGGCAGCGTCGAGTCCGTTGGCGCGGCGGCGCGTTCGAGGTCGCCATCGACGTACGGCCGTATCCGTGCGGCCGCTTCCGGTGAGGGCGGGTCCCGCGACGGCTCGACGGTCATCATCATTGGACCGCGTTCTTCAACTCGGTGATGAGACGCGGGTTCAGCGCCGCGCCCGCACGGTTGGCGAAAAGGGTCATCTCGTAGGCGACGTTGCCCAGGTTCGCGGAACGATCGGCGATCACGCCCAGCACCGAGCCGCTGCCGATCGACATGATGAGCAGGTACCCCCCGGACATGTCCACGATGACCTTGTTGAGTGCGCCGAGCTTGTACCACTCGGCCGCGCCGCCGGCCAGGCTTCTCATCCCCGAAAGGATCGCGGCCAGCCGGTCGGCGTTGGCTCGGTCGTCGTTCGACGACATCCCGATCACCAGCCCGTCGGCCGACACAGCGATCGCGTCGACGACGCCGGCGGTACCCGTGGCGAAGCTCGACAGGAGCCAGCCGAACGTCTGAGCCTCCGGGCTCAGACCCAGCCGTTCCCCGCTGTCAGGCATCGATGGACTGCTCATCATTCTGACCTTCCTCCGGTTTCCAGACCGGGTCGGACCTCTCGCAACGCTCGCGCGATGCCCGACTCGAACAGCTCCACAAGTTCGCGTGCCTCAGCGGGATCCGGCGGCGGTACGGCCAGCTCTGCCGTGCGGGAGCCGTTGGGGTCGCCGAAGGCCGGCAGGTTCGCACCCGGTACCCGCCGTGCCGGTGCGGGGATCGGCGGCGCCAGCGTGGCGTCGCGTGCGGCCCGCTCGTGGGCCGACTCGAGCTCCTCGATGAATGTTCGGGCCTCCCTGGGGTCGGCCGGCGGAGGGGTATACGGTTCGACCTGCTGCGGATAGACGCCCTCGGGGAGCTGCGCACCGGGCTGCCGCTGGCGCAGCTCGGGCCGGTCGGTACCGGACGCCGGCTGCACCGGCGGACTCGGCGCGGGAGCGAACGCGTTCCACGGCCGCCCGGTCGACAGGAC
>Ga0075420_100004994_pt1 | contig 11638 bp, 8 predicted proteins | sample SoiMetdeltSBSDD4_FD_75296 | JGI IMG/M metagenome (GOLD analysis project Ga0075420, IMG submission 75296) | Bulk soil microbial communities from a Populus tree surrounding site in Tennessee, USA - Soil MetaG P. deltoides SBSDD4 | ecosystem: Environmental > Terrestrial > Soil > Tree plantation... | reverse complement strand
CGCAACGTCAGGCCGACCTCGGCCACGCGCTGCACTTCGGGCCGAAGCGCGGGGTTCTCGAGGAACCGCCCGAGCGCGCCCGAGTAGAGCTCGCGCAACGCCGGGAAGCGCGCCCGCCGACCGCCCGAGGCGTGTGCCACCACGTGTCCCTGTCTCAGCGCGACCGTCGCCCCGGCGCGTCCCGCCCAGTCCCGGAGCCGCGCGAGCGCCGGCTTGTCGGACGACTCCGGCGTATCGGCGCCGTCCGCCGCGCCGCCCACGCTCACCCGCACCGGGACGCTCAGGGGCAGCCGCCAGTCGGTCTCGGCCGCCATGCTCCAGAGTCGCTGCCGGTAGCTCGCGTTCGGTCCGCCGTTGATGACCTCGTCGTGCGAGACGTCGGCGTGAGTCAGAGCGATCCGGAGGTCGCCGCGCCCGCCCAGCGTATGGTCGCCGAGCAGCCGCGCGGTCAGCGTTCGATCGTCGTCGTCCTCGCCGCCCACCACCGTGCGGTAGTCGAGCGCGTCGTACTCGTCGATCTCGGTGCGGCCGATGTCGGCGCCGAGGCTCGCCTCGAGGTCGCCGCGGCCCCACGGGGTCGAGCGCATACCGCTGCCGCCCGAAAGCGCGGCGAGCCCGCGGGCCTGTAGCGGATAGCGCCAGAGCCGGGGCCCCGCCGTGTACGCCTCCGGGGCGATGCCGCGCTCGAGGCGGTAGCCGGCGCCCGTGAGCGAGCCCCAGGCGCCGCCGGCGCCGACCCGGCGGAGCGAGACGAATCCGTCGAACGCCTCGGCATCGGTGTTGAGGCGCCGGTCTCCATCGGCGGTCAGGCGCGCCACCGTCGCGGGGTCGGACCGGGCGAGGGCGCCCGGCAGGACGATCCCGTCGGTGCCGCGGTAGCCGCCGCCGGCTCGCAGCAGCCAGTGGCCGCCGCCATTCGCCCGTAGCGTCCCGCTGGTGATCGCCGCGCTGCGCGCCCCGGTATGGTCCACGCCCGCGTCGAGCACCAGCGCCGGCGGCGCCACGTCCGCCCGGTCGCCGCGGGCGATGTCCACCTCGACCGTCCCGGCGAGCGCGTTCGGGCCGTGGAGGAGCGACGAGAGGCCGCGGTGCAGGGTCACGCTCCGCGCCGCCGTCGCCGGGACCACCGAGAGATCGGTCCGGTGATCCCATGCGAGGGTGATCGGCACGCCGTCCACCAGCACCGCGATCTGCCGGTCCTCGCCGCCGCGCAGCGCCGGCTGGACTTCGCCCCGCGAGTTGGTGCGCACGACCACGATCGGCAGGGTCCGCAGCACCTGCTCGAGCGTCGGCGCCGGCCGGATGGCCGCCGAGTCCAGCGGCACCTCCACCGTGCTCGAGCCGCCCGGAGTCGCGCGCGGTCGCGCCCCTCGCACGGTGACCGGGGCAACGTCGTAGATGGCGGTATCGGCCGGGGCGGATTCGGGCGCGGCGAGCGCGCCGTCAGCGCTCGAACCGAGGGCGAGCATCAGGGCGGGGAGCAGACGGGTCCGACGCATCGGCGGCGGGTCCTCTTGGAATGGGCCTGGGGCGACGCGAGGCCGTCAAGCCTAACGGAGGTTCGGCGCCGAGTCTATAGCCGCGCCAACCGATGGGGCCGCCAACCGATGTGCCAACTCAAGACTCCCCTTGCGGGGGCCGATGACTCGGTGGAAAGCCGAACGCCGGCCTCACTTTCGGAGATCCGCGACGCATGCCCGCCAAGCCCAGAGTGCTCGAGATGGTGCTGGATGCCTATCGCGAGGGCGACCTCGACGAGAGCATCCGGCTGGTCCGCACGCTGGTCGAGGCCGCCCCGCAGGCGACCGCCCCGCGGCAGCTGCTGGCCGCGCTCTTCGCCAGCACCAGCAACGGGCGTCAGGCCCTCGCGCACTACCGGCGGCTCCTGCCGCAGGCAGTGGCCCGGGGTGAGGTGATCCGCTCGATCGCCTTCCAGAAGCAGATCGACCTGTACGAGCACTCGGACGCGCTGCTTCCCGGGCGCTGGCTGACGCTCCAGAAGCAGCTGCGCGAGCGCGGGCTATCCTTCCTCGTCGAAGCGCCGAGCAACGCCGGCAGGCCCTGGACCGAAGCACAGCTCCTGGCCCTGCCGCGGGCGTGGTTCGAGCGCATCGCCGCCGAGACGCGGTTCGAGATCCTCGGTCTCGAGTCGCGCTCGATGGACGTCGAGGCGGGGACGGTCTGGGAGATCCTGGCGGGCCGCATGCACTGGTCGTTCGCGTTGCCCGACGGCCGGGCCAGCGGCGAATCGCTCGCCGCCGAAGGCGACGCGGTGCACGTCGAACCCGGTCTCGCCCGCACGGCGCGCGTGTCGCTGGTGCCCGAGCTGCCGGTCGAGGCCCTGCGGTTCGAGGCAGGGCTCGCGCGCGATCTCAGGCTGGCCCTGACCGCGGGGCTCCACGTCACCAGCACGGGTGCCGCCCTGTTGACCGAGGAGACGCGCGCCCTGCTGCCCACCCGCCTGCGTCGGCGCGAGGACCTGGACGATGCGCCGCGCGCGCCGCTGCCGAATGCCGGCATCGAGCCGCTTCGGCTGCCGACGCCGGCCGAGGACGTGGAAAAGCCCGCGCCGGTCTCCGGCGACGGCGCCGGCTGGGTCGAGTTCGGCGTCGTGTCGCTCTCGGAGACGCCCGCGGGCACCGGAAGCGGCGCCGACGCACCGGGTTCCACCGGCGGCGAGGCCGATGGGCCGGTGTCGGCGGATGTCCCGGCGGCCGGGCCCCCGAGCCATGTCATCCCCGACGGCGAGCGCATCCTCGATCTGCCGCCGTCCGACGCGGAGCCGGCGGGCTCGAGCTCTCGACCCTCGGACGTGGCCGGCGACCATCCGGCGGAGGAGTCGATCGCTTCGGCCGCGCAGGAAGGACACGATTCTCGGATGCCGGCGGGCGAGGACGTCCCGGCCGAGGAGGCGGACGTGGCGGCATCGGAGGACCTGCCGGAGCCGGTCGATGGGGCCGAGGTGTACGTTCTCGAATCGAGCCCCGATCCGTTCGCCGCCTCGGCGGGCGATCCGGAGCAGCAGGTCGAGCGCCGACGCCATCCGCGCGTGAGCGTGTCGCTCGTCAGCCGTCTGGCGCTGCTGCGGCTCACGGGCTCCCGCGTGACGCCGGTCGAGGGGCGGCTCAGCGACCTGTCGACCAGCGGGTTCAGCATCCGGTTCGCGAGCCAGGATCTGGGCGCCTCGCGCGGCGCGCTCGCCGATGCCGTGGTGGCGGTGGACCTCGATGTGCCCGGGCCCCGTGGCGGTCTGCGCCTGGCGGCCCAGGTGCGCTGGCTCGAATCCGACGAGGCGCGCGACGAAGTCCGGCTCGGCATCGAGTTCGTGCTGCTGACCGAGCCCGATCGCCGACGGATCGCCGGCACCCTCGCGCAGGCGGCGCTCGCCGCGCGCGAGCAGGAGCGCAAGGCCGCGTAGGCGGGACCCGCAGCTCCCGCCCGCGGCGGGGGCGCGGCGCGCCGGAAGGCTTGTCCCCTCCGCACGCGGTCGGCTACTGTGGCCGCCCGCGCGCCCTGCTGGTGGCCTTCCGCCCGCTCCGGCCGCGCCCCAGCCCATGGCCACCGCCTCCACCGCCCCCGCCGCGCCGCTCGAGCGCCTGCGCACCTACGGATCGTTCGTGCGCTTCGAGCACACGCTGTTCTCGCTGCCGCTCATCCTGGCCGGGGTCTTCAGCGCCCCGGGGCCGCCTCTCCCGGTGACGCGCTGGGCGCTGATCGCGGTCGCGGCGGTGGGCGCCCGCACCGCGGCGATGGCGCTGAACCGTCTCATCGATCGCCGGCTCGATGCGATCAACCCGCGCACGAAAGGGCGCGAGCTGCCCGCCGGGCGCATGCGCGCGCGCGAAGCCTGGGCGCTCCTGGCCGTGAGCATCGCGGCCTATCTCGCCGCGTGCGCGGCGCTCGGACCGTGGTTCATCCAGGTCGCGGCGATCCCGCTGGTGGTGTTCACCGCCTACCCCTATCTCAAGCGGCTCACGCCGCTCTGCCACCTGGGCGTGGGCGCGGCGCTGGCGCTCGCCCCGCTCGCGGGCTTCGCGGCGGCGCATCCCGACCTGACGCGGATCGGCCCCGCGATCTGGCTTTCGGTCTTCGCCCTCGCCTGGGTGAGCGGTTTCGACATCATCTACGCCACGCTCGACGAGGCCTTCGATCGCGCGAACGGGATCCACTCGATGGTGGCGTGGCTCGGGCGGCCACGCGCGCTGCGCTGGGCCGCGGCACTCCATGCGGCCGCGTTCGTCTGCCTGGCGGCCGCGAGCGTCCTCCTCCTCGGCGCCACGCCGGTCCTCGCGGGCTGGGCCCTGCCGGCCTTCCTGCTGGCGCTGGCCACGACCGGCGTACTGCTCTACCTCGAGCAGCGCTGGGCTTCGGACGTGGACCTCGCCTTCTTCAAGGTCAACGTGTTCGTGGGATTCGGCGTGCTCGCGACCGTGCTCGCCGCGCGCGCGGCGGGCGGATTCTGATGGCGGCCGGTCGTCGCAGGGGGCACACGGGCGCCGCGCGCGCGGCCGCCTCGGAGCGACGTCCCGGCGCCGCGGCCCGCGCGGGGCGCCCGCGGCGTGGCGCCGCCCGCCGCTACCTCATCGGCATGACCGGCGCCTCGGGCAGCGCCTATGGCGTCGACTTCGTCCGTCGCTGCCCGGGCGAGAAGTTCCTGGTGCTCTCGGACTGGGCGCGTCAGGTGCTCCACTCCGAGACCGCGCTCAAGCCCTCCGACCTCGAGCGGCACGTCCGGCGCATCTTCGCGGACTCCGACCTCGCCGCCCCGTTTTCCTCGGGCAGCAACCGTTACGACGCCTTCATCGTGATCCCGTGCAGCGTCTCGACCCTGGCCAAGATCGCGGTCGGCATCGCCGACACGCTCATCACGCGCGCCGCCCAGGTGGCGCTCAAGGAGCGGATGCGGCTGGTGCTGTGCGTGCGCGAGACGCCGCTCTCCTCGATCGCGCTCGAGAACTGCCTCGAGCTCTCGCGCGAGGGCGTGGTGATCATGCCCATCTCCCCGCCGTGGTATGCGGCGCCGAAGAGCCTGGACGATCTCGTCGCCGGCTTCACCCACAAGGTGCTCGCCCTGCTGGGTGAGCGCTCCGGGCCCGGATGGCGGGAGGACGAGCTGGGCTGAGACGACGCTGCGCGCCGGATCGCGCGTCGCGCCTCGTGCGCCGGTCGCCGCTGAAGCGCCGACCACACGATCCCGGGCCGGTCAGAATGCGAGTCCGGCGGCGGCGATCGGGGATCCCGCCGCCCCTCGCGCCCTCGTAAGTGGCGCCGCCGCCCCGGGTCCACCGTGGCATGTCGATTGCGTTCTCCTCACGGGCCTTTGCCCGCAACCACCGGGGAGACACCCGAATGACACGGTTCTTCAAGACCAGTGCGGCGGCGTTCCTGATCCTGCTCCCGCTCGTCACCGGCTGCGGCTCCAAGGTGACCGCGCCCGGCGGCGACGTGACGGCCCAGACCGCCGACGACCTGGCCGTTCAGACCGCCACCAGCCTCACCGTGGTCGGCGGCGACTTTCAGATCGCGCTGGGCGCCACGCCGCAGGCTCCGGCGGCGGGCGCGCGACGGGCCCGACTCGCGCGCGCGGCGTGGGATACCACCTTCACCTGGAACGGCATCACGTACGAGGCGAGCCGCACGTTCTACGACCCGCTCGACAACGAGATGCCCGAGTGGGGCCCGATCGCGTGGTGGATGCGGTGGACCTCGCGCGCCTACGGCACGTACGAAGGTCCGCGGGACACCGCCCACGTCGGCCACGACGCCGTGCTGGACTTCCATGGCATCAATGTCGCGCTGGACACCGTTCGGGCGGACGGGATGTGCCGCGACACGCTCGAGAACCGGTTCCGCTCGCTCGACGGCCTCCGGACCCGCTACTTCTACTGGGTCAGCAGCACGACGATCGACGCGGTGCGCATCTTGAAGAGCACGCTCTCGACCGGCGGCTGGCCGATCAGCGGCACGGTCACCTACGTGGTGTCCGCGGACCGCCTCAGGTCCAACAGCCGCACCGATGTCGAGGCCCACCTGGATGCCACGGTGGTGGTGACCTTCAACGGCACGGTCGAGCCCGAGATCGTGGTGAACGGCACCTATCGCTACCGCTGGAACATGCAGACCGGAGCCATTACGCGCGCCTGACGCAGGGCCCCGGGGCGATAGCACCTCGCCGGCGGGGCCCCGCTTTCCCGGGCCCCCGCGTTCCAGTAGCTTCCCTCCCCTCATGGCGGGCCATCGCTCCCTTTCCGACTTCCTCGCCGACCTCGAGCGCCGCGGGGACCTCAAGCGCATTCCACGCGAAGTGGACTGGGCGTGCGAGGTCACCGAGATCGCCTGCCGCGAGGCGAAACGCGAAGGCCCGGCCCTCCTGTTCGAGAAGGTGCGCGGCTCGAGCTTCCCGCTCGCGGTCAACGTGCTGGGATCGCGGCGGCGGATCGAGTGGGCGCTCGGGCGCACACCCGCCTCGGTGGGCGCCGAGCTCGAGGAGATCCTCCATGCCGTGCCGCCGCGGCGGCTGAGCGATCTCTGGGCGCTACGCGGCAGCGCCGGCCGGGTGCTCGCGATGCGCCCGCGCATGCTGGCCGCCGGGCCGGCGCAGGAGGTGGCGTCGGGCGCGGACCTCCGGCCGCTTCCCAATCTTCAATTGTGGCCCGGCGACGGCGGCCGCTTCGTCACCTTCGGCCTCGTCCTCACCGAGCACCCGGAGACCCGCGGGCGCAACCTCGGCATCTATCGCATGCACGTCTACGACGAGCGGACGACCGGCATGCACTGGCAGATTGGCAAGGGGGGTGGGTTCCACCATCACCGGGCCGAAGCGCGTGGCGAGCCGCTCGAGGTCGCGGTGACGGTGGGGGCGGATCCCGCCATGCTGCTCGCGAGCGTGGCGCCCTTGCCCGAAGGGATCGACGAGCTGGCGTTCGCCGGCTTCCTGCGCGGCGCCCCGACGCGGCTCGCCTGCGCGCGAACGCTCACCATGTCCGTGCCGGCGGACGCCGAGTTCGTGCTCGAAGGCGTGGTGCGCCCGGGCGAGCGCCGGAAGGAGGGCCCGTTCGGCGACCACTTCGGCCACTATTCGCACGCCGCCCCCTTCCCGGTCTTCCACCTCCAGGACGTCACCCATCGTCGTCGCCCCATCTATCAGGCGAGCGTCGTGGGCAAGCCGCCCCAGGAAGACAAGTTCATGGGCGAGGCGGTACAGGAGTTCTTCTCGGGCGTGCTCCGGGTCATCCACCCCGAGGTGCGAAGCCTGTGGGCGTACTTCGAAGCCGGCTTCCACAATCTACTCGTGGTCTCGGTCGGCAACCGGTTCGCCAAGGAGGCGATGAAGACCGCGCTGGGGTTGATGGGCACCGGACAACTCTCGCTCACCAAGGCGATCGTGCTGGTGGACGAGGATGTGGACCCGCGCGACCGCGCGGCGGTGTTCGGCGCGATCGCGCGGCACTTCGATCCGGCCGCGGACTTCCTGCTGCTGCCGCGCGTGCCGCTCGATACGCTCGACTTCACCTCGTACACGATGAACCTGGGCAGCAAGATGGTGCTCGATGCGCAGTCGAAGCCCGGCGTCACGCCGGCTGCGCCGCTTTCGGAGGTGCCCGATCCGCGCGCCTTCGACGACGCGATCACGGCACATCGCCTGGCGTGGGGCGGCCTGCTCGCGGTGCGGCTGCGGGGACCGGTCGGCGTAGAGGGCGCCGGTGGGCCTTCGGTCTCCGTACCGCGAGCGGGCGCCCTGTCGGAGCCGGCCTCGCCGGGTCGGGCCGTGGTCGAGCGCCTGGTCCAACGCCCCGAATACGCGGCGGTCAAGCTGATCGTCGCGGTGAGCGAGGACGTGCCGCTCGCGGACGACGAGCTGCTGTTGTGGGGGATCTTCACCCGCTTCGACTGCGCGCGCGACATCGTGCCCGCGCGCGCCGAGACCCGCGGCGCCTGGCTCACCTGCCATGGCCCGCTCGGGATCGACGCGACCTGGAAGGCCGGCTACCCGGACCCGGTCGCGAGCCCCGAGGCGGTGGTCGCGGGCGTGAATGGGTGGTGGACATGGGCGCCGAGGCCGGCGGGGGCGGTCCGTTCGACGTCTCTCCCTTCGTCAAAGCCGCCATCGAGGACGACCGGCCGGTGGTGGCGCTCGAGACCACGCTGGTCACCCACGGACTGCCGCATCCCGAAGGCATCCATGCGGCGGCGAGGCTCGAAGCCGAGGTGGTGGCGGCGGGCGCCGTGCCGGCCACCATCGGCGTGCTCGACGGGCGCGTTCGGGTGGGGCTCTCGACCGAGGAGCTGGAGCGGCTCGCCACCGCGCCCGACACGGCGAAGCTCAACCTGAGCAACCTGGCAGCACAGGTGGCCGCCGGGCGGCCGGGCTCGACCACGGTCGCCGCCACGATGGCGGTCGCCGCGTGGACCGGGATCCGGGTGTTCGCGACCGGCGGGATCGGTGGCGTGCACCGCGGCGCCGAGGAAACCGGCGACATCTCGGCCGATCTGCACGCGCTCGGGCGTTACGGCGTGGCGGTGGTGTGCGCGGGCGCCAAGGCGGTGCTGGACCTCCCGCGCACGGTCGAGATGCTGGAGACCCTCGGAGTCCCGATCTACGGGTGCGGCACCAGCGAGTTCCCCGCCTTCTACCGGCGCTCGTCCGGCCTGCCGGTGGACCACCGGTTCGACGACCTCGATCTCATGGCCCGGGCGATCGATCTGCACTTCGATCTGGGGATCTCGACCGGCGTGGTGGTGGCGAATCCCATCCCGTCCGAGCACGAGATGCCGCTCGAGCTCTACCAGGGGGCCATGGCGACCGCGCTCGCCGAGGCGGCCGAACAAAAAGTGCGGGGCCGCGCGGTGACGCCGTTCCTGCTCGATCGGATCCGGGAGCTGACCGAGGGGAAAAGCGTGTTCTCGAACCTGGCGCTGCTCGGGCACAATGCCCGCGTGGCCGGCCGCCTGGCCGACGCGCTGTCGCGCCGCGGAGCGGCATCCCGGGAGGTATGACGCGCATGGCGGCACCGAGGACGCTGGGGATGGCCCTGATCGCCGCGCTCAGCCTGTTCGCCGGCGTCTCGGGGTTGATCGGCTCCACCGCCATGATCAGCGATGGGCTGGGGCTCACCCGCATCGGTGCGGCGACCAGCGCGCCCACGGTCGGCACCACCAGCGCGCCGCCGCCCACCGCGTCCGTGAGCCGGACGGTGGTGGTGTTCGGCGCGATCCGCGCCATCCTCTCGGCGCTGCTCCTGGTCGGCGCGATCGGCACGCTGTGGGTGAGACCCTCGGGCCGCCGCTACTCGCTCGCCTTCGCGGTGGGCTGGATCCTGCTCGGGGCGATCGAGCCGCTCGTGCTCGGCTACGCGTTCGGCTGGCCGGTGGTGGTGAGCGCCCTCTTCCCGTTCCTGCTCCTCGCCATGTTCAACAGCCCGTCGTGGAGAGCCGCCTTCGCGACGCCAGGCGATCGGAAGGGCTGACCCCTCCCCGCGCCGCACTGGTCGCGCCATTCCGGGCACTCGTCCCCGCGTGATTGTGGTTCGACACCCGGGCGTTCAAGCTGCTCGCCGCTTTCCCTCGCCCGCCTCCCGGAGGTCGTCCCCATGTCGATCCGCTCGCTGCTCGGCGCCGCATGCGCCCTCGTGCTCCTGGTCGCACCATCCTCCGCGGCGAAGCGGACCAAGGCCCCGCCCGCCAAGTCGTTGCTGGAGGGTGTCGAGCTGTACCAGGTCGGTGCGGCGCATTCCTCGATCGAGTTCTCGGTCGCGTGGATGGGCATCTCCCGGGTGCGCGGCGCGTTCAGCGATTTCTCGGGCACCCTGGCGCTCGACCGGAAGGACCTCACCCGCTCGACCGCGACGATCGTCATCCGGACGAAGAGCCTCACCACGTTCAACGAGCGGCGCGACCGCGACCTCAAGAGCGTCGACTGGTTCGACGTGGAGAAGTTCCCCACCGCGGTGTTCAGCAGCCGCGAGGTGGCCAGGCAGGGCGAAGGCTACCTGCTGCGCGGACCCCTGACGCTGCACGGGGTGACGAAGGAGATCGAGATCCCGTTCACGCTGAACGGCTTCGTCCACGACCAGAACGGCGACGAGCGGGTCGGCTTCGAGGGGCGCCTGGAGCTGAATCGAAAGGACTACGCCATCGTCGGGCAGGCGCGGTTCAACGCGATCATGGAGATCGGCAAGGCGATGGTCGGCGACCAGGTCGAGCTGCCGCTCGCGGTCGAAGGGATCCGCTCCACGCCGAAGGACACGCTCCCGGATCGGGCGGCCGATTCGCTGTGGCGCGCGATCATGGCGCACGGGGCGGCGCCGGCCGCCAAGCGGTACCGCGACCTGCGCGCGACGACGCCCGACTCGCTGATGCCGGTGAACGAGTACCGGCTCAACGCCGTGGGGATTGCGCTCGTCGAGGGGGGCAAGTCGGCCGACGCGCTCGAGGTGTTCAAGGCGATGGCGGAAGCCTACCCGCAGTCGGCCTCGGGCCCGGTGGGCATGGCGTACGCGTGCGCCACGCTCGGGGACCGGGAGAACGCCGTGGTGCACGCGGACCGGGCGGTGGCGATCAACCCGGGCGCGACGCGGGCGCTCGAGATCCTGAGGCGGGCGAAAGTGGCGCCGGCGAACTAGACGGCCTCGGGGCGGCCCCGACCCGGCGCGGCGTCCGCGACGCCGGGCCTCCGGGCGGCTCCTCCGCGTCCGGAGCCGGGAATCCCCCGTTCGGAGGTCGGACGGATCGGAGGGCCGGGGGGCCGGAACACCGGTGCCAACGTTCTCGTAACCCGGCCCGTCCAAGCCTTCGTTCCGCCGCAATGCGCACTCCACTCGGAAGGTGACCATGAAAACGATCCTTGCCACCCTCCTGTTGTCGACCGCGGCCGCGGGTGCAGCCTGGGCCGACAGTCTCAGCACGGCCTGCCCGCCCGTGCATGCCGCGCGTCTGGCCGAGGCGATCTCCATCGATGGAATCCTCTCGGAAGCCGTGTGGCAGAACGGCAACGCCGTCACCGATTTCAAGCAGCGGGATCCCAACGAAGGCGCCACGCCCAGCCAGAAGACCGAGGTCCGCGTCGCCTACGATGACGACGCGATCTACCTGGGCGCCCGCTGCTACGACGCGCACCCGGAGTCGATGCTGGTGCGCCTGTCGCGCCGCGACATCTCGGTGCCCGCCGACCGCTTCTCCTTCTACCTGGATCCCTATCGCGACAGGCGGAGCGGCTACTACTTCCTGGTCAATGCCGCCGGCACCCAGTTCGATGGCACGCTCTCCAACGACGGCTGGGAGGACAACTCCTGGGACGGCGTCTGGGAGTCGAAGGCGAAAGTGGACGAGCTGGGCTGGGCCGTGGAGATGCGGATCCCGTACTCCCAGCTCCGGTTCGCGCAGGCCGACCAGCAGGTGTGGGGGGTCAACTTCCGTCGCGTGGTCGCGCGCAACAGCGAGGAGATCTTCCTGGTCTACCAGCCGAAGAAGGAGAGCGGCTTCGTCTCCCGCTGGCCCGAGCTGCAGGGGATCGAGAACATCCGGCCCTCGCGCGCGATCGAGCTGAGGCCCTACATCACCTCCAAGGGCGAGTTCCTGCGGTTCGATCCGATCACGCAGACGCCGATCGACCGCTCGGGCCACAAGGCCAGCGTCGGCG
>Ga0075420_100004992_pt1 | contig 11640 bp, 9 predicted proteins | sample SoiMetdeltSBSDD4_FD_75296 | JGI IMG/M metagenome (GOLD analysis project Ga0075420, IMG submission 75296) | Bulk soil microbial communities from a Populus tree surrounding site in Tennessee, USA - Soil MetaG P. deltoides SBSDD4 | ecosystem: Environmental > Terrestrial > Soil > Tree plantation... | reverse complement strand
CGCAACTGCTGACTCGCTGAATACGACAGCGCACAAGCGCACGCTCGGGCGGAAGGATTCCGCCCGAGCGTGCGAACTTCCCTCAATCACTCGAGAGCCAGCTCCAGAGGCCGGACTTCTTCGGAAGATAGGTTGCGCCGGACTGCCCGTTGACGAACACGAGAGCCGATTTGCCTGAGCGCTTCACTTCGGCGAACCACAGTGGTACGAGGACGAGCTGGAAGACATCAGCCACCACCCCGGCGAATGTCATTTCGAGACCGTCGATGCCGGCTTCGATGTCGTCCTCGACCTCCGCCCGGATCGCGGTCAAGGCCACTTGACGCGCGGCAACGGTGGCGACCTCCAGGTTGACCTGGTAGCTTTCCGCCGGCCAGTTCGCCAGGAGACTCCCGTCGAACGGCACGAGCATCCGCCAATCGAACTCGCCGTGCATCGACTTGTGAAACGTCGCTGGTACCTGGCTGCTCGCTGGCACACAGACGTTCACCTCGATCACGGTGTGTACACCCGAGACGGCCTCGCGTTCCGGGCCGAGGCGGTGGCGTTCGCCGCGCAGCCCCTTCCACGCCACCTCGCCGGAAAAGGTCAGAAGCCAGGCTGGAACATAGACGCCTTGCAGGCCTGACAAAAGACGCAGACCGCCGGCATTTGCGAGGACCTGCTGCGCCTCTCCTACGGCGATCCGAAAGGGGAGGATCGCCCCAGGGTCTATCAGGTCGCGGCTTTTCCGACTTTCCGTCACGTAAGCGGCTCTGCAGTACGGACAGCTTGCCGACAGCTTCTCTGCCGCCGCGAGGAAAGAGGCCCCGCATTTTTCACACTCGAACACTGTGACTGAGCGCGGCAGGTTCCGGCCTTTGGACGTCCACAGAGCGGCCGTAACATCGCGAGGGCGTTCCGCGGCTGGCGTGGCGATGGGTTCGCAATGTCCACAGTGCTGGCAGACAAGGGAGGCGCTCATCGGGTCCGCAGCCATGCGTGCCGAACCGCATCGTGGGCATGCGAAGGCACGTGATGAGTCAGCATGAGGCAGGGCCTCCGGCGCCAGGAAGCGCTCCGGATCGATCACGTCGTCACGGCGTAGCTGACCCCCCAGAACCGCGAGCTCGCGCCTCGCGTATCCGTCCGAGGGATCCGCTGCGAGCAGCTTTTCGAGCAGTGGGCGTCTTTCCTCGGGACGATCGGTGATCTCACTGAGGCTACGCCAGGCGCGGATCATGTCGTCCACGGCGGGCTCTGATGCGAGCGCACGTTCGAGCAATCGACGCGCCTCATCCCGCTGGCCGGCCTTCGCGGCTGCGATTCCCCGCATCACGAGATCGCGAGACCCGTCACCGAACATGCACGCTCACGTGCGCACTGTACTTCACCGGCCCGAGATCAACGACGGGTCCCGCAGTGCATCATCGGGCCGGGTCGAGTCCGCTAGCTGCGAGTGAGCACCGGATCTTGTTTCCGCAGTCCGAGCGCAAGGCCCTCCCGAATCTTTGCCTTTATCTTGGCGATATACCGCACCTGATCTGGCTCCCGATAGGCGGCAGCCCGAAATGCGTCGCTCCACTGCTGGTCGGAAATACGTGACATCAATCGCGCGGTGAAGACGACATCGTCGACAGTCAGTGTGTTGACCAGTCGCTGATGAATTCCGCGGTAGTCGAACCTGACGCGCTGTCCATCGACCCCCTTGATGAAGGCCTGCTGTTCGAAGCCTTCCACGTCATTGCGCGATCCCTGACCGAGGCCGCGAAAGGGCGTCCATCGCAAAAGGCGTGGGAAGGTGGTCTTGCCCAGCGAGGCTCCAAGGTCGCGCACAACGTAGAAGCGATGGTGCGCACCATCAGAATCGGTGACGTCGTAGATCCTGTTGTTCGACGTCTTCCAGTCCCAGTTGTTGAGCATCAGGTTGGCCACAACCAGCGCCTTGAACGGTTGCGTCGCCACGAACGGATTCTGATACCACGACCATTCGCCCGCGACCTGTTGATTCGGTGTTTCACGGCGAAATCGCGCGATGCCCTGCGTGCCGCGTTGCGCGCCGACAAGCTCCCAGGCTGGGAGGAGATAGATTGGAGGCTGGTGGTATCCAAGGGCCCAGAGAACGCGTGATGTCACGATTTCGGGTTGCGCTTCCGGACCAAGCTTGACGCTCCACTGCGTGCCTTGGGCATCACGAACGTCATAGCCCTTGCTGTATCCGGCTTCGTCGGCCCGAATGAACTCATATCTGGCGGACGGATCAGGCGCGAGCGTCGTACCGCCTGGCCCCTGGAAGAGATTTCGCGACTCCAGATCGGTTGGCTCCAGCCATAGCTCTCCGACGTTGATCCGATTCGGATCGTCGGCTGTCGTCTTGATTACCTTTTGACCGGCGCACGCGGTAGCGAGAACAAGCAGCGGCACGATTGAAAACAGACGTCTGGACCGAGCGACAAAACTCAGCAGTGGTGTCATGTGCCGACCTCCACAAGGACACCAGCAACACTTGTGCCTCCGCGGACTCAAGACTTTGAGCCGACGGCCGATTTGGCTTCAGGAGACCGCCTGGCACGATGGCGGCAAATGCCGTGTCCTTAGGTTCACTGAATCCGTCAACACCAGATCTCATTGCCGCGCTGCTGGCTTCTGTGCCTGGCATCAGCGACATCGTCTTTTCGCCAGGGCGGCCACCTCAGGTCGAGCAGCATGGGGAACTGGTGGTGGCTCCTATTCCGGGCAGCGAACCGCTACGGCCGGCCGATACGGAACGCATCGCCGCCGATCTGATCGGCGACCAGGAGTACCTCACCCGCACGCTCAAGGAGCAGGGCGCGTGCGATCTGTCCTACTCGCTTCCGGAGCGGGCGCGCTTCCGCGTCAACGTGTTCCGGCAGCGAGGTTCGCTCGCGATTGTCATGAGGGTGATCGGCGCGAAGATTCCAACCTTCGCCGACCTGAAGCTCCCGGTGTCGCTCGCCGCCTGTGCGGAGCTGAAGAGTGGCCTCGTGCTCGTCACCGGTCCGACGGGCTCGGGAAAATCATCGACGCTGGCCGCGATCATCGACCTCATTAACTCGACGCGCGCCGATCACATCCTGACCATCGAAGACCCAATCGAGTTTCTGCATCAGCACAAGAAAGGCACGGTACATCAGCGCGAGCTGTACAGCGACACCCCGACGTTCGCGGCAGCACTCCGCGCGGCGCTCCGCCAGGCGCCAAAGGTGATTCTGGTCGGTGAAATGCGGGACCGCGACACCATCGAAATCGCGCTCACGGCCGCGGAGACCGGGCATCTGGTCTTCTCGACGCTGCACACAATCGATGCTTCGAAGACCGTCGAGCGTATCGTCGGTTCCTTCGACCAGGGCGATCAGCAGTCGATCCGGTCACGCCTGGCCGCGTCGTTCCGTGCGTTCATCTCTCAGCGGCTGGTGCCGCGCAAAGAAGGCGGCCGCATTGCCGTCATCGAAATCCTGAAGTCGACATTGCGCACACGCGAGTACATGCAGGAAGGCGGCAAAGAGGGCAAGACGTTGCTCGATGCCATGAGGGATGGCGAGCTGGATGGCATGCAGCACTTCGACGGCGAGCTCGAGAAACTGGTCAGGGCAGACGTGATCTCCCTTCGAACGGCATATCTCTCTGCGACAAACGCCGGAAACTTACGCGTCCAGCTCGCTGACGTGCCGGACGAAGACTCTCTGATCGTCCGCTGACGACGATCAGTGCGATCGCTTCACGATCGCGCTTGGCCGATCTCCGGCAAATCAGACTGACGCCGCGTGCGTTGGACGAGGTGGCCCCCTCTGGACAGCTCGATGAACTGACGGACGAGGTCCGGCTGATGCAAGCCTCGCTGCACCTCCGTTTCGAGTTCGGCGATGGCTGCCTCGGGAGCGAGCGCCGAGCGGTACGGACGGTCGGTGGTCAGGGCGTCGTATACGTCGACGATCGCCATCATCTGGGCCAGCAACGGAATCGCATCGCCAGTCAGTCCATCGGGATATCCGCTGCCGTCGAGGCGTTCGTGGTGCGAGCGGACGATCGGCCGGACAAGCCGGAGCAGTCTGAGGTCGCCGCACAACCGATCCCCGGTCACGGTGTGTCCCTTCATGACCTCGAACTCGTCGCTCGTCAATCGGCCCTTCTTCAGCAGAATCGCATCGGGTACGCCAATCTTGCCGACGTCATGGAGGTAGCCGCCGCGAGACAGGGCCGCGATCTCCTCATCGGACAGGCCAAGCTGCTCGCCGAAGAGACTCGCGTAGGACGCCATCCTGGAGCAGTGACCGCCTGTGCACGGGTCACGCGCTTCGACGGTCAACGCCAGGCTCAGGATCACGGACTCGGCCGAGTCGAGGTCGTCGGTAAATCGCTTCAACCGCACGAGTGACCTGACGCGGGCGCGCAGTTCCGGCGCGTTCACCGGTTTGGTCAGGAAGTCGTCAGCGCCAGCATTGATCCCTTCGAGTCGCTCGCGCACGCCGTCGAGGCCTGTGACCAGCACCACCGGGATGAGTCTGGTCGTGCGGTCGTCTTTCAGTTGACGGCATAGCTCGAAGCCGGTGACCTTCGGCATCATGACGTCCGTCACGACGACGTCAGGAGATTTCGAGCGCGCCAGCTCCAGAGCGTCCGCCCCGTTGCGGGCCGCATGCACCGCATAGCCGTCGCGGGTCAGGATCCTCGTGAGGACATCCAGATTCGCCTGGGTGTCGTCAGCGACGACAACGGTGCCTGACGACTTCATCGAGCCGCTCCAGCAGTCGGCGTGAAGAAACGTGCAAGGCGATAGGACGCCACGTAGGGGATATCGGCATCCGCCGAGGTCCTGGTGAATTAGCTGGGATCGAACGCCTGCGACGGCGGAGGCTGGTTGATCACGAGCCAGAAGAGACCGAGTTCCTTCACGACCGAAAGGAACTGATCGAAGCTCACGGGTTTCTGCACGTAGGCGTTCACGCCGATCCGGTAGCTCTCAACGAGGTCCCGCTCCTCTTTGGAAGACGTCATGATGACGACCGGAATGGCTTTCGTTCGCGGGTCGCTCTTGATCGCGCGGAGGACGTCCAGTCCGTCCACCTTGGGCAGCTTCAAGTCCAGCAGAATCAGCCTCGGAGGGCTGTCGAAGTCGCGGTCGGCATGCGGCCCGCGGCAGAACACGATGTCGAGGGCTTCCTCGCCATCACGGGCGACGGTGATGCCGTTGGCCAGCTTCTCTTCGCGCAATGCGTGAATCGCCAGCTCGATGTCGTCCGGGTTGTCTTCAACCAGGAGGATGTCTATCCGGTCGTTCATCGTGTTTCGCCTTTTGATAACGTCTGTCGCGCACCAGCACCAGGCTGCGCGTCGATCGTGAAATAAAAACTCGCCCCGGCGTCCACATCGGATTCCGCCCACACCGCACCCTTGTGCTTGTGGATGATTCGCTGAACAGTGGCGAGCCCTATGCCCGTTCCTTCGAAATCTTCGGCACGATGCAGGCGCTGAAAAGGCCCGAACAGCTTGTGCGCGTACTTCATGCTGAAGCCCACGCCATTGTCGCGTACAAAGAACACCGGAAACCCGCCATCGTCCTGGATGGCGCCCACCTCGATCGTTGTCTGCTCCCTGTTCTTCGTGTACTTCACGGCATTGGACAGCAGGTTCGTGAAGACCACCTCGATCAGCGCAGGGTCACAAGCCACGGTGGGAAGGGGTTGCAGCCTCCAGTCAATTACGCGGCCGTTCGAGTCGCGGCTCAATGCGTCCGCCACGCGCGAGACAATGGGCGACAGGTCCGTGGTGCGGATGCTCACATCCTTGCGGCCGAGGCGCGCGAGATTCAGCAGGTCGTCTATCAGTTGACCCATCTGCTGGGTGCCTTCGCGGATCCGGGCCAGGAAATGGCGACCCTCGTCGGGTAGGTTCGACTGGCACTTGTCGCCCAGGAGGTTGGCAAAGCCATCGATGCGGCGCAGGGGAGCTCGAAGATCGTGGGAGACCGAGTACGTGAACGCCTCCAGCTCCTTGTTGGTCGCATCAAGCTCGGCGGTACGTTGGAGGACGCGCTGCTCCAATTCTTCGTTCAGTTGCTGAACCTGCGATTGTCCAGCCTCGACCTCCCGTTCGCGGGCTTGAATCTGGGCCAGCATCTCGTTGAACGTGTCGATGAACATGCCGAACTCATCGGTACTGGACGTGGCCTCCACGCGAACGGTGTAGTCCTTGGTCCGTGACACGACCTCCGCGGCGGCAGCCAGTCGCGCGACGGGTTCAGAAAAAGTCCGCTGGAGCCTGGATGCTGCGAAGCGCGCCGTCAGGATCGAGACGCCGATGACCACGATCGTGATGCCAAGGTAGCCAGCCAGATCTGCGAAGAGTTCGTTCAGGCTGTAGACCAGGTGAACCGTTCCGCGTCGCTTTCCGTCGGTGACGATCGTGCGGAAAGCGTCGGCGGTACGGCGTTGAAAGCGAACGGTGTCTTCCTGGCGGGCTGAAATGACGCGATCGATACCGTCCTCGTCCTCCGGACGCGCGGCATAGGCCGCGAACAGGTTGCCTTCGGTCCCGTAGATCGCGGCCGTGACGATATTCCGATCGGCCCGAAGGGCGGCGAGGCTCTCTTCGGCCGATCGCTCGTCGTCGAAGACCAGCGCGGAGACGCTGTTGAGACCGATCGTCTCCGCTTGAACGGCGAGATTGCGGGCAATCGCTCTGCGCGACGCGAGCAGGTGGTACGACATGAAGGCGGTGCCGGCGACCACCAGCGCGCCCGTACTGACGAGCACCGTCATCCACGCCAGTTTTTGTTTGAACGTTCCGTGCAGAGGCCTCGCGCCAGCGGCGCCGCTCACCGGACCGCTCATTGTCTGACTTCGGTGGCGTGCCGAAGGAGCTGCGAACTGACCATGAGGCGCGCGGAGGTAGCGGCCGCAAGGTTGACGGCGAATCGCACCTTTCGATCCTGGAGTGTGAAGGCGATCATCCCGCCGCGACGCAGGAACGGCATGCCGTCACCGACCGTCAGCACGGGCTTCGCCTCGAGCGATTTCAGGATTGCCGGCAGCCGCGCATCTTCCGAGGGGCTCACGAACAGGATCCGGCACTCGTCGGTGTTTCTCGTCTCGAGGATCCGTCTGATCGTGATGGGGCGACCGCTGATGTTCTCGTCTTTGACAAGCTCATCCAATGCTCGGCCGAATGGATCTTCGCCTAGGATACAGATCGTGAATGCCACGTTTGGATCCTGCGGGGGCCACTCCACGTAGGTGCCGAACTGGTAGACGTAGGCAGCTTTGACGGTCACCTCGGAGAGGGGTGCCTGGCGTTGTGCTGAGAGGGAGACCGACGCCAGAACTGCGAAGAGCAATGCTGCGACGCGTCCGATGTGATCCAAGGTTCGCATCGATGCACAGATTATCGGATGATCCGGGTCCAGTCGTGAGTTATTTGGCGGGACAGGGTCGATGACTCTACCGGGAATTGCACCGTAGTTCGATAAAACAGGAAGTCCATGACCAGTGATCCCAATCCGGTGCGAATTCTGCACCTCGAAGACATCGAAAGCGACGGCGAACTCATCCTTGCCTCACTGGCGGCCTATGGCCTGCGGGTGGAGCCCGTCTATGCCCGCAGTGAGCCCGAGTTCCGTGCAGCGCTGGAGCGGGGACATTTCGACGCCATCCTGTCGGATTTCACCCTTCCGGACTTCGATGGTCTCTCGGCCCTGCAGATGTCGGCACGATTGCGGCCGGACGTCCCGTTCATCTTCGTCTCCGGGACCATCGGAGAAGAGCGCGCCGTCGCCAGCATGAAGGCTGGCGCGTCGGACTACGTGCTCAAGGGCCATCTCGAGCGCCTGGGTCCAACCCTGCAACGCGCTATTCGCGAAGCGGAACAACGACAGGCAAAGCAGGCGACCGAAGAGGCCCTGGCCGAGGTGCGGGATCGCATGCGCTTCGCGCTCGAAGCCGCGTCGGTTGGAATCTGGGACTGGGAGGTCGGCTCGGCGAAGGTCATGTGGTCCGAGGTCCAGGAGAGCCTGCACGGCGTTGACGCCGGTACGTTTGAAGGAACGCTCGACGCTGCCATGACCTCGATTCATGAGGAGGATCGCAAGCGCGTCTGGAGGGTCCTGACCGGGGCCACGCCTTCGCGTCCGAGCTTCCGCGTGGACTATCGCGTGTCCTGGCCGGATGCATCTGTCCATTGGATCGCCAGCGTCGGCCGGATTGCCTTTGACCCAGACGGTCAACCCATCCGTGCCATTGGCGTGGCGTACGACATCACGATCGAGAAGAGCCTTGAGGAAGAGGTGCGTCAGACCCAGCGGCTGGAATCGATCGGAGGCTTGGCCGCCGGCGTCGCGCACGATTTCAACAACCTCCTCACGATCATCAACGGCTACTGCGGCATGCTGACAGAGCGTCTGGCGAATGACACGCGCGCCGTTGCCGATCTCGAAGAGATTGAACGCGCGGCGGGAAGCGCTGCCGCGCTGACCCGCCAGCTCCTGGCGTTCAGCCGTAAGCAGATGCTCATGCCGCGTACCGTCGACTTGAACGCCGTCATCAGCGAGACCCATCGGATGATGCGGCGCCTGGTCGAGGAGAACATTCGCATCGAGCTGCGTTGTGCCGAGACGCCTCTCATGGTCAGGGTCGATCAGGGGCAGATCGAACAGGTGATTCTGAACCTGATTGTGAACGCGAGAGATGCGATGCCCGACGGGGGAGCGATCGTCATTGAGACGGCCCACGCAGTGCTGGATGATCGCTCGGCGCTGCACGAGGCCCCGGGCTCATACGTGCGCTTGAAAGTCAGCGACACAGGCACCGGCATTCCACCCGAAGTGCAGGCGCGGATATTCGAGCCCTTTTTCACCACCAAGGAACAGGGTCGCGGCACGGGACTCGGACTCGCCACGATTTATGGCATCGTCAAGCAAAGCGGTGGGCACATACGAGTGGACAGCGTGATGGGCGCAGGCACCACGTTCACTCTGCATTTTCCAGTCGTCGCGGACGAAGAACCCACGCCGGACATCGCATCCAAACCCAAGACGGCTCCCGTTGAGAACCGGAGGATCCTCGTCGTTGAAGACCAGCCCGGCCTGCGCGGACTGGTTGAGAGGATGCTGAAAAACTCAGGGTATTCGGTGCTGCTCGCCTCGAATACCGAGGAGGCGCAGCGTTTGTGCATGAACGACCCGCGCCCCATTCACATCGTCCTTACGGACCTGATCATGCCAGGTGCCAGCGGGACGTCACTCGCCAAGTGGATTGAAGAGCACCGTCCAGAGTCGAAGCTCATGTTCATGTCCGGCTACTCCGAGGAAGCCTTCGCCCATCACGGCATGAACGCACCTGGAATGACGCTTCTCCAGAAGCCGTTTTCACGCGAGGAACTGCTCGGCAAGATCCAAGAAGTCATGTCCAAACCCTGAGGGGTACAAATGGCCCACGCCCGTCGCTTCCCCGCGTTCGTGCTGGCAATGCTCGTCTGCTGTCCCGGCGCTGCGATCGCGCAGACCAACACACAAGCCGGCCAGTCCGCGAGGTCTGTCTCGCAGTTGAGTCTGGAAGAACTCGGTGACATGGAAGTCACCACCGTTTCGAAGACGCCGGAAATGCTGCGACGTACGACCGCAGCCATTTACGTCATCACGCAGGAAGATATTCGCCGGTCGGGCGCCACCGCGCTGCCGGATATCCTCAGGCTGGCTCCCGGCGTGCAGGTGGCACGGATCGACTCCGACCACTGGGCAGTCGGCATCCGTGGTTTCGGCGATCAGTTCTCGAAGTCGGTGCTCGTGCTGGTTGACGGCCGCAACCTCTACACGCCGCTCTTCGCCGGTATCTACTGGGGCGCGCAGGACACCCTGCTTGAAGACATCGAGCGCATCGAGGTCATTCGCGGGCCGGGCGGCACTGTCTGGGGCGCCAACGCCGTCAACGGCGTCATCAACATCATTACGAAGAACGCCAGCGAGACCAGCGGTGTCCTCGTATCAGGGCTGACGGGCAACGTCGATCGCGGTCGCGCGGGATTTCGCTTTGGTGGTAACAACCGTGGCGCGTTCGGCTATCGCGTCTACGGCAAAGCCTTCAACCGTGACGCGGAATTTCACACGAATGGCCGAGACTTCGACGCCTGGCGCATGCGCCAGGCAGGGTTTCGTGCCGACTGGGGTGGAACGGTGGACAACCTGACCGTTCAGGGCGATGTGTATAGAGCGAACGAAGGACAGAGCGTTGCCTTCGGATCGTTTTCGCCGCTGGCCGATATTACGTCGTACGAGCCAGTGAAGCTGTCGGGCGGTAACGTCATGATGGCCTGGCGTCGTCCGTTCTCGCCGACCAACGATATTCAGTTCCGCGCCTATTACGATCGAACAGCGCTGCTCGGGCCACAGCTCGGTCAGACCCGCAATACGGTCGATCTCGACTTTGTGCAGCGGATCGGCTCGGTGATGCGACAGGACATCCGCTGGGGTCTCGGCACGCACATCAGCGCGAGTCATTTCACGCAGACCGTCCAGACGCTGGACCTGGAGCCGCGCGAGGAAACGGACTCGATCGTGAGCGCTTTCGCACAGGACGAAATCGCCCTGGTGCCCTCACGCCTTTCGGTCACGGTCGGTGCCAAGCTCGAACACAACAACTTCACGGGCGCAGAGGTACAGCCCAGCGCCCGCGTTCTCTGGATGCCCAACGACTGGCAGTCTGTCTGGTTCGCCGCAACGCGCGCAGTCCGCACGCCCAGCCAGCTTGAAACACGCCTCTTGCTGACACGGTACCTTGGAGGACAGATACCCACATTCCTGCAGATCGCCGGAAACACGGACTTCGAGGCCGAGCGCCTGAAAGGGTACGAGGCGGGCTACCGGGTCGTGCTGGGCGATCGGGCATTTGTCGAGGTGTCAGCGTTTCGCAACCGTCACGATCGGCTCCAGAGTTTTGGAGCGCCCTCCACCGAGGTACGAACCTCGCCGCTTCCTGCGCACCTGTTGTTTATCCTGCCGTATGCCAATGGCGTAGCAGGCTCGTCGCGCGGCGCGGAGCTGTCTGGAAACTGGAAGGCGTCAGGCTGGCTGCAGATTAAGGGCTCGTACTCGTACCTGCATGTCGATGTGCACAACACGCTGACGGCTCCGGACGTCTTGAACGTGGTGCGAACCTACAACGGTTCCAGTCCGGACCATCAGCTTCGGCTTCAGGCGCTGCTTACGTTGCCTCGAGGCTGGGAAGTCGATCAAAGCTGGCGGAGGGTCAGTGAGCTGCCGTCTCGCACGGTCCCGGAGTACACGACCTTGGACGCAAGGGTGGGTTACCGCGTCACCAGGACGCTTGACGTCTCCGTCGCCGGCCAGAACCTGTTGCAGGGTCATCACCCCGAATTCGGGCACGACCCTGGACCGATCGTGGCCATCAGGCGAAGTGTCTATGTGGCTGCGACCTGGCGCCGCTGACGACTAGCGTCTAGGAGCGTCCAGCAGTTCGCGCACCTTGCGCACCAGTACGCTCGAGGTGAACGGCTTCTGAATATACGCACCGCCGGATTCTGAGACGTCCGGTTTCCAGTCGCGCCTGTTGGTGTAACCCGAGATATAGAGCACCCGCAAGCCCGGGTGATTCGTCGTGAGCTGTGCGGCGAGTTCGGCTCCGCCCATTCGGG
>Ga0075420_100004989_pt1 | contig 11644 bp, 9 predicted proteins | sample SoiMetdeltSBSDD4_FD_75296 | JGI IMG/M metagenome (GOLD analysis project Ga0075420, IMG submission 75296) | Bulk soil microbial communities from a Populus tree surrounding site in Tennessee, USA - Soil MetaG P. deltoides SBSDD4 | ecosystem: Environmental > Terrestrial > Soil > Tree plantation... | reverse complement strand
GCCGACGTAGACGCGCTGCCCGGCGGCGTCCGTCGCGAAGGCGAAGACGCGCGCCCGCTTCGTCAGCCGGTACGTCACCGACGCCACGTCGTCGACCCCGTCGAAGTTCGGCGTCAGCACGGCCGGGAAGACGGACAGATCCTCGACCCTCGGCGCCGACGTGTCCGCGCCCTGGATCTGGACGTCGAACGCCGCCGACTCGGACCGTCCGGCCGCGTCGCGCGCCTGGAGGCTCAGCCGATACGTCCCATCTGGCAGCACCCTGCGTTCGCCCGGCTGCTCGGGCACCGGCACCGTCCCGTCGACGGCATGGACGTACGGACCGGCCGCCGGGCGGGGCTCGTCGGCCAGCAGGTCGACGTTGCCGCCGGTCGGGAGCGCCAGCGTCAAGCTGACCCGCGCCGCCCGGCTGAGCGTGTACGAGAGGTCGATGCGGTCGGTCGTCGACGGCGTCAGCGTGCTCCGCGAGAGCCCTGCCTGTTCGAGGAGCCGGCCCGGCGTTCCGCACCCTGTCGCGACCAGCGCCAGGACGACCGCCAGCAATGCGGACAGCGCCGATGGGCTCCGACGCGAGTTCCAGACGGTCATCGGGTGGTTATACCCGAGTGCTGTCCGCACCTTGGAGCAGCGACTGATGCCTACATGAACGTGCTCCCCTCCACCGCGCATGGGGGAGGGGCCGGGGGTGGGGGACACCTACGGCTTCGGCACCGCGATCTCGTTGAACGTCTGCTTGACCTCGCGCATCACGTCTGGCGGGAAGGTGACGCCCTGCTCGGAGGCCGACTTCGTGTTGATCGCCAGCAGCCCCAGCGACGCCTTCTCCACCTTGATCTCGGTCATCGGCTTCCCAGACAGGAACATCGCCGCCATCTGGCCGCTCTCGTACCCCACCTGCTCGTAGTCGATCCCGAGCGCCGCCACCGCGCCGCGCGCCGACGAGGACGGATCGTTGGCGAAGAGCGGCTTCTTGTTGTCGTTCGCCACCTTCACCACCGCCTCGAACGCCGCGACTACCGTGCTGTCCGTCGAGACGAAGAACAGGTCGATGCCCCTCGTGATGAGCGCCTGCGCCGCCTGGAGCACCTCGTCCGACTTCGAGACCGTCTGCTCGATCAACTCCACGCCCAGCTTTGGCGCCGACTCGCGGGCCACGCCCGTCACCACGACCGAGTTCGCCTCGGTCGGGTTCCAGATGATCCCGAACTTCCTGGCCGCCGGCACGCAGCGCTGCGCCAGCCGCATCGCGTCTTCGACCGGCGGCAACGCCTGGAGACCCGTGACCCAGCTCGCCTTGTCAGTCGGCGACTTGACGATGCCGCCGGACACCGCGAACGGGTCGACGATCGAGTTGAACACAACCGCCGGCTTCCCGCCGTCCTTCGCGACGTTCAACATCGCCTGGTACGGCGGCGTGGCGATGGCGACCACCAGATCCGGGTTGGCGTCTTTGAACCGCTGCGCGATGCTGTTCACCGTCCCGACGTCGCCCTGACCGTTCTGGTAGTCGATCTTGAGGTTGGCGCCGTCTCTGTAGCCGTTGTCGGCGAGGGCGTCGATCGTGCCCTTCCGCGCCGCGTCCAGGGCCGGATGGGACACGAACTGGATGATCCCCAGCGTGAAGCTCTTGCCGGCCGGCGCCTGCCCCACGACCGACCCGCGCGGCGGCGGCCACGCCCCGCTCGCGGCGGCAGCGGCGGCCGGACTCGGCGAGGCGGCGGGACTTGCCGCCGGGCTCGCGGCCGGGGCGGCGCCGGCGGGGCTGGCTGCGGGGGAGGCTGTCGCTGCCGCCGGCGAGGCGGCAGGACTCGCGGCGGCCGGCTTCGGGGCCTCGGTCGGTTTGGCGTCCGTCTTGGCCGGCGCGGTTGGCGCGACGGCCGTCGAGGGCGCGCAGGCCGCCAGCACCAGGCTCGACCACGCCAGCAGCGCCGAGCGGCGCGAAATCCTTGTCATCGGGGTCTCCTCCACGTATTGATGGGATTTTGGGTCAGGGCGTGAGCAGCAGCTCGTCGTCGACCAGCGCCTGCTGGCGCGTCTCGTGGAACCGCCGGACCAGGTCGTCCACCGTCATCCCGCGGCGCTCCTCCTCGGACACGTCGAGCGCGATCTCGCCCTGGTGCAGCATCACCGTGCGCGGGCCGACGCGCAGCGCCTGCTGCATGTTGTGGGTCACCATCAGCGTCGCCAGCCCCTGCTCGCTCACCAGCTTCGTCGTCAGCGCCTCGATCTGGGCGGCGGCGGCTGGATCGAGCGCCGCCGTGTGCTCGTCGAGCAGCAACACCAGCGGCCGGGCGAGCGTCGCCATCAGCAGCGTGAGCGCCTGGCGCTGTCCGCCGGAGAGCAGCCCGACCGGAGCCTTGAGCCGGCGCTCCAGGCCCATCCCGATCTCCGCCAACAGGTCGCGGAACGCTCGCCGCTCCGATTCGCCGACGGCCTGGCGCAGCCCCCGCCCGTGGCCCCGCCTGGCTGCCAGCGACAGGTTCTCCTCGACGGTCATGCCGGCCGCCGTCCCGTCGAGCGGGTTCTGGAACACCCGCCCGACGAACGCCGCCCGGCGGTGCTCGACCATCCCCGTGACGTCGCGCTCCGCGACGAACACCCGGCCCCGCTCCGGCACGACCACCCCGGCGATCGTGTTCAGGAGCGTGCTCTTGCCGGCCCCGTTCGATCCCACCACCGTCACCAGCTCGCCGTCGCCCAGCGTCAGCGCGATGCCGCGCAGCGCCCGCACTTCGTTGATCGTCCCGGCGTTGAAGGTGACGTGGACGTCGTCGAGGCGGATCACGGGCGGGCGGCCTGCACGGCCAGCGGCCGGGGCGTGACCAGCGCCCTCAGACGGGGCACCGCCAGCGCGACGATCACGATCAGCGACGTGACCAGTCGCATGTCGGTCGGGCCGAGCCCGATGAACAGCGCGGCGGCGATCACGCCCCGATACACCACCGAGCCCGCCATCACCGCGATCAACGTCGTCCCGACGCCGCGCGGCCGCAGCAGCGTCTCGCCGATGATGACGGCGGCCAGCCCCGCGACGATCATCCCAAGGCCCATGCCGACGTCGGCGAACCCCTGGAACTGGGCCACAAGGCCGCCGGAGAACGCCACCAGCGCGTTCGCGAGCGCCAGCCCGATCAGCCGCATCGCGTCCGCGTCGATGCCCTGGGCGCGGACCATCTTCTCGTTCTCGCCGGTCGCGCGGAGCGCCAGGCCAAGATCGGTGTGGAGCAGCCAGTAGAGCAGTAGCACCAGCAGCACGCCGACGACGCCGAAGACCGCCACGCCGCGCAAGTTGGCGTCGGTGATGTAGGGGCGGACCGGCGTCAGGACCGTCTCGACGGTCAGCAGCGGCAGGTTCGCCCTGTCCTCCATCACTCGGAGGTTCACCGTCCAGAGCCCGATCGAGACCAGGATGCCGGCCAGCAGCCCGTTGATCTTCAAGCGGCTATTGATGATCGCCGTGACCGAGCCGGCCGCCGCTCCCGCCAGTGCCGCGAACAGCAGGCTCACCCACGGGTCGAACCCGCGCGTGAGCAGGATCGCCGAGACCGAGGCGCCGAGCGGGAAGCTGCCGTCAACCGTCAGGTCGGGGAACGCGAGCACGCGGAACGTGACGAAGACGCCGAGCGCCGAGGCCGCGAACGCCAGGCCGAGCGCGAGCGCCCCGATCCACAGGTTCACGAGACGCCGCCCCCCATCAGTACGACCTGGGCATGCCGAGCACGTGCTGACCCAGGAACGCCAGCACCAGGTTGTTGTTTACGGGCGCCACCAGGAACAGCCGGGCCTCGCGGAACTTGCGCTCGACGTCGTACTCCACGGCCATGCCGTAGCCGCCGTGGGCGCTCATGCAGGCGTTGGCGGCCTCCCAGGACGCTTCCGAGGCCAGCAGCTTCGCCATGTTCGCCTCGGCGCCGCACCGCTTCCCCGCGTCGAACAGCGCCGCCGCCTTGTCGCGCACCAGCGCCGCCGCCTCGACGTGCGCGTACGCCTGGGCGATCGGGAACTGGACACCCTGGTTGGCGCCGATCGGCTTCCCGAACACCACCCGCTGCGAGGCGTACCGCGCCGCGCGCTCGACCAGCCAGCGCCCGTCCCCGATCGCCTCGGACGCGATCAGGATGCGCTCGGCGTTCATCCCGTCCAGGATGTGCCGGAAGCCCTGCCCCTCCTGCCCGATCAGGTTCTCGGCCGGAACCTCCAGGTCGTTGAAGAAGAGCTGATTGGTGGCGTGGTTGATCATCGTGTCGATCGGACGGACCTCCAGCGCCTTGCCGGCGGTTCGGAGGTCCACCAGGAAGACCGACAGCCCGCGCGTCTTGTCCTCGAGCTGGTCGTACGGCGTGGTCCGGGCCAGGAGCAGCAACAGGTCCGACTGGAGCACTCTAGAGATCCAGATCTTCTGCCCGTTGACGACGTAGCGGTCGCCCTTGCGGACGGCCGTCGTCTCGATCCGGGTCGTCTCCGATCCGGCGTTCGGCTCGGTCACCCCAAACGCCTGGAGACGCAGCTCGCCGCTGGCGATCTTCGGCAGGTAGCGCCGCTTCTGCTCCTCGTTGCCGTGCTTGAGCAGCGTGCCCATGATGTACATCTGGGCGTGGCAGGCCGCCGAGTTGGCGCCCGAGCGGTTCAGCTCCTCCAGGATGATGCTCGCCTCGGTGATCCCGAGCCCGGCCCCGCCGTACTCCTCGGGGATCAGGCAGGCGAGCCAGCCGGCCTCGGTCAGCGCCCGGACGAACGCCTCCGGGTACTCGCGCCGCTGATCGACGTCGCGCCAGTATGCGTCCGGGAAGTCCTTGCAGATGTCGCGGATCGCCGCGCGAATCGCATCGTGCTGCTGCGTCCGCTCCTCCTGGAGGGTCGCCATCGCCGGGGCCTCCCATACTGTATGATCGCGTCCCCTGAGTGTACCGGCAAACCAGTTACGTCGCCCGCTGGAGGCCCGATCCGATGGCCCGCGACCTCTACACCCGCCTGAACGACCTGGATGAGGCCACCGTCCGCTCGATCGCCGAGATCCTGGAGCTGCGCGGACGCCATCCACAGCAGGCGGCTATACGAGAGACGTACCTCGACGCGCTCGGCGACCTGACCGGCCGCCGCGTGCTGGAGGTCGGCTGCGGCACCGGCGTCGTGGCGCGCGACCTCGCGGCGCGGGTCGGCCCGAGCGGGCACGTCACCGGCGTCGACCCGACCCGCGTCCTGATCGACGTTGCCGAGCGGCTGCGCGCCGAGCACAGGTTGGCGAACGCCTCGTTCGCCGTCGAGACCGGCACCGCTCTCCCCTTCGCGGACGGCTCGTTCGACCTCACGGCTGCCATCACCGTCCTCTGCCACGTCCCGGAGCGCACCGACGTCCTCCACGAGATGGTGCGCGTCACCCGCCCGGGTGGCACGGTCCTGATCGTGGACGGCGAGTACGCCGCCAACCAGATCCACCACCCGGACACGGAGACGACGCATCGTGTCCTGGCCGGCTGGCGGGCCGGCTCGATCGACGATCCGAACTTGATGCGGCGGATCCTCTCGTTCGTCGAGGCGGCCGGCCTCGAAGCCGGGCCGCCGGACGGCTACGTCCACGTCGAGGCCGGCTGCGTGGACGAGGCGACCTCGTTCATCTGGCAGTGGTGCCTCTACGCCACCCGGACGGCCGTCGCGATGGGCACGGTGAACGAGGGCGAGGTCGAGCGCTGGCTCGGGCAGCTTCGCGCGCTGAACGAGCGCTCGGAGCTGTTCGGCTCGGTCACCTACGTCGCCATCGTGGCCCGTCGTCGGTGATCTCGGTGACAACGTGGTCGAGCCAGATCAGCCCCTCAGGCCTCACCCCACCTGGCCGCGAAGCCACGCCTGTGCCTCGCTCGGCCGCCGGAATCTCACGACGCGCAGGTGGGCGTACTCCGGCTGTGCGAGGGCCAGCGGCAGCTCGCGCCTACGTCGCCAATGGGACTTCAGCAACCAGAGAAAGAGCGAGTCGCGCGTGAAGAGGTGCGTCCACAGGCTCTCGCGATTCCCGTTGTACAGCTCGACGGACGCGAGGCCACGCCACAACGTCCGCCTCAACAGGCGCCAGAGCACCAGCGGGAACGAGTAGTCGAGCCAGAGCAGCGTGTCGGCCCGCCCCCAGACGATTTCGCGGACGACGCGGTAGTTGCCGTCGACAATCCAGCGACCGTCCGGCGGCAACGCCGCGGCGGCCCGATCCCGAAATACGTCGAGTGGCGCCTCAGACCAGCCGGGATCCCAATGCAGAGCGTCCAGCTCGACGTGCGGCACGCCGAGGCGCCGCGCCAGGGCGTTCGCAAGCGTCGTCTTTCCGGAGCCGGTGCTGCCGTGGACGGCGATTCGATGCATCGGCGCGCCGCCGCTAATCCCGCAGGATGACGGCGCCCACGATCTTCCACTGCCCGTCGAGCTTGCGCAGGTCGTAGCGCTGACGCAGTCGTCCCGAGACGTCGCGGACGACCGAGCCGTCAGGCGCCAGCGTTCGATCCTGCCAGGTCTCGACCGTCTCGACGGTGCCCGACGTCGCGTCGGCGACGGCGACGTCGGAGAACTCGAGCTGTTGGAGCGTCGCCTGGCGATCCTGCCGATTCCGCCGCAGCTCGGCCACCTCGGCGTTGCGCTCGTCGAGCCACGTGCCCGCGAAGTACCACGGATACAGCTCGGGAGTGCCGCTCCGGCGAATCGCGCCGCTCCAGGCGTTGTTCCCCTGCTCGACGGTCGCCTTCATCAGCTCGACGTCGAGGCGGCGGTCGGGCTCGCCGGAGCAGGTCTCGATACGAGCGTCCCCGAAGACCCGGACCTGCCGCGCCGAGGCGCGGAGGCCGTTGAGGCGTGCCTCGGCACCGGCGGCCCCCGCCGACGCCCCCCGCTCGTACGCATCGGCCGCGTTCGACGGCCAGCAGCCCAGCTCGCCGTGGTGCCTCTCGGTCGGCATCGCGAACCAGTACTCCAGGTCGCCGTACGCCAGCTGCGCGTCGGGATCGTCGGGTGCAAGCTGCACGGCCTGCTGCGCCCGGTCCCGCGCCGCCGGTGCCAGCCGCTCTACCAGCCCGCGCGGCACCCGGTGCGGCCCGTCCAGGCAGATTGCCTGCCGCGCATCGCCGCAAGCGTACGGCCCGCCCAGGATATCCAGCGCTGCCACGGCGGCCTGCCGCAGCCGCGCCGCGTCGGACGAGCCGCCGGCCAGGATCGCCCCGTCGGCCTCGGCGTAGGCACGCCAGGCCGACGCCCGCACGTAGGTCGCGCCCACGTCCCGCGTCGGCTCCAGGTCCGCGAACTTCCAGACGATCTGCGTGGGGGACGCCAGGGCCGCGTCGGCCGGGCCGTAGACCTGGTCGAGCCGGGGGTAGGTCGCAACCCCGCCCACGCCATCCTGCCGCATGTACAGCTCCGGCCCGCCGACCAGCGCCCCGCCGTCGCTCGCCCGCAGCGTCACCGTTGCCTCGCCGATCGTGCCGTACCAGAGCGCTCCCGTCCTGAGCACGTACATTGGTTGCACGACCCGATCCGACGCCCGATCCGCCAGTACCTGCTCGTAGCGCACGTCGACCCGGGTGGTCTGCGCGGCCGGGAACGCCATCTCCCACATCAGCCAGTCAGCGCCGAATCCGGCCTGCGCGGCGGCCGGCACCTCCTGCCGCCACGAACGCAGCTCCTGCCCGTCGACCGAAACAGAGAACGCCCGGATCGCCCGGGGCGAGAACAGGACCGGCGCATCGGCAAAGCGGCGGCCCTGGGAGTCCGGCGCCGCGAGCTGGTCGAAGAGCGAGGTGGTGGTCGCCGGGAACCCGACCTTCAGCGAGGCGTCCGGGCCGTCGTTCGTCATCGTGAACGTCGCCTGGACCAGCGCGTGGATCTCGTCGCCGCGCTCGACCACCTCGACGTCGACCATCTCGGCGGCCATCCGGACCTGGATGTCGGGGTTGCCCGGCACCAGCCCGACCGGCGACTCCCAGAAGGGCGCCTGGTCGGCCGCTACCGGCCCGGTCAGGCCCGCCAGCCCTAGCACGGCAAGCAGCGAGCAGACGGCGGCAACGACCACCCGATGACGCATCCTCGACGCTCCTCTCCGCGATCTCACGCGGGGACTGTCGCGCCCAGGCTCGTCGCCGTCGCCTGGATCGCTTCCCAGGTCGACTCGGCAAGCTCGATGCCACCGCTCAGGCGCTGCTGCCGGTTGCGGTCTTCCGGCTGTCCCGGGATCAGCACCCCGGCCGAGCCCGGCGCCGCCGGCACGCCGGTCACGCGGTCGCAGATCGCCCCGGCCGCCGCCGTGAACTCGTCGAGCGGACGGAACGACGTCGGGTCGATCGCGATGAAGAAGGCGCCGTTGTACCAGCCGTTCTCCGCCTTCGCCGTATCGGCCCCCGTCAGCGCAATCGACAGCAGCTCGACGGCCAGCGAAAGCGCGTACCCCTTATGCCCGCCGAACATCTGGAGCATCCCGCCGCGCTCGTAGAACTCGTCCACGTCGTTGGTCGGCCGGCCCTGCGCGTCGACGATCCAGCCATCTGCCGCCGGCATCCCCTTCGCCTTCGCCACCCGCAGCTTCCCCTCCGCGACGGCCGTCGTCGCGAAGTCGGAGAGGAACGGCGCCGCGCCGGGCAGCGGCATCCCGATCGCCAGCGGGTTCGTGCTCAGCACCTTGCCGGCGCCGCCGTACGGCGTCGCGGCGAACGGCCCGTTCCCGAACGAGACGCCGGCCATGCCGATCACACCGGCTTGCGCTGCCTCTTCGACCCACTGACCCACACGGCCGATGTGCCCGACCCGAATGACGGTCGCCAGCGCGATCTGGTTCTCCTTCGCCTTCTTGATCGTCAGATCCATGCAGACGTGGGCGGTGAACTGCCCGAAGCCCCACCCGCCGTCGAGCTGCACGACGCCCGGGCCCTCGCTCACGACCTCCGGCCGCGCGTCGGGGACGATCCGCCCTTCCTTGATCGCGGCGACGTAGGTCGGGATGTGGATGACGCCGTGCGAGTCGTGGCCGGCCAGGTTCGCCCCGACCAGCGAGCCCGCCATCAGCTCCGCGATGTCGGATGGCGTTCCGGCCGCCTCGAAGATCGCCGAGGCCGTGGTGGTGAGCTTCTCGGCGGATAGTGTCAGCATCTGCCCCTCCCGCGCGGCAGGCTGCACGCACCGCGCGGCGACATGAGAGCCCGGCAGGTGGCCACTTGTCAACGGCAGCCTATCGACGGCTGGTTGCCTTTCCTGCTGTTCAGAGCCCGACCGATTGCCTTCTCCCGTGGTCTTCGATCTGTCTACGATTCGGGTCGATCGAGGGTGCCAGGAGCGTGAAGCGCTTCGATCGTCCGAAATCTCAGCGATCGCGATGAGCGATGAAACCATGAAAGGAAGACGGCTCGCGAGACATACCTGGCTTCGAGCAGGAACACCTTGTCCAAGCGCCATCCTCGCGGTGTCACATTCCGCCGATTCTAGGACATGCCGATGCGTCCGCGATGTGCGGCGCGGCAAGTAGGTGACAGGCGTCACAGGATTGATTACGGAGGGGATAATATCCTGGCGTCGGTGCGCAGTCGAGCAGTTGGGACCACACCTGGCGCTGGCATGCGGGGCGAGACTCGTTCGGAGGAGCACGATGGCGCCAGGGTTTGAGCGTCCAGCCACAGACGATGTTCGGTTGCTGGTTGATCTGCGCGAAGTCGTCCCCCTCATCCGATCGTGCAGCGAGGACGCCGAACGGGAACGTCGCCTGCCTGATCGCGTCGTCGCCGCACTGCGCGACACAGGCGCCTTTCGCATGCTTATGCCGGCGGAGCTTGGTGGCTGTCCGGTGAGCGTAGCGACGTTCATCCAGGCCCTTGAGATCGTCGCGGGCGCAGACGGCTCAGCGGGATGGAATCTCGGAACGAGCCTCGCTTGCTCGCTGGCCGCACTGGCATTGCCCGACGACGGACTCGATCGGGTCTTCGGACGAGCGCTGGACGTGGCCTTCGCCGGCACCGTCTACCGGGCCAACGGGCAGGCCGTGGCTACGGACGGCGGTTACAGGTTGACGGGGCGATGGCCGTTCGGCAGCGGTTGCCAACATGCTGACTGGCTGATGGGCATCGCGACAGTCTTTGAAGGCACATCCTCCCGCCTCGTCGACGGCGCGCCTGAACGGCGGCTCTGCCTATTCTCGCCATCGGATTGCACCATCCTCGACACGTGGGATCCGACCGGCCTGCGTGGGACCGGGAGCCACGACATTGAGGTTGTCGACCAATGGGTTGCGGAGTCGCTGACAGTCGTGCCGCGACGCCGTCCCTGGCGAGATCCCCTCTTCCGCTTCCCCAGACTGCCGCTCACGGCACTGCAGTTCAGCGCAATCGTAACCGGCATCGCGCGGGCGGCGCTGGATGCCTTTGATGGGATCGCCGCTAGTAAGACGCCCACGTTCGCCAGCCGACCGCTGCGTGAGGAACCGACCGTTCAGGAGAAGCGTGCACGGGCTGAGGCGCTTTTGGAGTCCGCCCGTGCGTACCGGACGGCAATCGTCTCTGACGTTTGGGAGACGATTTGTGATGATGGACCGGCCTCGGTACAGCAGGGGGCGCGGCTCATGCTAGCCGCCGTCACGTCCATCGAGCAGGCACAGCGGGGCCTCGATCTGGTCTACGGCCTCGCCGGCACCACCGGCATCCAGCGCACACACCCATTGGCGCGGGCATTCCGAGACATTCACGTCGCTGCGCAGACCTCTAGGTCCATCTTCAGTTTCGAAATCGCCGGACGGGTGCTCCTCGGCCTTGACCCGCCGACCGGCCTGGTCTTGACCTAAGAGGCTGCGGAACGGCATGGGTAACAACTCGGATAAGCACCTCGAGTGACTTGGACAATGAAGCTGCCTGGGCGGAGGGACAGGCGATGACCCTGGACCAGGCCGTCGCCTATGCACTGGAACGACATGACCTGACCTGATCTGACGAGCATCAGGCTGCTTGTGTGTCATGAACCCTGGTGTGTGAGACTTCCAGCGGCCTCGCTGATGGGGTGCACTGCTGCGGACCGCTGCGGGTCTTGGTGGGCGATCTCTTCAACGGTGGCCGCTGCGCGTCGGTTGTCGAACCAGGCCTGAGCGGTCGACTCGCCCGAGCTACACTCCGCCGAACGGCACCACCCAGAACCAGATGACCAAGCCGAACGCGACCCCACCGGCGATTACCAGCAGGTGGAAGATCTCGTGGTACCCGAACACCCGGGGGAACGGGTTCGGGCGGCGCAGCGCGTAGATAGCGCCGCCGACAGCGTAGAGCAGGCCGCCAGCCACGATGCCTGCCAGCGCCACCGTCGGCAACGCCGCGAGCAATCCGGGCAGCGCGATCAATCCGGTGAGTCCGGTCAGCAGGCACAGGCCGACGCGCGGCCCCGCCGACAGCCGCACGTGGAACACCGAGACCGCCACGCCGATTGCTGCCAGCAACCATACGGATGCCAGGAGGGCGATGCGCTCCCAGCCCCCCAGCACGTTCGCGCCGATCGCCGTCGAGGTCGCCGCGATCATGACGAAGATGTTGCCGTGGTCGAGCGCCCGCAGGATCTTGCGACGCTCCGGGCTCCAGGTGACGACGTGATAGATGGCGCTGCACGCGAACAGCCCGACCATGCTCAGGCCGTAGAGCAGCATCGTCGAGAG
>Ga0075420_100004985_pt1 | contig 11653 bp, 13 predicted proteins | sample SoiMetdeltSBSDD4_FD_75296 | JGI IMG/M metagenome (GOLD analysis project Ga0075420, IMG submission 75296) | Bulk soil microbial communities from a Populus tree surrounding site in Tennessee, USA - Soil MetaG P. deltoides SBSDD4 | ecosystem: Environmental > Terrestrial > Soil > Tree plantation... | reverse complement strand
CGTCGGACAGGAGGAACGCCACGAGCGGGCCGATGTCCCGCGGCCGGCCCACGCGCCCCGCGGGAATCGAGGCGGCATATTCACGCGCGTCGTACCCCGGACGCAGGTGGTAGCGCGGAAACGCCGATCCGCGCGTGATCTGCACGCCGCACTCGGTCGGCCTGACGCGCCGCTGGAACGAGGAGGTGTTCCGCTCCCTCGCGCGCGGCGTGCAGAGCGTCCTCGCGGGCGAGCTGCCGGCAAACGTCCTCAACCCACAGGCGCTGGTTCGCCTGTAGGCCTCAGCCCCTTACGACGCCGGTCTTCCCGAACACGGGCATCGTCCCGCCCGCGTCGTCCAGGATGTTCTGCCAGAGGCGGCCGGCGACCTCGGGGTTGTCGCCCGCCACGTCGTTCTCCTCCTCGGGGTCCTCCTCGGTGTCGAAGAGGCGCCTCTCCTTGCCCTGGTTGTCCGCGATCAGGAGCCAGCGCCCGTCGCCCGCGGCCACGTGGTCGGCGTACGCGGTGGTCCAGTACGAACGCTCGGGCGGGTCGGCGCCGTCGAACAACACCGTGAGGTCCTCGCCCTCCATCCTGCCGGGCACCGTGAGGCCCTGGAACGACAGCATGGTCGGCGCCACGTCGTGCGTCGAGACGAAGTAGTCGCTGGTCTCGCCGGCCCGCTTGCCCTCGGGGTGGCGGATCATGTACGGCACCGAGTGGATCTCCTTGCCGAGCATCGAGTTGGCCTTGCCCATGAGGCCGTGCTCGCCGAGCAGGATGCCGTGATCTGACAGGTAGTAGACGACCGTGCTGTCGGCCAGCCCGAGGTCGTCGAGCAGGTTCAGCAGGCGGCCGATCCAGGCGTCGATGTAGGTCAGCTCGCCCGCGTAGAGCTCGCGCACCTGCTCCACCTGCTCCTCGGTCACGTCGAGATCCTCGACCTTCGAATACGGCGTCTTGAAGGGCAGGATCGGCTCCACGCCCTCGTGATCCTCGAAGCGCAGCTTGAACGTGGTCGGCACGTTCCAGGCCTCGTGCGGGTCGAAGGCGTCGACGCCGAGGAAGAACGGCTGCTTGTCCTTGAGCTCGCGGAGCGCGTCCATCCCGGCCTTCAGCGTGCGCGCGCCCGACAGGTCGGCGCCGCTCCGTCCCCTGTTGAACCCAACGTTCTCCGCGATCCGCTTCTCCGCCTCGGTGCCCGCAAGCGCGGGAAGGAGGTAGTTCGCGATCTGCTCCTTCGACGCGACCCGGCCCTTGTCGATCCCGACGTTCCAGCCGCGGTACTCGCCCTGCTCGAAGATCGACTTGGAGTGGTCGAGCGTCCTGCGGAAGCGCTTGAAGCGCGGCCCAACCAGGAACGGGTTGTCCGTCACGTACGCGGTCTCGATCCCGGCCAGGTCCATGTATTCCGTGAAGAGGCGCTTGTACGCCGGGATCGGGCTCCAGCCGGGGAACTGAGGCAGCTTCGGCGCGACCTTCCAGTCGCGGAACGGGAACGAGCGCGTGCCGGTGAGGAGCGCGCGCCGGACCGCGACCGTGGGCATCGCCTCGGGCACCGCGCGGTCGAAGCGAAGCCCCTCCTTGGCGAGCGTGTCGAGGTTCGGCGTGTGGGCGCGTTCGTCGCCGTCGTAGGCGCTCACGAAGTCGCGTCGCGTGCTGTCGGTCACGATCAGCAGCACGTTCATCGGGTCGTCGTCGCGGGTCACGACCTTCTGGGCGCGCGGCTCGTCGGAGTCGCTGTCCGTCAGGTCGCAGCCGGCGGCCGCAAGCGCGGCGGCGCCCGCGGCGCCGGCGCCGCCGTAGCGAATGAGGTCGCGCCGCGTGAGGCGGTTTCTTCGGGGCGAGCGCAAGCCGGGGCACTGTAGCGATGAGCCGCCAAATTCCGGTGCGGAGTGGGGCGGGGGCGTACGATTCAGTTAGAGCGAGATGGTCGAGCTTGGCGTGGCTTTCCTGGTTGTCGGAGCCGCCCTTCTGGTGGCGGAGGCGCACGTGCCCGGAGGAGCCCTCGGCGTGGCCGGCGGGGTCGCGCTCGCCGGCGGTGCAGCGCTTGCGATCGGTGCCTCGGGCGGAGCGGTGGCCGTGGTGATCGCCGCGGTCCTGGCGGCGACGGCCGTCACGGGACTTTGGCTCGCCGTGGCCACCCGCAAGGGCCTCGCCACCCGGCGGCTTCGAGCCGCGTCCGGGCGTGAGGCCCTCAGCGGCCGGACCGGTGTGGTCCGGCGCTGGGAGGACGGCGACAGGCAGGTCTTCGTGGACGGCGCCCTATGGCGCGCCAAGCCCAGCTGGCCGGACGCCGAGGAGGAGCTGGCCGCGGGGGATGCGGTGGTGGTCGAACGCGTGAGCGGACTCACGCTCGCGGTGCGCAGAGCAGAGGAATGGGAGGAGCCGTGATAGCCGTGGTCCTGATCGTCGTTCTGGTGGCGGCCCTGGCCGCCATCGTGCTCGCGGGTGCCTCGGTGCGGGTGCTGCGCGAGTACGAGCGCGGCGTCGTGTTCCGGCTCGGTCGCGTGATCGACCAGAAGGGCCCTGGCCTGGTGTTGCTGATCCCCGCGGTCGACCGCATGGTCCGCGTGAGCCTGCGCACGGTCACGCTTCGGATCCCGCCGCAGGAGGTGATCACGCGCGACAACGTGCCCGTGCGCGTGGCGGCCGTGGCCTACTTCCGCGTGATCGACCCGAAGTGCTCCGTGCTCGAGGTCGAGGACTTCATGGCGGCCACGCTTCAGATTGCCCAGACCACGCTCCGCTCGGTCCTCGGCAAGGCCGAGCTGGACGCGCTGCTCTCGGAGCGCGAGCGGCTGAACGAGAACCTCCAGCAGATCATCGACGAGCAGACCGAGCCCTGGGGCATCAAGGTCACGATCGTGGAGATCAAGGACGTGGAGATCCCCGAGCGCATGCAGCACGCCCTCGCCCGCCAGGCCGAAGCCGAGCGCAACAGGCGCGCGAAGGTGATCAACGCCGAGGGCGAGTTCCAGGCGGCCGACCGCCTCGCCGACGCGGCCGAGGTGATCCGCCCCAACCCGGTCACGATCCAGCTGCGCTACCTCCAGGCGCTGTCGGAGATCAGCGCCAACCAGGGCACCACGATCGTCTTCCCGCTACCGATGGACGTGCTGCGACCGCTGCTCGAGGGCAGCGCCGCAAACGGCGCCGAGGCGACCGAGCGCCCCCGGCGCGAGCTCCGCGAGCGCGAAGCCTCCGGGCACGAGCTCCCCGAGGGCGAGCCCGCCGAACGGGAGCTCCCCGAGGGCGAGCCCGCGGACGAGCCGGCGACGCTTCCCTGAAGGGCGGCCCCCGGTCCACTCTTCTCAGCCGCGGTGGGTGTGCCGCCGCTCCAGCGTGTCTACACCGGCGACGGTAATCTCGATGGGACGCTGGCCGTGTGCGACAGGGACCCGACCATGAATGGATGCTGAAGCCATGACCGTCACTGGAAACGATCGCCGCGCCGCGGGCAGCGGCCGCGGCCTGGCGCACGGCGCAACCCGAGTGCTCGACAACTACATCGGCGGATCGTGGACCCAGGCCGCCTCCTCCGACCAGCTCGACGTGACCAATCCGGCGAACGGCGAGGTCCTTGCGATGGTGCCGCTGTCGGGCTCGGCCGACCTCGATGCGGCGGTCCAGGCCGCCCGCGCGGCGCTGCCGGCGTGGCGCGACGTGTCGGTGATCGCCAGGGCACGCAAGCTGTTCGCCCTCCGCGAGGGCCTCGACGCCCGCCGCGAGGACCTCGCCCGCTCGGTCACGACCGAGATGGGCAAGACGATCGCAGACGCCCGTGCCGAGGTGGCGCGCATGATCGAGATGGTCGAGGCCGCCTGCGCGATCCCGACGACCATGCAGGGTCGCGTCCTCGAGGACGTGTCGCGCGGGATCGACGCCGAGACCATCCGCCAGCCGGTGGGCGTCTGCGCGGCGATCGTGCCCTTCAACTTCCCGGCGATGGTGCCGTTCTGGTTCCTGCCGTTCGCGATCGGCTGCGGCAACACCTTCATCCTCAAGCCCTCCGAGCAGGTGCCGCTCACGCAGCAGATCGCGTTCGATGTGCTCGACTCGCTCGACCTGCCGCCCGGCGTCGTGAATCTGGTGAACGGCGGCCGCGAGGTGGTCGAGGGCATCCTCGACCATCCGGGGATCGACGCAGTCTCGTTCGTCGGCTCGGCGCCGGTGGCGAGGATCGTCTACGAGCGCTCGGCCAAGGCGGGCAAGCGCGTACAGGCGCTCGGCGGCGCGAAGAACCACATGGTCGTGATGCCGGACGCCGTGATCGACAAGACCGTGAACGGCATCATCGGCTCCGCTTTCGGCGCCGCCGGGCAGCGCTGCATGGCGGGCTCGGTGGTGGTGACGGTGGGCGAGGCGCATGAGCGCCTGCTGCCCGCGCTCAAGGAGGCGAGCGCGGCGGTGCGCGTGGGCGACGGGCTCGACGAGCAGAGCGAGCTCGGGCCGGTGGTGTCCCAGGCCGCGCGCGAGCGGATCCTCGCGGCGGTGGACCGCGGTATCGGCGAGGGCGCCGAGCTGGTCGTGGACGGCCGCGATCCCGGCCTCTCCGAGGGCTGCTTCATCGGCGCGACCATCCTCGACAACGTGACGCCGGAGATGGAGCTGGCACGTGAGGAGATCTTCGGCCCCGTGCTGTCGCTGATCCATGTCGAAACGCTCGACGAGGCGATCGAAGCCGTGAACAAGAGCCGCTTCGGCAACGGCGTGTCGATCTTCACCGAGTCCGGAGCGGCGGTGCGCAGGTTCAGGCACGACGTCGAGGCCGGCATGGTCGGCGTGAACATCGGGGTGGCGGCGCCGGTCGCGTTCTTCCCCTTCAGCGGCTGGAAGGACAGCTTCCTCGGCGACCTCCACGCCCACGGCACGGACGCGGTGGACTTCTACACGCGCAAGAAGACCGTGACCGCGCGCTACTTCTCGAGCGGCGAGTCCGGCAGCTACTTCGTCGAGAACTGAAGACGCTCGCCCGCAGCAGGGGGTTCCGCGAGGGCCTGCGAGTCGGCGCGCCGTTCGCGGTCGCGGGCGGGATCCTCGCGATCTCGTTCGGGATTCTCGCGGAGGAGGCGGGGCTCTCGGATCTCGCGGCGGTGATCATGTCCGCGATCGTCTTCGCCGGGTCCGCCCAGTTCACGGCGATCTCGATCCTCGCGCAGGGCGGGGGCGCGGGAGCCGCCGTGGCCGCCGCCGCCCTGATGAACTCGCGCTTCCTGCCGATGAGCGCCGCCGTCGGGCCGTCGTTCAGCGGCGGGCCGATCAGGCGCGCGCTCAAGGGTCAGGCCGTCGTCGACCACTCGTGGGCGCTGTCGTCGCGCGGGGACGGAACCTTCGACGAGCACCTGCTGCTCGGGGCGTCCGCGATCGCGTACGTCACATGGGTGAGCGGCACCGCGGTGGGCGCGCTCTGGGGCGACGCGCTCGGGGACCCCGACAAGCTCGGGCTCGATGCGATCTTCCCGGCGTTCTTCTTCGGGCTGCTCCTGAACGAGCTCCGCAGCCGGCGCGCGCGCGGCGTGGCGGCGCTCGGCACCGGGATCGCGCTCGCACTGGTGCCGTTCACTCCGGCCGGAGTGCCGGTCCTCGTCGCGAGCCTGGCGGCGCTGGTCGGGCTTACGCGCCGGGCCCGAGCGGACGTGCGCGAGCGCCAGGAGGCGGAGGGGGAGCCGAGATGAGCACGGGCGCGATGACGATCGTGGGCTGCGCCCTCGTGACCGCTGCGATCAAGGCGGCGGGACCCGTCGCGCTCGGCGGCCGCGAGCTGCCGACCTGGTTCACGAGCGTCGTCATCCTGCTATCGCCGGCGCTGCTCGCAGCGCTGGTCGCCACGCAGGCCCTCGCCGAGGGCGACCAGCTCGCGCTGGAGGCCGACACCGGCGGGGTCGCGGTGGGTGGGCTCGTGATCTGGCGGTCAGGCTCGATCGTGGCCTGCGTGCTGGCGGCCGCGACGGTGACCGCCGCGCTGCGCGCGCTCTAGCCCCGGCGGCTCTCTCGCGCTGCCTCGTCGCGGCGGGCGGCCGCCACGCGGCGGCGCTCCGCGCGCTCGCGCTCCTGCGTCTCGCGCTCCTTCTTACCCGCCTTGCGCGTTTCCTCGTTGCGCTGCGCGATCCGTTCCTTCTCGGCCTTCCAGGCGGCGTCAGTCATCAGACGTTCCAGACTACTCCTGTTGGGACGGCCCCGGCGGGTATCCGCACCCCGCAGACCCCTGCTGGCCCCCTGTCCGGCGGGCCGCAGCGCCGCCATGCTCCCTTCATGTCAACCACAGAAGGAGAGAACAGGATGGAACGAACCAACGAGACGATCCGGCACAACACCCTCGAGGGGGCTCGTGCGTGGTTCGCGGAGAAGGGCCTGGCCCGAAGGCGCGAGGACAGGGTGCTGGCCGGTGTGGCCGGCGCGTTCGCGCGTCAGTACGAGGTGAACCCGTTCGCCATGCGCGTATTCGCGGTGGCCGGCGTGCTCCTCACCACTCCGCTCACGTACATCGCGCTCTGGGTTCTCATGCCCAAGGCGGACTGAGGTCCGCGTCTACGAGGCGTCGGCGGGCAGTGCCTTGCGCGCCCGCCGACGCTCGTCGACGCGCACGACGTCCCAGGCGAGGCCCATTGCCTCGAGGGCGCGAATCACCATCCACGACGGGTCGATCTGCCAGCGCCGCAGCCCGTGGCGGGCGGAGGTCGGGAAGGCGTGGTGGTTGTTGTGCCACGACTCCCCGAAGGTGATCAGCGACAGCCAGGCAAGGTTGCGCGACTCGTCGCCGGTCGCGAAGTCGCGGCGGCCGAAGAAGTGGCAGAGCGAGTTGATGCTGTAGGTCACGTGGTGCACCACGAGCATCCGGACGCCGCCGCCCCACAGGAGGCCGGTGAGCCCCGTCATCAGCGTCCCGCCGATCAGGTAACCGAGCCCGAACGGCAGCGCCAGTCCGGCGAAGACCCAGAACAGGAACGTGCGGTCGAAGAAGCTGATCAGCGGGTCCGCGATCAGGTCCGGCGCGTAGCGGTCGCGCTTGCCGCGCTGGGTGTGGATGAACAGCCAGCCGACGTGCGCGTGGAAGAGGCCGCGGAGCGCGCCGCTCCAGCCGGTGCCGTGCCCGACGTGGGGACTGTGCGGGTCGCCCTCCTGGTCCGAGAAGGCGTGGTGCTTGCGGTGATCGGCGACCCAGGAGATCACCGGGCCCTCGATGGCGATCGAGCCGGCTGCGGTCAGTGCGGCGCGCACGGGCTTCTTCGCCTTGAAGCTGCGGTGCGTGAGGTGGCGGTGGAAGCCGACGGTCACCCCCATCGCGCAGATCAGGTACATGGTCAGGAACACCGCCACGTCGCTCCAGTGGAGCCAGGAGTTCCAGAGCTGCCAGCAGACGATCCCGAGCGCTATGAACGGAAGCGCGGTGATCGTGCCGGTGGCGATCCGGTCCGCCGTCTCGTTCTTGACGGGCTGGATGTCGTCCGGTGTCGGCCCAACGGGTTCTACGACAAGCTGCGTTGTCACCTGTATTTCAGCGCCTCCGTTTTCGTGGGGCCCCGCTGCCCTTGCAGGACCCTACCCAAACAGGCGGCATCTGGTTACGTGCCTGCTACGGTCCCCGATGTGGGTGACGCCGTCGCCCGCGAGGTTCTCGTCTCCGGTGGCAGTTGCGATCTGGGTCAGGTGAATCTCCCAGATAGCTAGCGGTCGTATTTGAGCGGCCGCCGTCAGGAGCAAGATGAACAAGCAGTCCTTCGCCGACCTCGGCGTATCGCCGGTGGTCGCACGAACCCTCGCGGGGCGCGGCCTGGAGAGTCCGTTTCCCGTTCAGGCGTCGGTTATCCCCGACGTGCTGGCCGGTCACGACGTGCTCGTGAAGTCCCCGACCGGGTCGGGCAAGACGCTCGCGCTCGGCGTCCCGCTGGTCGACCGGATCGAGGCCACCGATGCACGCGCCGCGGCGCTGGTGCTCGCGCCCACGCGCGAACTGGCCAGCCAGATCGTCGAGGCGATCCGGGACATCGCAACGGCGCGCGCCCTCTCCGTGGCCGCCGTGTACGGCGGCGTCGGCTTCGAGCGCCAGATCAAGCTCGCCCGCAAGGCGCACATCATCGTGGCCACCCCCGGCCGGCTCGAGGACCTGATCGCGCGCGGCGCCGTCCGGCTAGACCGCGTGAGGGTGCTCGCGCTCGACGAGGCCGACCGGATGCTCGACATGGGCTTCCGCCCGGCCGTCGACCGGATCGTGGCCCGGGTGCCGCGCGAGCGACAGACACTCTTTCTCTCCGCCACGCTGGACGGAGAGGCCGGCCGCATCGCCCGTGAGTACACGCGGGATGCGCGCCGGCATGAGCATGCCCACAAGGCAGAGCGCGCCGCCGACATCGAGCACCGCTTCGTGGCGGTCGCGCACGAGGACAAGCTCGACTCGCTGGTGCGCGTGCTGCGCGGCGACGACGCCGGGCGCACGCTCGTATTCGTGCGCACCAAGCGCGGTGCTGACCGGCTCGTCAAGCGGCTCGCCAAGCAGGGCGTGGAGGCGGCCGCGATGCACGGCGACAAGTCACAGTCGCAGCGCGAGAAGGCCCTCAGGCGCTTTCACCAGGGGAGCGTGGCCGCCCTCGTGGCCACCGACGTGGCCGCCCGCGGCATCGACGTGGACGACATCACGCAGGTGGTGAACTTCGACGCCCCCGAGGACCGCGACACGTACGTGCACCGCGTCGGCCGGACCGGCCGCGCGGGCCGTACCGGCGTCGGCGTGACGTTCGTGATGCACGACCAGGCGCACGACGTGGCTCGAATCGCGCACGAGCTGAGGCTGCACGCCCAGTTCGAGCAGAGCGGCCTCAGCGCCGCGGGTGGGCGCGGGCACGGAAAGCCGCGCCCGAGTCGCGGACCGCGGCGCTCGGGGCACGGCAACCGCCGCTCCGCGCGCTCAGCTCGCTAGCGCGCCGCGCCGCTGCCGCCTGCTGCCCAAGCGCGAGAACTCGCCTAGGCCCGGTCGAGAACACGCCTCTCGGCGGGTCGGACGAGGGGGGTATCGCGATTCGCACCGGAGGCGAACACGAACCCGCCACACCTCCCGCGCTGGGGGATCGAAAGGCGACTTCTCGACCACGTCCCTTCACCGCTGACGGTTCCCCGGTTACCCGGCGACTCGCACTGGGAACAACGTGCGCATGATCAGGCGGGGTCGGGCTCTACTGGCACTACTCATGACGATGCTGGCGCTGGCGGCGCCGGCCTCGGCGGACACGCAGTACGTGTCGCTCGGCGACTCGTATGCGGCGGGCCCCCTGATCCCGCTTCAGATACCGCCCTTCGGCTGCCTCAAGTCGAACAACAACTACGCGCACCTCGCGTCGCGCCAGCTGGGGCTCGCACTGACCGATCCGAGCTGCAGCGGCGCCGAAACCGAGGACATGACGAACCCGCAGAACGTCGATCCCGACGGCCCCAACCCGCCGCAGTTCAACTCGCTCACCCCGAAGACAAGGATCGTCACGATCCAGATCGGCGGCAACGACATCGGCTTCTCGAGCATCGCCCGCGACTGCACGAGCACGACGAACGAGGGGACGCCCTGCCAGGACAGGTACGTGCACGACGGCCGCGACGAGATCAGCGAGCGCATCCAGGCCACCGCGCCGCTCGTGGCCGCGGTGATCCAGGGCATCCACCAGCGCTCGCCCAAGGCCCGCGTGCTGTTCGTGAACTACGCCGCCATCCTGCCGGACACGGGCCCCGGCTGCTGGCCGCAGATGCCGATCACCGATGGCGACGTGCCCTACGTGCGCGCGAAGCAGAAGGAGCTGAACGCGATGGTGGCCACCCAGGCCGCGGCCAATGGCGCGGAGCTGATCGACTGGTACACGGCGAGCATCGGCCACGACGCCTGCCAGCTGCCCGTGGTTCGCTGGGTCGAGCCGGTGGTGCCCGTGAACGCCGCCGCGCCGATCCATCCCAACCTGGGCGGGATGATGGGCGCGTCGGACCTGCTGGTGGCCGCGCTCAGGCGGTAGGCCGCGAGCAGCGCACCTGGTAGATCGACGTGAAGCCGCTCTCGAACCCGCGCCGCGCCGCGCGCAGGTAGAGCCGCCAGACGCGGATTCGCTCCGGCCCGGCCAGTCGGGTCGCCTCGTCGAGGTTCTTGTCGATGTTGGCCGCCCAGTGGCGCAGCGTCTCCGCGTAGTCCGAGCGCAGGCCCTCCACGTGCTCGGTCTCCAGGCCCGCGCGCTCGAGCGCCAGCTGGATCCGGGAGAGGTGGAGGGGGGCGGCGTCGGGGAACACGTAGCGCTCGGAGAACGGGCCCGCCTCGGGGTCGCCGCTCCGCAGCCGGGCGATCCCGTGGTTCAGCACGCGCCCGCCCGGCTTCACGAGGCGCGCCACCTGGCGCGCGTACACGTCGATCTGGTTCGAGCCCACGTGCTCGACCATGCCGATGCTCGCCACCGCGTCGAAGGGCTCCCCGCTGAGTTCGCGGTAGTCCATCACCCTGATGTCGACGCGCTCGCCGAGCCCGCGCTCCTCGGCGCGCCGGCGCGCGAGCGCGGCCTGCGGCTCCGAGAGCGTGATGCCCACCACGTGCGCGCCATGATTCTCGGCCGCGTGCATCGCGAAGCTGCCCCAGCCGCAGCCCACGTCGAGCACCCGCTGGCCCGGCTTCAGCGCGAGCTTCTTGCAGACCAGCTCGAGCTTCGCCTCCTGAGCCTCCTCGAGCGTCGTCGCGCCCTGTGAGAACAGGGCGCAGCTGTAGGTCATCGAGTCGCCCAGCATCAGCCGGAAGAAGTCGTTCGAGACGTCGTAGTGGTGACGCACCGAGCGCGCGTCGCGCTCGGGGCTGTGACGCCGACCGCGCGGACGCAGCTCCGCCTTCGGGACCGCCGGTGGCCGGATCAGGCCGCTTGCCCGCAGGGCAGCGAGTGCGAGCCGCGCCTGCGCGCGCCGATCGAGCGGCGGCGGCTCCCAGCTGTCGAGCAGCTCGAGCACCTCGTCGAGATCGTCCACGGTGAGCGTGCCAGACACGTACGCGCGGCCCAGTCCCAGCTGCCCCGGTGCGCGCAGCGCGTGCGCGAGCGCCTCCGGCGAGCGGACGCTGAACGTTGGCCCGCCACCGTTCGTGGAGGCGAGCCGGCTGCCGTCCCAGAGCTCGACCGTGAACGGCCGCGAGGGCAGCGCTCGCTGGAGTTCGTCGATGAAGGGCCGGGTGTTCGAAAGCATGGGCGGGCGCACGGTACCTTCCGCGCAATGCAGAGCATATTTCCGGTCCTCAAGTACGACGACGCCCGCGCCGCGATCGACTTCCTGGAACGCGCATTCGGGTTCGAGCGTCACGCCGTCCACGAGGGCGAGAACGGTGTCGCGCACGCCGAGCTCAGGCTCGGCGACGAGTACGTGATGCTCGGCTCGACGGGCGAGGGCGACGACCGCTTCAACCAGGGCGCCGGCCGCTATTCCCTCTACGTCGTGGTCGAGGACCCGGACGCGCACCTTGCGCGGGCGAGCGAGGCGGGCGCGACGATCGAGCGCGAGCTGAGCGATACCGACTACGGCTCCCGCGAGTACACGGCCCGCGATCCCGAGGGCAACCTCTGGAGCTTCGGGACCTACCGGCCGGAGGCGTAATCCCGGCGACCGTCCTGCTTTACCGGGGCTTCCCGGCTAGGCAGGACAGTCGATGTCCTCAGTGCTGTAGTTCGGGGGG
>Ga0075420_100004983_pt1 | contig 11656 bp, 8 predicted proteins | sample SoiMetdeltSBSDD4_FD_75296 | JGI IMG/M metagenome (GOLD analysis project Ga0075420, IMG submission 75296) | Bulk soil microbial communities from a Populus tree surrounding site in Tennessee, USA - Soil MetaG P. deltoides SBSDD4 | ecosystem: Environmental > Terrestrial > Soil > Tree plantation... | reverse complement strand
TCCCCCAGCCGCAGAGCGCCTTGCGCCCCATGGATGGCCCGACAGCCCTCGGGCAGCTCCTCACCCACAGCGGCCCGCAACTGTTCGACCGACGGACGATGCCGCTGCATCTGGAGGTCCTGCAAGGTCTCGTGCAGCAGACCACCACCTACGCGCTCCAGGCCGGACGTGATCTCTACGAGGAGCCTTGCACGCTGATGCGCCTCCTGCGCGAGGCTGAAGGAGTGGCACGATGGCCCGATTGGTGATCGAGCTGACCAACCGCTGCAACCTGCGTTGCCAGCACTGTTACGACGAGCGCCACGCTGGCACCGGCGAGCTGTCGCTGGCGATGATCGAGCGCGTGCTGCGGGAGGGACACGGCTGCGGCATCGACCACCTGGCCTTCACCGGCGGCGAGCCGACCCTGCACCGTCAGTTCGCCACAATCGTGCGGGCCGTGTGCGCCGCCGACTATCTCTTCAGCTTCGTCAGCAATGGCGCCACCCTCCCGCAGCTATATCCTCTCCTGCGCGAGGCTCGTCCCCACTTCCGGGGGGTGACCTTCAGCCTGGATGGCGCGCGTGCAGCCACACATGACCGGCTGCGTGGCCAGGGCTCGTACCGGCAGGTCATGCGGGCGGCCAGTCTCTGCATCATGCAGGATCTGCCCTTCACCCTGAATATGGTGCTGACGGCCCACAATCGGGACGAGGTGACTGAGATGGTGAAGCTGGCGGCGCGACTGGGCAGCGCCGGGGTGCGCTTTGGCTGGCTAATGCCCACGCCGGAGACTGCGGCTCGCGGGCTCGATCTCTCCCCCAACGAACGGCGGGCGGCCGAAGCGGTGATCCGCCGGCTGCAGTCAGACGCGCCGGTAGCCGTGAGCATGGCCCCTGGCTATTTCAGTGCGTCGCCCTTCTTCCCCTGTGCCCCGTTGGCGCGGCAGGAATACAATCTCGATTATCAGGGGAACGTAACGTTGTGCTGCCAGTTGTCCGGTTATGCTGGGGGCACGCCTGGTACCGATGTGGTCGGCAATCTCCATGATTTAAGCCTCGCTGAGGCAGTGGAGCAGTTTCGCCAGCGGGTGGCCATGTATCTGGCCGATAAGCGGGGCAAAGTGAGCCGGGACGAGTTCGGCGCACTGGATCATTTCCCGTGCTGGTACTGCGTGCAGTATCTGGACAAGGTACCGGGACTCAAACAGTTTCCTCAACACCCTTGGGCCCATGAGCTTGCGGCTCGCCTGGAAGGAACAATTGATGGTCACGTTAGCGCAGACGGTGCGACCGCACCCTGACGTGGTCGACACCACGTTAGATACGGGGGAGACGGTACTGTTGCACCTGGACAGCAAGACCTACTATAGCCTTAACCTTACCGGCACGCAGATCTGGCAGGACCTCAAACAGGGTCTCCCCCTGCAGGAGATCAGCCGTCGGCTCCAGGCGCGGTTTGAGGTCGAGCCGGAGCGCGCCGACCGCAGCGTGCTGGCCCTGGTGGAGGACCTGCTCCAGCACCAACTGGTGCAGCCTTTGGAGGCCTGAACCGGCGTTCGGTTCAGGGTGAGCGTCGGGTCTGTCGCCCCGAGGTGCACGTAAAGGACGTGTTCGATGCCGCCGTCATCGGAATGGCAGCTCTTGCTCTCGGGCGCTACAACGCAGCCGACGAGCGCCGATATACAGCGCATCCGCCAGGCGCTGGAGGATTCCCATCTCGTCTGGTCTCGCGCCATCCAACGGGCCTGCGCTCATGGCATCGCCCCTCTCCTGCATCACACGATGCAGCACATAGGCCTGACGGGGATGCTGCCACCCGAGGCGTTGGAAGTCTTGCAGCGCGTCTCCTACGCCACGGCGGTCACACATACGCTCTACTCCCAGGCCTTGCAGCGGGTGTTGCGCGCGTTGCAGAACCTCGGCCTCGGGGTCATCGTCCTGAAAGGGGCGGCATTGGCCGAGACCGTCTACCCCGGCGGCGCCGTCCGTCCCCGGCGTGACACGGACATATTGGTCAGAGGCGAGGACCTCACCGAGGTGGCGGACACGTTGGAAGCGCTAGGCTACCACTTCACCGGAGGTGCCCGCCCACAAGCCTGGTGGCGAGCGGAGCATTACCATTGGACATTTCGCCAGCCCCAACCGCCGCCCTTCGATGTGCCGCTCGAAGTGCATTGGCATATCGAGCGCCCCAATCGGCCCTTCGCCATCGATCTTGATGGCCTCTGGCAACGCGCTATCCCCGCCACCATTGCCGGCGTCGACAGCCGCATCTTCGCGCCCGAAGATCTGCTCCTGCACCTGTGTCTGCATGCCTGTCACCATGCTGGAGCCCGCATGCAAGAGCGACGATTCAATCTTCGCCTGCTAAGCTTCTGCGACATCGCCTCAATCATCCAGTACTATCGCCCAATCATCGACTGGGCAGGCCTCGCTCAGCGGGCGCAGCAGTGGGGCGTGGCCCCGTACGTCTATCTCCCCCTGCAGCTGGCCCGGGATCTCCTGGGGGCGGCGGTGCCGGCATCGGCGCTGGCGGCACTGGAACCCCAGGGCTTTGATGCACGGCTGCTTGGCTGGGCGCGCCAAGAACTGCTGGAGGACCCGGATACCTCGCCGCTCTTCCCGGACCTGCTGCGGCTCTGGCGGGGGCGCGGGTTCGGGGACTGGACCGCGGTCGTGGCAACGCGCTTTGCGCCGGCCGTGCTCGCCAAGGCCTATGGCATCCCTCCCACCTCCAGGAGGCGATATGGTTATTACCCGCGGCGCCTCAAAGACCTGTTGATGCGCTATGGGCCGGTGCTCTGGCGACTCATCAGGCAGGACCCGGAGCTACTCGCCCAGGCGGAGCGCAAAACGCACCTGGCTGCTTGGCTGAGTCCCTTCAATAATCAACCCACAGATAACCGCCAGCGGCATTAACGCGCTCTTGTGCGCGACGAGGCGAAGTACGCCAACGGAGGCGCCGTGGCCGATCGCATGTCTTTTGAAACGGCGCTCATCCCTGCCCTCTCACGCTGGGAGAGGGAGCATGCGCTTCTCCTTCGATCGAGTTTTGTGACTCGTCAACCTTTTGCACTCGTTTCGGCAGGCCGCGTACGTCTTCGCCATCGCCATTGACGCCGTCGGTCTCCGGCTGGGTGTAAAACACGCGACGGGGGAACGGGACTTCCACCGCTTCACGGTCGAAGGCTTCCTTGATGCGGCGCCGCAGCTCCCACTCAGCTGCCGCTTTCTGTGAAGATCGGATCTTAACCACCAGGCGCAAGCTAACAGAGGCTTCATCAAACGACAGAATACCCTGCACCTGTGGCGGTTCCAGCACGTCGTCGCGGTGCTCGGTGGCCCAGGCTTTTCCAACTTCTTCGAGAATGTGCATAGCCTTGCCCACATCCTGCTCATAGGCCACCCCCACGGCCACGATGGCGCGCATCCATTGCCGGTTGGAGTTGCCAAAGGCACGAATTTCTCCGTTCGGAATCACCCACAACTCTCCGGAAAACGTCCGATACTTGGTGACTCGTAGCCCCACCTCCTCCACCACCCCCGATGAATTGCCGAAGCTGACCGCGTCCCCCACCGCAATGAGTCCTTCAAAGAGCAGAAAAAATCCCGCGATCACATCTTTCACCAGGGTCTGTGCCCCAAAGCCGACGGCCAATCCGACGACGCCAGCTCCGGCGATAATCGGCGTCGGATCGACTCCCAGCACACGCAGGACGAGGACGCCGGCGAAAAAGATGGTGCAGTACTTCAGCACGCTTTTCAGCAGCGGTGCGACGGTTCTGCCCTTATCGCCAAGGGCGATGCGCTTGCGCCAGGCCCTGGCTTCCTCGGGAGAGACATTGAAAATTTTGTCGATTACAAAATAGGCCGTGCGCAGCACGACCGTGCTGACGCCGATGACCAGGATAGCGGCCAGGAGTCGCCGGTAATAATCTTGCGCGGTGGTCGAAGTCAGGGTGGCATAGATGCCACTCAGGTCCACTCCCCAGGTGCCGGCGATCATGATCATCGCCACCAGATAAGCGACATAGCCGGCGGTATGGCTGAGAACCGTATAAAACGTCTCCGCCGTCTCGCGGCCCAACAGAAAATCCTGCTCCTCCCGGCCTTCCGCGAGTATCCACCACCGGAGCAGCTTGTCCAGGCCCTTGCCAGCGAAATGGGCAGCGAGCAGAATTACCGCCGTCAGTGACGAGGAGGTGAGGAGAAAGCGCGCCAAATTCACGTAGCCGATGCTCTGCAACACCAGAATGCAGGCGAGCAAAAGCACAAACAGCGGATAGACCCGGGTGGCGGTCACATAAATGAGCCGCTCTAAGCGATTTTCAGCGTGTGGAAAGAGCTCAAGGATCGCTTCTTTGTTGGTGGTCAGGAGCATGAGCAACATCACAAGCCCGAGGTAAAAGGGCAGATGCACCAGGGCAATAAATCCCTCATGGTAATGGACCACCTTGAGGATGACGATGGCGGTGGAAAAGAGCATCACATAGACCAGGAGACGACTGAGATGGCGATACAAATAGGTGGCGATACCATTTCGGCAGGCAATGAGCCGTTGTTGGGGATCCCAGGGCATGAACAGCTCCTGGATGAGGCCTTTCAGCATGCTATAAAGGGCATACCCGGCCAAGGCAGTTGCCACGGCCCTAAAAAACATTCTGCCCTCGGCGATGAGCCACAGCCTCAGTAATATCGCCATCAGCAGAAATCCTGGGAGCGCCGTGGCGGCGACCAGACGCGTGCCGGCGCGCAGTAGCTTCTCGCCCGTCGATGGCAGAAATAGGCTTTTCTGCCGGGCAATGAAGGGTTGTAGCTTTCGCCGCAGAGATATCCCGGAGAACGCCGCGAGCAGCAGCAGAACAAGGACTAGAACACTCTGACCTAAGAGTTTCCAGAAGCGCGTCGGATCGGCAACATAGCTCCCCAAGCGACTGAGCTGCTCTGGTAAGGTGGAAACGCCGATGATCAGCGTACTCCGGAGCAATCTGAGATCGGTGAAGACCTCCTCCAAAGCCTCCCCGGTAATCTGCGAAGGTTCACGTTTCCAGAGTTGATAAGCCGAGCGCTGGACTGCCAGTTGTTCCTCCAGCTCACGTAACAAATGCTCCTTTTCAGTGGCGAGACGAGCCCGATCCTGCACCACTGTGCTACGTTCCTCAGCCACCTGGGCGCGATTTTGCGCTACTTGCGAACTGTCATCGAGGGCACGGACGGTATCACGGACAATTGGGTCCGTGCGTGGTCGATCGAGTTGATTTTTTTCGACCTGGGCTTTGAGTTGCGCCAGCTCGGCCTCTCGCCGCAAAGAGTCCGCTTCCTGCTTGGCCAACGCCGCAGCTGCCTGAGCCGATCGCGCCTCCTTTGACGCCTTCGCGGCCCCAGCCTTGGCCCATTCGTAGGTATTGAGAATATCGGTGGCCGTCAGCCCCTTACGCTCTGATTCCAGTTTGTAGGCGGTGACTTCCAGGCGCTTATGGGCGAGCGCCGCGGCTTTTTCGGCCAGGTCGATTTTTTCTCGAACGAGATCTGCCTTCTTCTGCGCTAACTCGCCCCTTTTTTCGGCAACAAGCTGCATGAGTTCCGCCAAGCGCACTTGCTCAGGGGTCTTGGCGCGTTCCTTGGCCAGTCTCGCTTGCTCCAGCGCCTGCTGAGCGCGTTCGCGTTCCTGCTGAGCGGCGACCTGTTGCTGTTGCGCTCGTTGTTTTGCCGATTCGGCGGCTTTTTGTGCCGCCACGGCCTGTTCCTGATCGGCTTTGACGTCCGCCAGACTCACCCCAACGGTGTCGCGAATGGTGGTGGCATGCCCCTCAAGTCTTTCCAGCTCAGCGGCAAGCAGCTCATGTTCACGTTGAGCCAGGTCAACTTTACTACGGGTCAGGTCTAGTTGCCTCTGTAGCAAGGCCAAACGCTTCTGTAGCACATCGCCACGCTGCATGGCCATCCGCAGCTGCTGCTCCAGCTGCGCTTGCTCGTCTCCGCCCGGACGAGTGTCCAGTCGCTGGGTAATGGCGCTGATCTCCCGCTCGTTGGCACTAACGAGCTCTTGGCCTTCTGCGGCTTCGCCCTCCAGAGCGCGGAGGTCCGTCTGGAGCGTTTCCACTTTGCCTTGGACAACGGTTACCTTATCCGCAGCAACCTTGGCCTCTTCAGTGGCCACGCGCGCATCCTGAGCGGTCAGGGTCTTGCCCCCGTCCACGTGCATCTGCTGCCCCTTGACACGCTGCTGTTCGGCGCGCTTCTCAGCCACCATGACCATCCCTTCGGCCACCGTGACCTCTTCCTCCGCCACCGCGAGTTCTCGCTCCAGCAACGCTAGTGATTCCTGGGCCAGACGTAGCTCTTCTTCCAAAGTCTTGGAAAGACCCGGGCCGCCAGCCGTCTGCAGTTTTTCTGTAAGCTGCTGCACCCGGCTCCGCGCTTCACGCTGACGCGGAGCCAGCTCCTGCTTTTTGGCTTCAAACGCCGTGCTGAGCGTCTTGAGCTTGTCCTGGAGGCCTGCGAGTTCCGCTGCCGGCTCATGCTGCTCAGCGCCCTCTGGCGTGTGACTCTCTCCCGAGGGATTGATTACCGCAGGTTTGGCCGCCTCTGGGACTTGGGCTGCACGGCCGGAGGGCTGCAGCGCCACGAGACCCCACCAGCCGAACAATATTGCCAAGCAAATATGGGATCGCCTCGATAAAATCATGGATATTCTCCCTTGTCGACCCCCATTGGCTTCAGACAGGCCCGTGTCATACCATATCCGACTCGACCCTGAGCCACTTCAACCCTGAGTCGCATGAAGGGTCTCGCGCTCGCAAACACCAGGAAGCGTCGCGACGCTCAGCATGACATGCCCCTTGTGATCAGGCGGATGTGGGATGACACGTCACCAACCGTAACCCAGTAGGTGACCATCGGGGGTGCTGCGTGTGATTATAATGCGTCGCCTCTATTGCAACAACCGCGGCGGTTGACAGGCTGAGACGGGTTTGTTACAAGACCATGCCGTGCTGATGGCGTTGAGGGGGGAGTAGCGAGGCGTTCAGGATCTCCGATAGGGAGAGTCGAGACGCGGAGGGGACCGACCGTTGTCGGCGTGAAATAGCGGGAGTACAAGGCGTGCCATGATTCAACAGCAAAGGGGAGGCCAACATGGCAGCATATGTCATTGCAGAGGTGACGATCACGGACCCACAGGGGTTTGAGGACTACCGCCGAATGGTCCCAGCCACCGTAGCACAATACGGCGGAAAATTTGTGGTGCGTGGTGGTCAGATGGAAAAGCTCGAGGGAAGCTGGGAGCCGAAGGGCCTGGTCGTCATCGAATTCGAGAGCGCCGAGCGCGCCAAGCAATGGTGGGGCTCCGAAGAGTATCGTGAGGCCAAGGCTCTCCGGCAGCGCACCGCACAGACGAATTTGATCGTGATCGAAGGAGCCTGATGTGCGGTCGAGAGCAGGTCCCAATTGAGTGACATGTGAGGAACGCGGAGCCCGTCGCGCAAAGGTTGCCCCGGAGCGCCGGGCTCGTCAGGTTAATTCTGCGATAACTCAATCATGCGCTCCAGTGGCAGTCGGGCTTTTTCGAGCACTTCAGGGCTCAGAAGGATCTCGTTACGCGCGGCTTCCCGCTCATCCTCGAGCACGCGTAGGACATCTTCGAGCTTGATCCGGGCCATAAACTGGCAGTGCCGGCAGGCCCCGAAGTCGAACAGGATCTCTTTACCCGGCGGCAGTTCGGCGCGAATCAGTTCCGGCAGGCCGCATGAAGTGAGCAACGCAAACTTGTCCTGAGGGGCTTTACGCACATACTGGATCATGCCTTCGGTGCTGAGAATCTTGTCGTCATCGATCAAGCGCAGCACATCCGGCGTGCACTCGGGGTGTGCCAGTACGGCGATGCCGGGATACGCCGTCTGTAGTTGATGCACGAGATCGGGGTTAATATCCTGATGCACATAGCAGTGCCCTTGCCAGAGCAGGAACGAGCTATCACCGTGCTGGTTGACCAGGCGCTTGTGCGGCAGAGCCGCCTGCAAATGCGAGTATTGCAGGGGGACTTCGCCAAGCTGCCGGGCCACCTCACGTCCCAAATTTTCGTCCGGCACAAACATAATGGTGCGGTTGGGCAATTTTTTGGCAATCGTTACTGCGTTGCGCGACGTACAGCACACGTCCGATAAGGCCTTGACCTCAGCGGTGGTATTGACGTAGGCCATGACAAAGAGGTCAGGGTATTGCGCCTGCAGTTTATCTCGCGCCTCTTGTAGCGCCTCGGCATCGATCGAGTCCGCCAGCGAGCAGCCGGCAAAGCGATTGGCCTGGATGACCCGCAGCGTCGGATTGAGGATCTTGGTGGTCTCATTCATGAAGCGCACTTTGGCGCCGACCACGGTCGTCACTGCGTCGCGCGGAATCTCTTGGGCCAGCACCGCCAGCTTAAACGAATCGCCGATGCCATCGGCCACGCCGATGATATCCTGGTCGACGTAATTATGCATATCGATCCACACGCCCCGCTCATGCTTGAGCTTTAAGATGCGCTCGCAGAGTTCGAAGGAGCGGCGGCAGCGGGCATCATCGTACTTATCGCTATTGACGCGCTGCAGGAAGCTGCGATAGGTCTCATAGCGCAAGCCATTGGCATTGCGGTCGTCGATGAATTGTTCAATGGTCTGCAGCTTATCCATCATATCCCTCCCGAATTCGTGTCTGATGTACACGAACTCTCGTCAAAAAAATGTCGCCGCCCGCCTCAGAGAACCTCAATGATCATCGGCATTCGGCGCCGAAACCGATAGAGACGAGCGGGGCGATGCGCGCCGACCTTGACTGCCCGAGGGGTAACTTGCAGCATCCCAAGGCTGAGCATTTTTTTGCGGAAATTGCGTTTATCGAGCGGGCGTCCCAGAATGATCTCGTACACTCGCTGCAACTCCGTCAAGGTGAAATCGCGCGGCAAAAGGCTATAGACGATATTGGTATACTCTAGCTTCCAACGCAGTCGCTGGATGGCATATTGCAACATGTCCGCGTGGTCATAGGCCAGCGGAGGGGGTGTAGCGACGGAGAGCCAACCGATATTGGCACATTTCCCCGGTACACGCAGGTTGATACGCGTACGGTTGACGAGCGCGACATAGGCGACTGAGACAACGTGGCCATGTGGGTCGCGATGGGGATTGCTGAAGGTATACAACTGTTCGAGGTACACATCTTTTACGCCCGTCGTCTCGAATAGACAGCGCGTCGCCGCTTCCTCAGTCGACTCGCCGCTGGGTACTAAGCCGCCGGGGAAGGCCCACATCTCTGTGTGCAACGGAGGCTTCAACTGCACAAACAGCACCTGTAGCGCTTCGTTCCGCACGGTAAAGATGATGACATCGACGGCGACTTTCGGAGTAATCATCATAGCGACCCTGAGTACGACGTGTGACCTATCGGATTGCCCATTCATCTTGGTGTGTAATATACACTAAGGTCAGGCCCTGTCAAGCACAATTGCGCTGAGACCGCCTGACCTTCCTGACAGATAAGCTGATGGTCAAGGGGCTCGACCGAACTGGCAGCTTCCAGCCTCCACTACAGATCGATTTTCATCTTATACCCGACGAGCTCCACGTAGCCTGTGCCTTTCAGGACCTGGCCGTTATAATTCCCCCCCACCAGCACGCTGCCCTCCCAATACACCACACGGGTACTACTCTTCGTGTCGAGTTCCTGGTCCGGAAACGCGGGCATGAGGCGCAACTCGAGCCCAGCCTTGGGGATACGCAACTGCCAACCTTGCGGGTAGGTGACACCGCTCCGGGGGCTCGTCCATTTCCCGAGGGCCACCACCTCGACCATCTCCCGGCTGAGATGTTCAGCTTGCCCGTCTGGATGCACCAGCGTGCCACTGGAGTGCGGATCGATCCTGCCGTCTGCATGGCGGAGCAGGTAGACCATGAGCTCGGCGCGATTGTCAAGCTGCACGCTGAACCAGTCCCAGCCGACTTGCGTCGGTTCAAGCTGCGAGCTACCGAACTCGTGATCCATCCAGCTGATTCCCGTCACCTCCTTGGCAATCCCGCGAATCTGTAGAACGCCATTGGTCTTGAGGCGGGTGAAGGAGTAATAATGCGAGGCATTGCCCTTCGCCTCCCCTTTCTGGCTCACACCATCGATACCATGGACGACAGGGTCTTTTTCAGGCAGGAGGACGAGGTTGACGGCGGACTCGTCCATGGCGGCTTGCAGATGGTGGTAAGGACCGAGTCGATCGGCACGCCACTCGTCGTTCCACACGTGCAGGCGTTCCTCAGCTGCGCCTGCGACTCCGAGAGCCGGCCGATTAATCTTTTCGGCGAAGCTGAAGCGTTGGCGCTGCTTGTCGGAGATGGCGAAGTGGGCCATATAGAGCTGTTGCGGCGCCCACTGGGAAGCTCCCGAAAACCAACTGCCCTCGTCCACACGCCGGCGGAAGAAGGTCAACTGATAACCATACTGTTCACCATCAGTGGTGTACAGGTGGCCGGTATAGTACCACCACTCGGTCTGAAAGGCCGGATGTGCCGCGTGATCACGAGGGAAATTGAGGACGCGGCCCGGCAATGCCACCTCATAACCGCGCAGCATGGCGAGCGCAGACACACTGACCAGAATGATCAGCACCACCAGACCTGGAACAGCCAGGAATAGCACGCGTCGCATACCCATCACTCCATACGTAACGTCTCGGTGAGGCGAACGTGTGCGGCTTGACGTGCCGGCCAGAAACCCGCCGCCAGTGCCGTCAAGAAAATGAGGCCGAGATTCACGGCGACCGTCCAGGTGGGGAACGTCAGCCGTAACGTCCATCCAAAGGATTGTCGATTGATGATATAGACCAAGATGGCGGATAAGCAGGCGCCACACAGGGTGCCAACGCCGACGCCGAGCAATCCCAAGAGGCCCGATTCGAGCAGAATGATCTTGTGAATCTGGTGCCGAAAGGCACCCAAGGCCCGCAATATGGAGGTTTCTCGCTGTCGCTCGAGGACCGACGTGTAAAGCGCCGTGGCAATGCCCATGAGGCCTACGGCGATGGCGATAATCTCCAAAGCATAGGTAATGACGAAGCTTTGGTCGATGAGCCGATAGATCTCTTCCTTGAAGTGCTGATTAGAGAACAGGAACAGACGATGCGCACGGCCAAAACGCTGTTTAATCTCCGCGGCAACGGCCTCAAGGTTCGCTCCTGGCCGTAGGTAGACCCCAATTGTATCCACCACCTGCTCGGTCCAATAGCGTCGGAACGTCCCCCAGTGCATGACGATGGTGCCCTGATCGGATGAGTAGTCAATGCTCACCCCCGCCACCCTGAAAGACCGTGGTCCTTGCGGCGTCGGCAGCATGATATGATCGCCACGCCGCGCACCGAAGCGATATCGAAAATTCTCCGATACGATGACGCTGTCCTGGCTAGCCACCTCGGCAAAAATCTCCTGGCGGTCCCCCTCCAGAAATGGATAGGCGGTATGGCGCGCGAAGACATCGAGATCGGCCACGTTCAGGACCACCTGCCGGTCCTGGTAGGGGATTGACAGGGACCGCAGGGCATCGACTTCCAGCACGCCTTCGAGGCTCGTCAATTCGCGCGCGAGTGATTCTGGCAGAGACACGATCGCCAATCCGGACGACGGGTCAGCAGCGCTGACAATCAGATCTCCCTG